>Ga0065721_10005580_pt1 | contig 12729 bp, 7 predicted proteins | sample Mesricmetagenome_FD_59108 | JGI IMG/M metagenome (GOLD analysis project Ga0065721, IMG submission 59108) | Mesophilic microbial community from rice straw/compost enrichment Sample: eDNA_1 v2 (version 2) | ecosystem: Engineered > Solid waste > Grass > Composting > Bioreactor | place: USA: Davis... | reverse complement strand
CAGGAAAGCTCCAGCCGGGCCGACCACGACGGCTCACGCCGAACCTCGACCAGCTTGATATACGGCGTCGCATCCGCGCCCTGCTGGGCCACCTCTGCCACAACGATCTGCTTCACCAGACCGAGATCGTGGGCATCGACCGGGTCAAGCCGGTAGACCACATTGCGCTGCTTCTTGTGCGTCGCGCTGTAGCGCAACGTGAACACCGGGTCGAGTTCACCGACCGCCGACTGCGAGAGTTGCGACTCCATGTTCTGCGGCTCGTCCATGATCACGACCGGATGGGTCGCCTTCAGGTAGTCGATCGGGCGCAGCCCGTTCAGCTTGTCGCGTGTCTGGTGGATGATGCGGGTGTTCGCGTTGCCACGGATGGAGTCGATCGTCATGATCAGGATCTGCACGTTCGTGGACGTTGCGAACGACTGCACTTCCTCGGCGCTCTTGCCGCTGTAGATCGAGGCATCGAAGGTGATGCCCTGCGGCTTATAGAGGTTCTCGAAGTGCTCGCGCATGAGCCGGATGCTCGTGCTGACACCCTCACGGATCGCCACGCTCGGTACCAGGATCACGAACTTCGTGAAGTTGTAGCGGACGGCCAGGTCGAATATCGTGCGCAGGTAGACATAGGTCTTGCCGGTGCCGGTCTCCATCTCGATATCGAAGTCGAGCGCGTCGCCCGCGAGCGACGGCGCGACCTCAAGGCCGTTCCGATCCTGCACGCGCTGCAGGTTCGCGAGGATCAGGTCACGATCGAGCACGAGGCTGTTACCGACCGCACCTACCTCCTGAGTGAGATCAATGTCGAGCGCCGCCTGATCCGAATCGGGAAGTACCGCTGCACCACGCAGCGTCGTGACCAGCTTCTCCGCGTCCTTCGGCTGCCCATCGAACAGGTCGACCACGGACGCGATCGCATCCAGCTGATACGGCTGACTGGCGTCGAACTGAAATCCTGATCCGCTCGCTGTGCTGTTCTTCATGCTCAGGCCGTCCAGAGCTCAATGCCCTTGCTCTTCGCGAGCTGGGCCAGGTTGGTCTTGAGTTCGTCATCGCCCTGGAAGGCGTCCTCGAGCACGATGATCCGCGTCGGAGACTCGTCCACAAGCGCACGAAGCTGCTCGAGCGACGGCTTGACGTGCTCGTTTAGATACGCCAGCACGGCGGTGTCGCCGTCACGGTCGCGTACAAGCCGGATATCGAGGCCACCAATCTCGGCCGGCGCGATGTCCTCAGTCAGGGAGTAGCCCTGCTTGAGCAGAATCTCGGTGAGCAGATCGTCGGCAGTCGCGTCATCGGTCGCACTGTCACGAAGGCTGAGCAGGTGCTGCTGCAGCGCATCTTCCTCGACATCGCTCGAGATCTTCCACTTCGAGAAGCTCGTATCAACCAGACGAAACGCGCGGAATCCAGTATCGAGTGCCTCATCGCGCGCCTTGAGGTACAGCGCGAAGTCCTTCTCGACCTTCTCTCCCGCCAGTTCGATTCGTCGCCTGGAGATCGCTGCAATGGAGTCGAAGCCCGCACCGCGCGCCTCCGACTCACCGGGCGTGGGCTCGGGCAGCTGTACCTGAATGAAACGGCGAGAACCACCGTCGCGAGCGTTTTGCTCCATCACGGCGTGGGCGCTTGTCCCCGAGCCCGCAAAGAAGTCAAGAACGATCGAGTCCTTAGAAGTCCCGATCTGAACGAGGTCAGCCAGGAAAGGCACCGGCTTGGGGCCATCGAAGTAGCGGCCGCCGAGAAGCTCCTTGAGTTGCTTAGTCGCAGTGCTCGTGCTGTAAGCAGGTTTGAAGAAGACGGACTTCGGCTTGCTGCTGGGGAGGTCGCCAAGATCAGGGCGCTGCTTCTTATAGAACTGCCAGCCGTTACTTGTGTGCTTCAGGATCAGGTTGTGCTTCTCAGCATTCAGCTTGGCCTTGCTCCAGTACCAGCTGAGTTCATCGCCCGCCGGGTTGAGTGGCCACAAAGTGTCGTGCGCCGGGTCCTTCGGCTTATCGTCCTCAGTGACGTAGAAGTCACTGGTCTCCGGAACGATGAAAATCGGGTACCAGAGCTTCGGCCGCTTGCTTCGCGGAGCGTTGACGCCAGTGGCGCGAAGGTTGTCTGCTTCCTTGAACAGGCCGTGATCGTCCTCTTGCCACTCAGCGAGGACCTTCTCCTCGTCGACGGGGAACTTGTTCAGCACACAGGCCGCCTTGTTGCGAGCGCACGCGATGACGAACTCATGGGTTTCAGCGAAGCCGAATGCGTCCTGATTGCCCTTGAGATTCATGATCACGGGGAAGGCGCCGAGGACATTGTCGGACCCGAAGATCTCCTCGCAGAGACGGACGAGATGGGCGAGTTCGTTCTCGTCGATCGAGATAAACATGATGCCGTCCTGTGTCAGCAGGTTCCGCGCGAGCTTGAGGCGCGGGTACATCATGTTGAGCCAGTTGGAGTGGTAGCGGCCCTCGGTCTCCGCGTTGGTCGCGACTTTCTTGCCTTCCTCGTTGACCTGGCGCGTCCATTCGAGGTAGGTTTCGAGACCCTCCTTGTAGTTGTCCGGGTAGACGAAGTCTTTGCCGGTGTTGTACGGAGGATCGATGTAGATTAACTGGATCTTCGCGTGGTAGTGCTTCTGCAGGATCTTGAGCACTTCGAGGTTGTCGCCCTCGATGAAGACGTTCTGCGTCGTGTCCCAGTCTTTCGAGTTCTCGAAGTCGGGCTTCAGCGTCGCCGTGGTCGGTTCCTGCGCCGCACGGAGGGCGCGCTTCTTGCCGGGCCAGAACAGTCCGAACCGCTCGCTGCTGTCGGCTGCGTCGCCGTCGAGCAGTTCCTTGAGCTTCTCGACATCCACCTTGCCGTCGGCGATAGCCTCGGGAATCAGATCGGCAAGCTGCGCTGCCAGCTCGGTCTGGAAGTTCGGAGTAGTGGATGGTGTTTCGTAGATCTCGTCGGTCATTCGGGTGATTCTCTTTCATGATCTAACAATTTGCGTCGGGTTTGTGAATGACCCGCGGTCGATGTGGCGATCCGCCAGCGAATCGTAAACAGGTGCTCGGTCTCCTGGGTTCCCTGGAGCGACTGCTCGATCAGCTCAAGGAATTTGTCCGCTTCAGCCCGGAGCTTCTTGCGCGCGTCCCGGAAGTCCTCGTCGGCCTCCTCGGCACGCTGTTCCCACTTCCGGGCTTCCTTCTTGAGGCGTAGCTGCTCCATCGGGTCGTCCGCCTGGCGGGCGAGCTTGCGGGCTTCCTTCTCCTTGGCTCGGTACTCGCGGATCTTGCCTTCGTGTTCGGCCTTGCGGTCCTGCTGGTTGCGGTAGAGCAGTTCCTCCTGCTGGTCGTAGTAGCGGGAGTTGCGGCCCTGGACTTCCTTCTCCAGCTCAGCCCGCCGTGCATCAAGGTGCGGCGTGAAGCGTGCCGCTTCGATCGACACGGGCTGCTCGCCAACCTCGATGCAGGCCAGGTCGAGAATGTCTGCGACGTACTCCTCGTCGAGCCACCGGCCGTCGTCGGTCAGGGCGCCGGCGAGCATGTAGGACTCGCAGATGTCCTCATCGCGTGCCTTCATGCGGAAAGTCGCAACGTTCACAGTCAGCTCGCCGCTGGTTCCTTCCAGCGCGCGGATTGCGCTGCTCACCCGCTCCGACTGCCCGAGCGAGAAGGTCACCTTTCGTGCCGGGGTGTCGTGGGTTTTCGCCGTCTCGATGACGTGCCTTGCGAGCGGGCTCGCATAGCGGTACTGGTGGGCGTGTTCCAGCGGCTGGGACTTGAAGAAGTAGCGCCCGGTCGGGGCATCCTTCACCGGTGACTGGTTCAGTATGAAGGTGCGTCCGTCGCCCTCGAAGGTCGCGTGCTCGTTCAGTTCGTGTCGGGTTACCGCGAGCAGCAGGCGCTCGAACTTGTTGAGTACCTCGCCAGACTGTGTGTCGTATGCCTTGAGGCGATCCTGTACGTGCGGGTCGAGGTTGTCGAAGACCTTCGCCTTGGCGCTGGCCATCTCGCGCGAGATCTCGCTCGCGTACTGCGCTTCCAGCTCCCGGAATGCGGCATCCAGCTCGTCGGCGGTTCGGCAGCGGGTGAGGATGTCGCTGATCCTCTTCTCGAAATCCAGGCCATCCTCGATCGCTCCGAGCACCTCGTCGCTGGCTCCGAAGACGCTGGAGAACAGCTGGAACTTGTTCGTCAGCAGCTCCAGGATGCGCTGCTCGGCGATGTTGCCCTTGTTCGAGAAGTTCACGACGACGACGTTGTGCTTCTGCCCGAAGCGATGCACACGACCGATGCGCTGCTCGACCCGCTGCGGGTTCCACGGCAGGTCGTAGTTGACGAGCATCGAGCAGAACTGCAGGTTGATGCCCTCCGCGGCAGCCTCGGTCGCGATCATGATCGTCCCCGCGGTGCGGAAGTAATCCACCAGCGCCTTGCGACGATCCACGGCGGCGATGCCGGTGATCAGGTCACCGTCTCTGTTCTTCTCAAGCCACGCCTGGTAGATCGCGGTCTGCTCCGGCCCGTTATTCGAGCCGTTGAAGAGGACCAGTCCCTCGCCACGACCGGCCTCCCGCAGCGACCGGGCGATGTACTCCTGCGTCTTCGTCGAGTCGGTGAAGATGATGGCCTTCTCGGGAGCCCCCAACTCACGCAACCGTTCGAAGCCCAGGTCGAGCGCCTCACCAAGTTTGACGGCCTTCTGGTTCACCGTGATTGAACGGGCCAGCGCAGCATACTCGCGCAGCTCCGCGACCTCAGCACGCATCGCCTCCAGCAGTGACTCATCCAGCGGCAACGACGACGCACGGGCACTGCTGCCGGTTCCGTCGATCTCCTCGGCCTCCTCCAGCTCCTCGCTGGTGAGCTCATCGTCAACGGCGAAATCGGCTGCCACGAGGCCACCACGACCGTCCCGGCGTTGTCCGGTCGCGACCTCGTCAGCCAGGCGGTTGGCGACGTTCTCCAGCGTGCTCGCGACCGCGAAGGTTGACGAGCCGAGGCGCTTACGGATGATCAGGGCAGAGAGATGACGCTGACTGCCCGCGAAGGCGAACAGCTCATCGCGCTGTAGGTAGTCGTTCACCAGGTCGTAGAGCCGCGCCTCGTCCGGCGACGGGGTGAACTCAACCGTCAATGGCAGGCGCTTAGTGAAGTGGATGTACTTATCAGCGTCGCGCCGCAGCGTGCGCTTCGAGATGGTCGCAACGCGCTCGACCAGGTCGTCGTCCCCGCCGAGGTCTCGGTTCTTGACGTACCGCTCCCGGAACGCATCGAGCGAGTAGAAGTAGCCCGGGTCGAAGATCGACACCAGCCCATACAGCTCCTCGAGCTTGTTCTGCAGTGGCGTCGCCGTCAGCAGCACCGTCTTGTGGGCACCCTTGACGATGTGCGCCACCGCCTCAGCGGCCTTGGTCTTGCCCGTCCAGTAGTTGCGCAGCCGGTGTGCCTCGTCCGCGACCACGAGATCCCACGCCTTCAGCAGCGACGTCTCATGTCGGAGCGCGAACTCGTACGAACAGATCAGGACTTGTGTCGGGCGCCCGCCCGCTGCGGCAAGCAGTGATTCTTTCGACTTCGGGTCGAGGATGGCAGACAGGATCAGGAACTTCTCGTATAGCTCCTGCTGCCACTGCTGCCGCAGACTCGACGGGGCAACGATCAGGATGCTGCGACGCCGCTCCGCCCAGTACTGCGAGATGACGATCCCCGCCTCGATCGTCTTCCCGAGACCCACCTCGTCAGCCAGGATCACGCCCTGCAGGAACGGCGTCTGGAGCGCGAAAAGCGCCGCATCGATTTGATGCGGCTTCGGCTCCACCTGCGCGTCGAACAGAAGGCCGGCCAGCTTACCTACGTGGTCGTTCGCGTAGCTGCGCTGCAGTTCGTGCGCGTAGAACCTTGCCTGGTAATCCGTCAGTCCTCGCAAGTCGCGTCTCCATCAGCCGCAAGCGCGCGGAAATCCGTGACGGCTCTATCTGGTCGTTTGCGTCGCCGGAACATCAAGACTTGCCCGTCGCAAAGGGATCCGCCTGTACACTCTCGCACATCAAGAGAGTATTGATAAACGGAGCGGACCCTCGCGCGTTGGGCGAAGGTCAAAGGTGTCCGCATAGGTCCGACTCGAAGCGAACGTCTCGGCTGGGCCTCACGATGGGCCATCGTTGGCGATGCTACGGCCCTAGCGCACAGTGGTCTTCGCTTCGACATTCAGCCACCCCAGCGATCGGGCGCGGCGCAGTGCTCGGCGTCGAACAACTGCTAAGCGAAGCGCGGCAGCGCGGAGTCTGCAAGAAGTGAGCGGCGAGGACGGAGTCGCGAACGATCGCTACTCTCGGCGTCGGAGCGAGGGGCCTTCCTACCCCAGCACCAGTTGACGACGTCTTCCGGCATCTGCCCACACCTGTCATCGGCCGCGTTGACGGCATCCGATCAGTGTCCGACACTGGCCCATAGTGACCCTCAACCGAGCATCGAACGGAGGTCGAGATGGGCAGCATCACCCCGTACGAATCGGCGAAGGGCCGCCGCTACCGCGTGCGCTATCGCAAGCCCGATCGCACCGAGGCGGAGAAGCGCGGTTTCACGACGATGCGCGAAGCGAAGCTGTATCTGTCCATGGTTACGGTGTCGAAGTCGAAGGGCGAGTACATCGACCCGTCCACCTCGCGGGTACCGGTCCGGATGTTCGCCGACAGCTGGCTGCGGTCCAAGTAGCCGCCGATGTCGAAGCCCTCGTACTACATGACGCTCGAGCGGGCGTGGAAGAACCATGTCGCGCCGGTGTGGGCCGACCGGGAGATCTCCTCGATCCGCCGCTCGGAAGTCCAGGACTGGGTGTCCGACCTCGCGACGCAGAAGTCACGCACGGTCGTCCTTCGAGCACTGGGAGTCCTCGCCGGCATCCTCGACGTCGCGATCGACGATCGCCGCCTGGCGAGCAACCCGGCCCGCAACGTACGCAACCTTCCTCGGCATGGGCCGGGTAAGCGTCGCGTCTACCTCTCGCACGACCAGGTCGCGACGCTGGCGGCGTGCTCCGCGTATCCGACGCTTGTCCTGACGCTGGCGTATACGGGCCTGCGCTGGGGCGAGGCGACAGGGCTGCGGGTGCGCAGCGTGAACCGGCTGCGCCGGCGCTTCGTCATCGAGGAGAACGCGGTGATGATCGCGTACGAGATCCATGTCGGCACGCCGAAGACGCACGAGAAGCGATCGGTGCCCTACCCCGAGCGTCTGGCGCCGATGATCGAGCAGGCGTGCGCCGGCAAGGGGCCCGAGGGACTGCTGTTCGGCGACGGGATCAACCACATGCGCAACTCGGGCAGCAAGGGATGGTTCGCGAACGCGGTCCGCCGCGCGCAGGAGTTCGATCCGTCGATCCCGCGGCTCACCCCTCACGACCTCCGCCACACCGCCGCGTCGCTCGCAATCAGCTCGGGCGCGAACGTGAAGGCCGTGCAGCGGATGCTCGGCCATGCTTCCGCGGCGATGACGCTGGACACGTACGCCGACCTCTTCGACGACGACCTGGATGCCGTCGCGACGCGACTGAACGAACAGATGCCGTTGGTGGCGCTGCCGTCAGGACCGCAGACCCGCTACGCGCGACCGAGGTAACGGCAGAGCGAGGCCCGCGGTTCCGAAGGCCTCGAGAAGCTCCGCGTTTCTCGGTGCGAGTTGCCGGACGAAGCGGCCAGTGCTGCAGCTCAGCAAACAGTTCATGGTGGCGCCGTCCAGTCTGGCGAGGGCCCATGCCTCAATGTGCGGTTCATCGTTGCTGGCGCAACCCCCGCTAGGTTGAAACCACCTCTATTTCGAGGACGCGCTCTGGGAGGAAGACTCTTGAAAACTCAACTGGATGTGCCTGAGATCGCAAGACTCTACGGCGCGCTCGAAGAGTTCCGAGGACGGTCACTGCAGCAGTTGAAATCGAGCTTCCTTCCTGCGGACGACCCGGATGTGGACAATGTGTGGACTCATGCCTCCGCGTCTGAACTCGTGCGTGAGTTCGTCGAGAAGCCGGATGAGACTAAGCGTGGATTCCTCGACAAGCTAAGGGATCAGTTGGCGAGCATCTCGCGCCCTGCGGGCCAGCTCATGGAAGAGCTCACCTGGCTGCACCTCGTCGTCGCCTCGAAGCAGGGGTATCCCTCCAAGCGCCAACTCCTCGATGAGGTCGCGGGTATCGGAGGCGCCACAGGTCCGTCCGGAATCTTCGACGAAGTACTCCACACGGGCCTCGCCGCGACGGGCACATCGTTCTTCACGCGGCGCCCCAACCAGCTTTGGTTGCTCGTACGCTTCGCCGAGACGTGGACTGCGGCGTCCGCACACCAACGCGACAATTGGCTGAGCGACCCCATCGCGTTCCGCGCGATGGTGTTCTCGCTCGAAGGCGTCGCAGATCAGACGCAGCGGCATGCCCTGCTGCACCTCGTGCACCCGGACTCGTTCGAGGACACGGTCAGCCAGTACCACAAGCGGAAGATGGCCTCACTCGCAGACCCGTCCGAAGAGCTTGAGAACGACGACGCGACGATCGCGCGCGTCCGCGAACGCCTGGCGAAGACCTACGGTGACGGCTTCTCGTTCTATCAGTCGGAGGTGCGTGGACTATGGGACCCCGAGCCCGAGCCGGCGGTCGAACCGACGACTCCCGATCCAGCCCTTCCTGAGCCGATTGAACCGCAGGTTCGCGGCGCATGGCTGATCCGTGGATCCGGCGGCGAGCGCGTTCCAGACTGGCTGGCCGACGGTACGTGCGGGATCGGCTTTGCAGACACTTTTCCGTTCGAACTCAAGCCTGGCGCCAGTCGGGACGAGCTCCGGGCGATGGCGGAAGAAGCAGGCACGGACACGACGGCCGGCGGCTTCAACCACGAGCTCGGCCAGGTCTGGCGCTTCGTGAACAAGATGGAGATCGGCGACTACGTCGTCACGGTCAACGGGCAGAACGTCTACCTCGGCGTCGTCGACTCCGGCTCGCGCGACATATTCGCTCGCACACGAAAGGAGACAGTTCGATCGATTGAATGGCTGAATGCAGATGCACCGATTCAGCGACGCGACATCGCGAAGAGCCTGCAGTCCAAGATGAAGACGTTGCTCACGCTAACGCTCATCACCCCGGAGATCGACGAACTCGAACGCTGGGTGAGCGGCGAGACACAGCCGCCGTCACCGGTCGATCCGATGCCCGCAGGACTTCCGGTCGCCACACCACAGCTTGCGCATGACCTCCTCCTCGACAAACCATGGCTCGACGAAGTCATCGCGCTACTCGACGAGAAGCGCCAGGTCGTTCTCTACGGCCCCCCGGGCACTGGAAAGACCTATCTCGCCCAAACCTTGGCCGAACATCTCGCGGGCGGGGTTGGCGCCTTTGAGATCGTGCAGTTCCACCCCTCCTATACCTACGAGGACTTCTTTGAGGGATACCGTCCGGTGCCGGGAGGCGCGGGGAAAGTCGACTTCGCGATCAAGTCGGGCCCGCTACGCCGGATTGCGGATGCAGCGGCCGAGGCCCCCAGCGTCCCGCATGTTCTCATCATTGATGAGATCAACCGGGCCAATCTCGCGAAGGTCTTCGGCGAGCTCTACTTCCTACTCGAGTACCGCGACCAGCCCATCAGCCTGCAGTACTCGGACATGGAGTTCACCCTCCCTGAGAACCTCTACATCATCGGCACGATGAACACGGCCGACCGCTCGATCGCGCTCGTCGACGCCGCCATGCGCCGCCGTTTCTACTTCGTAGAAATGTCACCCGCGGTGGCGCCCGTGAGCGAGATGCTCAGCCGTTGGCTCGCCGTTCGGGGCATGTCAGACGAGCCAGCGCGCTTGCTGGCCGAGCTGAATGCACGCCTCGGCGATCCCGATGCGGCGATCGGTCCGTCGTACTTGATGACCGAGCACATCCTGAAGCCGGGTCGCCTCGAACGCATCTGGACACACGGCATCATGCCCCTGCTTGAAGAGCGCTTCTACGGCAATCGTGCCGAATTGACGCGGTTCTCGCTCGACAGCATCCGGGCGGCGATTAGACCCTCGGGCACATGACCATCGAGCTGAGCGAGTGGGGTGCGAGGGGCAACCTCGAACTCGGGGCCGATGCTGTCAGGGCGCTCGCCAATGCCAAGCAATTCGAGATTGCGCCCGACCGCGAAGTCTCCGGAAGGTGGCGCCTCTCGGCAACCCGCTACGTCGGCGTTGCCACCATCAGCGGGCACACGATTCGCGTGGCGCCGAAGATCCCGGTGCATAGACTCTTCGAGCTACTCACCCACACGATGCAACTGGTCGAGTGGAGAGCTGATGCCGCAGATTGGGAAGTCTCCAACGACCTCGTGTCGGTGATCGCGGCATCTTTTCTCGACAACGCCGAGCGAGCGTTGCGGGGCGGGATGCTGCAGGGCTACGTCACGGTCGACGAAGACCTCTATTCCGTGCGCGGACGGATTGACTTCGGCCGACTTTCGGGAAGGCCTCGTGAGCTGCCGGTGCCGGTGGCCGTGACCTATGACGACTACACAACCGATGTGCTCGAGAATCAGCTGCTCGCGGGTGCGGGGAGCGTACTTCTGAGGCTCGGGACGCTCACGCCCGCCCTGACTCGGCGGTTGCGTCGACTGGAGTTCCAGCTCGTCGATATCACCCCGACGCGCCCGTCTGCCTCACCGGCGGAGGTGCGTTGGACGAGACTGAACGATCGCTACCGCTCCGCCGTAGCCCTGGCCCGCCTCATCCTGCAGAGCACGGCCTTCGACTTCGAAGGCGAGGGGTCGTCGCGCGGATCGACTTTGCTCGTCAACATGGATCGGGTGTTCGAGGATGTCGTAGGCCGCGGCATCGACCGAGCGCTTGTTCCGATGGGCTTCTCGGTCGATCTCCAGCACCGTGCACATCTCGATCACGAGAAGCGCATCGACATTCGCCCCGATGTTGTCGTCTCTAGCGGCACAGATGTTGTTGCTGTCGCAGATCTCAAGAACAAGCGCACAGGAACTATCAGCCCGAACGACGTCTATCAGGCGGTCGGATACGCGACGAGATTCCGACTCACCGAGGTGTCGCTGGTTTATCCAGAACCGCCTCCGTACGAGGAGGTCCTCGTCGGTGATGTGCGGGTGCGCCTGTTGTGCGTCGATATCTCGCTACCACCAGCTCAGCGGCAGCACGCTGTCATGCATGTCGCAGAGACCCTCGTCGCGAAGGCTGGCTCGTCCACTGGTCGCAGCGTCCCTACTTGACGTCATGCCTGATCGTGGGGACGACCAGAGTAGGCATACCGTTGGTGGCGCTGCCGCCGGGACCGCAGACTCGGTACACCCGACCGCAGTAGCCCCAGAGAGCAGATTGCTCAGTTTTTCGACGAGGCAGATTTCGTCCGAAACGCTCGATTTTGGTGCCCTCAGACGTCGCGCGCAGCCCGTTGCGGACGGCCGTTTTCGGCTCACCGAATTTTCAGAATGCGGGCAAAAAGCGGGCAAAAGGCCTTTTGTGTGGTCTGACCATAGAAGAAATACCTGGTCAGAGGCAAAAAAAGACTGTGCCCCTGGAGGGACTCGAACCCCCAACCCTCTCCTTAGGACGGAGCTGCTCTTCCATTGAGCTACAGAGGCAGGTCCGTCGAGTCTATCCGGCGAGCGCGGCTGCGGCGGCACGGCGGGGCCGCGAACGGGCGGCTCGCCGGCTTCGGTAGCGTCGACTCCGTGGCTCGTCGCGGCATCCTCACGCTCCTCACCGTGATGGTGGGGTGCGCGCTGGCGGGGTGCTCCGCCGGAGCCACCGGATCCTCCACCGGCTCGTCGGCTCCAGCGACCCCCACAGCCACGCCGGATTCAGCCGCGCCGATCCCCTCGATCGATCTGCCGCCCACCGGAGCCACGCCTGACTACCAGCTCGGCGGGGCACATCCGCCGCCGTCCGGTGTGGGGATCGTTGTGCGTGACCGCACCGCGGCCCCCGCCGACGACGTCTATTCGGTCTGCTACGTCAACGGCTTCCAGACGCAGCCCGGCGAGCTCCCGCTGTGGCCGGACGATCTCCTCCTCAAGAGCGCTGACGGAGAACTCGTGCACGACCCTGACTGGCCCGACGAGGTCATCGTCGACACGAGGGATGCCGAAGCCGTCGCCGCGATCGTCAGCCCGTGGATCGACGGGTGCGCCACAGACGGATACGACGCCGTCGAGTTCGACAACCTCGACACCTACACCCGCACCGATGGCGCCCTCACTTTCAACGACAACCTGGCGGTCGCGAAGATCCTCGTCGGCATCGCGCACGAGCACGGGCTCGCCGCAGGTCAGAAGAACGCCGCTGAGCACACCGCTCNNCTGCATGCNGAGGCAGGCTTCGACTTCGCGATCGCCGAAGAGTGCGCCGCATGGGATGAGTGCCCCTCCTACNCCGACGTCTACGGCGACGCGGTCATCGCGATCGAGTACTCCGACANCCTCCCCCGCCCGTTCTCCGCGGTGTGCGCGGATGCGGCGACCCCGGCATCCGTCGTCCTGCGCGACCGCGACCTCGTCACCCCCGACGACCCCGCCTACGTCTTCGAGACCTGCGACTGACGAACCTCCGTATCCGGTGTGAAGCGGGGCACATGGTGTGTCAGGACTTGCGGTGTCCGGCGATTCTCGGAATCGTGGCCCGTCCGCAATCCACGGAAGGAGAGCACATGCTCACACTCACCGAGAACGCTTCGATCGCCGTCAAGTCGCTCACCGAGCAGCTGTCGACCGAGACG
>Ga0065721_10052076_pt1 | contig 12730 bp, 11 predicted proteins | sample Mesricmetagenome_FD_59108 | JGI IMG/M metagenome (GOLD analysis project Ga0065721, IMG submission 59108) | Mesophilic microbial community from rice straw/compost enrichment Sample: eDNA_1 v2 (version 2) | ecosystem: Engineered > Solid waste > Grass > Composting > Bioreactor | place: USA: Davis... | reverse complement strand
GAGCCCTGCGGGCGAAAGTGGATGCCGCCGTCCGAGACGCCTACGAAGCCGGGCGGCCCGACGGTCCGCGATCCTTCGTTTCGGCCGCATGGGCCTGCCGCGGCACCGTGCCGGTGGCGTGAATTTGCACTTTTTACAATGAAAGATCCCGGAGAATGGATCGTCCCCTCCCCTTATGGGAAGGGGATCTTGATGATGTTTCGATCAATGGGCGGGACGGGTGCCGCCCCCCTTCTTTTCCGCATCATGCGTGTGATGGCTGTCGCGCTCGCCCCCGCCGCCGGAGACCCCGCTCTTGGAACGCAGGTCGGACTCCGCCGGAGGCTTTTTTACATCGAGCGGCGCCTTGGCGTTCTCGTGGCTTGCGCCCGGACCGCCCTGGCGAATGCTCGCCGGGGTCTTTTGCGATGTGGACATGGACTGGCTCCTTATCGGTCCTGCTGGTAGCCCTGATGGGTGGTGTTGACCTTGGTGTTGCCCTGCTGGCCTTGCTTGACGGGGTCGGTTGCAGCCTTCGTCGCGCCGCGTTTCGCATCCGCCGGATGGTTCTCCTCGCCCGTGCCCTTGTGGCTCAGGTTGTCTTGGGGCGTGGGGGGAAGTCTGCTGCTCATTTGGGCCTCCTCATGTTCGCAGGTTTTCAAAACCTAACCGCCGGCTGCCGCCGATGTTCCCCGAAGAAGGAACAGGCTCCGGTCTTGGACGTTCGACCCAGGAGACCTTGAGACCCAGGCAGGGAGACCCCGATGGACCAGTTTCAGGACCAGTCCGCAGCCGCGACCCAGCAGCCGAAGGCGCCGTCGGCCGAGCGCAGATGGTGGCATACGGCGACCGTCTATCAAGTCTATCCGCGCAGCTTCTGCGATTCCAACGGTGACGGCATCGGCGACATCCCCGGCGTCACCTCGAAACTCGACTACCTGAAATCGCTCGGCATAGACGTGATCTGGCTGTCGCCGATCTACAAGTCGCCGATGGACGACAACGGTTACGACATTTCCGACTACCGGGATATCGCGCCGGAATTCGGCACGCTTGCCGACTTCGACCATCTGGTGGCGGAGGCGCGGAAGCGTGACATCGGTATCGTCCTCGATCTCGTCGTCAACCATACGTCCGACGAACATCCCTGGTTCGTCGAATCCCGCAAGGGTCCGGGCAACCCGTTCCGCGATTTCTACATCTGGCGGAAACCGGCGGAAGACGGCGGGCCGCCGAACGGGCTGATGTCCTCCTTCGGGGGACCGGCCTGGACGCTCGATACCGAAACCGGTGAATATTACCTCCACATGTTTTCCCGCCGCCAACCCGACCTCAACTGGGAAAACCCGCAGGTCCGCCAGGAAATCTACAGGATGATGAACTGGTGGCTGGAGCGGGGCGTCGCCGGCTTCCGGATGGATGTCATCGACTATATCGGCAAGCAGGTGGACCGGGAACTGGTGAAGGACGGGCCGCGTCTGCACGAATACCTGCAGGAGATGAACCGCGAAACCTTCGGCAGCCACGATATCCTGACGGTCGGCGAGTGCTGGAGCGCCACGCCGGGCTCGGCGCTTCTCTATTCCGGCCGGGACCGCAACGAACTCTCCATGGTCTTCCAGTTCGAGCACGTGACGCAGCAATGGGACGAGGTCTACGGCAAATGGCGCCCCAAGCCTTTCGACCTCGTCAAGCTGAAATCCGTGCTCAGCAAATGGCAATACGCGCTTTCGGATGACGGCTGGAACTCGCTTTTCTGGGGCAATCACGACCTGCCCCGGGCCGTCTCGCGATATGGCGATGTCGCCGGCTACCATAGGGAGTCCGCCAAGATGCTGGCGACGGTCCTGCACCTGATGAAAGGCACGCCATTCATCTACCAGGGCGAGGAGATCGGCATGACCAATGTGCCCTTCACCACGATCGAGCAGTATCGCGACATCGAGACGATCAACATGCACCGGCTGCATGTCGAGGCGGGACTGTCGCCGGAGGATTTCATCAAGGGCGCCAACGAGAGCGCCCGCGACAATGCCCGCACGCCCATGCAATGGAGTGCCGCGCTTCATGGCGGATTCACGAAAGGCGTGCCGTGGATCGAAGTGAATACCAATTACGCGACAATCAACGCGGAAGCCGCGATGACGGACGAGCGATCCATCTGGAATCACTATCGGAAGCTGATCGCCTTGCGCAAAGCCCATCCGGTGATCGTCTACGGCCTCTATCAGTCCTGGCTGGACCAGCATCCGGACGTCTTCGTCTATACGCGTACGCTGGACCAGGACAGATTGGTGGTGATTGCCAATTTCACGCCGCGAGAGGTGCCGCTGACCGTTCCATCCGAGCTCGCCATATCCGGAGAATGCCTGATCTCCAACTATGAGCCGGTCGACGCTCTGGCCGTCGAGAAGATCGACCTGAAGCCTTACGAGGCATTTGCGATCCTGTCGCAGGCCCCCTAAAGAGGGTGCCAAAATACCGATTGTTTCCCTTCCCGTGGCTGGGGCGACACGCTAGTTTTGCTCTTGGAGCACGGGCAGCAGGGACAGCAGTCATGGCGATACCGCAGGTGCAGGGTTTCTACGACGAGCGAACCGGCAGTATCCAGTATGTGGTCGCGGATAGCACGACCAAGGCCTGCGCCATCATCGATCCGGTCCTGGATTTCGACGAGAAATCCGGCTCGGTCGGCACCGGCAATGCCGACGCCATCCTCGCCTTCATTTCCAGGCGCGGCCTTGTTGTCGAATGGATCCTCGATACGCATCCGCACGCGGATCATTTTTCCGCCGCCCGTTACCTGAAGGTCCGCACCGGCGCACGGACGGGCATCGGCGAGCATGTCAGGCGGGTCCAGCAGATCTGGAAGGAGATCTACAATTGGCCGGATTTCGCCTGCGACGGCTCGCAATGGGACCGGCTTTTCGCCGACGGCGAGACCTTCGAGATCGGAACGCTCCAGGGCCGGGTGATCTATTCTCCGGGCCACACGGCGGCGTCCGTCACCTATGTCGTCGGCGACGCCGCCTTCATCCATGACACGCTCTTCATGCCGGACGGCGGCACGGCCCGCGCCGACTTTCCCGGCGCCGACGCCGGCCGTCTCTGGGCCTCGATCCAGGCGATCCTTGCCTTGCCGGATAAGACGCGCCTTTTCACCGGCCACGATTATCGGCCGGGTGGGCGGGAGGCGCGCTGGGAAAGCACCGTTGCGGAGCAGAGGCGGGACAATCCGCATGTTGCCGGTATGGACGAGACAGGGTTCATCGCCTTGCGGGAGGCGCGCGACAGGACGCTGCCCATCCCCAAGCTCATGCTGCATGCCTTGCAGGTCAATATCCGCGGCGGCGAGCTTCCGCCGCCGGAAGACAATGGCAGGCGTTACCTGAAGATCCCGATCGGCGCCCTGCCGGGCTCCGTCTGGGGATAGCCCGTCAAGTCCTTACCCTCAGCAATCTCAGTGCGTTGATCGTCACCAGCACGGTAGCGCCCGTATCCGCGAGAATGGCCGGCCAGAGACCCGTCACGCCGATGATCGTCGTCACCAGGAACACCGCCTTCAGGCCGAGCGCGATGGTGATGTTCTGATAGATGTTGCGCATGGTCCTCCTGGACAGCTCGATCATGCCGGCGATGTCGCCCACACGGCCGTGCAGCGCTGCCGCGTCCGCCGTTTCGAGCGCCACGTCCGTGCCGCCGCCGATCGCAATGCCGACATCCGCTGCCGCCAGCGCCGGGGCGTCGTTGATACCGTCGCCCACCTTTCCGACCACGAAACCCTCGCGTTTCAGCTCGCCGACGATCCGTTGCTTGTCTTGCGGCATCAGCTCGGCGCGTACCTCAATGCCGAGTTCCCTGCCGATCGCGGCCGCCGTGCCGGCATTGTCGCCGGTCAGCATCACGATCTTCACGCCGCTCTCGGAGAGCGCATGAAGGCCGGCCCTGGCGTCGGCGCGCGGTTCGTCGCGCATGGCGATAGCCCCTGCCGGCACGCCGTCCATGATCAGCACGGATACGGTCTTGCCCTCCTGGTTGAGGCCGGCGATCCGCCGCGAATGCGCCATGGGCAGAGAAACCCGCTCGGCTGCGGCCTTGGGCGAGCCGAGAAACACGTCCTTGCCCTCGATCGTCGCCGTGACACCCTTGCCGCCCAGAGCCCTGGCATCCGTTGCTCCCGGAATATCCACCTCGTCCTCGGCAGCCTTTGCAAGGATCGCCACCGCCAGCGGATGACTGGAACCGGTCTCAAGTGCCGCGGCATAGCGCAGCACATCCTCTGCACTGCGACTGAAAGCGACGATATCCGTCACCTGCGGCTTGCCGGAGGTCAGTGTGCCCGTCTTGTCGAATGCCACGGCCGTCAATCTGCCGAGCGTTTCCAGCACCGCGCCGCCCTTCATCAGCAGGCCGCGTCGGGCGCCTGCCGAAAGCGAGGCGGCGATTGCCGCAGGCGTCGAAATGACCAGCGCGCAGGGGCAGCCGATCAAGAGGATTGCGAGCCCCTTGTATATCCATTCGTTCCAATCGGCGCCGCCTGCAAGCGGCGGGAGGATGGCGACGAGTGCCGCGACCACCACGACGCCCGGCGTATAATAGCGCGAAAACCGGTCGATGAACCGTTCGGTCGGCGCCTTCTTCTCCTGCGCCTCCTCGACCAACCGCACCACGCGGGCAATCGTGTTGTCTTCGGCGGCGGCCGTGACCCGTACGCGAAGCGCCGCATCGCCGTTGATCGTGCCGGCAAACACCGTGTCGTGCACACCCTTGGCAACGGGCGTGCTTTCGCCCGTCACCGGCGCTTCGTCGACCGCACTTTCGCCGGCGATAATGACGCCGTCGGCTGAAATCCGGTCTCCGGGCCTGACAAGGATCACCGAGCCGACGCGAAGGCTTGCAGCCGGCACCTCGCGGGTGCGGCCGTTCACTTCCAGGAGTGCATTCTTCGGCACCAGTGCCGTCAGACCCCGGATGCTCTGACGCGCCCGCCCGGCCGCCACGCCCTCCAGAAGCTCGCCCACCAGAAAGAGGAAGACGACGGCGGCCGCTTCCTCCGAGGCATCGATGATCACGGCGCCGACCGCGGCGATCGTCATCAGCATCTCGATCGAAAACGGCGTGCCGGCGAGCGCCGCCATGATCGCGCGACGGGCAATGGGCACGAGGCCGATCAGCATCGCAGCCGTGAATATATACGTGTCGTAGGCGGGGATCAGGTGGCCGATCCCATAGGCGGCGGCCAACGCCAGGCCGACGAGAATTGTCAGACGGCCCTTGGCGCTCTTCCACCAGGGACCTTCCATCGGTCCGTGATCATGGCCATGCAGGCCTTCGATCTCGCTTGCGTCGTCGGCGGAATGATCATGCCCATCGTGATGATGGTGATCATGCTCGCCGTCGTGGTGATGCGAATGCTCGTGGTGTTCCGCCTCCACCGGCGCCTTCTTTCCCAGCGCCCGCAGCGAATAGCCGAGCCCGACGACCTTTTTCTCGATCGCGCCGAGATCGCTCGTGCCGTCGTGACTGAGCGTCATCGTGCCCGCGGCAACCGACACCGAGACATCCTCAACACCCGGCATGCGGCGCACCGCCGTATCGATCTTGGTCGCGCAGCTCGCGCAATCCATGCCGCCAACCTTGTACCGAGCCTGATTTGTCGCTGTCATCGTCTCTTCCTTCCGGGTCGAGACACTTCCCTACAACCTCTAGCCACTCTAGCTTCAAGAGCTTTTTTCAAAAAATTCGCTGGCGGCGGCGATGGCCTTTGCTGTAAGCCTAGTTTGAGACGGGGGCGTCCGGCGCAAGCCGGGCTGAGAAGCACCCTTTGAACCTGAACCAGATCATGCTGGCGGAGGGAGTCGTCCGGGCCTTCGAACTGATACGCCCAAGCGTCTGCCCCGCCGAACGAGGCGAAAATGCAGACGACAGAGACCCCCGGCCAGTTGCTGACGGCGATGCGCGCGAAAAACCCGCTCGTCCAGAACATCACCAATTTCGTGGCGATGAACATCGCGGCGAACGTGATGCTTGCGGCCGGTGCCTCCCCCGCCATGGTGCATACGAGGGAAGAAGCTGGAGAATTTGCCCGCATCGCCGCGGCACTCACGATCAATATCGGCACGCTTTCGCCGGATTTCCTGGCCGGCATGAAGGAGGCGGCGATCGCCGCGACGGAGGCCCGCAGGCCCTGGGTGCTCGATCCGGTCGCGCATTTCGCCACCGGCTATCGGCGCGCGGCCGCCGCCGAGCTCATGGAGTTGAAGCCGACCATCGTTCGCGGCAATGCCTCGGAAATTATCGCGCTCGCCGGAAGCCGGTCGAGCGGCCGTGGCGTCGACAGCGGCGATCCCACCTATGCCGCGGAAGGTGCGGCGGTCGCGCTCGCTCAGCAGAACGGCTCGATCGTCGCCGTCACCGGTGAAGTGGATTTCGTCACCGACGGTCGCCGTTCGGTGCGGATCATGGGCGGGTCGGCCCTGATGCCGCGCGTCACCGCACTCGGCTGCTCGCTCACCTGCGTCACCGGCGCCTTCGCCGCGACGGCTCCGGACAGACCCTTCGAGGCAACGGTCGCGGCACTCGCCATGTTCGCCGTCGCCGGTGAAGAGGCAGCACTCGCCGCCGCCGGCCCTGGCTCCTTCTCCCCCCTCTTCCTCGATCACCTCGCGGCGCTGACCGGCGAGGCGCTCGACGCCAAGGCAAGGATCGTCGCCGCATGAAGATTTTCGATCTTTCCGTCTACCTCGTCCTCGATCCCGATCTCTGCCGCAAAATCGGCATGGCGGAGACCGCCAGGCTCGCCGTCGAAGGCGGCGCGACCATCGTGCAGCTCCGCGACAAGCATGCGGATACGACGCAAATGATCGAGACCGGCCGTGCCCTCAAGGCGGTGCTCTCGGGCACCGGCGTGCCGCTGATCGTCAACGACGATGTGGATGCGGCGATTGCCATCGGCGCCGAAGGCGTGCATGTCGGCCAGAGCGACATGGTCGCCGCGGCGGCACGACAGCGTATCGGCCGGGATATGATCCTCGGCCTGTCCGTCGAGACGGAGGAACTGGCCAGGCGGGTGGACCCGTCTGTGGTCGATTATGTCGGCATCGGCCCGGTCTTCGCCACCGCCACCAAGCCGGATCACAAGCAGCCGATCGGCTTCGACGGCCTCGCCCGCATAGTCGCGGCAGCCCCCGTGCCGGCCGTGGCGATCGGCGGCGTCAAGGCGGAACATGCCGGCCCGGCGCTCGCCGCGGGTGCCAAAGGCATCGCGGTCGTTTCCGCGATTTGCGGTCAGCCGGACCCGAGCGCCGCCGCACGCAGAATAGCCGGTGAAATCGAAAAGGCCCGCGCATGATCAGGAACGTCCTCTCCATCGCGGGTTCCGATCCCTCCGGCGGCGCCGGCATCCAGGCGGATTTGAAAACCTTTTCGGCACGCGGCACTTATGGGATGGCGGTGCTGACGGCGCTGACCGCCCAGAATACCCAGGGCGTCACAGACGTGCATGCCGTACCGGCCAACTTCGTGGCGGAGCAGATCCGCACGATCTTCGCGGACGTGCGCGTCGATGCGGTGAAGATCGGCATGATCGCCAATGCCGAGATCGCCGAAACGATCGCCGACGTCCTGTACCCGTATCACGATACCCTGCCGATCGTGCTCGATCCGGTGATGATCGCCAAGGGCGGCTCGCCGCTGCTTGCCTCCGACGCCGTGGATGCGGTCACCCATCGCCTGATGCCGATCGCTGCCGTTGTCACTCCCAACCTGCCGGAAGCCGCGGCCTTGCTGAACGAGCCGGCCGTCACGACCCGCGAAGCCATGGCAAGCCAAGCGGAGCGTCTGCGCAAGCTCGGCCCAAGGGCGGTGCTGGTGAAGGGTGGCCACCTGGAAAGCACAGACAGCCCGGACGTGCTGGCCGAGGCGACCGGTCTCCACTGGTTCGAGGGCAAGCGCACGGCGACCAGGAACACCCATGGCACGGGCTGCACGCTCTCCAGCGCCATTGCAGCCGAGCTCGCCAAGGGCGCCTCGCCGGTGGAGGCAGTGGCGATCGCCAAAGCCTATCTCGCCGGCGCCATCGCAGCCGCGGATACGCTCAGCGTCGGTACGGGCCATGGCCCCGTGCAGCATTTTCACGAGTGGTGGTGAGCGAAACTGCTCGCCACCTGACTTGAACGTGTTGCTACGCCTTCTGCGCCGCGATCTTTTCGAAAGCCGCGGCGATCTCTTCGCTGCCATAGGGTTTCTGGAGCAGCACCGCCCCTTCGACCGCCGCCTCGTCCGGGATGCGGTCGTTGCCGGTCGCAAAAACGACGCCCACGTCGGGAGAAAGTTTTCGCGCTTCCTGCGCGAACTGCCCGCCGGAAATTCCCGGTAATCCGAGGTCGGTGACCACCACGTCGAAATGCCGCTCTTGCAGAAGCGCGAGCGCTTCCTCGGCCGTGGAGGCCTCCGAAATCTGGTGCCCGAGCTCGGTCAGGAGATCGGCTGTGCTCATGCGGATGAGGAAATCGTCCTCGACCAGAAGCACGGAATAATGCGGCATCGCCGGCCGCTCGTCCATCGCCGGCATGGACTTGGCCGCCAGTGTCGCCCTCACCCGGTTGCGATGTTGCTGGTTGTTCAGCACGTGACGGATTTTCCGCGCCAGCGCCTCGCGCGTATAGGGCTTGGAGAGAAGGTCGACGCCGGGGTCGAGCCGTCCGCCGTGCACGATCGAGTTTTCCGTATACCCTGACGTAAAGAGCACGGCGACGTCCGGCAGCCGCTCGCGCGCATGGCGTGCAAGCTCGGTGCTTTTCAAAGGTCCCGGCATGACCACGTCGGTGAAGAGCATGTCGATCGGCACGCCGCTTTCGATGACGCTTAGGGCACCCGCGGCATCCTTGGCCTTCAATACGCCGTAACCCAACTCACCCAGCATCTCGACGACGGTGGCACGCACCTGCTCGTCGTCCTCCGCCACGAGGATGGTCTCGGTACCGCCGGTCACGGGGCCGAAATCCGCCTCCGTGACCAGATCCTCGCTGCGCTGGATGCGCGGGAAGTATATTTTGACCGTCGTGCCCTGCCCCAGCTCGCTATAGATCTTGATATGGCCGCCGGACTGCCTGACGAAACCGTATACCATGGAAAGACCAAGACCGGTGCCCTTGCCCACGGGTTTCGTCGAGAAGAAGGGTTCGAAGACCTGCTCCATCACCTCCGGCGTCATGCCGGTGCCGGTGTCGGTCACCGCGAGCATTACATATTGGCCTGCCGGCACCTCTGCATGTCGGCGTACATAATTGTCGTCCAGGAAGGCGTTGCCGGCTTCGATCGTCAGCTTGCCGCCTCCCTCCATCGCGTCACGGGCATTGATCGCCAGGTTGAGCAGCGCGTTCTCGATTTGCGTCGGATCGACCAACACGTTCCACAAGCCTCCGGATCGGATCGTCTCGATCTCGATATCCTCGCCGAGCGTGCGACGCAGAAGCTCCTCCATGCCGGTCAGAAAACGACCGATATTGATGACCTTCGGCTCGAGCGGCTGGCGGCGGCTGAAGGCGAGCAGCTGGCTGGCGAGCTTGGAACCGCGCTGCACGCCCGCAAGCGCATTCTCGATCCTGCGCCGGACGCGCTGATCCTCGCCGACATCGCCCGCGAGCAGCTGGAGGTTGCCGGAGATGACCTGCAGCAGGTTGTTGAAGTCATGCGCCACGCCGCCGGTGAGCTGCCCGAGCGCTTCCATCTTCTGCGAGTGCCGCAGGGCCTCTTCCGCCTTCATGCGCTCGGCGATTTCCGTCACCACACGCTGCTCGAGATCGGTATTCAGCACCTGAAGTGCCTCTTCCGCCCGGCGGCGCTCGGCGATTTCCCGCTCCGCTTCCCGGAAGAGCCGTGCGTTATCGATCGCGATCGCCACCTGACCGGCGGCGCCCACCACCAGCCGCTCGTGCTCCTCGCGGAACTGGCCGGGCTGAGCATGGCCGAAGAACAAGCCTCCAATCACCTCGCCGGATCGGGAAACGACTGGCACCGCGAGATAGCTGCGCACCGGCAGATGCCCCTTGGGCATGCCGTGATAAGGGGCGTTCCTGCCGTAGCGCGGGTCGCTCAGGATATCGTCCGAGCGGATGACGCCCTCGCCTTTAAAGGTCGGCGCGAAGACGGCCGTATTGCGCGGCATGGGGAAATTCTCGAAGGCGGAGCGGGGCCTGCCGGAAAGCGAATAGAGCATATAGCTCTCGCCTCGCTCGTCATGGACGTTGTAGAAGAAGGCTCCGAATTGTGCGCCCGTCAGCTCGACGCCCGCATCGGTGGTCATCTGCACCACTTTTTCGAGGTCGAGCTCGGCAGAGAGATCGGCACCGAGCCTGTTGAGCACTTCGAGATGTCGCGTCTCCTTTCGCAGCGCGGTCTCCGCCCGCTTCTGGTCGGTAACGTCATTGCCCTGGATGAAGATGCCGGTGGTCCGGCGGTTGTCGTCGAGGATGGGTTGGAAGACGAAATCGACAAAACGCTCTTCCGGCGGCCGGCCCGAATGGCGTGCCAGCGTCACCGATCTCGCTTTCCCGACATGAGGGAGGCCGCTTTTGCGCACCTCATCCAGCAGATCGGGAAATTCCTGATCGACCACTTCCGGCAACGCCTCGCGAATCGGTCTGCCGAGGAGTTCACGCTTTCCGACCAGCCGCATATAGGCGGCATTGGCCATTTCGAAAACGTGGCCCGGCCCCGACACCATCGCCATGAAGCCCGGCGTCTGCTCGAACATCTGCTTCAGCCGCTCCTGCTCCCCGAGCAACCGGCGTTCCGCGCGGACCTTGGCCGTCGTCTCGACCACCACCGCCATGACGCCGAAGGGCCTGCCGCTCTCGTTGTAGATCGGGGAATAATCGAGATTCATCCAGACCTGCTCGGGAACGCCGGAGCGATGCAGCGTCAGTTCCTGATCCTTGTAGGCAAGCGTTCCGCCAGCCAGGCCGACCTTCATCACATTGTCGTTGAAATCGGCGACCTCCGGCCAGCCTTCCCGCACTTTCGAACCGAGCAGATCCGGGTGCCGCCCTCCCGCAAAAGAGGAATAGGCGTCGTTGTAGATCATCACGCCGTCGTCGTTCCAGAGCGTCACGATCGGTACGGGAGACTGAAGAATGAGATTGACGACGGTCTTCAGGCTTTGCGGCCAGTCGCCGATCGGACCGAGGGTGGTCGCTGCCCAATCGAAAGCCGCGATAAGATGTGCCATTTCGCCGTTATGGGAGAGAAAGACAGTCTCGGCAGTCGCATAGTTCATCATTGGGCTTTCGACGACGATAAGCTCATAACCCTGCCGTCCTACATGCGAACGATCACCTGAGCAGCCTTTTAGACAATGGTCAGTTAGGACACTGCCACAAAAAAGCCACGGGTTCTCCCGTCGATTTTTGGCTGTGGAGCAATTTTTCGCCAGCTTCTCCTCAAAGCCACGAAGCCGGTGTCCTCGGCAAGCGGCCCTCCGGATCGGTGACGGTAAGCTTTGGTTCCCCCTCTCCATTCCAGCGCCAGAGCGCCACGCAGGTCCCGCCGGGCGACATGAAGGAAGGATAGATGACGCCATCGAAATCCCGACCGAGCAGTCTTTCCCGCAACGCATGGGTCGCCGGCGCTCTTCCGGCATCGAGATCGGCCCGCCATTCGCAGCGATGGATATTCTTATCCGTGCCGATATCCGCGAGCACGTTCGCATCCGTCAGGTCCGCCAGGCGGGCGCTTTCGAGCCGGAGCTCGGCGATCAGTGCGGGATGCTGTACGAAACCCTGATTATATTCCGCCCAGGCGGTGGAGAGCTCCCGGGCAGCATAGACGGTCGGGGTCCCGACCGGATTCCAGCGGCCGCCGAAACGTGCCGCGCCGTCGCCGGAAAGCGGCATATGCGCCCAGCGCGGCACATAGGCTCGCCAGAGGACCAGCGTCTCCCCGGATTCAGGCATAGACGCCGGAACGCACTGCCTCGAGATAGGCGAGCACCTTGTCCGCCTTGCCTTCGCCGACGAGATCGTAAGCCGTCTTGCCGGCCCAGCCGGGGATCGGCTGGTGCTTGAACCAGATCGCCGCGCGGTTTTCATTGCCGGCCATCTCGCTTGCCATGGCAAGGATGCGCACCACGGGGCTCAGCGCGGCATCCACCTTGCGAGCGCCGCTCCTGGCCGTCAGCGTGTTGCGGGCGACGCCGATCAGCTTCGCGAGCTCGGCTTGCGTGACCCCGAGAAGCTCGCAAACCCGTCGCGCGGACAGGAAGGAAGATTGCGGCTCGCCGAAGAATGACGCGCCCATTTCAAAAGCATGTGCAGCCATTGGATCGATCCTGATCTTTCTTTGACAGATTTGTGCTTAATATGAGCGCAAGCGCAGCTCATTTCAAGTCAAACCTAGTCATCACCTTCTTCGAGCTCCGGCTCGATGAAATCGTCCGGCGGCAGGTTGCGGCTCAGCAATCCGGCATCTTCCAGCATTTCAGCGTCCGGCAGATCGCGAAGCGTGTCGAAACCGAAAGCCGAGAGGAAGGCCGGCGTTGTGACATAGGTATAGGGCGCGCCGGGCGTGGGGCTGCGCGGACCGGAGGCCAGGAAGCCGAGCTGCCTCAGAATTGCGATCGTATCGCGGCTTACCTCGCGGCCAAAGATCTTGGACAGTTCGGCGCGCGTCACCGGCTGAAAGTAACCGACGGTCATCAGCACCAGCGCCTGGTGCTGTGTGAGGTCGGCAGGCGGGGCGTTGGCAGCACCCG
>Ga0065721_10052066_pt1 | contig 12732 bp, 16 predicted proteins | sample Mesricmetagenome_FD_59108 | JGI IMG/M metagenome (GOLD analysis project Ga0065721, IMG submission 59108) | Mesophilic microbial community from rice straw/compost enrichment Sample: eDNA_1 v2 (version 2) | ecosystem: Engineered > Solid waste > Grass > Composting > Bioreactor | place: USA: Davis... | reverse complement strand
CCCGCCTCGCCGCCCGGGCCGAGGTCGCCGCCGGGGCGGCGGAGGCCGCGGTCCGGCCGGAGGGGTCGGAGGAGCCGCGGGCCGAGGCGGATCCGCCGCGCGAGGACGGCCCCGCCGGTCTCAAGGACGTCACCGAGGACGGCAGCGTCACCCAGCTGCCACCGCGCGGCCGCAAGCGGGAGTGAGGGCGAGATGGCGCGGCACTCCGTTCTCGTTCCCGATGCCGGGAAGACGGCGGCGAAGGCCTCCTGGCTGACGCGCCTCGCCCGCACGCCGGACGAGGTCATCCTGCGCGCCGTCTTCCTCGCCCTGCTCGCAGTCGCCGGAACGGCGATCGGCCTCGACGCCCGCGCCCGTTTCGAGGAGGCCGCGCTGTCGGAAGGAGCCGGATCGCCGGCCTACGATCCGAGGCTCGAGCCCATTCTGCCTTCGGCCCGGCCGGACGTCGAACCGGCCGTGCCCGAGGAGCGCCCCGAGCCGGCGGACCGCGCCGACCTCACCCGGCCGATGACCTTCGAACTCGTCGCCGGCGGCCGGCTCGAGGCGCGCGGCACCATCACCCCCGGATCGGCCGACCGCCTCGCCGCCGAGCTCGAAAAGCGCGGCAGCTACGTCACCGCCGTGGTGCTCGATTCCCCCGGAGGCAGCGTCACCGACGCCATCGCCATGGCGCGGGCGATCCGCGCGCTCGGCGTCGACACCCGGGTCGAGGCCGGCGGACGCTGCGCCTCCTCCTGCCCGCTGGTCTTCGCCGGCGGCGAAGAGCGGATCGCCGCCGCGACGGCGGTGATCGGCGTTCATCAGGTCTTCACGCTGGAGAGCGCCGACACCGTCGTCGGCCACTCGCTGTCCGACGGCATGGCCGCCGCCCAGCGCGTCACCGCCGACTGCCAGCGCCTCCTCTCCGACATGGGCGTCGACCTCAGGGTCTGGATCCACGCCATGGACACGCCGCCGGACCGGATCTTCTACTTCACGCCCGACGAACTGACGGACCTCGATCTCGCGACGACGATCGAGGGGTGAGCGCGGGGAAGTGGGCAGGGACGGGGCGCGCCTCCGGGTCGCGGAGCCCGTGCGGCGCCCGTTCGGTAGGTGATCCTGATTGTTGATCTCCGCCTCTCCACCGTCTTCACCGGCCTTGAGCCGGTGACCCAATGGCCTCTCGGACCGGATCGGCGTCCGCGAACGAGGGCAAGGATCGTCGTCGAAGAGGGTGGGCCGAATGATGCCGCTCCGCCATTGGGTCGCCGGCTCAAGGCCGGCGATGACGATCGAGAGCGGTTTCATCAGGGGCGAGCCCTCGGCGACGACGAGGACGGCGTCGGCGAGACCGACGACGGCACAGCCCGCTCATCGCGCAAGTCCGGATTTTTCTGGAAGAAAGAGTGGTGCCCAGGGGCGGAATCGAACCACCGACACTGCGATTTTCAGTCGCATGCTCTACCAACTGAGCTACCTGGGCAGACCGCCTCGCGGCGCTTCGGAGTGGTACGGAAGCCATGCTCCCGTCCGAAGTGGGGGCCTTATAGAGTCTCTTTTCGGGCCTGTCCAGTGCCATCGCGCAGAAAGCGGCGAACGGGTGGAGGGCCGGTGCCGCCGCCCGGCCGAGATTGTCGAGACCGGCGGTACGGCTGCGGAAACGGCTTTGAGAACAGCCGGATAGCGGCAAGACGGCTTCGGGCTTCGGGCTCCGGGCTCCGGGCTCCGGGCTCCGGGCTCCGGGCTCCGGCTTCGGGCTCCGGGCTCCAGGCTGGGGGACGTCGGTCCTCGCCGGCCGCCGCGGTGCCGTCAGTCCTCCGGCTGTCCGGCCGGGTCGTCCCCCGGAGCGCCGTCCTCGTCGTCGGCCTCGCCGCGCACCGGGATGCGGTAGGCGCCCGAGAACCAGCGGTGGAGGTCGACGTCGGCGCAGCGTTTCGAGCAGAACGGGCGAAAGCCGGGATCGGTCGGCGCGCCGCAGGTCGGGCAGCGGCCGCGTCGCATCGGGGCCGCAGGTGCCGCGTCCGCGGCCGGCGGCGTCGTCGCCCCGCTTTTCGCGGCCGGACCTTCGGCAGGGTCCGCGGCGGCGGCCTTCGCCTTCTCGTCGCCCTCAGCCATCGACACCCTCGCGCCAGCGCTCGCGCAACGGCACCCCGGCGCCGTCGAGCAGGGCCATGGTCTCGTGGAGCGGCAGGCCGACCACGGAGGAATAGGAGCCGGACATCTGTACGACGAAGGCGCCGGCGATGCCCTGGACGGCATAGCCGCCGGCCTTGCCGCGCCATTCGCCGCTGGCGAGATAGGCCGAGACCTCCTCGGCCGACAGCCGCTTGAATCGGACCCGCGTCTCGACCATCCGCTCGCGGGCCCCGCGCGGGGTCAGCAGGCAGAGGCCGGTGTAGACCCGGTGGGCGCGGCCGGACAGCAGGGCGAGGCAGTCCTCGGCCTCGTCGGATGTCTCGGCCTTGGGCAGCACCCGGCGGCCGACGGCGACCACGGTGTCGGCGGCGAGCACGATCGGCGGGCGGTCGAGCGCCGCCTCGTCGAGGCGAAGGCGGGCGATCTCGGCCTTGGTGCGGGCGAGCCGGGCGGCGAGGGTCTTCGGGTGCTCGAAGCGGCCCGGCGTCTCGTCGGCCTCGGCCGGCAGGATGCGGTCCGGCGTCACCCCGATCTGGGCGAGCAGGGCGATGCGCCGCGGCGATCCGGATGCGAGCACCAGAAAGGGCGTTTCGGTCATCGGGGCGCCGGGTTCTCGGGGGTCGGGCTCGCTGCGGCCGGCACGAGCGGCCTCACTTGAAGCGGTAGGTGATGCGTCCCTTGGTCAGGTCGTAGGGCGTCATCTCCACGAGAACCTTGTCGCCGGCCAGCACGCGGATGCGGTTCTTGCGCATGCGGCCCGCGGTGTGGGCGATGATCTCGTGTTCGTTCTCGAGCTTCACCCGGAAGGTGGCGTTCGGCAGAAGTTCGGTGACGACGCCCGGAAACTCCAGGACCTCTTCTTTCGTCATGTGTTCACAATTCCCAGTGAGCGAAGGCGCGGGATCGCGGGAGGGGCCGCCGGAGGGGCCGGCCTCGCGTTCCGCCGCATGCGGCCGGCGGGGGTGCTGCCGGTCAATCGGCGCGGAACCTAGCGGATCGGCGACAAAAAGGGAACCACCGCCGTGAACGTCACCCGCGGCGCGAATTCGGACGACGGGAGAGCGCCTCGCCGCGGGAGCGTCAGCCCTGCGGCGGCGGCTGCCAGCCGAGCCGCGCCTTGATCCGTTTCATCAGACCGTCGCGGACGTTGCGATAGGCGGCGAGAATCTGCTCGCGCGAGCCGGCGGTGGCGGTCGGGTCGACCGTCGGCCAGTATTCGACCTCGACGGCGTAATAGCGCGTCAGTTCCAGCGCCCGGTGGTGGGCCTCGGGCGCCAGCGTCACCACGAGGTCGAAGTTCATGTCCTCGAGATCCTCGAAGGTGTGCGGGCGGTGCTCGCGGATGTCGATGCCGATCTCGGCCATCACGGCGACGGCGAAGGGGTCGGCCGGGCCGCGGCGCACCCCGGCGGAGGCGACGTAGATCTGCTTGGGGAACAGATGACGGGCGATTGCCGCCGCCATCGGCGAGCGCACGGAATTGAGGCTGCAGGCGAAGAGAACGGCCCCCGGGCGCTCCCCGGCCTCCATGGTGCTCAGCCCTTCCAGTGCAGCACGCAGAGCAGCGTGAAGAGGCGCCGGGCGGTGTCGAGGTCGACCTCGATCTTGCCGGCCAGCCGCTCCATCAGCAGCCGCGAGCCCTCGTTGTGCAGGCCGCGCCGCCCCATGTCGATCGCCTCGATCCGGCTCGGGCTCGCGGTGCGGATCGCCTGGTAGTAGCTGTCGCAGATCAGGAAATAGTCCTTCACCACCCGGCGGAACGGCGTCAGCGACAGGATGTGGGTGACGACCGGGGCGCCGTCGGCGTCGGCGATGTCGAAGACAAGCTTGCGGTCGACGATCGACAGCGTCAGGCGGAAGGCCCCCGCCGGCCGGCCGACCGGCTCGAACCGGTTCTCCTCGATGAGGTCGTAGATCGCGACCTTGCGCTCGTGCTCGATGTCCGGCGTCGAGCGGGCGATCGAGGTTTCGTCGAGCACCACCTCGACGAGCCGGCCCTTTTCGGTGCCCTCGCCCGCCGCCGCCTCACCCCGCTGAGCCATGCCTCACTCCGTCCGTCCGGGCCGCACCCCTCTTCAGAGGTTCAGCCTGATCGCCACCGACCGGGCATGGGCGTCAAGCCCCTCGGCCTTCGCGAGCGCGATGGCCGACGGCCCCAGGATACGCAGCGCCTCGGCGCCGCATTTCAGAATAGACGTCCGCTTCATGAAGTCGAGCACGGAAAGACCCGAGGAGAAACGGGCCGAGCGCGCGGTCGGCAGCACGTGGTTGGAGCCGCCGACGTAGTCGCCGATCACCTCCGGCGTGTGGCCGCCGAGAAAGACGGCGCCGGCGTTGCGGATGCGCGCCAGTAGCGGCTCGGGGTCGGCCACCGCGAGTTCGAGATGCTCCGGCGCGATCCGGTCCGACAGCGGAACGGCTGCGGAAAGATCCTTCACGAGGATGATCGCGCCGAAATCGCGCCAGCTCGCAAGGGCGACCTCGCCGCGCGGCAGGCGGGTGAGCTGGCGCTCGACCGCCGCCTCGACGGCGTCGGCGAGGGTGGCGTCGTCGGTGACGAGGATCGACTGGGCGGCGACGTCGTGCTCGGCCTGGGCCAGCAGGTCGGCGGCGAGCCAGTCCGGGTCGTTGGCGCCGTCGGCGATGATCAGCACTTCGGACGGCCCGGCGATCATGTCGATGCCGACGGTGCCGAACACCCGGCGCTTGGCGGCGGCGACATAGGCGTTGCCGGGGCCGACGATCTTGGCGACGGGCCGGATGGTCGCGGTGCCGTAGGCCAGCGCCGCGATCGCCTGGGCGCCGCCGATCCGGTAGATCTCCGACACGCCGGCGAGCCTGGCGGCGGCCAGCACCAGCGGGTTGAGCCGGCCGTTTGGGGTCGGCACCACCATGACGAGGCGCTCGACGCCGGCGACCCTGGCCGGCACCGCGTTCATCAGCACCGAGGAGGGATAGCTCGCGGTGCCGCCCGGCACGTAGAGGCCGGCGGCCTCGACCGCCGTCCACCTGGAGCCGAGTTCGACGCCGAGGGCGTCGGTGTAGCGGTCGTCGAGAGGGCGCTGGCGGGCGTGGTGGGCCTCGATGCGGTCGCGGGCGACGACGAGCGCCGCCATCGTCTCGGCCGGCACCTCGGCGAGCGCCGCCTCGATCTCGGCTTCGCCGATGGCGAGGCCTTCGGCCGTGGTCTCGAAGCGGTCGAACCTGCGGGTCAGGTCGACGAGCGCCTCGTCGCCGCGGGCGCGCACGTCGTCGATGATCGCGCGCACCGCCTGGTCGACGTCTTCGGAGACCTCGCGTTTCGTCGTCAGGAAGGCCGAGAAGCGGGCCTCGAAGTCGTCGTCGCTGTCGTCGAGCCGGATCGCCACCTGTCATCGCCTCCACGCCGCATCTGGCTTCGACGCCGTCGGTCGGCGTGCCCCGGGCGCCGGCCCTCTTCTAGTGGGCGGGCGGTGCGCTGTCGAGGGAGGGGAGGGCCCGGAACCTCGCCGGAGCCGGCCGCGTTGCGCCGCTATGCTCCAGATGCGGAGCGACGCCGGCCCCGGCGCCGCCGCGGCAGCGAGGATACCGCCATGGCCGATCTTCCCCGCCTGCCCGCCTTCGACAGCACCATCGACTTCTTCCGCGAAGGCTATCCGTTCATTTCCAGCCGCTGCGCCGACCTCGGCACCGACCTGTTCGAGACCCGGCTGATGCTGAAGCGGGTCGTGTGCATGCGCGGCCGCGAGGCGGCGAAGGCGTTCTACGGCGGGCGGATGACCCGGCGCCGGGCGATGCCGCGCTCGGTGCTGCGCCTGCTGCAGGACGAGGGTAGCGTCCAGAGCCTCGACGGCGCCGCCCACGCCGCCCGCAAGGCGACCTTCATGGCGATGATGACGCCGGAGGCGATCGCCGACCTCGACGCCCGCTTCGAGCGGGCCTGGCGCGAGGCGATGCCCGGCTGGTCGGCGGGCGGGAGGGTGAGGCTGTGCGAGGCGCTGCCGCCGCTGCTGACCCGGGTCGCCGCCGGCTGGATCGGGCTGCCGCTCGCCGCCGCCGACGTCGGCCGGCGTTCCGGCGAACTCTCGGCGATGATCGAGCGGGCGGCGAGCGTCGGCCCGGCCAACTGGCTGGCGCGCCTGCGCCGCGACCGGTCGGAGGCCTGGCTGCTCGGCCTCGTCCAGGACGCCCGTGCCGGGCGGATGCTCGTCTGCGCCAACTCGCCCTTCGCCCGCCTGCTCGGCCACGACGACGGCGACGGCCATCCGCTCGACGACGCGGTCGTCGCGGTGGAACTCCTCAACCTGCTGCGCCCGATCGTCGCCGTCGAGCGCTTCATCACCTTCGCGGCGCTGATGCTGCACCGGCACCCCGTATGGCGCGAGCGCCTCGTCGACGGGCCGGAGGACGACCGCCAGGCCTTCGTCACCGAGGTGCGCCGGCTCTGCCCGTTCTTTCCGGTGATCGCCGGCCGCGTCCGCGAGGGCGTCACCGTCGCCGGCCACGACTTCGCACCGGGACGCTGGCTGATGCTCGACCTCTACGGCACCAACCGCGACCCCCGCCTCTTCCCCGATCCCGACCGCTTCGACCCGGCCCGCTTCATCGACTGGGCCGGCGATCCCCACGCCCCGGTGCCACAGGGTGGCGGCGACTTCTTCCACGATCACCGCTGCCCCGGCGAGTGGGCGACCATCGCCCTCGTGCGCCGGGCGGCGCTGCTGCTCGCCGGCGGAATGGCCTACGAGATCCCCCAGCAGGACCTCTCCATCGACCTCACCCGCATCCCGGCCCGCGTCGCCAGCGGCTTCGTCCTCACGGAGCTTCGCGCGGCGTGACGCAGGCTTACCGGGGGACACGGCCGGGCCGAGGATCAGTTGTGCTCGTCGGGCAGCGCCGGCAGCGGCAGGATCTCGATGCCCTCCTCGACGAGCGCGCGCGCCTCCTCCGGGCTCGCCGCACCGTAGATGCCGCGGGCGGGTACCTCGCCGTAATGGATGCGGCGTGCCTCCTCGCCGAAGCGCGGGCCGACGTCCTCGGCGTTGGCGACGATCCGCGCGCGAAGCTCGCGCAGCGCCGCGAGCGCCTCGGCGAGCGGTCCCCCGGCCGAGGCGAGGGCGAGCGGCGATGCGGGGGGCTGCGGCGGCGGCGACGGCATGGTGGCCGCGCCGGCCGTTCCGCTCGCCGGCACCTCGGTCTCCTTCGCCGTCCGCACCGCCGGCGCCATCAGCGCCTTCGCGACCTCGCCGCCGCCGCAGACGGCGCAGGTGACGAGACCGCGCGCGGCCTGGGCGTCGTAGTCGGCGGAGGAGCGGAACCAGCCGTCGAAGCGGTGGCCGTCGGCGCAGGCGAGGGCGTAGCGGATCACGGCGACGCCCCGCCGAGGGGCGCGACGTCCGGTGCGGCGAAGGCGCGCTCGTTGGCGAGCGAGGGCACCCGGCCGCGGACGGTCGCCACCATGGCCGGATCGATGTCGGCGACGATCACCGCCGGCTCGTCGTGATCGGCCTCGGCCAGCACCGTGCCCCACGGATCGACGATCAGGCTGTGGCCGTAGGTCTCGCGCCCGTCGGCGTGGCGTCCGCCCTGGGCGGCCGAGGCGAGGAAGGCGCCGTTCTCGATGGCCCGGGTCCGCTGCAGCAGGTGCCAGTGCGCCTCGCCGGTCTGCCGGGTGAAGGCGGCCGGGGCGGTGAGCAGGCCGACGCCGGCCTTGGCATAGGCCCGGAACAGCTGCGGGAAGCGGATGTCGTAGCAGACCGCGAGCCCGGCCACGATCGGCCCGAGGTCGACGGTGACGGCGGCCTCGCCGGGCCGGTAGGTCGCCGACTCCCGCCAGCTCTCGCCGTTGGCGAGGTCGACGTCGAACATGTGGATCTTGTCGTAGCGCGCCGCGATCGAGCCGTCCGGGGCGACGACGAAGGCCCGGTTCGCCACCCGGTCCGAGCCGGCGAGCACGGCGAGCGAGCCGAGATGGACGAAGACGCCGAGTTCGGCGGCGAGCACGCGAACCCGCGCCAGCGTCGGGTCGGCCTCCTCGCCGACGATCGCCTCCATCAGTTCGCCGCGCGAACGCACCAGGATGTTGGTCATCTCCGGCGTCTGCACGTAGGCCGCGCCGCGGCCGGCGGCCTCGCGGATCTGCTGCTCGAGCGCCGCGAGATTCTCGGACGGGTCGCGGCTGGCGCGCATCTGGACGCAGGCGATGCGGAAGGCGGTCATGACGGTTCGGGCTCGCTTCCTGTTGCCGTTCTCATGAAGGTCGGGCCGGACGTCAGGCCGACAGCAGCGCGTCGAGCCGGCCCGCCCGCTCGAGGGCGTAGAGGTCGTCGCAGCCGCCGACGTGGACGTCGCCGACGAAGATCTGCGGGAAGGTGCTGCGGCCGGCGCGGCCGATCATCTCGGCCCGCGCCGACGGCGTCTCCGTCGCGTTGTGCTCGGTATAGGTGACGCCCTTGCCGTCGAGAAGAGCCTTGGCCCGCGCGCAGAAGCCGCAGAAATCCCTCGTATAGATCACGACGTCGGCCATCGCTGCTCCTTGTCGCCCCCGGGGGCCGGCGCCGCCGTCCTGTCTGATCGCAAGGCAGGATCGCAAAGCCGGCAGACATCCCGATATAGTCACGAAGCCCCGTCCCCGACAACCCGGGCGAAGACCAGCACGTCGACCCGCGCCGCCCCGGCCCGCCGCAGCGTCCGCGTCGCGGCCTCGACGGTCGCGCCGGTGGTCAGCACGTCGTCGACGAGAAGGACGTCGCGGCCGCGCAGGCGCTCGGGCTTGGCGAGGGCGAAGGCGCCGCGGACGTTGTCGGCCCGCCCCTTGCGGTCGAGCCCGACCTGACGCGGTGTCCGGCGGGTGCGCCGAAGCAGGCCGGTATCGCAGGGCAGGGCGGAAAGGCGGGCGATCTCGCGGGCGAGCAGGGCCGACTGGTTGAAGCGCCGACGCCACAGCCGGGTCGGGTGCAGCGGCACCGGCAGCAGGAGGGGGCGGCCCGCGAGCAGGTCGCGGCCGGCCCGCACCATCATCGGCGCCATCAGCCGGGCGAGTTCGACGTGATCGTCGTATTTCAGCATGTGGACGAGGTCGCGGCCGGCGCCTTCGAAGCGGGCGACGGCGCGGGCGCGGTCGTAGGCCGGCGGATCGGCGATCGCCCCGGCCGACAGCGTCCCCTCGCCGAGGTCGAAGGGGAAGGGCGTGCCGAGCCGCTCGCAATAGGGCCGCTCGATGAAGCGAATGGTCGACCAGCAGGCGGCGCAGAGCGCGCCGCCGTCGGCGGTGAGGCTGCGGCAGAGCGGGCAGCACGGCGGCAGAAGCCGGTCGACGAGGCCGCGGGCGAGCCGGCGCGCCAGCGAGGGACGGGTGGTGCCCGGCGTGGCGAAGGCCGCAGCCTGCTCCGCCCCGTCGTCCTCGGCCCCGTCGGTCGCGTCTTCTCCCGTGGTCGGCGCCCCGACCATCCGCCACATCGCCCGGTCCCTCCCGCGCCGTCGCGGAACCTCGCGCCGCACGGGGCGTTCCGCCGGATCATCCTGCCGCGCCGCGAGGCGGCCGGCAAGCGGTGAGCCGTTTCGAGCGGACGGCGGCGGGGAGCGGGCGGCCACGGACTTTGACCGGCGCCGGCCGGCGTGGGCATAGTGCCGGCGCCGGTCAAAGCCCATGGCCGCGGAGGAGACGATGACCAGCACGCCGACCCTGTTCGACCGCCGCACGATCGCCCGCCGGCGCGCCGACCTGCTCGCCGTCGGGCGGCCGGAGGAGGCCTTTCTTCTCGACCTCGTCGCCGACGACGTGACCGAGCGGCTGATGACGGTGAAGCGGGTCTTCGCCTCGGCGCTCGCGATTGGCGGGCCGACCGACGCCATCGCCCGGGCGGTGGCGGCTTCGGGCCGGGCCGAGCGGGTGACGCGGGCCGACGTCTTCGCGGCCGGGCCCGCCGGGCGCTGCCCGGTCGACGTCGTCGTCGACGACGAGCACCTTCCCTTCGCCGACGGGGCCTTCGATCTGGTCGTCTGCGGCCTCACCCAGCAATGGGTCAACGACCTGCCCGGCGCCCTCGCCCAGATCCGCCGCTGCCTGAAGCCGGACGGCCTGTTCCTCACCACCTTCGCCGGCGGCGACACCCTCGCCGAACTGCGCGAGGCGCTGGCGGCGGCGGAGGAGGAGCGGACCGGAGGCGTCTCGCCGCGGGTCGCGCCGATGACCGACGTGCGCGATCTCGGTCGCCTGCTCCAGCGCGCCGGCTTCGCCCTTCCGGTCGCCGACCAGGACAAGCTGACCCTGCGCTACGCGACCCCGTTCGACCTGATGCGCGACCTCAAGGCCTTCGGCGCCACCAACGCCCTCGTCGAGCGCAGCCGCGGGCTGACGACGCCGCGCCTGCTCGCCCGCGCCGCCGAGATCTACGCCGCCCGCCACACCGATCCGGACGGGCGGCTGAGGGCGTCGCTGACGCTGGTCTCCGCCTCGGGCTGGGTGCCGCACGAGAGCCAGCAGAAGCCGCTGTCGCCGGGATCGGCGAAGACGCGCCTCGCCGACGCGCTGGGGACGCGGGAGATCAAGCTGCGTTGAGAAGACGGGGGACGGGGGTGAGGCGTTCTCGTCCGATGATCCGGGCGGGCGTCAGGAGGATCCGCCGCCGCCGCCGTCGCCGAACATGTGCGAGGCGACCCGCTCGAAGAGATGGGTGAGGACGGTGTCGCCGAGCGCGGCGACGCTGATCAGGAAGGCGGCGATCATCACGGCGAGGATGCCGTATTCGATGGCGACGGCGCCGCTTCGGTCGGCGAGGAAGGTCCGGGCGCACCGCGCCAGGCCGGCCATGCGTCGAGGACCGTGCGTCGTGAGGATCATGCCGTACCGCCCCGGGGACTGGCCGCGATCCGACAGGGAGCCGCGGGCGCTGGCGCTCCTTGCCGGTGGCGCCGCCGCGCCGGCGTCAGAGCAGGTCGATCAGATGCGCCACCAGCGGTTCGTCCGCCGGCGGCATCGGAAAACGTCTGAGGTCGCGCGGGGGAACCCATTTCACGGCCTGGCCTTCCCGGCCCGTGACGAAGCCCTCCCACCGGCGACAGACGTAGAGTGGCATCAAAAGATGAAATGTTTCGTAAGCGAAACTCGCGAAGGTGAGGGGGGCGAGACACGGAGCCTTCACGACGATGCCGAGTTCCTCGGCGAGTTCGCGGATCAGCGCCTCCTCCGGGCTCTCGCCGGCGTCGACCTTGCCGCCGGGAAATTCCCAGAGGCCGGCCAGCGCCTTGCCCTCGGGGCGCTGCGAGATCAGCACCCGTCCGTCGGCGTCGACGAGGGCGCAGGCGACCACCAGCAGCATCGTCTTCCCGTTCACGCCGGTCAGCTCCGGTAGTCGCCGTTGATGGCGACGTATTCCTTGGTGAGGTCGCAGGTCCACACCGTGGCGCGGCCCTCGCCGAGGCCGATGTCGACCCGGATCGGGACGTGCTCGCGCTCCATCACCGCGCTGGCGGCGGCTTCCGAATAGTCCGGGTCGCGGGCGCCGGCGACGGCGACGCGCACCTCGCCGAAGGCGATGGCGAGAAGGTCGCGGTCGGCCGGCTCGCCGGCCTTGCCGACCGCCATGACGACGCGGCCCCAGTTGGCGTCCTCGCCGGCGATCGCCGTCTTGACGAGGGGCGAGTTGGCGATCGAGAGCGCGATGCGCTTGGCCGAAGCGTCGGAGACGGCGCCCTCCACCGTGACCTCGACGAACTTGCGCGCCCCCTCGCCGTCCTTCACCACCTGGTGGGCGAGGTCGAGCAGAACCCCGTGCAGCGCCGTGCCGAACGGGCCGAGCCGGTCGTCGGCGGGGTCGGCCAGCGGCGCGGCGCCGGCGGCCCGGCCGGTGGCGAAGGCCATCAGCGTGTCCGAGGTCGAGGTGTCGCTGTCGACGGTGATGGCGTTGAAGGTGGTCTTCACCGCCTCCGACAAGAGGCCCTGCAGCACCGGGGCGGCGACAGGTGCGTCGGTGAAGACGAAGGACAGCATGGTCGCCATGTCGGGCGCGATCATGCCGGCGCCCTTGGCGATGCCGCAGATCACCACCGGCACGCCGCCGAAGTCGACGGTGGCGGTGGCGACCTTGGGGAAGGTGTCGGTGGTCATGATCGCCTTCGCCGGTTCGATCCAGGGGCCGTCGGCGAGGCGGGCGGCGGCGGCCTCGAGCACGCCGGCGAACTTCTGCGGATCGAGCGGCTCGCCGATGACGCCGGTCGAGGCGAGGAACACCTCCTCCGGGGCGCAGCCGACCGCCCTCGCCGCGATTTCGGCGGTGACGCGCACGGTCTCGCGGCCCTTCATGCCGGTGAAGGCGTTGGCGTTGCCGGAGTTGACGACGAGCGCCCGGGCCCGGCCGGAGCCGAGGTTGGCCTTGCACCATTCCACCGGCGCCGAGGGGCACTTCGACGTGGTGAAGACGCCGGCGACCGTGGTGCCCTCGGCCATCGTCAGCATCAGCACGTCGGTGCGGCCCTTGTACTTGATGCCGGCCTCGGCGGTGGCGAAGCGGACGCCGTCGACGACGGGCATGTCGGGAACGGTCTTCGGGGCGAGCGGCGAGACGGCGGCGGACATGGGGCACTCCGGGAGGACGGCGGGCGGACCGGGACTGCGGGGAGTCGCCCGTGCCGGTC
>Ga0065721_10006507_pt1 | contig 12733 bp, 8 predicted proteins | sample Mesricmetagenome_FD_59108 | JGI IMG/M metagenome (GOLD analysis project Ga0065721, IMG submission 59108) | Mesophilic microbial community from rice straw/compost enrichment Sample: eDNA_1 v2 (version 2) | ecosystem: Engineered > Solid waste > Grass > Composting > Bioreactor | place: USA: Davis... | reverse complement strand
TGCAAATTGGTGACGAGGTGCCCGATATTGAGTTTACGATGTTGAATTATCCGAAATCGAAGGCCAGGTTATCGGATTTTAGGGGCAAGCTGGTGATTTTGGATTTTTGGGCGACGTGGTGTACAGTTTGCACGAATAGCTTTTCCAAAATGGATTCGTTGCAAAGACTATTTCCAGACCAGATAAAGGTCATATTGGTTAATCCAAAAGCGACTGGAGATGAGGAGGCTAATGCTAGAAGAACATATGAGAGATACAAGGCAAAATTCGGCAATGAACTTTCTCTCCCGTCAGCGCTAGGTGATACAGTGGCATATAAGTTTTTTCCCTTTCGCTTTTTCCCAAATTATGTATGGATTTTGCCGGACGGAAAATATATTGGGAAAACAGGAACCAAAGAAGTGAGTGCAAGCAATATTGAATCGATCCTGCGTGGACGCGATTTATCATTAAAGCAGAAAGATGATGTGTTGGAAATTGATAGAAACAAACCATTGTTCATAAATAACAATGGAGGCAGTGCGAGTCATTTGGTATATCATTCGCTGATTTCAGGGTATTCGGCGGGGCTTGCTAGAGGTTCCAATTTAAAAATTGGAGAAGACGGCAAATCTATTGGAATTTCGTTTGTAAATGCTATGCTAATAGATCTTTACCGATCTGCCTATTCATTCTATGAGCCGAATAGTCAGATTATTATTTATTCAAAGAATTTCCCCTTTTTTGGTGATCAAAGCATGGATCTGGATGATAGCATTTTATTAGCTAATTCTTATTGTTATGATTTGGTAGTCCCTCGGTCGAGTGAAGGCAGGATACTTGCTTACATGCAAGAGGATTTACGTCGTTCGTTTGGTTACGAAGTAGTTGTTGAAAAACGCAAAATGCGTTGTTTGGTTTTATCAGAATTCGATAACAAAGGTGGGCAGCAGAGCCAAAAATTAGACTTTGAATTTAAGAAGGTTCTAAAAGCTACAAAATATGTGAATTGTAATATTACTTGGTTATTGTCTTTGTTGAATCAGGTATCAAGTGACCCAGTCGTTAAAGGGACAGGCATTTCAGATGACAAAGTATTCAACATTGAGGGACTAGATTTCTCAAGTTCAAAAAACGTTGTCAAATTCTTGAATCGTTATAACCTAAGCTTATTGAAGGTGGAGCGAGAGCTAGACGTGATGGTCATAAGGGATTCTAAGTGATATGTTTGATTTTCTTCTGTAGTTGCCGCAACGCCCCATACATTAGGTTAGGATCGATAGTACATTTCTTTTAGCTGTGTTATTGTAAACCAAAACGAACACTTATTTATGAACAATGGTATGATCAGTTTAATGAGGAAAATTGGACTCCTTCCAAGTTTGTGCAATAACAAACGGATTTCATTCCTTGTTATTGCTCTGATATTGCTACAAAGCATTGCGAAAGGTTATGCCCAGGGAATTACCTTCTCGATAAAAAATAGGCCTTTGGTTGAGGCAATTAAATTGATTGAAAAGCAATCTGGGTATTATTTTATGTATAACAAAGTGCAATTGGAGCAAGCTAAGCCGGTTACAGTTCATTTGGTGAACGCTACTTTGCAACAAGCATTGGATGATTGTTTTAAGTATCAGCCGTTCAGTTATACAATTCAAAATAAGCTAATTGTTATAAAGGAGAAGGAAGAAAAGGAACAGGATCTTACTGTTGGATCATTCTATTTGAACAGCTCTTTAATGGACGTAAAAGGCCGGGTACTTAATGAAGCTGGTCAGCCGATTGCTGATGTCACGGTTTCGGTGAAAGGTTCCTCCATCTCAACTCTTACCAGTTCCGACGGAGAGTTTACGCTTCCAACCATCGACAATAACGCAATCTTGCTTTTTTCGCACGTAACGATGGAGACAGTTGAAATAAAACTTGCCGGAAGAAATGAAATTGTTGTAACGCTAAGGACGAAGGTGAGCGAGCTTGGAGGGATAGAGATAGTTAGCACAGGATATCAAGATTTGCCTAAAGAGAGGCTAACCGGATCGTTTACAAAAATTGACAATAAAACCTACAATCAGCAAGTTGGGCCAAATGTTTTGGATAGACTAAATGGTATCACTTTGGGTGTCCTCTTTGACAATAAGAATGTCGCAAATAGAAATCTGAAGTTTCAGGTTAGGGGGCCAAGTACGATAAATGGTCTCGCTGATCCATTGATTGTTGTAGATAACTTTATTTATGAAGGTGATATCAATAATTTAAACCCCAACGATGTTGAAAGTGTAACTATATTAAAGGACGCTGCAGCGGCTTCGATTTGGGGAGCAAGAGCCGGAAATGGAGTAATAGTAATAACAACTAAGAAGTCTAAATTCAACGAAAAACTAAGAGTTGAGGTTAATTTAAATGTAACTTTAATTCAAAAGCCAGATTTATATTACCAGAAGCGGCTATCACCCGCAGACTTCATAGATATTGAAAAAATGCTTTTTGACCAGGGGTTTTACAACTCAGACGAGGTAAGTATTTACAGGCCAGCTCTTCCACCAGTTGTTGAACTACTCATAGCGAAAAGAGATGGATTAATTGACGCCGCAACTGCCGACAGAGAAATTACTGAGCTTCGGGGATATGATTTGAGAAAAGATTTGGAAAAATATTGGTATCGCGATGGTGTAAATCAACAGTACTATGTTAATTTAAGTGGTGGCGCTTCCAATGTTAGCTATTCATTTTCTATTGGATTTGATCGAAATTTAGATAATTTATTGAATGCCTATGACAAACTAAATATTCGATCGCACAGTAACTTCCAAATTACCAAGTCGCTACAATTCTCTGTAGGTCTTGCTTATACTAATAGTAGGTCCTTATCTGGAAAGGGAACAATTTCAGGAGGATATCTTGGAACACCAGCTCCTTATCAAAGACTCGCAGATGAAAAAGGCAATCCATTGAGTATTGCCCGATATCGACAAACTTATATCGATACAGCGGGAGGGGGTAAACTATTAGATTGGAATTACTATCCATTGGAGGATTGGAAACATGATAGGTCGCGTGCAAATACTAATGGCATTGTTTTAAATTCCAGGTTGCAGTATGATTTCCTTAAGACCATAAATGTCTCTTTCCAGTATCAATATATGAATCAGATTGTGGACCGCGAAACTTTGCAAGATTTAGAGTCATTTGCGGCCAGAGATATGATAAACAGGTTTAGTCAAATAGATAATGATGTCGTAAAATATGTCGTGCCAAAGGGTGGAATTCTTTTCAAAGCAAATTCAGTTGTTGAATCTCATAATCTTCGCGCGCAAGCAAATTTTAATAGAGAATGGGGCGATCATGCAGTTACTCTTTTAGCCGGCGGAGAAATAAGGGAAGTATTCAGTAATTCTGGTTCGACCCGATATTTGGGCTTCAGCAAGGACCCTCTTACATACTCAGTAGTCGATATGGTTAATCAATATCCTACCTATATCACGGGGTTCTATTCTAATATTGTTGGTAGCGAGATATTTCGAGAAACACTAAATAGATATGTTTCTTTGTTTGGTAACGCAAGTTATACATTCAACAGAAAATATATCCTTTTTGGTAGTGCACGAAAAGATGCCTCTAACCTGTTTGGGGTCGATGCTAATAACAGATGGAAACCACTATGGTCGGCAGGTGTATCCTGGAAATTATCGAGAGAGCCGTTTTACGATTTGCGATTTATGCCAGAACTGGTGCTACGACTCACGTATGGATATAGTGGGAATGTAGATCCTAACCGTGCGGCAGTTACAACAATTGCCTATTCTCCGCTTAGTGCAACCTATACCCAATTTCGATATTCGAGAGTAAGCAATGTTGCCAATCCAGAACTAAAATGGGAAAAAATAAGCACATTAAATGCCGGAGTTGATTTTTCGCTGTTAAAAAATCGAATAAGCGGTACAATTGAGTATTACTTTAAAAAGGGACTGGATTTGTATGGGCCTGCACCTATGGATATTACTACAGGCTTGGCGGAGTACCTGATTATGAAAAATGTAGCGAATATGGAAGGTTCGGGTGTTGAGCTGCGCCTAAATTCGGATATTTTCAAGAAGAAGTTTATTTGGAGTACGGCTCTATTATTTAACTATGGCAAGAATAAAATTACTAAGTATTATTTCCCCGCTGACTATGCTGGTTTGTGGTTGAGAAATGGAAATGAAATTGCAACCATGGAGGGTAAAGACCAGTACGCCGTAGTGGTGTATAAGTGGGGAGGACTAGACCCACAAACTGGTGACCCAATTGGTTATCTAAATGGTCATCCAAGTAAAGACTATCTCGCAATTTCTAGATCATCTGACTGGAATGACGTTGAATATGTAGGGTCTGGGTTGCCAACTATTTATGGCGGCTGGCAAAATAGTTTTTCTTTTATAGGAGTTACAATCTCGGCCAATATTACGTATCGCTTGGGTTATTACTTTATGCGGCCGTCCGTTTATTATAGCCAGTTATTCTCAGGTAGAAATAGTCACGCCGATTATTACAATAGGTGGCAAAAGCCTGGGGATGAGCAGTTCACGACAGTTCCATCACTTTCGCAGACAAATAACGGTAATCGAGATGCTTTTTATAACATGTCGGCTGCGGTAGCTACAAAGGGAGACAATGTTAGACTTCAATTTGTGAATGTGGCTTATGAGCTTAATAAACAAAATCTTAAGTTCCTGCCAGTAGCAGCAGTGAATTTCTATATAAATATCGCCAATCTCGGAATCCTTTGGAGAGCAAATAAACTGGGCATTGATCCTGATACTCCAGACTCAATTATTCCGAGGAAATCGGTTGCATTTGGCATGCGAGTTAACTTCTAAGTCAAATTGTTAGTCATGAATATTAAAATACTTTATCGACAAACTTGTGTAGTGCTTTTAATTATTGTGGGATTACTTGAAGGAGGCTGTAAAAAATATTTAGATGCCAAGCCTGATAAGGCTTTAGTAATACCTTCCAAAGTTCAAGATTTGCAGGCTTTGCTTGATAATAACCAGGTTATGAATACTAAAGACCCGGGATATGGAGAAGCTTCTTCTGATAATTACTATTTGACTACTGATGGGTATTATTCATTACCTTATGATGAGTATCGGAATTTGTATTTGTGGAAAGAGAACAATGCCAGAGACGGTTCTGTTTCTCCCTGGTCGTACTGTTATAGCCCAGTTTATATATCTAACATAGTCCTCGAAAGCATAGAAAATATTGAACGTACGAGTAATGAGGCCTACGCATGGGATAACGTTAAAGGATCCGCTCTTTTCTATCGGGGTAGATGCTTCTTTAACGCTGTTCAAACCTGGGCTAAAGCGTACGACGAGTCTAGTAGTTCGACAGATCTTGGTGTTCCCCTCAGGTTGAACTCAAATTTTAACGAAAAATCAGTCAGGCATACTGTAGCCGAGTGTTACAACCAGATAATCTCCGACCTAAAGGGCTCTATTCCACTGTTGCCGGACCTGCCCAGTCATGTAATGCGGCCTTCTAAAGCTGGAGCGTACGGCATGTTGGCAAGAGTATATTTGTCTATGCGTCGATATGAGCAGGCAAAGCTTTATAGCGATTCATGCTTAATGTTGAAAGATGATTTGATGGACTACAACGCAATGAGTCTAACCCCAAGTGCCCCATTTACCCGGACAAATCCTGAAATTATTACCTATTTTGCCATGTTAGCGGCAGGTACCTTAACCTCAACTAGATATAATGTAGACAGTTTGCTTTTTAGTTCGTACGCAGATTCCGATTTAAGGAAAATTGGATTTTTTGCGTCAAGGGCAAACGGAACCTACACATTCAAAGGCAACTATACTTCAAGTGGGTCTACCTTTTTTGGTGGAATTGCGACGGATGAGATTTATTTGACGAGGGCTGAATGCAATGCCCGATTGGGGAAAATCACTGAGGCTATGACAGATTTGAACAAACTTGCGAAGAACCGTTACGACAGTACAAGTTTTGCTCCCTTTGATGCAAATTCTGCTGAAAAGGCGCTAGAAATAATCCTGTCTGAAAGAAGGAAAGAGTTAGCCTTTCGCGACATTAGATGGATGGATATAAAACGTCTCAACTTAGAGGGGTACAACATTAGCCTAACTAGAATAGTTGATGGGCAAACATATTCTCTTGCTCCAAACGACGATAGATTCGCTTTACCAATTCCTCTTGAGGTTATTTCAATGACCGGAATGCCGCAAAACTAATCTCGCTGCATTTTCAAAGAAGACATTATAAAGTTTAGTCTAGTTGTATTATCCTTCAATTAATAAAAAAGGATGTGCCTGTACAGGCACATCCTTTTGCGTCAACTGACTTATTCTGGTCGGTTAAATACTTCTATAACATAGGCAGTGGCATTCGGATCCACTATCGGCAAAGTAGTGCTTGGATTAACGGTTACTTCCAGGGGACGCGAAGGGATAGCTGGATTAAATTTGGCAACAATCTTGCAACCTTCCTCGTTAAAATCGCATTCAAGTTCACCCAAATATCGTTGTTCACTAATTTCTTGCCACAGTGCTTCAATGGCTTCGTCACCATGCGTTCCCATGAATTCAAAATATTTGTACTCTTCCGGCAGACTGAAGGTAGATTTCTTAGCTGTGAAAGCGCTAAATCCAATTGCCAATACAATTGCGAACAAACCCAATAAATACTTTTTCATAAAAAACAGTTTAATGATAACAATGGTGCCTACTCATTTTTAGGTTTTTCGGCTTCAAACCTGTTTGTCAATTTTTTTCGGAGGCAAACATCCGACACCCCACCAATTCGTAAATTGACGAAGCGACTTGTACGTACAAATTATTTTAGGTGAATACTACAGGCGGTAATTTCTCTTTTTCATCGTTCGATTTTTTTCTATCTAACCATATAGCGATGAGGGCAAGAAATGCGAAAAATGTATTGAAAACCAAATGATATCCCCATGTCATTTTGGATATAACGCCCCCGCAACTGCAGGGCAATTTTGGGGCAAACACCATCATAAGGCCGATATAAATAGTGAATATGGACATTAATCCCAGTGAGGCGTATAACCCAATCTTTCTTGTGCGTGGCCAGAAAAGCAAGAATGCAACAATATATTCAACGACTACTACTGCCCATGCTACTGGATAAGCAACATCTGACAATAAGGGTGTTTTTTTGAGGGCACCTGCCGTACTCCCAACTTTAAAACTCTTACTAATGGCCGTATACAAAAACAACAGTATAAACAGAGCAGAAACAATTTCTATAAAAGTCCCCACCTTCATTCCAATTATTCTCTTCATAGCACGATAAGGTTTACTCCCCCACGCCAGGGGAAATTATAAATCGCTACCAACTAACTGAAAAAAACCGGGCGCCGGGTTTTCCAGACGCTGTTTGCCACCCAATCAGACTGCCATTGATATTGCGACAGGCCTTGTGGACACCGGTGTCACCCGGAAAATCCGGAGCAGCCGGCTACCCGGTGTATAACGTGATTAGCAGTTTTCATAGATTTCTATCTACAGGTCAGAGATTGAGGTCTGACAAGGGGAGTTGTTGCAAAATATCAGAGGGATGGGATCGCAATTGGTTCCCACATTCCGGAGACCAGTTTGTTGCCTGACCTCACAGCCCCTGCGCCGGTAAACCGGCCCGGAATGCAGAAAATAATTTGCTACCGTACAGAGTTAACCTTGTAATTAAGAATCAGTCTTGGGTCTAGGTAAGGGCCAGTATATCGTGACGTTTCTGTTTTCAAAAGAACCGGATGCAAATTAATCTTCGATACAGCCAATTCATTGGCGATTTTGGATTTTTCTTTTGCAATTTTGGATTTTGTTTATAACGGATACGGATAAATGCCAAACGTATAACCCAAAATCAATAACGCGATGACTGCTCCATTCCTTTTTCTCCACTCAAATGGAGTCATATCATATTTCTTCTTGAACACGCGGTAAAAGGTACTCAGCTCATTATACCCCACCTCAAACGCCGCCTTGCTGATGGTCATGTCCTGGTCTTCTTTTAACAGTTTTGTCGCGAATTCAAGCCTCACCTTGGTCTGGTAAGCCGGTATGCTGAGCCCGTACATCTTCATAAACCCATGCCTGAGTTTGTAGTCGTTGATCTTGAATTCGTGCACCAGTTGCCGGATGGTGAAAGTGGCAGCGTACTCATTGTCGATCTTAGCCTTCACAGATTCGATGCGCTGCCGGTCCTCTTTTGTTAGTTTTAACTTCATGGAAAAGGTTTAATTGTTGTTCGGTAGACAAAAAAAGGACCAGAGGTAGAAGGAAATCCTTTTGTTGCCATCGGATCAGAGAACAGAAGAGTAAAACTATCAATCCCTGCGTCGCTCCAGTTAAATGTAACACTGGTGAAGGGTAGCAAGCCTTCCGGTATAGATGCTTACACTTAGTTTTTGTTAAAAGCAAATGCTGTCATCGTGATATATTGAAAAGACATTCGCCTATATAAAAACAACTGAAACGGTTTTTCATAAAAAAAAATTTCAACTTTTTTTTGACCGGTAAGGACTCCCTACTGAAATAAGTATAAATGCTTACATAAAATGCAATACATTCGTTCATGCCTTGGCGTGATGACTTATTACTGCAATATAACGGTATGGTATATCACTTTTGTAAATTGTAAGAAAATATCAGTAAGATGATGATGAAACGTAAGTGTGTTGTTGATATAGCGCAAACACCAATGGACTTTTGGTCGTTTGGGGGCAGAAGATTTGCTATAACGGTCAAGCAAATTTTGGGGAGATGTCGCCAGTGGTATCGCAGACTGATGTGTCAGTCGCTTTCAATCGCCGGGGATATTACCGGCTCGGCAGAGAAATGAGTTGGGTGGGGTTTGCACCCTTCTGAAATGATCTTAATTAAATGACTGCCTGAACGCCATCGGTGAGAGTTTTGTCTTCGACTTGAATAATTTATTAAATGAAGAAGGATGCTCAAATCCGAGTTCGTAAGCAATTTCACTGATCGTTAAACTCGTGGTTGATATTTTCTCTTTTGCTATTTCGATGAGTTTATTATGAATATGCTGTTGCGCATTCTGGCCTGTAACACTTCTCAGCATATCGCTTAAATAACTCGGAGAAATATTCAGGCAATCAGCAAGGTATTGCACAGTCGGAATGCCCTGGGTCAATGGTTTGTCTTTGCTGAAATATTCGTCCAGGATCTCTTCCAGCTTTTCCAGGATACTACTATTCACCGATTTCCGGGTGATAAACTGCCGCTTGTAGAAGCGGTTGCNGTAATTCAATANCGTTTCAATTTGTGNGATCACTATATCGTGGCTGAAATCATCGATCCTGTTTTGCAGTTCCTCCTCAATGTTTTTGAAAATGCCTGTAATGGTCGTTTTTTCCTTATCAGAAAGATGCAGGGCCTCGCTCACAGAATAAGAAAAAAAACCATATTGCTTTATTTTCTTCGCCAAAGGATAGCCCGCCAGGAAGTCAGGGTGAAACAACAAGGTAAATCCAGAATGATCATGAGTAACCTCTCCTTTAGCGCTCACCTGGTTAGGCGCTTTGAACAACATGCCACCTTCGTCGAAATCATAATAACCCTGGCCGTATTTTATTTNGCCGCTCAGTTTTGTTTTGTAAGAAATCTTATAGAAANCGTGAATAAACGAATTGGGCATCCGGGCCAGGTCCACTTTGTTGTCTTTGTTTTCAACAAGACTAATCAACGGGTGCATTGGCTTGGGTAAGCCAAGCACCCGGTGTAATTCGGAAAGCGTTTCAAATCTATGCGGACTATTTTCTTTCCTTTTCATGCCATCAAAATAATGGTTGTAATCTACTTTTTATTTGTTTAAGGAGCTCATAAATATTTCAGGATAGCGACTACCCGACACAATACCCGCCGGCATAATGGCTTCTATGCCTTGCAGATCTTCTTTCGTGAGCTGCACGTTTTTCGAAGCTATATTTTCTTCGAGATGTCTTATTCGTTTGCTGCCGGGAATAGCAATGATATCATCGCCCTGGGCAAGCACCCAGGCTAATGCCAGTTGCGAAGGCGTGCAGCCTTTTTGCTCAGCCAATGCTTCTATTTTTTCAACCAGTTCAAGATTCTTGTAAAAATTTTCTCCCTGGAAGCGTGGCATATTTCTCCTGTTATCTTTTATATCCTCGGGCTTTTTCAACTCACCGCTCAGGAAGCCCCGGCTCAAGGGAGAATAAGCCACAAGCCCTATACCCAGTTCGCGAATGGTTGGCAAAACTTCCGCTTCAATGTCTCTCGTCCACAGCGAATATTCAATTTGCAATGCAGTGACCGGATGAACGCTGGCAGCCCGGCGAATGGTGGCAACCGACGCTTCCGAAAGACCAATATAACGAACCACGCCCTTGTCGACCAGCTCCGATAAAGCGCCCACCGATTCTTCGATCGGAACGTGGGGATCAATCCGCGCCAGCGTGTATAAGTCGATATAGTCAGTCTTGAGCCGCTGCAGGCTGTGCATAACGGCATTGCGGATACAGTCGGGGTGGTTATTTACAGGGCCATATCCCGTGATCGGCGACACCATCATCCCGGTTTTTACTGAAAGAAATGCCTTTTCTCTTTTACCCGCAATTGCCCGCCCGATCAGCATTTCATTATGACCAGCCAGGTAGTAGTCGGCCGTATCCAGGAAATTATGACCAAGTTCAAGCGATTTTGCTATGGTTGCGATGCATTCGGCTTCGTTGCTTTGTCCATAAGCACCCGACATGCCCATACAGCCTAAACCGATGGCTGAAACGGTGGGCCCGTTTGTTCCAAGTTGTCTTTTCATAATTTTTCCTTTGTGATACAAAGGTGTAGAGGAGTGATGAGGATGATTTTGCCGAATCGGGGAGATGATTAGCCGTAATGAAGCTGCGCTTCTTAGGTAAAAACATTTAGCCGCAGCTACACGTCCTCCTTCCGCGACATAATATCACCATTAATTAATTCCGTGTAATTGCGAAAATTTTTGATGTTACAACTTGGGTGGTGACCTTTTTCAATTCAACTTTGCGGGCAGAAAACAGTTTATCTATGTAGAAAAATTTACTTTCTTCCATTATATCACTAATAACTGGTTATACCTCGCTCAGCGATTCTGATTAATTACTTGACGACTCCGCCCCTGGTATAATCCTCGAATTTTCTGAAAAACACTAGACGGGCAACAACCATCAACCGGCAGAAAAAAAATTCATTGCCGGCGTTGAATTTCTTTGCCCGGAGTAAAGCAATAATTCACAATTTTTCATTTCATACTCATGAAACAATACAAAGTAACCCTGCTGATGTCGCTGAGCATACTGTTGCACAGCGCTGCCTTTACCCAACCTGCCGGTTCCGGCACATTGCCGGATCCTTATCAAATCGGTTCTGCTTCCGACCTGGTGTGGCTGTCGGGCCGTACCGATCTTTGGAGTGCCGGAAAATATTTTATCCAGGTGGCTGATATAAGGATTATGATATGAAGATTTCGGATAAATACCGCAAATCGGTACCGTTAAATGTAACGTTGCTGGATCATACCAATAAATCGCTCACCATAGCCTGGGATTTCATCCCGGAAGCCACATCGTATACGGTACAACTGCTCGGTAGTCCCGACGACGAAATGCCGCTGCACGCATACGTGGCAAGCGCGGAAGATTATTATGAATTCAGCAACCTGGAACCGAGAAAAGGATACTATGCCCGCGTACGGGCCAATTTTCCTTACTCCGCTACTTCTGATTGGGTATATGTAAAATACAACGAAGACCAGGTAGCAAAGCTGATTCCCTTGTATGGCCTGGTGGCGCCGGATTTTGAAATACCCTATTTCAACATCCTGGACTCCACATCGTCTACCATCACTGCGGAGTGGTCATTCACCGGCTTCGAAAGCCAGGATACAGAAATCAGCGACACCTACAGTCTCTTCCTCTACGAAGATGAAGAGGCAAATAATTTATACATCAGTTGGGAAAATATTTCAGGGTTGTTTGCCGCTTCAACTGCGGCTACACCCAAACCGCTTCGCTTTACGTTCACTGGTCTTTCACCCAATAAGACTTACTACCTGAAAGTAAAAAACCTCACAAAGAACCTTGAGTCCGGGCTCAAAAAAGTGCAAGCAACGGCTGCCATTCCGCAGGCAGCAGCCAACCCCACCGCCAGCGGAGATATTGTGTTGTCGCAGGATTTCTCCCGCTTCATACATGGTGGCGATATCGTGTTCAAAGCAGCCGGCTATACCGTTGGCACTGCAGCGGGCAGAAGCACCTGGCAACCGGCCTCAGGCCCCAACCCGGTAGATGCCAATAAAGGACAGGCAACCTGTGATCTCAATACAGAATTTAATGTGTTTGATGGTGGCAATGTAACTGCCGCCTATACCCAGGGAGTAGGAATGGAAAACTGGGGTAAACAAGGTAACACATCTACCCGTCCCGGTTATATTAAGATAGGCGGCGGCAGTGCATTAGGCGCTTTATATACTCCTCAGCTGAGCAAACTTAATTCCAATGCCAACCTGGTTATCCGGTTCAAAGCATCGGTGTATACTGAAGCCAACAGAGCATTCTGCGACAGAATACTGGTGCAGGCAGTGACCAACGCGACATTTAATGAAAAGGGAAGCATTACCAACGCAGGCTCTGTTACAGTGTTGCAATCCGTGAATGTGGACATTGCCGATGCTATCGGCTCCTTCAAGGAATATATCGTAACGC
>Ga0065721_10006749_pt1 | contig 12734 bp, 12 predicted proteins | sample Mesricmetagenome_FD_59108 | JGI IMG/M metagenome (GOLD analysis project Ga0065721, IMG submission 59108) | Mesophilic microbial community from rice straw/compost enrichment Sample: eDNA_1 v2 (version 2) | ecosystem: Engineered > Solid waste > Grass > Composting > Bioreactor | place: USA: Davis... | reverse complement strand
CCGGGAGGAAAGACGCGGTGCACGTCGTGGTAGTTGTGCAGGGCGAGCCCGATCTGCTTCAGCTGATTTTTACACTGCGAGCGTCGGGCTGCTTCGCGAGCCTGCTGCACGGCTGGTAACAGCAACGCAATCAGGACGGCAATAATGGCGATGACGACAAGAAGTTCGATGAGCGTAAATGCGCCACGACCCATTCTGCTGTTGGTGAGTTTCATTTTCGGTCCTCACAGATAAGGGGAGGGAAGGTGTACGAGATGACATTGAGGTTAACTTGATTAAGTCCTTCAGGGGTGTGGTGAAGATTCACGCACGAGAACCCGCGCCTGATCCAGGTAATAGGGGGGGGAAACTCCCCAATAAAATGAAACTGTCTTCCGGTCGTCGGATAGCAAGATTTCATCCTCCTCCAGTTCCAGTTCCCGAAAATCTCGTGATTCGAAAATCGTCTCCGGGAGCCCAAAGAGAGCGTCTGTGGACCGCAGTCCGGAATTCGAAACGACGATGGCACTGATTTCGTTGAAGAACGTCACTCCGCCTCGGGGGGCAAATCTGACCGCCGATGTTGGGTCATAATGAATGAGGTAACTGCTGATGACGGACCCCTTGGTGAGCGTGGTGATTCCAGAAAGCGTTTCGACTGTCAGGGGCTCTTCGAGAACGACGTTCTGCCGTTCGGGAATAATGAGCATTTGGTTCGGCGTTGTCAGTTGCTCACTCTTCAGCGAGGTTGGAATGGAGTCGGGAGTCCGGATTGCTCCTGTAATGCGGCGAATACCACCTCTGGAACGATCGACCTTTTGGTATTCTTCCTTAGAGAAGGCAACTTCCTGAACCGTTTCCGAGGAAGGACTGATCTTGGCGGCCCGGGCAGTGGTCAGCCCGACGGCCTGCGTTGGAGTCCCTCGCCAATCGATTGATCTGGCATGAACTTCGCCGCGGCGCACGCTGACGTACGTCCCTTCGGAAGGCGTATAGCGGACCAGGAATTCTGTCCCCAGATCAACCACTTCGCCATTCGGAGTGATCACAGAGAATCCTTTTCCACCAGTCTCTACTCTTGAGATGACAGTTCCATGTCTCAATGACAGTCGCGTTGATCGGGTGAGTGTGGCAGTGACCGGGCCAACAAGATCTACCATGACATCCTTGAGCTGGATGCTGACCACGCCGTGATTGAGGTGGATCGTCTGTCCAGCACGAAGAATCTGTCCAAGTGCAAGAGTGGGAGAGGATTGGGTCTCGGAAGAGAGGCTGGCGACGGTTCCTACAGGGGAGGGGACGATGACGGCACTGTAGATCCCCCATCCCAAACCGACAGCAACCAGTAATGAAGCGATTGAGAGAAGCAGGTTTATCCACAACTTTTGCCGACTCTGCTTCAGAGCGCAAGAATCCGAGTAGCGTCTCATCCCTGACACTGCCGCGACATCCGGTGGCCTTTGATCGGCCTGCTCGACCAGTTCGCAGTGAAGATCGAGTTCCTCGATATACAGTTGAAGTAAGGCCTGGTCCTGAACAATCAGGGACTCGATTCGTTCCATGCCCGCGTTGTCGATTCTGCCGTGAAACAGGTCATCAATCAGCGACTGCATCTCTGCGATGAGAGATGAGTCGTTATTCTTCGAAGGGAACGCCATCTACAGTTCCCCTCGTTCCAGATGCCGCTGAACGCATTCCACCAGTGACCGCTTCAGTCGTTTCAGTTTCGAGTAGACTGATGAAACTGTTTTGCCTTTGCGGGCAGCCAGTTCGACCAGTGATGTGGACGAGCGATAGCAATCCGAAAGAAAGTGACGATCGGAACTGCTCATCTTGTCAATGCAGTCCCGGATGAGTTCTCGACGGAGTTCAAGTAGCTCACTGGCTGCTGTGCGCATGAGGACAATGCGGGAGATGGCTTCTTCACCAAACCCGGTCCCCCGTTGCCGCCTTCGTTTGCGGGCAAATGAGCGGGCACAATTGAAGGTGACCGTCATTGCCCATTTTCGAAAATTGGTTCCCGGCTCGAACTCCTCGTATTTCTCCCAAAGGACCACGCAGACTTCCTGAATGACATCCTCCGCATCATTCCGGTCGCCGACAATCGACACGGCACAGGCGTACAGATCCCGGTAGGTAGCAGCGAGATTACGAAGAAATTCCGCATCTCTCGCAGGCCCATTTATTGTGGTGGGGGTTTCGAAGTCAGGGAATCTCTGGGGCATTGCAATGTCTGATGTCTTCTGGATTTATGGGGAATGGTGTGTGGATCAGAGATGTCAGAATGCATTGAGTTCATATAAATAATGCCTGAAGTGTTCGAATGTGGGCGGAAAACTTTGAAAAAAGGCATGCCTCTTCCCACTTGTTCGTTCAGTTGACCGAGATCCAACGACTGGCATTCTTTTGGCGGGAAGAATTGTGGGAGAGGAATGGTCCGACGACGTCGTCTATCGGGGGCTCAGATGATGGGGGAGATCATTTGCGAGATCGGCAAGGTGAATGGCGTGAGTGGCACGGAGCAGATCGAATTGCCACTTGTTTTGAGCTATGAAGTCGACATTCAACGAAATTTCATACAATAGTGGAGAACGAGAGAGAAAAGCGGTTGCGTCATGGCGACCCGAAGTCGCGTCTTCACTCTAAGCTGTCAGGCAGGGGCAAATGCAGAATCCGGCATGGGTATTGATCATCGCTGGAATATTGATTGCCTTGATCGGCCTGGGATGGCTGGTGTTTCCCACGGTCCCCTGGCTTGGAAAGCTGCCCGGTGACATTGCAATTGAGCGGGAGCAGTTTCGCTTCTACTTCCCGATCACAACCTGCATCCTGTTAAGTCTGTTGTTCACTGGTGTGATGTGGATTGTTCGCCACCTCGGGAAGTAAGTAGGGAATGAGGAATGGCAACAGAACTTTATACGATTGGCCATTCCAATCATCAGATCGAACGATTTCTCGACTTATTGAAAAAGCATGAGATCGAGGCTCTTGCGGACATTCGCCGATTCCCGACCTCGCGGAAGTTTCCGCATTTCAATCAGGAGAATCTTTCGCAGTCACTGAAAAACTCAGGCATTGAATATGACTGGCTGGAGCTACTGGGAGGGCGGAGGCCGAAACAGACGTCGATCTCCTCCTCTGTGAACGCCGGATTGACAAATGCCAGTTTCCACAATTACGCCGACTATATGCAGACCGCATTGTTTCAGCGAGGAATTCGGCAGCTCCTGGACATTGCAGAGAAAAAGCGTTGTTCCTATCTCTGTTCAGAAAGCATGTTCTGGCAGTGTCACCGGCGACTGGTCAGTGATTATCTGACAGCTCATGGGTATGTGGTCTGGCATATCTTCCCATCCGGTGAGGTCCGGCAGCATCAGCTCACCCCGGAAGCACGGGTTCAGGGAGACAATGTCATCTATCCAGGACCGAGAACACTGTTTGAATAGTTCCGGAGCGGTGCCTCGTCGCATAGAGGCAACTCAATCGTGCTGATGTGTACGGCAATCGTTAGCGCAGGCGAAGACAAAAGAGACTTCGCTGGTTGATACTCCCGTGCGAATCACAGAACGAAACGACGGCAAGATCCTTGTGGCGTGACCTCGCATGCATCGATTCTGGCCTCCCCGTATCGCTTGTGACGATGCTGCTATGCGACATCCTTCGAATACGTCCGGGCAATGATGATGTGCGGATGAATGCTGGTCTCACTTTGGGAGGGGCGAGAATCCGAGTTCCTTGCGGGTCGGCTCAGTAGTCTGGAGTTTTTCTTCGAGAAAAAGTGTCTTGATTCGACGTTGGGGAATGAGACGGGAAGAAGATCGCTATTCACCGAAACTCGCTATGCAATTCACCGCAGGCGCAACTTCGTCTGCTGGTCTCTTCGATCTCAAATTCATTCGAAGAACTCCAGTCCTGGTCTGGAATTCCTGATGCGACCTGAGAGATTGGACTGGCCTCCTTAACCTGAAAAGTCCTCTTTTGTCGACTTCCCCGCATGAGTGATGGGAATTGTGTTCTGAAATGCAGGAACCGTCTGATTTTCGGGTTGAGCTTTGTCAATCAGCGTCAATGATGAGTAAGTCGGGAGCAAAGACTAAGGACACAATGCCACGGTCCGTGTTTAACACGAACCGATTTTTTATGCACGGAATCGGATCAGTCGTTGTTAGTGCATCTCTTTTTCATCGAGTTTTCGGAAGTGAAGTTTCAAGTGTTCTCGGAATCACCCTGAGCCTGACCCGCAACAGAGGAGAAAGAAAGTACGATGCTGACGCCGCCCGTCAATCTTGAACAGGATCACCTCGCTGGACCGGCAGATGCCGAGATGATGCTTGTTGAATATGGGAGCTACGGGTGTGCTCGATGTTACGCGGTCCACGAAGTGATTGAACGATTGCGAAGTCGCTTTGGCAACCGGATGTGCTATGTCTTTCGCCATCTGCCCCGAAGCGAAATTCAAAAATCCAGACAGGCCGCAGTTTTTGCAGAGTATGCAGGCAGGCTGACCGGAAAATTCTGGGAGATCCATGAAGCGATCATGGACAAAGGGCCGGCGATGTCGTTGAGTGATCTTGATCAGATTGCTCGGGACTTTGGGATTCCGACGCTCGCTGAAGCCCCGCCGGAGATGGTTGCCGCTGCAGAAAAGCGAGTTGAAGAGGACATCCAGAGTGCTCGGGAGAGTGGAGCACCTGCAACTCCCGCATTCTATATCAGTGGTCAACGGTATGATGGGGCCTGGGATGAAAGTTCGCTTGCCGATGCGATGCTCGGAACGCTGGGGCATCGCATTCAGTCGGCTGCATTCCAGTTTGTCCAATGGGGACCATCTTCCGGGGTCCTGTTAGGGCTGGCGACGTTGGCCGCATTGATCCTGAGTAATTCCCCTTATGGACCTGCCGTTGCCAAGTGGTGGCAGACTCCCTTGGGCTTGAAATTCGGCTCACAAGAATTCACCCATTCGCTACTTCACTGGATCAATCATGGTCTGTTATCCGTTTTCTTCTTTGTGGTTGGCCTTGAAATTAAACGGGAGTTTACGGTCGGCCACCTCTCCAGTTTTCGGGCTGGAGCCCTCCCGGTACTCGCTGCGCTAGGAGGAATTGTTTTACCAGCAGTGCTCTATGCGGCAATCGCGCCGGCCGAATTACGGAACGGATGGGGGATTCCAATTGGGACAGACACCGCGTTTGCGGTCGCGATGATTGTGTTACTCCGAGAACGTGTTCCTATTGAATTGCGTGTATTTTTAACAGCCGCGGTCATTATCGATGATATCGTGGCGATTTTAGTGATCGCGTTCTTTTACTCTGGCGCCTTGAATGTCAGCTTCCTCATAGCCGGGGCGGTTTTGACCGGTTTTGTTGCCCTGATGAACTGGGCGGGAGTTTACCGTGCGCTGCCTTATTTCATTTGCGGGGTCGTTCTCTGGTTCTTTCTTCATGAGGCGGGTCTGCATGCGACATTGGCAGGGGTGGTGATGGCAGTTTTGATCCCTGCGCGACCTCAGGCGAAGCTCCCCGCTCTCTTAGCTCAGGCGATGACGCTGGTTCATCGGGAAGAGGAGTCCAAGGATAACTCCTCGAATTCCTCTCCGTCTGTGGCGACTCTCGAGACGCTAGATGCGATTCATTCCCGGATCGAGTCACCGGTCGACAAACTTCTTCGGGTTGTGGAACCATGGTCGAGTTACTTCGTTTTGCCTGTTTTCGCTCTTGCCAATGCCGGAGTCGCTTGGTCGATGTCGGTGTTTGAAGGACACGTACGCTTGATGGCTGCCATCGTCACCGGGCTGGTGGTAGGAAAGCCATTGGGGCTTGTCATTGCTGCATGGCTTGCAGTGAAACTTGGAATCGCGATGAAGCCGGCAGCTTACTCCTGGCGGCAACTCTGCGGAGCAGGGGCTCTCGGGGGAATCGGATTCACGATGTCCCTGTTCATTGCCGATATGGCGTTTGCAAATGCCGACGACCATGCTGCGGCGAAGATCGCGATTTTCATCGCTTCGCTGATTGCCGGTTGTATCGGTGTGCTGATTTTATGGCCGAAGATTCAGTTGAATGAGAGTGAGGGGGCCGGGACGGTGAGGTGAAGTATCGCTGCAAAATGTGGCAGACGGGAGGATCTCAATGGGGAGGCAAGAACGCTTGAGATGGCGATTGTTCGATGACAAATTGTCAGACGCTGGGAGTTTCAACCTTTCTGCTTTTCCAGATATTCCTTCAGAACAATTGCACTGTTTCGTCGTTGATCGCTGGCTGCGTAGATGAACGTGACTGTTCCCTGAGCAATCTGGTCTTTAAGTAGATTGATGGAATCCTCTTTCTCCTGAAGCTCCTCGATGTATCTCTGCCGAAACTGTTCCCATCGTGTCAGATCATGATGGAACCATTTTCGGAGTTCCGTACTGGGGGCAAGATCCTTTACCCAAAGATCGATTGCCGCCGCTTCTTTGCTCACTCCACGTGGCCAGAGTCGCTCGACCAGAATTCGCAGGCCATCCTGCCGGGAAGGGGGATCATAGGCACGTTTCAACCGGATCATTGTTCGCCTCATTGTTCGATGGAGTGAGCTTTTCGTTGATCCATATCGGCGCAAGGAAACGACTCTTCATCATATCCATTTCCCAAAGCGAAAACCGGTTACTGTGATCCGAACCGTGCTTCATGAAAGGGCCGGAACGTACGCAGTCGCATTCTTCGCAGTTCGGTGTTTCCGTTTCATTCGCCAATCTGCCTACACCACAACGGCCCGGATCGTGCTCAACCTTCAAAATACTTCGTCAATCAATGAATCTGAGATCATTGGGAATTGGACCGGTGGGTTTCATCATCTCCTTGTGAATGGGACAATGAAACTTCTCTGGCGCCTCTTGAGGTTCCGCGTCAATGGGGACAGGCTTCCAGCGATCACAGACCGCACATTTTTCGCAGCAGAACGCACGGGTGATCGTCTCCTTGCCCGTCTTGGGATTGCGTAACGGCAGTTTTGCATCGGGACGGGCTTTAAAGATGTAGCGCGTCACCGAATCGATGACGATCTGGAAGTCACGGTCCTTGGGGCTTTTCTCATCACCGATGACTTTATGGTCAGTCATCATTAATGCAGAGAACATCAGCCCACAAATGAATATGAAACGACGCATTGGAGGATTCCTTGTCAGCTTTGCGTGAAGGGGCAAATGGATTGAACGTCCCGTCGTCAGATTCGCTGAGTTGTCTCTCTTGTCGAGCGAATCTGCCGAAGGATTCGATTTTGGGAGAAGGTGAGTTGATTCCCATGCCCGGTTCATGAGAATCAACTCATCATTGGGGAATCCTCAACCATCGTTAATGTCGATCAAGGATTTGCGTCGTTGCCTTAACAACGGCCGGGTCTGATGACTCTTTGTTGAGGCGAATCACCTCGGCCCGGTACAGTGGAAATGATGCGGGATTCTTTTGAATCCGATTCAATCCGCGATGAATTTCCCCTAGGTCATCGGATTTCAGACATTTCATGATGTCGTCATGCTCAGTCTGGCTGGATTCGTACCGTTCCAGCAATGCCTCATCTGATAATGGAGGTTGTGAATGACAGCCCCATAGCAGCATGATCAGACATAGCGACAAGCGGTTTGTCATGATCTCCTCCAGAGAAAAAATGTCGTGACGATCCAGATTTAAAACTCAGGAACCACGTCGCCATCCGCATAAGTCACCAGCGCCTGGATGACATCAAAACTGATGTTTTCTCCGACAAACCGGACAGAACCGTCCCCCATGCAGAGTTGAGCCCCTCCCGTATGGTAGCTGTGAAGAGACTGACCGTAGTTACATCCGAGATCTCCGATTTCGACACCGGGCGTCCACTGATTCACGTCGCAGACGAGGTAAGGTGTCGCCCCGGCGATCGTGTATCGGGCGTTAATGTTTGCCTGCTGTGTAAAGAAATTTTTGTGTCCGCCCCACAATCCATGTTGCGAGTTCGGAGCCTCTCCAATAACGATCGTATTTGATAATCCATCCGTGATGTCCCGGATTGAAACGTTTCTGGCATCCGGATCCCAGGTTCCACGGGGGGAAAACGTAGCCCCATTCATAATTCCATTTGGGGAGGGATATTTCTGGCTGGGGGGAAAGGCGTCGTTCCCAAGTGCTGCATGATAAAGTCCGCTATAGTCCGTTCGCCCGAATGCGGCCCCTTCAAATTCGCGTTTCTGGCTGGCGTTTGGATTCGAAGGGCACTGAAACACAGAGAGTGGCGTCGAGGTTAATACGTCGTTGGGGGATTCAAAGAACCACCTTGCGTGGTCATATTTGTTGTAGAGGGTCGCCTGATCGACATAGGGCAGTAACGCGGTAGACCAGCTGATCATCTTTCGGGCCAGAATGGGGGCGTTTGTTGAATTGCTGAGCGTAATCGTTCCATTTGGTCCGCCGCGATGAAACAGGCGGAACGTGTCGTGATAATTATGAAACGCCAGTCCAATCTGCTTCAGGTTGTTCTTGCATTGCGTTCGTCGTGCTGCCTCGCGTGCCTGCTGGACCGCGGGAAGAAGTAACGCAATCAGGACTGCGATGATCGCAATGACTACCAGCAGCTCGATCAGGGTGAATCCGGAGCGTCGGATTCGCATCGGGTGAGCGGAGTGTGCGCACTGTGGGAAAGACTCCAGCGCTGGAGTCACGAAGCGGGTTGCCATGACAATTCCTCGTTGTCAGGTCTCTGGGTGATCCAGAGACGATCCGGTGGCGACTTCGTGAAGGGAGAAAGCAGCAACTGGCAGAGATAGTCAACCCGGCACACTCGTGCTGGGCGCAGGTGCAGTTGAGATCGGCGCGACACATCACGCGCGACAGCCTTCAGCCCCCTTTGACCACGAAGGGACCGGTACAAAATGATCGACTTCTGGGCAGGTCTTCTGGCTTCCGGATCATCCACATCGCCACGCCTTCCCGGATTCCAGTTGGATTCCAGTGGCCTGTGTGGCGAGTGTCCCCGGTTACAGCGGCGGGACCGCGACGGACTTGCACCGTCTTCCCTATTCTCCCGAAAGACACGATCTCTCGGGCACCCAAGTCGCGATTGATCCTACAAAGGATTCTCTGAAATTCAATGGACCGATGAAGAATTTTCGTGCGGCAGCTGGGGTGTGAAATTCCTTAGCGATTGAATTCGCTGAGGCATGACGTCGATCGTGTTGAACGATCAGCAGGCCAATGTTCTTCCATGAAGCATCATGGCAGATTCTGCAATGGGTCTAATTCAATGACGCGCATCTTCGTCCACTTCCCTTGGACAAACCGGAAGAGAAACCCGATCCCCATGATGATGACAGTGGCGGTGATAATGGCCCAGCAGTCGTAAAGGTCTCCACCATTTCTTACCACCCAGAGTGTCGGGACCACCATGCAGACCCAGCCGGCAAGAGTGGAGAAGATCAGCGAGAACAACGTGTCCCCGGCCCCGCGTACTGCTGATCCAAAGATGATGGCCATCGCATCGAAAAACGTATACAGGGCTACAAACCGGAGCAGGGTCACCACAATCGGCTTCAACTCCTCGAACTGGGACTTCTCGTCGCCATGCATGAAGGGGGACAGGATCAGTTCCGGGAGGGAAAGATAGATGCCGGCAAAAAGGAGCATGTATCCGGCCGAAATCAGAAACCCTTTCCAGACGGTCCTGGCCCCTAGTTGAGCCCGTCCTTCTCCGATCCGGTGTCCCACCAGAATCATGACGGCGGTTCCCATCCCCATCATCGGAATGAAGGCGACGGCATTGAGGGTGAAGGCAAGATTTGTTGCAGCCTGTTCATTGGTTCCGAGTTGACCAATTAATGCCAGAAACAGGGTAAACGAGCCGACTTCCAGCAGCATCTGGATCCCATTCGGGAAACCGTATCGCAGGTTCCGGAGGAAGAGAACGGAATCAAACCGGAATGTCTCGCGGAACGGATAATTGTGACGACGGGCCTCTGAAATCAGGTTCGAGATGAGGAGACCTGTCCCAAGAAACTCGGCAATCACGGTAGAGAGTGCCGCCCCGCGAATTCCAATTCCAGCAAAACGTCCCCAGCCAAAGATCAACAGCGGGCAGAGCACCAGATTGCACACCGTCATGATCAGGTTCACCCGCATAACGACTGCGGAGCGTTTTCGGGCTGTGAAAAAAGCCCCCAGGACATTGTTGCTCAGAATCGGGAGCGCAACAGGGAGCAACCAGTTGAAGTACTCCGCCTCAAGTTCGACCACATGGGGATCATGCCCCATGAGTGCGAAAATATGGTGAGAAATCAGACCTGTTGGTTGAAGCAGCAGGCCGGCAATCACCGAGATGAACAGCCCCTGCCAGACGGCCGAGGCGACCCGGTCCTTCCGTCCGGCCCCTTCGTACTGGGAGACGAACGCATTTGTATATCCGGCAATCCCGAAAAACAGGCTGATCATCGTCCAGTTCACCATCACTGCTGGCATGGATGCGGCGAGCGCATCAACGCTGAGTCTGGCGATGTAAACACGATCGACCACATTCATCAGCGACAATGAGCCTGCGCTGATGACCAGAGGGAATGCGACATGAAGAAGCTCCTTCAGCGACCCTGCAGGAGCGTTAGAGTCTGATTCTGGACAACTCGCTTCACCATCCATGAGAAATTCCGAACCTCAATGCTGCCCGTCGTTGATCTCTTTTGCCCTCAACCGATCCACCGGAGGCTGCGGAAAGGGAGGCACCGCTGAATGCAGACATTCGGTGAAATCCTGACAGTGTCTAATTCGCTCTGTTTTTTCGCAAGGAGAGACCGGCCCATTGCGGACAGAAGCGAGGCCGTGCTGGTTCGCAAAAAAGTGGAAAATGCCGTATGTGTTGGACCGCTTTGATGTTTTTTGATCGGTTTCCATAAGTACAGGTGGATTTACCGACGATGAATCTGATATCCTTCCGATATCCTGTGTGCCCGCCGTTGACGTCGGTCCTTTCGACGTTCGCTCCTTCCCTCCAGACCTCAAGGTGACACATGCCCAAGCCTTGGCTTCTCTCCCGCCGGACGATGCTACGTGGAATGGGAGCCGCCGTTGCACTCCCGTGGCTGGAGGCAATGTCGGATGTTTCCCTGTTCGGGGCAGAGCCCGCCCGCCCTCCTGTCCGCCTGGGGTTTTTCTACGTTCCCAATGGCGTTCACATGCCGAACTGGAAGCCGAAGGAGACGGGCGAACTCAAGGAGCTTCCCCGTATTCTGAAGCCGCTGGAGCCGGTCAAGGACAAGGTGCTCGTTCTCAGTGACCTTGCTGCGGATCACTGCAAGGGAAAAACTGCAGCGCACGAGCCGTCTGGCGGAGGCTTCCTTGTTGGCCACAAATGCAAGCACTCAGAGATTCCGGAGGTCGGAGGGATTTCTGTTGATCAGGTTGCAGCGAAAGAGATCGGGCTGGAGACGCCGGTCGATTCCCTTGCACTCGGCATTGAGGTTGCCTACCGCGGGGACCACGGGTATAGCGGGACGTATATGTCCAATATTTCGTGGCGGTCGAGGACGAATCCCGCTCCGCTGGAGATGAATCCGAAGGATCTCTACGAACGTCTCTTTCAAGGCAAACCTCCACGGCAGAAAGACTGGAGCCAACAAGCTCAGAAATCGACTGCTCCGGCAGACCCGGTTCAGGGGAAGTTGCTCGATCTCGTTCGAGACGATGCGCGATCCCTTCAGCGCAATCTGGGATATAACGACCGTCGAAAGCTGGAAGAATATCTCGAAGGGCTTTACAGCATTGAACGGCGAATTGCTCTCGCAAGTCAGGATGCCCATTCGCATCATCAGGATGCCCACACCGACGAAGCGAATTTCGATGAGCAAGGACGAGAGCTGCCACCCCTTCTTCTTCCAGACGGAAAAGGGATTCCATCGGTCTATGCCGACCATGTCAATCTGATGCTGGATCTGCTCACCCTGGCATTTCAGACCGACTCGACCCGGGTTGCCAGCTTCATGTTTTCGTATGAGAAGTCCGGGAGATCCTATCGTGAAATCGATGTGACCGGTTCACATCATTCCAATTCACATCATCAGGGTGAAGCCGAAAAACATGAGGCGATTACCCGAATCAACGTTCATCACATGGAGCTGTTTTCCCGGATGCTGCAACGCATGTCGCAGATCGACGAAGGGGGAACAACTCTCCTGGATAACGTGGTCTTCTGCTACGGCTCGGGAATCAGCGACGGCAACCGGCACAACCACGATGATTTACCGATTCTTCTGGTTGGAGGCGGTGGAGGGACCATCAAAGGAGGGCGTCACCTCGCTTATGGGAAGACTCCGCTCTGCAATCTTTACCTTGAGATGTTGCAGCGAGTTGGGGTTGCGAAGACTCAATTCGGCGACAGCACCGGATTGCTCGGCAATCTCTCCTGAGGCACCTTCTCATGAAACTCGAATTTCGTTGCCAGCATCTGTTGGTCGCGGGCCTTCTCTGCTTTGAAGTGTTCGGTCCGGCGTGTGAAGCCACTGCACAGCTGAATAAGCATCTCGATCCTCTGTCGTGGGATCGGAATGTCGCCGGGCTGGTGGCAAGATACTGCTATGGATGTCACAACGAGAATCAGACGAAAGGGGACGTCAATCTCGCTCGGGACGTCAATCCCCGTCTGATCATGGAGCATCGCGATGTCTGGGAAACGGCACAGGGAGTCATTGAAGCCGAACTGATGCCCCCTCCCAAGGCAAAACAGCCGACCGAAGAAGAACGCAAAATCATGGTCGACTTTCTGACCCA
>Ga0065721_10052074_pt1 | contig 12742 bp, 12 predicted proteins | sample Mesricmetagenome_FD_59108 | JGI IMG/M metagenome (GOLD analysis project Ga0065721, IMG submission 59108) | Mesophilic microbial community from rice straw/compost enrichment Sample: eDNA_1 v2 (version 2) | ecosystem: Engineered > Solid waste > Grass > Composting > Bioreactor | place: USA: Davis... | reverse complement strand
CGACGGCCGATCTCGGCCAACTCCTTCTCCATCGGCGCCCCCTCGCGCTCGATCATCCAGCGCTGCTCGTCGGCCGCCTCCTGATAGCGCGTCATCGCCAGGGCGATGGCCTCCGGCGAGATCAGGTGCGTTTTCACGCCGGCCAGCACGCGGCGTTCCACCGTGGTCGCGGCGATGATCTTGCCGTTGGCGCAGGCGCCGCGGTCACGGTTGGCGCTGCAAATGTACTTGCCGGCGTTCAGGGTCATGCCCGAGTTGCACTGACCGCACTTCAGCAGGCCGGACAGTAGCCGTTTGGGCTTGCGCGCATGGGCTGCGGGGATGGCGGAGAGCGTGATCTTCATCGGGGCGCTCGGCTACGACCATGTAGACCTGTTGCTAATCCGGTGAAGTTGAAGGGGCCTCTGTGCCGAGGTGTCTGAGCCGTCTTTGTCGGAGCAGCCGTACCTTGCAGCCAGGTCATCTTTCGGACGTTCGCAAATTCTGGTTGCATGGGCTGGGAGGCGGTCGTGATGGACAAGGTCATTTCTGCAAAGAGGCAATCCTGGCTCTATGTGGCGGCCGCGGGCGTCGTCTGCGCGCTTCTGCTCGCCGGGCTGGAGCTGCGGCGGGAGTTCGATCGCGTCCGCGAGTTGCGCGTGCAGACCGAACAGTCCCACCAGGCGCGGCGGGAGCTGCAGACGGTGTTCTCGCTGATGCAGGACGCCGAGACCGGGCAGCGCGGCTATATCATCACCGGGGCGCCCGAATTCCTGCAGCCGTACACGAACGCCGCCGCGGCGCTGCAACGGGAGATCCCGCGGCTCCGTCGCGCCTATGCGGAGGATGCGACACAGGCCGCCAACGTGACGGCGCTCGAGACCTTGATCGCGAGCAAGCTGGCGGTGATGCGCGAGGCGCTGGCCGCCCGCGACGCCGGCGGGCTCGAGGCCGGTCTGGCGGCGGTATCGACCGGCGAGGGCAAGGCGGTCATGGATCAGATCCGGGCCGTGATCGACCGGATGACCCGGGTCGACGCCGAGCGGCTGTCGGCGCTGACGGTGCGGGCCGAGGCGCGGTCGCGGACCACAGAGGTCATGGTGACGGCGCTGTTCGTCGCCCTGATCGCCATGGTCGCCGCAAGCGCCTGGCTGATCGTGCGCTATGTGACGACCCGTCGATCCCTGCTGGCGGCCGTTCAGGCGACGGCGGCGCGGCAGGAAGCGATCTTCGACAGCGCCATCGACGCCATACTGACGCTGAACCCCAGCGGCACGGTCGAGAGCCTGAACGCGGCGGCGACGCGCATGTTCGGCTGGTCGGCGGACGAGCTGGGCCGCCGCGACGTGGCGGTGCTGCTCGAGGCGGGCGATCAGGGCGACGCCGGACTGATGGCGCGCATCCGCACGGGCGGGGCCGAGGCGGAAGGCGGCCTGGTGCGCGAGCTGACGGCGCGTCGGCGCGATGGCGGGACCTTTCCGGTGGACGTCGCCTTCAGCCCGATGCGCCTGCCGTCCGGCGTGCACATGGTGGCGGTGGTGCGCGACATCACCGAGCGCCGTCGCATCGACGAGATGAAGCGGCAGTTCATCTCAACGGTCAGCCACGAACTCAGGACGCCGCTGACGTCGATCGCCGGTTCGCTGGGCCTGCTGGCCGGCGGCGCGGCGGGCGCGATTTCCGACCGGGCGGCGCGCCTGATCGGCATCGCCCATGCCAACAGCCAGCGCCTGGTGCGGCTGATCAACGACATCCTGGATATCGAGAAGCTGGAGTCGGGGCAGATCGACCTGGACCTTCACCCCCTGGACATGCGCGAGATCGCGACGCGGTCCCTGGACGGCGTGGGCGGCTACGCCGAAGGACTGGGCGTCGAACTGCGGCTGGAGGACGGGCCGCCTGGGCCGGTGATGGGCGACGCGGACAGACTGATCCAGGTGGTGGTGAATCTGCTGTCGAACGCCGCGAAATTCTCCCCGGCGGGGGGCAGGGTCAAAGTCACGGTCATGCCCGAGACGCGGATCGTTCGGCTGAGCGTGCAGGATCAGGGACCGGGCATCCCGGAGGCGTTCCGCGCGCGGATATTCACCAAGTTCGCCCAGGCCGACAGTTCCGATACGCGGCAGAAGGGCGGCACCGGCCTGGGCCTGGCCATCTCCCGCGAGATCGCCGAGCGCCACGGCGGACGGCTGTGGTTCGAATCCGCGCCGGGTGAGGGGGCGACCTTCCATCTGGACCTGCCCATGGCGACCGGGGAAGCGGCGCCGGCGCCGATGGATGGCCCGCGGCTGCTGATCGTCGAGGACGATCCCGACGCGGCGGAGGTGCTGCGCCTGATGCTGGCGCAGGACGGGTTCGACGCCCGGATCGCGCCCAGCGCCGAGGCGGCCCTGAACGCGGTTCGCGAGGAGGCCTTCGCCGCCATCCTGGTCGATCTGCAACTGCCGGACGCGGACGGCATCGGCCTGATCCGGGCGTTGCGCGGCCGTCCCCAGACCGCCGAGACGCCGGTCGTGGTGGTGTCGGCGGACGTCGCGCGCGGCAAGGCGCGCGGACGCGCTCTGGAGGTGGTGGACTGGCTGGAGAAGCCGTTCGACCAGGACCGCCTGCGCGGCGCCATCGGATCCGTGCTGGACCGGCTGGGTCGGCGGACCCCGCACATCCTGCACGTCGACGACGATCCCGATATCCTGCAGGTGACGGCCGAAACCCTGTCGGGCGTGGCCGAGGTCGCGGGCGCGGCCAGCCTGGCCGGCGCGCGCGCGCACCTGGCCCGCACCCGACCAGACCTGGTGATCCTGGACCTGGGTCTTCCCGACGGCTCGGGCCTGGAGCTGCTGCCCGACCTGGGCGAGGGCGAGACCGCCATCCCCGTGGTCGTCTATTCGGCGCAGGAGATGGACGCCGCCCTGGGCGCCCGGGTGGAGGCGGTCCTGGTCAAGTCGTCCGCGTCGCTGACCCAGCTGCTGCGAACGGTGCGGCGGCTGACGTTCTCGAACACGAACCGCACGGAGTAGGCTGATGCCGCTGAACCTGATGCATGTCGACGACGAGCCGGACATTCGCGAGGTGACGGCGTTCGCGCTGGAGCTGGATTCGGACATCGTCGTCGCCAGCTATGCCTCGGGCGCGGAGGCTCTGGCGGAGCTGGAGGACGGAGTACGGCCCGACGTGGTGCTGCTGGACGTCATGATGCCTTTGCTGGACGGCCCCGGCGTGCTTGCGCGACTGCGAGGACTGGAGGGGCTGGAGCAGGCGCCGGTGATCTTCATGACCGCCCGCGTCCAGTCCGACGAGGTTGAGCGTTTGAAGCGGCTCGGCGCGATCGGGGTGATCGTGAAGCCCTTCGACCCAATGACGCTGGCCCGGCAGGTTCGCGATCTGCTGGCCGAGGCGGGCGCGTGACGGACGACCCCCTGGCGCCGCTCCGGATTCGGTTCAGGGCGCGCGCCGCCGAAGAGGCGACGGCCCTGGCGGAGGCCCTGGCCGGCGGTGATGCGGCGGGGATTGAGCGGATCGCGCATGGGCTGGCCGGGGCTGCGGGCCTGTTCGGCTTCGCCGATGTCGGCGCCGCGGCCGTCGCCGTGGATCAGGATTTCGCAGTGGGGCGTCTCATCGATGCGGGGCGGGTGGAGCGCCTGATCGGGACGTTGAAGGCCCTGGCCGACTATTCGTAGTCGATGCTGAAAGGCAGCGTCGCGACCCCTTCCCCGACACCGCCTGCGGACCGGGCGAGGCCGGTGACGCGCAGCAGGTCGCGGCCCTGATCGTCCATCCGTGAGGCGCGGCTGGCCGAGACGTCGCCGGTGTTGTCGCTCCAGATGCGCAGGTTCTCGATAAGGGCGGCGCCTTCGGGCGAGGTCAGGGTCTGCGGCACGCGGATGCGATACACTCGCCCCGGATCACCTGTGACGTGGATGACGGCGGGCGCATCGGGGCGAATGTCGGCGCTGAGCGTGAGGGTGGCGTCCCGCTGTTCGGGCGACAGCTGGATGGGGCGCACGGCGACGACGCTGAGGGCGCGCTGAACCGTCAGGCTGGCGCGCGCGGGCTCCTGGGCCGAGGCGGACCCGGCGGTGAAACCCGCGACACCGAGCGACAGGACGAGGATAGCCCGGATCACGGCACAAGCTCCACCGTCACGACGTAGTCGAAGGCGTAGGTGCCGCTTGAGGCGTTGGCGGCCAGCACCACGTCCATGCCGAGGTGGAAGGTCGCCGAACCCAGCAGGCCGATGGGATTGAGGTCGAAGCTGAGGCTGGAGCCTTCGGGGGGCGCCGAACCGCTGCGATAGGTGGCGCCGCTCAACCCGCCGATCCGCAGGCGCGAGATGGCGGCCGGGCCCGACCCCGGAGCGGGCGTGATCGTGACCCGGACATGGCGCAGGGCGCACAGGCCCGACAGATTGAGCAGGCCGCAGTTCACCGTGATCGTCGGCGTCGTCACCGAACTGGAGCTCAGCCGGATCGCATTGCCGGAAGTGCGGGTCACCGCGCCGGAGGTGGAGATGCTGAAGGTCGTGGCCGAGGTTCCGCGGATGGTCGTGCCCAGGGTCGGCGCCGTCGCGGGCGAGCGGGTCACGGTCGCCTGGGCCAGGGCGTGACCGGGCGCGACCAGGCCGCCGAACGCCAGCAGGACCAGAAGGGCGAGAAGGCGCATCATTGGACCGTCTCACCCGCGCCCGCGATGCGCACCTGGAAGGCGCCGCCATCTACGAACCCGCCCGTGGCAGAGACCACCACGCGCGCCGGGGCGGCCAGGGACACGCCAAGGGCCCGGGCCTGGTCGGGATCCAGCTGAACGGCGTAGGCGCCGGGGGGCAGCCGTTCGAAGAAGACGACGCCGGCATGGTCGCTTCGACCCGGGAACGGGGCCCCGCCGTTCTCCGGGACCAGAAGGATCGACAGGGCGGCCAGCGGCCGCGCGGGGCCTTGGTCCGAAGCCAGTTGGGCCAGCAGCTCGACCTCGGCGCTGCGCCGCATCGGAACGTCAATGCGCGCCGCCCGCCCCGGACGGGGCACGATCTGGAGGGTGGACCCGCCGCCGACCAGGAACGGGTCGTCGACGGCCTCGGCGTTCAGGCGGATCAGCGCGGTCGGCGCGTCGCCCAGGCCCGTCGCATAGACGCGTCCGTCCGGTCCGGTCACGACCCCTCCGGCGGGGGTATCGGCGACGACGCCGGGCACGCCGGGCTCGTCGGCCTGACGCACGCCGTCGCCGTTCTCGTCGACCCAGGCGTTGATCGCCGCCGATCCGCCGCCGGCGACGCCGGGGCGCGTGATCCTGTAGGCGGCCCGGCCCGGATCGTAACCGAAGCCGAAGCCCAGTTGCAGGCCGACGCGCCAGTCCTGGCGGGCGGTCTCATAGGCGACGTTCAGGGCCAGGTCGAAGCGCGGGGCGCGCCACAGATGCGACGCCTGGACGCTGGTCGTCGCCTGCGGCCCCAGCGTCCGCACGACGCCCAGGCGCAGGGCTTGGGTCTCGCTCAGTTGCCAGTCCGCGGTTCCGTAGGCGCTGTCCAGGTCTGCGTCGGGTGTAAGTTCATAGGTCAGTCCGGCGCGCGTCTGCAGCCGCGCCGACACCAAGGTGGTGACGTCCACGCCGCCCAGCCAGCGCTGCTGGTCCACGCCGTCGGATCGCTCCGCTTCATGGACCAGGCTGGTGGAGGCGTAATAGCGGCCGATCGGGGCGGAGGCGCGCAGTTCGGCATTGGTCAGTTCGGCGCCGTCGGCGCGCACCAGTCGACGCGCGTTCAGCGACACGGGCACGGACACGCCCGACGGCGTGACGACCTGGCCGTCGACGCGCAGGTCCGTCGCGCGCCGCAGCGGCGCCTGGCCGATCAGGCCTAGCTGCCGCGTTTCGTCCACGAAGCCGCCGCCGTATTCGGAATGCCGCCCGATCAGGGAGACGCCCAGCGCGCGCGTCGCCGCGCCGGCGGTCAGCCCTTGTCCCCCCAGATCGTCGGCCGCGACGTCGATCTGGGCGGCGACGGCCCCCAGCGACGCGCGAAGGCCCGCCGTGGCCAGCGAACGCGCGTCCCGCCCGACGGGGTCATAGCGCGCGGCGCCCGCGCTGACCGTCAGGCCGGGCGTCAGGCCGTAGTCGGCCGTGGCCACAAGCCGCGTCGCGCCGGCGTCCACGCCCCCCGCCGGCTCCCCCACGTCGAAGACGGTCACGCCCTGTTCGAGGGCGGCCAGACGTACGACCAGGCGCCCGGGCCGCAGCTGGCCCGTGCCGAAGTTGATGCGACGCACGACTTCGCGGATCTGGCCCTGCGAGCCGTAGAAGACCAGCCGCACGGTGTTCAGGCCGAACGCCAGCGGCACGTCCAGGAACTCGTAGCGGCCCTGGACCGGCGAGGTCTGGGCGCGCTGCAGCACCTCGTTGACGTACAGCTCCACCTCTTCGCCCAGCGCCAGTTCGCCGCGCAGATTGAGCGGGGTCGCCAAGTCCAGGCTTTCCAGCGGGGCCGAGGTGTAGAAGACGCCCCGCCCGGTCACGCCCGCCGCGCCGATGGGCATGGAGGGCGAGAAGACGTCGCCCAGGCTGGCGCGCGTCCCGCCGAGGGGTCCAAGCGCGCGGCCATAGGGGTCCTTGCGCGTCAGGGCGACGCGCACCGCGCCGATCTGGCCGTCGTCGTCGGAGCCGACGTAGGCCTCGAACCCGCTGCGCAGCAGGTCGCCCGCGGCGCGAATGTCATAGCGGCCGGCGTTGTCGACACCGTCCCGCGTCAGCTGACCGCCGATGTTCACATCGAAGGCCGGGGGGCTGATCAGGCGATAGGGGGTCGCCTGGAGGACCACCGTTTCCCCCTCCGCGCCGGTCGCCGAGGCCTGCCGGCGCGTACGTTCGGCGCGCTGCTCGAACGGCAGGGGACGGGTCGAGGTCAAGGTCAGGATTTGCGCGCTCGGATCAGCCTTCAGCTTCACCGGCAGCAGCTGCTCCAGCAGGTCGGTGCGGACGTACAGATCGCCGTCGTAGATGGCGGCCTGGTCCGGCCCAACGCTGACGATCTGGCCGCCGACCGTGGCTTCGCGCCGGGCCAGGTCGACAATGAGGCGGTTCGACGGGTCCAGCACCCACCCTTCCGCGCGGCGCTGCGCGGGAAAGACGCCGACGGCCAGATCCAGCACGCGCGAAAACTCGCCCAGCGGCACGAAGACGCCCGCGCGCGAGGCGTAGACATTCATGGAAGCGGTCAATTCGACCTCTCCCGCCAGCACCTCCATCCACAGCAGGTCGTCGGCGCTGAACGGTTGGGGGTTGGCGGCGATGACGAGATTGCGCACCAGCGGATCCTGGGCGGCGACAGGCCACGCCGAGGCGGAGCTAGCCAGGGCGACCAGGGCCGCGCCGGCGGTGCGGACGGCCGTCACGGCGCGACCAGCGTCGCCGTCGCCAGGACCTCGCCTTGGGCCGTGTCGTCGTCGCGATAGGCGACGCTCAGGGTCTGGCCGGGCTGAACGCCCTGCGGCAGGACGGCCACGACCGTCCGACGCTCCACCTCCGGATAGACGGCGACGCCGCGCACGGCGGTGACGAGGCGGGGGCCATCGGCGTCGGCGACCGAGATTTCGACATCGCCATAGACGGAACTCGCGCCCAGCCGGACCAGGTCGAGCGACAGAAGCGTCTGGGCCGCCTCGCGCGACAGCGACAGGCGGTCGATGGCGGCGCGCGCATCGGTCGGCCCGTCACGCACGATCACGGGAATGCTGACGCTGAACAGGGCGATGACCTGCAGCGACACGGCGTCTCCCGGTCCCGCCGCGGCCTGGTCGACGGTGAAGCCCGCGTTCTCTGGCGGCAGGGCCGTGACGGTCAGGTGGCTGCGGTGTTCGCCATCGCCGCCGGGGCGCGCGCGCACCCGGATCGCCTGGCTCTCGCGCGGCTGCAGCGTGATGCGACGCGGCGTGTACTGGACCAGGTCGGCGGCGGAGGAGACGGTGACGTCGGGCCGGTCGGCCGCGGCGACGATCTGGCCGTCGGGCGTCATGACCCGATCCACCAGCTCCACCGAGTAGCTGGCCGGCGCGTCGCCCTGATTGAAGACATAGACGGTCGCGCTGCGTTCGCCGGGTCCGAACACCACACGCTTGGGCGAGATGTTCAGGTCCGCGCCGACCTGCGCCAGGGCCGGCTCGACGAAGGCCAAAGTGACCAGGGCGGGAAGAAGGTATCGCAGCATGACCGATCCCAGACGGCGCAACGGGACCGCGAAACGATGCCGCTTCAACCCTTCCCCTTTGTTAAGGGCGCCGGCGCCGGCCCTGCGAACGTCCAGGGGATACATCAGCTTAGTTGTAGGCTGCCGAGACGGTGAAGGCGCCGGTGTAGGCGCCGGTGGCCGTCGTCGAGGACACCGGGACCGAGCCGCCGACGGTGAAGGCCAGCGAGCCGGCCGAGCCCAGGGCGTTCGACAGCGTCTGGCTGGAGGCCGAGCCGGTCAGGCTATTGCTGGTGGTCACCGTCAGGGTGTCCGTGCCGTTGGCCATGGAGAAGGTGGCGGGGATGGTGACCGACACCGACTGGCCGCCTTCGCCGGCGACCGAGAAGGCGGCGGCGGCGGGCGTGTCGCCCGAGGTCAGGCCGACGACGCCGCCCGCGACGGAGCGCGCGCCGGCGGCGCTCACCGCCACCGTGCCGGCGCCGGTCGAGGGACGCACGACGGTGCCGAACTTCAGGTCGGCGGTCTTGGTGATCGTCAGCGGGCGGATCACGGTGATTGAGCCCGAGCCGGTGGTCGAGGCGGATTGCGCCAGGGCGGGGGCGGCGACGGCGGTCAGGACCAGGGCTGCGGCGGCGATCAGCGACTTGTTCATCTTCATCTCCAACGGGGTCTGTGGCGGCGGGTCGCGCCGTGTTGGAGGGCCAAATCATCCCGAAACGCGGGGGTGTCCACAAGTCGGAGCCGCGAAACGGGGCAAATCGAACCAAAGTTATAGGTTCGCGCGCGATTTCCGAGCGTCGCCCCGCCCGGTCCCCGGTCCAGACCTGGCTAACCCCGGGTTAAGACCTGCTTGCAATCCTTCTGTGTGAGAGGAGCAACCCCCAGCTTCGCCATAAGGGAGCGGCCATGCGCTGGACCGTCCTCATCGTCGACGACCATCCGCTGGTGGGCCAGGCGCTCGAACTTTCGATCCGCGCCGCCTACGCCCATCTCGACGTGACGCGCGTGGTCTCGGCGGCCGAGGCGCTGGACTGCGCCAAGACGCTGGGGGGGCGCATCAAGCTGGTGATGCTGGACCTGATGCTGCCCGACGCCACCGGGTTCGACGCGCTTCTGCGGCTTCAGCAGGCCCTGCCCGAGGCCCAGTTCGCCATGGTCTCGGCGCGGCTCGACGATCACGCGGTGTCCATGGCGCGAGCGTTCGGCGTGCGGGCCTATCTGTCCAAGGCCGCGCCGGTGGAGACCCTGGTCAACGCGGTGGGGGCGATCCTTCGAGGCGAAGAGGTGTTCCCGGCCGAGACGGCCGCCAGTCCCGCAGCGGCGGACTTCCACCGCCGCGTCGCCCGCCTGTCCGCCGCCCAGTTGCGTGTCCTGCGCGCCCTTGCCGACGGCAAGTTGAACAAGGAGATCGCGGGCGAGATGAATCTGACCGAAGGCACGGTCAAGCAGCACGTCTCCGCCATCCTGCGTAAGCTCGAGGTCAACAACCGCAGCCAGGCGGTATTGGCGGCCGCCCCCTTTCTGCGGGAAGCCTAGCTCGCGCGCTGGCGCGGACGTCCTGCGACGCCGTGACGGAACCAGAAAGCCGTTCGTTCGCGCTTCGTGAATGGTCGGGGATGGGGATTGGCGAACGCGCTGCGGTCGACGCCGCAAACGGCGTGGCGGACGTCAGGGGCGGCGAGCAGGCTGTGGTCATCGGAGCCCCGGTCGTCGGCGCTCCTTCCTCTCACGGGATGACCGCCATGATCCGCCTTTCCATGCTCGCCGCCGCCTTCGCCCTGACCGCCGCCGCCGCCCCGGCCCTGGCCGATCCGGCAGGATCGAGCCTGACCCTGACGTTCGATACGGCCGCCCAAAGCGGCAAGGTCATGGTCGCCCTCTATGACACCCAGGCCGCCTATGACGGCGGTCAGCCGGTTCGCGTCGCCCAGGTCGATGTCGCGGGCGGCGCCCACGACGCCGTCTTCTCGGACCTGCCGGCCGGCGAGTATGCGGCCAAGACCTTCCATGACGTCGACGGCGACGGGAGCATGGACAAGAACCCCTTCGGCCTGCCGACCGAACCCTACGCCTTCACCAACAACGCCGTGGGCAACATGGGGCCGGCCAGCTGGGATCGGGCAAAGGTGGCCGTGAACGGCGCCGTCGCGCAGACGATCCGCCTCCGCTGATCCCGTCGCTGTCCGTCATTTCAGGAGCATTCCGATGAACGCCTCCCGCCGCGCATTCCTGATGGGCGCCGCCGCCCTGTCGGCCGCCGTCGTCACGCCCGAGACCGTGCGCGCCATGGCCGCGCTGACCGCGACGGCCGACTGGGCCCTGGCCACCGCCGACCTGGAGGCCGACATCGCGCCGCGCGTCATGCGCCAGGTGCACGGCCGGGCGCCGGAGGGGCTGGAGGGCGCGCTGTTCCGCAACGGGCCGGGCAAGTTCCGCCGGCCGGGCGGCAGCGCCACGCACTGGTTCGACGGCGACGGCCTGATGCGCGCCTTCCGCGTCAGGGACGGGCAGGCGACGATCGAGGCGCGCTTCGCCGACACGGCCAAGCGGCGACACGAGACCGCGCTCGGCGCCGTGGTGACGCCCGGGTTCGGCACCGTCGGCGACAGCCGGGCGCAGGTCGGTTCGCCCGACGACGCCAATGCGGCCAACACCGCCGTCCTGCCGCTGGGCCCCGAGGTCTGGGCCCTGTGGGAAGGCGGCTCGCCCATGGCGATGTCTGCGGACGACCTGGCCACCCGGCGGATCGTCACCCTGCGCGACGACCTGAAGGGCATGCCGTTCCAGGCGCATCCGCGCGTCGATCCGGAAGGAACGATCTGGAACATCGGCCTGGCCGGGGACCGGATGATCGTCTGGCGGCTGAACCCCGACGGCGGGTTGCGATCCGCGGACATCGTGCGCCTGCCGCGCGCCGGCTACATGCACGACTTCACGGCCTCGGCCCGCCATCTGGTCGTCGTGCTGCAGCCCTGGGTGTTCGAGCGCGACGCCATGCCCTTCATGAACCGCTTCGCCTGGAAGCCGGAGATGGGGACCCAGGTGATGGTGATCGACAAGGCGGACCTGACGCGGACGCGGATCTTCGAGCTGCCCGCCTTCAGCTATTTCCACCTTGGCGACGCCTGGGAGGATGCGTCGGGCGCGATCCGCTTCGACCTGGCGGCGGGCCGGGACGTGACGTTCGCAATCGACGGGGCGCGGGTGCTGGTGGAGCAGCGAGGGACCGTGCCCGGCGAGCCGGCGTCGCTGTCGCTGGTGACCCTGCACGCCGACGGGCGGGCCGAGATGGTCTCTTCGGGCGTGACGGCCGAGTTTCCGAAGGCCAATCCGCGGATGGCGGGGCTGACGCGCCGGCACACTTCCCATGTGGCGGGCGAGACCGGCGGACGCCCGCTGCCGACCGGCCTGTCGGTGCACGACTGGGAGACGGGGCGGTCAGACGCCTTCGACTTCGGCGACCGTCAGATCATGGAGGAGACCGTCTGGGTCCCGAAGCCGGGCCGGACCGGCGAACTGGACGCCTGGCTGGTCGCGCCGTCGATCAATCTGGCGGAGGGCGTGACCGAGCTGCACGCCTTCGAGGCGGGGCGGGTCGCGGACGGGCCGGTCGTCACCTGGCGCGCGGACGTGGCGCTTCCGGCCGGGTTCCATGGGGCCTGGGCGGCATGACGTGCGTCAGTACCAGCCGGCCTCGCGCAGGGCCCGGGCGTAGCGCCGGCTGACGGGCGCCTTGAGACCGCCGTCGAGGGTCAGGACCGCGCGGCCGTCGCCGCGCTCGACCTCGCGGACGGCGGCGCGGGCCACCCACCAGCTGCGATGGGTCTGGGCGCCTTCCAGGCCCTCGAGCTCGGCCAGGGCGTCCGAAAGGCGCATCAGGATCAGATCCGAGCCCCGGTCGGTGTGAACGCGCAGATAGTGATCCTCGCTCTCGACCGCGCGCAGGACCGATCCCTTCAGCTTGTGGGGCAGGCGGTCGAGGAAGCGGGCCGCCGGGGCGCCGACCGGGGCGGCGTGCGTCTGGACCGGGCTGCGCTGAAGAAAGACGTTGAGGACGCTCAGCACCGCCGTGACGACCAGAACGGGCGGGAAAAAGTTGATCAGGCGCCCGAGCGCTGGATGACGGCCCTGCTCGAACAGGAAGACGGTGTAGCCCCAGACCACGAGGGTCAGGGGCAGGCCGATGGCGAAGGTCAGGGCGACCGCGCCCAGCCAGGGGCGGCGATCAATGTCGACCCAGCGTTCCAACTGCCGCGAACAGACGTGTCCCCACAGGGCGCCGGCCAGCATCAGCGGCAGCCAGTAGATCAGCCGGTCGCCAAAGCCAGCGCCGGTCATGCCAAAGGCGCCCGTGAAGGCCAGGACGACGCCGGCCGCCAGGGAGACGCCCACGCCCTTCACCAGGCTGCGCTCGATCGAGATCGACAGGCGCAAGGGCATCGACCGGTCCGTCATGCGCGCGGCCCTGCCGAGCTGTTGTCGAACATCGACTGGGGTCGGGACTTCACCGGCGGCCGCTCCGTTGCGATGGGCAGGCCCGGTAGCTAGACCGCGCCCGCAGCCGACGCAATCGGCGCCGGATCGGCGCGG
>Ga0065721_10006481_pt1 | contig 12742 bp, 11 predicted proteins | sample Mesricmetagenome_FD_59108 | JGI IMG/M metagenome (GOLD analysis project Ga0065721, IMG submission 59108) | Mesophilic microbial community from rice straw/compost enrichment Sample: eDNA_1 v2 (version 2) | ecosystem: Engineered > Solid waste > Grass > Composting > Bioreactor | place: USA: Davis... | reverse complement strand
TGTCCAAAGATGAGCAATTCAGAAGAGATACGGTGAATAATCAAAGCATTCAATCGCAATTATCAATGAGATTGGGTACGTTGAATGCCCCTTATCCTGTCGCTCATCCGGAGGGGGAATTGAACTTGACTCCCTGCAATTGAACGACGTCTCCCCGACGTCCGGCCCGGATGTGCGATGGACACAATCCTTCCTGTTCCATGATTTCACGAGAGACTGGAGAAGAGCTTTGAAAAGAATCCTCACATTTTGCCTGGCGCTCACGGCGATATGTCAACTGGCCGTGGCTGAGGACAATGTCCCGCCTGAAGGGTTTATCGCTCTGTTTAATGGAAAAGACTTCAGTGGCTGGCATGGGATGCCCCATTACGATCCGGTCAAGCTGGCCAATCTGCCAGAAGAGGAGCGAGCCAAACTTCTGAAGGCCTGGAACGAAGATCTCCTCAAACACTGGAAAGTGGAAGATGGCGTCATCATCAACGATGGCCACGGCGTCTATCTGACGACCGATCGTTCCTTCAGCGATTTCGAACTCCTCGTGGACTACAAGATGTTCCCCAAAGGGGACAGCGGTCTTTACCTCAAGAACACGCCACAGGTTCAGATTTGGGATTTCACCCAGACCGACGACAAGCTCGGTCCGGAACGTGCGCTGGGGTCTGGCGGTCTCTGGAACAATTCCCCCGGCAAGCCCGGCAAGGACCCTCTGGTCAAGGCGGACAACGCACTGGGCGAATGGAACACGTTCCGGGTTGTTCAGGTCGGTGCACGCACGAGCGTCTGGCTCAACGGCAAGCTCGTCGTCGACAATGCCATCATGGAAAACTACTTCAACAGGAAGCTCCCTCTCCCGAAGAGTGGAGAAATCCAGCTGCAGACCCACGGGTCTGAGATTCAGTGGAAGAATATCTATCTCCGCGAAATCCCCAGCGATGAAGCCAATGAAATTCTCCGCAAGGGAGATTCCGGCTTCACCTCGATCTTCAACGGAAAAGACTTCACCGGCTGGACAGGTGGAATCGATAGCTACGAAGTCGTCGATGGTGTCCTGAAAGGGAAAACCGGAAAAGGGGGCGTTCTCTACACCGAGAAGGAATATGACGACTTCGTTGTCCGCCTCGATTTCAAACTGCCTCCTGCTGGAAACAACGGACTCGCAATTCGCTACCCCGGAAAGGGGAATGCAGCGTATGACGGGATGACTGAGGTGCAGGTCCTCGACTCCGAGCACGAAAAGTACAAGACCATCGATCCCCGTCAGGCTCACGGATCCGTCTATGGCATGATTCCCGCAGTCCGGGGATATCTCCGCCCGACCGGTGAGTGGAACTATCAGGTCGTGACCGTCAAAGGTCCACGGATTACGGTTGAACTCAATGGCAGTATCATTCTGGACGGAGATGTCTCGACAGTGACGGAGTTCATGGGCGGAACACCCCACCCCGGCAAGGATCTGACCAAGGGCCATTTCGGATTCGCTGGCCACAATGATCCCGTTGAGTTCCGCAACATTGAAATCAAGGAACTCAAAGCGGAAGAGGCTTCGAACTGATCGAGCCTCCCATCTGAACCCGCTCAGTTGATCTTGCAGGCTGTCGGCGATGAACCGGCAGCCTGCGTCATTTTCAGCGGGTCTGAACTCCCTTAAGTCGCAGAGGCCACCATCTCTGGTTCGGCCTCCGGAAGCGATCCCATTCGCGCAACCTCATCCCCAACTCTCAAAAACAACTGGGATCATGGGGACGAAATCTTCAGATCGAAGTCAAATCGGTTCCTTCCTGATTTGACTTCGGCACTCAGCATTGAACGGCGGTTGTATTCCTCCGGGATCGAGACCCGTGAAGACCGCGCAACGCCCGCATCCGAAACATCGCCAGAAGAGATTAATACAGTGTGCCGTCCAATCAACGCCCCACTATGTTCCTGCGAATAGCGCAGCTCATACCTCCCGGATTCATCCGTGATCGCCATGGACGGTCTTCCCTTTTCAGGCTGAAAAATGACCGACAGATTGGGAGCGGGCACCTGATTGATCGTGATTGTTCCGGAAACGGGTGCAAGAGGAAGATCAGTCTTCGCCCCACACCCTGCAGGCACAAACAGAACCGCACACTGCAGGATGGATGGAAATGCTTTTCGAGGACGACGAGGAGAAAGATAATCCATTCGCATCTCTCCAGCATTTGCGAGACCGTTGAACTCGAGAAAAGAGACAGGCTCCATGACTGCAGACGGAGTACTTTTCTTTGAGCTGATTCCAAATCAGAACTGTCCGACAACGGCTCCGTCTTCACGACTTAGAAGATATTCATAAGTGCTGTCTGCGATACTGGAGTTACTGTCCCCATCTGTCTTGTAATCGATCGTTTCACTGATGAAACGGACTGATCCATCTGCCAGCAGAAAATGGGCACCTCCGGTATGCTCGCTGCTGAATGACTCGCGCTGAACATCTCCATTGGAAGACATGGTGTTGATCGCCGCACGTCCACTGCAGTTAATGTCATCAACACAGTCCGTGTCTCCCCCTTTTGCACAGCCGGCCCACGCCTTGGCTCCAACAGGATGATTTCCCTGATAGTAGCGAGCCTCCCCGATCGCAATGGTATTGCTGGCGCCGTCGGTGATATCACGGAGCTGCACGCGACTATGTCCCCAGAAGAGGCCGGTTGTCTCCCCGGCCTTTCCCCCGGCCGCATTTTGACTGGCTTCCCCTGTGGTCAGATAACGATGACCATGGCTGGCGGCATAATTTGATGTTGCTGTCCGAAGAAAATGAACATCAGTCCCCCGAACTGCGGGCCCCGTATCCGAAGGACAACGATACAGCGAAATGGGAGTCATGGCGTGCTGTCCCGTCCCTGTAAAATTTTCCAGACGGCGATCCATCCCGATCGTATGTTGATAGATCGCCATCTGCTCAATATAGGGGAGGAGAAATGCTGCCCATCCCCATGCTGGAGAGTAATCAGGATAGATCTGCAGGCCAGTCGGACTGGGATTTACGGTGTAATTGGATGCACTCTTCATTTGAATCCAGCCCGGCATCAGGCACCGATGCACCTCATGATAATTGTGGATTGCCAGACCAATCTGCTTGAGATTGTTTCGACATTGGCTGCGACGGGCCGCTTCCCGAGCCTGTTGAACAGCAGGCAGAAGCAGTGCAACAAGAACTGCGATAATTGCAATTACAACCAGCAGTTCAATCAGCGTGAATCCGGCAGATCGATTCCTGATAATCGGCATAAGACAAACCCCACAGCTGCTGACCAGATCAACAAACTCTCCCCAAAGAAATGGGCCCATTAACTAAATAAACTTTGAAGCAACCCCACCAAACCCGGAACAACGAAGTCCGCAATCGCTAAAGCTCGATCTTCAATCCATTGCCTGCCCCCTTCTGGACTTCAATTTCGAGAGTCGAGTTAGCACAGGGAAATGGAGCTGGCTTGGTCTGGTCGTCCTTCGGAGCAGGCGGAAGGACCTGAACAGTATGCTTCCCGACAATAGCCCCATCGTTGTTTCCATAGGTCGACAGAGTGAAACTTCCATCCTCTGCGATCTCACCTGATGCCGGCTTCCCGGAAATTGCTTTTGAATCCGTATTCAGAGGGACAAACATAATCGTCCCGCCTGAGACTGGAGTTCCACCACAAGTCACAACGCCACTGACGGGAGTTGTCTGAAACTGATTCCCCCCTCCGCAGCCCGCAGCAATAACCGGGACGCAGACAAGTAAGGGAGCGATCGATCGAATGAAACGGCTCACAGAATTAATCCCTTATAAACAAATAGAACTCGGAAAAAGAGGTTTAGCTGCACACGTTGTGTGTGCAGCTAAACAGGCAATCTGAATCACCCCAAGTCCCCCCGGAAGAGGACGGGCAACAGCAATCAGAACTGAACCGGAGGCATGCCGTCGCTCATGTTATGCAACAGCTGATAAGCCCCCATCTGAGTTCCATCATCAGCATGGTGGCGCCACTGAATGTTCTCACTGATAAAATGAACCGAGCCATCGCAGAACAGGAAGTGAGCTCCCCCTGTATGCATACTGCTGAACCCCTTGTACAGATGAGAACTGCTGGCAGTATTTGTCGAATTCAACGGTATGTATGCGAGCCCCATTGCTGCGTTGACGCCATTGGCTGGAGTCTGGTCCGGACCAGTCGCATACAGGGTTGCCGCACTCTGATAGGACTGTCCAGATACGGCTGCCAGCCCCCGAAGGTTGTCTGAGCTACGTTCTCCAACTGCGATCGTATTGCTCAAACCGTCTGTCACGTCACGAAATCTGCGAATGTGATCCCGTTCGAAGACACCCGAGTTCAGCACTCCGCCTCCCATATCGCGGTGTCCGTTGTTCGCCGCATAGTTGGAGCGGGCAATTTCAGAAGTGGCCGTGTTCAACGTTGATGAGACCGCACTCAAGTTCACGCGGCGATCCGAGTCACACAGTTCAGCACCAGGATCGCTGGGACACCGGAAGAGTGAAAGGGGGGTTCTCAGAAGCCCTTCTTTCCCTGCAATATTATTTGCCTGTGCCGGAGAGCGTTTCCCCACTTCCAATGTCTGAAACAAGGCAGCCTGATCAGCGTATGGCAGGATCATCGAAGACCATGACCAGTGCCCGTGGTTGACAGCCCCACCTCCTGGATTGGTACCGATCTGCTCGTTGGCATTGAGACGGAAAAAGACAGAGCCAAACGGAAGAGACTGATACGTGTCATGATAATTGTGCAGTGCCAGACCAATCTGCTTCAGATTGTTCTTGCACTGACTGCGACGGGCTGCTTCCCGGGCCTGCTGCACCGCAGGCAGAAGCAGCGCGATCAGAACGGCGATGATCGCGATGACCACCAGCAGCTCAATCAATGTAAAGCCACGGTGACAATGAAACTTTTGACGCGTCATGGATTCCCTCTCTCTTTAATTGAAAATGAAGAATGACGACAAACAGGGATGGCACTGACAAAATCATGGCTCATCCCCCCGAGGACTGGCCGGCAAGCACCAGTACCCGGACCTGATCAAGCGGCTCCACGCCGGAGACGCCGAAATAAAAGGACACCGTTCGACGATCGTCCGAAATACGGACCTCGTCTTCGTCCAGTTCCAGTTCCCGCAGAGGCGCTGACTCATACTCCAGATCGTTCAATCCGAACTGGGAGTCGGTCTGCTTCAGTGGATCTGCTTCGACCAGCACAGCGGCAATCTGGCCGTCGAAGGTCACCGCTCCCCGGGGTGCCCTGTTCATGAACATGTCGGGGTCGTAGTGAATCAGATAGCTGCTCAGAACGGCTCCACGGGGAATGGTCACCGAACCATTGAGACTGCTGACCTGAAGCTCCTGTTGAAGGGTCACCTGTTGCTGTTCAGGAATGACCAGCATGTGATTGGGAGTCGAACACTTCTTGCTCGCCACCGATCGGGGGATGTCTTCAACAGTCCGCAACATCCCTTCAATGGATTTGATCGATCCACGAAGTCGATCGATCTTTTCAAATTCGCCTGGACGGTAATGAATCTCACGGGCCACATTCTCCGTCCGGGAGAGCAAGGCACTCCGCTCGGTCGTCACGTTCAGCACCTTCTCCGGAACGCGAGCCCAGTTCAGAAGACTCGCCTGCACGCGCCCTTTCCGAACACTCACTTCGGTTCCCTGATCTGGGGCATGCGCCACGATGAACTCGGTCCCCAGATCGACAATCACGCTGTCTCTGGTACGAACAGTGAACCCTCGACCTCCCTCGGAAACGTGTGCATGAAGTCGGCCTGAAATCAGCTCCACATTGCGAACATCTGTCAGCTGGACTGTTGTAGGACCGGTCAGATCCAGGGTGACTCCGGGGAGTTGGAGTGTGGCAACTCCCTTTTGGATATTCAGTTTCTTCCCCTGACGAACGATCTGCCCGAGTTCAATGGGCGTCCGGCTTTCAACTTCCGAAGAGAGGTTAGCAACGGTACCGATGCTCGCGCCCGAAAAAAAGCGGGGACTGAACAGGACACCGATTAGCCCAAGAACCAGGGCGATCGAGGCAACGGTCCCACCTGCCAGCATCCAGTTCAATCGAGACTCCCGAAGGGCTGTCACCCGTTCAATCTGATTCATCAGCGAAGCTGCGAAATTTTCAGGCCGTTCTTCTGCAGCCTGCTCAATCAATTCTCCATGAAAATCAAGCTGCTCGACGTAGGCCTGCAGACTTCCGAGATCCGTCGTTAAAAGCTCGTTGAGTCGCTGAATATCTGCTGAAGTCGCGCAGCGATCGAACATCGCATCGGCAAGCATCCGCGCTTCTTCGCGAGGTGTTGGATACGCTCCCGCCATGATCAGCCCCCCCGCCCCATGGTTCGGCTGATACATTCATTCAACTTACGTCGAATTCGTTTCAGGCGGGTATAAAGTGTGGCAACCGGCTTGCCTTGCGATCGGGCATACTCCACCTGAGAAACAGGACGGCCGTAGTACTCGGAGAGAATTGTGCGATCAGTCGCATTCAGTTTTTGAAGACAGTCCCGAAGCACCTCCCGCCGCAACTCGAGAAGCTCGGCACTGGCGGTGCGGATCTGTTCAATTCGAGAGAGTGCCAGATCCGTCAGACCGCTGGATTGCCTCCGCATTTTGCGGGAATACGACTTGGCAACGTTGTACGCGATACTGCATGCCCATTTCCGAAAGTCTGTTCCCTGCTCGAATTCGTCATATTTCTTCCAGAGAACAATGCAGACTTCCTGCATGACATCATCGGCATCGGGCCGATTTCCCACGATCGCCAAAGCACTCGCATAAGCATCCCGGTATGCACTTGAGAGATCCCTCAGAAACGCAGGTTCCCTCGACGGGTCTGAGCTTGGGGAATCGTGTGCTGAGGACTTGTCAGAAAAATAGCCTGCCGACCGAGACATATGTACACGTCAGTTGCAGAAACGACGAACCTCCATAGTTACATGGTTCGTGCGTGTGTTTTGTGGGACATGGAATTTGGCGAGAAATTCAAAATTCCACGCAGTTCACCTCAAAACCACCCAGAAAGAACACCACAAGCCTTTTCCAACAAAAACTTTGCAACAAACAGTCGCATGAGCAGCAATTTTAGACGTCAGCAAACCGCCGGCAACCCGCCATCTTTTAAAAAAGCAAATCTGGATATGACCATGTCCTTGTCGCCGCGAAGCGACGAGAACGTCCACGAGCCGAAAATCGCTTCGTTGAAGTGCAACGTGAGCCAAGGACGCTGGATGAACACTCCGCTGTTTCCGCTGACATGATGGGGGAAGGCCTGATGGAGACCGAAATCACCCTTCAGCTTCAGATGGGCGGTGCCCCCCACGAGACGAGACAGGGACCGCAAGACTGAAACGAAACGCCACCACCCGTGTGCAATACCGTCCGGAAGTACAAGCCGATTTTCCGGAGTTTTCAACCAACACCGTCAGTGGTGATGAGACATTCCTGAAGAATGATCGGAATGGAGATGGGAGTGTTCGCTGGTCGCTCCGCGTGACCGACGGCGACTGAGTTGCGCTTCTGCCAGCCTGAAACAGGCACGATCCGCCTGCTCCCACTGCAAGTCTCGGGAGAGAGCGATGATCTTTTGAAACTCACGGTGCTCCTGAGCCGACATTTGCTTCTCGTCGAACTGCTGTTGCACAGCCGCTTCGACCTGAGCAACCCACTCCTGATTTCGATTGGAGACCGCCGTTGTGAGCATCTGAATGTATTTCAGATTGTCAAACTCCACTGCCGCCGGACGAATCCACTCTCGAAAGGCGATCCATCCCCCGATCCCCACAAACAGGATCAGGCCGAAGATCAGAATTTGCTGTCGCTGGTGATCAGACATCATTCGGAGCTTTGAACAGAAGGTTAAGAAAACCCATTCAATCCGGAATCCGGCCTTTGACAGGGAACAGTGTCGAAGAGTCGAGGAGACCAGCATCCCCAACGGGTGCCTAAAATTCGCCGATCACTTCCCCTTTTCCGATTGATGCCAGCCCGGCCCACGTGTCGTGATTGACAAACTGAGAAACGAACCGGACGCTCCCGTCCCCCATCGCGACATGGCATCCTCCGACGTGTTCAGAGTACATCTGACAGACATGGCTGAGAGGATTGTTCGGAGGATGTACCGGGGCGAATCCGATATCGGGATCAAACTCCGACTGCGCGGGTCCCGCATGAACATTGACCAGCGTCGCGGCCAGATCACATTGGGTAATCGGGAACCGGTCGGGATTGTTGGTGCAGACTGCAGCACCGGGAACAACACCAACCCAGGTTTTTGAACTGAGTACCGGGGCATGTTCGCCCAGAAAGACGGTGTTACTTAGTCCGTCCGTCACATCGCGTGCACTCGTCCGGGAATTCCGATAAAGCGGCCCGTCAGCAATCCCGGAATAATCCTCGACCTGATAGCCCCACGGCTCATCCTGACCAGCATTACAGACATAGGTGCTTCGCCCCAATCGAGCCAGCTCCGTTGCGGAGTTCCCCTCCCCATCCCGGACAATGACCGGCCCATCAGTCCCTGTGGCACTCGGGCAAAGAAAGACCGGCAGGACCGCCTGAACGAGGGACGCATTCACCGCGTCCCAGCAGGGACGATCCAGGTCCAGACGGACATACAAAGGGCTTGCATCCAAAAATGGGGCGAGCATCACACCCCACCCAAAGCCCCCTGGACCATCGTAGGTCTCGGGATCACGACTGGGATGTCTTGTATCTGCGTAGTACGACGCAGGAAACACCTGATGCGTCTCTTGGTAGTTGTGAAGNGCCAGTCCCAGNTGTTTGAGATTGTTCCTGCACTGANTGCGTCTGGCAGCTTCCCGAGCCTGTTGCACCGCCGGAAGNAGTAGCGACACCAGNACACCGATAATCGCGATCACGACGAGCAATTCAATGAGCGTAAAGCCTCGTTTCGTCGCTGACACGAAGGAAGGGGACGCAATGAAGCGAAGTGGATGGTGTCGGGCCATTTCTGTTGCGCCTTCCGAAGTCCGCACACATATTGTAGCCATTGCTACATTCGATACGCAAAAAGTAGCATTGGCTACAATCTTCGTCAATCCCCTTACCAATCAAATCGTCCTGTACGGAATTGGACAGATGCGGTAGAACGTGCAGCAGAGAATNACACTCTCACCGGAACATGAATCAGAGACGGACTTTGAAGCCCGCAATGTCCCCGACAAATTCAAACAGGATTGCAGCCCGACATCGCCGGACGCGAAAGGACCACTCCACCGAAACTGCGGAGGACTATGTCGAAGCGGTCGCGGAAATTCAGGAACTTCGAGGGAACTGCCGCGTCGTCGATCTGGCCGAACGATTTGCAGTCAGCCATGTTACGGTGACAAAAATCATCAGCCGTCTCAAAAAGGAAGGGTTTGTCGATACCGAGCCATACAGGCCCGTCGTGCTGACAGAAAAGGGGGCCCGCCTTGCTGCTGAGTCCCAGGAACGGCACCAACTGGTGTATCATTTCCTGCTCTCCATCGGCGTCCCGGAGCGAATCGCTGCCATCGACTCCGAGGGAATTGAACATCACGTCAGCCCCGAAACGCTGGAACGATTTCGTGCGCTGGCCGAGGGATACCGTAAAAAAGGTGTCAACATCCCATCTGGCTCTGCGAAGGAGTTGCCACAACCTCAAAGCAGTCGAAAGAATGACAAAAAGCGTCGCGGTTCGTCACGATCGAAGTCAAAGTAGCTGCGAGTGACTTCGACCACAGCCAACAGTTTCCAGGAATGACTTCGCAGGTGAATTCACGAGTTCCATTTCTCAGTTCAGGATCCGATATGACAGTCGAGCCGGCCCTTCTTGAGATCGACCACCTCAAAACGGTGTTTCACACCGATGATGGACTGGTGAAAGCGGTCGACGATCTCTCGATTCGAATCGCGAAGGGGGAGACACTCGGGCTGGTCGGAGAGTCAGGCTCGGGCAAATCGGTGACATCCCTGTCGATCATGCGACTGCTTCCGCAGGCGAGCGCAGAAATTGCGGGAGGAGTCATCAGCTACCTTGGGAAAGATCTGGTCCGAATTCCTGAGCGTCAGATGCGGGACATTCGGGGAAGCCAGATCAGCATGATTTTTCAGGAGCCGGGGACCAGTCTGAATCCGGTTTTTCGTGTCGGATATCAGGTCACGGAAGCGATCATTCGGCACCAGCGAGTGAGCAGCGCAGAAGCCAAAAGGCAGACTCTGGAGCTGTTCCGTGAAGTCGGAATTCCCGAACCGGAGCGACGGTTTTACAGCTACCCGCATGAGATGTCGGGAGGTCAGAAGCAACGCGTGATGATCGCTCTGGCCCTGTCATGCAATCCGGAAATCCTGATCGCGGACGAGCCAACCACAGCGCTCGACGTCACGATTCAGAAGCAGATTCTCGATCTGCTGCGTCGCCTTCGGGACAACCGGGGGATGTCGATCCTGTTTATCACCCATGACCTGGGCGTGATTGCAGACATCGCGGACCGTGTCGCGGTCATGTTTCGAGGGAGACTTGTTGAGCAGGGGCCCGTCAAGGAGATCTTCCGAAACCCGCAACACCCTTACACCAAAGGGTTGTTGGCCTGTCGCCCTCGTTTGAATTCGCCTTTCCGCCGCCTTCCGACGGTGAGCGACTTCATGGAGGCGACGAAAAATCCTGACGGCAGCTACAACATCATTGAAAAAACGGTTGACCCTACGCGCCTCGCAGAACTTGAACGAACGGGACGGGGCCGCCTCCTTCATCCTCGATCAGAACTGGTCCGCCTCGGATACGAAGTGCCGACCGCCCAGAATGCCGGCGATATCAAACTGGTCAACGATTCACAGCGACCACTTTTGGCCCTCGAAGACCTGAAGGTGTATTACCCGATTCGCAAAGGCCTGCTCCGCCGCGTGGCCGGACATGTCAAAGCGGTCGATGGGATCAGCCTGAAGGTCTACAAGGGACAGACGCTTGGTCTCGTCGGCGAATCGGGATGTGGGAAAACGACCACCGGAAGAGCCATCGTTAAACTCGCTCCAGTCTTTGGAGGAAAGATTCTGTACGAAGGGGTGGATATCTCCACCTTTCACGGGTCCGATCTCCAGCGGTACCGGAGCAAGGTGCAGATCATCTTTCAGGACCCCTACAGCTCTCTGAACCCACGAATGACCGTTGAAGGAGTCCTGACCGAAGCAATGTCCATTCATGGGATCGGAGCCTCCCGACGAGACCTGCGGGAGCGTGCTGCCCGACTTCTGACGGAAGTGGGGCTGGAACCGTCCCACCTGTTGCGTTATCCCCACGAGTTTTCTGGAGGTCAGCGACAGCGCATCAGCATTGCCCGCGCTCTGGCGGTCGAACCGGAGTTCATCATTTGCGATGAATCGGTCTCTGCACTGGATGTCTCCGTGCAGGCTCAGGTGTTGAACCTCCTGAAGAATCTTCAGGAGCAGCGGAATCTGACCTACATCTTTATCAGCCACGACCTGAGCGTGGTGAAATTCATGTCCGACATGATGGCTGTGATGAACGGAGGGAAGATTGTCGAGTTCGGTCCCTCCGATGCCATCTATGCAGCCCCGAAAGAAGAGTACACCAGAAAGCTGATCGCCTCGATTCCGGATATCTCTCTGGAGTCTCTCAAATAAAGCCCCCACAAGGGCTGAACAGATCCCATGTGACAGAATTCCGGGGGAGCGGCAGCGTCACTCTCTCGATTTTTTCGAGAGACTTGAGGACCAGTGCTGCATTTCGGGCCCTCATATGCCATCATCCCGATTCGTTGCATTTCCACCTGCGATCCTCCGATTCAAGAGAACATTTCATGACGAACGATCCAAAGACGACCCGCGGGCAATGGGCCGCCTTGATTGCCGCCTTTCTCGGATGGCTCTTCGACGGCTTCGAAATGGGTCTGTTCCCTCTCGTTGGGCACCCGGCCCTGCATGATCTTCTTCCAAGTGGAAGTGAGGGGGAAGCAGGACAATGGATGGGGATCATCCACGCCGGCTTTCTCGTAGGGGCAGCGACCGGAGGAGTTGTCTTCGGATGGCTCGGGGACCGACTGGGGCGTGTTCGTGCGATGGCACTGAGCATTTTGACCTATGCCCTGTTCAGTGGTCTGTGTGGCTTTGCCCAGAATCCAACTCAGCTCCTGATTCTTCGCGTGATCGCATCATTAGGGATGGGAGGCGAATGGTCGCTGGGTGTTTCTCTGGTGATGGAGGCATGGCCAAGCAAATCCCGAGGCTGGCTCGCAGGACTGATTGGCGCGGCATCGAATATCGGATTCGTTCTGGTGGCCCTTCTTGGTATGGGGCTGAATCAGGTCGTCGGTGCGATGGATGGACTCCTTCGTTCGACAGGATTACCAGAAAGCACCGTCAGCATGTTAATGGCCAATGGAGGCTGGCGCATTCTGATGATGTGCGGAGCACTCCCGGCAATCCTGACGTTTATCATTCGTATCTTCGTCCCAGAATCGGAGAAATGGGAAGCGGAAAACGAACAGGGGCGAACCTCAAACTGGGCCACTGGTGACCTCGTTGGAGTGTTGCTGGGGACCATGGGCCCCATTGGAATTCTTTATCTCTGGGCAGCCAATATTCAGATAAATCCCTGGGTTCGCATTGGCGGGACTCTTCTTGGACTCATCATTGCCGTCATCGGATATCTCTATCCGGTGACTCGCTATCTTCAGCGGGTGGAAAGTCAGGGTGTCGTTCGTGGAGCCGGAGGGCGCTCCGTTCGCAGCC
>Ga0065721_10052073_pt1 | contig 12743 bp, 9 predicted proteins | sample Mesricmetagenome_FD_59108 | JGI IMG/M metagenome (GOLD analysis project Ga0065721, IMG submission 59108) | Mesophilic microbial community from rice straw/compost enrichment Sample: eDNA_1 v2 (version 2) | ecosystem: Engineered > Solid waste > Grass > Composting > Bioreactor | place: USA: Davis... | reverse complement strand
GCGACGAGCGTCACCGCGGCCGGCGGACCGAGCCGGCGCTTCAGCGCCAGCGCCAGTTCGAAGCCCGCGGCGCCGCCCCCGACCACCGCCATGCGGGCGTCCGCGCCGGCCTCTCCGCTCAACGCCCGGCAGCGCGGCCAGAAGGTCGAGACCGGCTTCACCGGCAGGGCGTGGCGATCGGCCCCGGCGATCCCGGCGAAGGAGGGCGTGATGCCGACGTCCAGCGAGAGGAGATCGTAGGGGATCGCCGCGCCGCCTTCGGTCGTCACGACCTTGCCGTGACGGTCGACGGCGGTCGCGGCGTCGTGGATCAGGCGCCCGCCGGCCCGGGCCGTCAGCGCGGCGACGTCGATGTGGATCTCGCCGGCGGTGTAGATCCCGGCGACGAGGCCGGGCAGCATGCCCGAATAGGGCGCCATCGCCTCCCTGGCGACGACGACGAGATCGAGCCCCGGCACCGGGTCGCGGGCGAGATCCCGCAGCACCCCGACATGGGCATGGCCGCCGCCGACGAGGACGAGGCGCTTTCCGGCGGGGTCCGGGGAGAATGGGTTCGAGGCCAAGGCATGCTTTCCACGGGACGGGGCCCGCCGTCCTCTCCGGATGCCGGCCCGCCGGGGGTGTGGGGTGGAGAACGCGAGGCGGCGGACCATCCGACGGCCATCCGGGTCGTGACTGTCCCGCGGGCGGCGTGCTCGTTCAAGTCATTTCGGGGGCCGGTCGCGACCGACACGCCGATGCCGACGTGCGCCCGTCCACCGGTCGTACCGGCTTGCAGGACGTCCGACGCGTCGACGTTAGGCGCGATCGCGGCCCGACCGGCCGCCGCCCGTCCGGGCTCGGCATCACTCCTCGTCGGCCATCGCGTTGTAGCGATAGGGCCGCACCGCGCCCTGGTGCGGGTAGGCCCGGAACCAGGCCTCCAGATGCGGCATCAGCCGGTCGACCATCGCCTGGGCCCGCTCCTCGGCCGGCGTCGGCGGGCGGCCGAGGCGGCCGGCGATTTCCGCCAGCACCGCCTCGCGGTCGATGCGGGTGACGCGGCCGTTCTCGACCAGCCTCTCGCCGGCGACGAACACCGTGCGCACCGCGCCCTTGCGGCTGCGCAGCAGCAGGGCGTCGAGCAGCGGCGTGCGCGCCTCGACGAAGGGTCGGGCAATGGTCGCCCAGTCCATCAACACCACGTCCGCGGCCATGCCCGGATCGAGCCGCCCGATCCGGCCGGAGAAGCCGGTGGTGGCGGCGCCGTGCTCGCTCGCCATCTGGAACACCTCCGCCGGCGACGGCCGCGGATTGAACATTCCCGCCTGCCGGTGCAGGGCGTGGACGAGGCGCATCTCGGTCCACATGTCGCGGTCGTCGTCGATGTTCGACTGGTCGATGCCCAGCGCGACCGGGATGCCGCGCGCACGCATCTCGGTCACCGGGGCGATGCCGCTGGCGAGCCGCAGGCCGGACGACGCGTTGTGGCAGACCGTGCAGCGGTGCTCGGCGAGGAGATCGAGGTCGTCGCGGCTCGCCCAGATGCCGTGGCCTAGGGTGACGTCGGGGCTAAGGCAGCCGAGATGGTGGAGGTGGCCGACGGCGCTGCGGCCGGTGTGCTTTTTCGCGAACACCGCCTGCCGCTCGGTCTCGACCAGATGCATGTGGACCTTGGCGCCGGTGCGCCGGGCGGTGTCGAAGATCGTCGTCAGCGCGTGGTCCGAACACCAGTGCAGGTTGGCGGGGGCGAGCTGGATCGAAACGCGGTCGGGGTCGGCCGCACGCCAGCGGGCGAGCGCCGCCTCGAAGAAGGCCATGTGTCGTTCGATCGGCGCCAGCGCCGCCGTCACCTGCGCCCCGAAATGGGCGGCGACGTCCTCCGGCAGCCGGGCGAGGAAGGCGTCGTCGGCCTCGTAGGTGAGCTGGTTGCGGTCGCGGATCATGAAGGACCACGACACCCGCATGCCGATCTCGCGATAGGCGCCCACCACCTCGTCGACGGTACGGTCCCAGCCCTCCTCCGGGCCGGAGAGACCGCCCTGGATGTGTTGCACCGTCGTCGTGCCGCTCTCCAGCATCTCGATCGCCGAATAGAGCGTGTCGAGCCGCTGGCCGACCTGGCGCATGCCGCGGAACTGCGGCAGCCACAGCTCCAGCGGGGCGAGCGGCACCCCGAGCATCAGCGGCGTCAGGCCGAAGTGATGGTGGGAATTTACCAGCCCCGGCACTGCGACCAGCCCCTCGCCGCCCTCGACGGCGAGATCGGGATGGCGGGCGAGCAGGTCGGCCGCCGGACCGATCTCGGCGAGGAGGCCGCCGCGCACGAGGATCGCCCCGTCCTCGACGATCTGCGGCGTGCCGTCGGCGTCGATGCCGCGGATCATGGCCTTGGCGCGGATCAGGAAGTCGGGGGCCATGGGTCTCCTCGGTCGGCTGGGTGGGACGAGGGTGAAGGTCCGATCGCCCCCCTCATCCGCCCTTCGGGCACCTTCTCCCGCGAGGGGAGAAGGGGGGTCGACGCGGCGAGGCTGACGCTCGATCCGCGACACCCATGGGTTGGGCGAGAGCGAGCGGACACGGGCCGTTCAACGCCCGCCCCCTTCTCCCCTTGCGGGAGAAGGTGCCCGCAGGGCGGATGAGGGGTCTTCCCGCTCCTCACCGATCCCCGATCGCCGGCGCCCCGCTCGACGCCTTCATGAACCGCTCCTCCCACCAGGAGAACACGATGTCGCGCAGCGCCGCGCCCTCGTCGTCGCCGTAGAGACCGAGCCGCAGCGCCTCGAAGGCGGCGGCCTCGGCCTCGTCGAGGTCGACCTCGATCACGGTTTCCCCGAGCGGCACGTTGGTGAAGGCCGGCACGTAGGCCGGATCGCGGACGAGTTCGCGCGTCGCCTTGATCGCCGGCACCTTGAAGTCCTTCGGCGTGCGCTGGCTCTTGAGGATCGGCGTCGGCGGCACCGCCGCGAGATCCGCCTCGGTGGCGGCGAAGACCGTGAGGCGCACCGGCTTCAGGGCGAAGTTCGAGGTGCGCATGATGTCGGCGCCGCAGACGTTGGGAATCGCCAGCAGGTCGACGAGGGCGAGCAGGTCGACGTGATCGCCGGCCTTCGAGGTCTGCCGCGTGATCGTCGCCGCCCCGTCCGGCGTCACCTCGGTGCACATGAACAGATTGAAGCTGTCGTGGACGTCGTCCGGCGTCAGGCCGTATTCGCGCTGGGCCTCGGCCTGGATGTCGTTGCAGTTGGTGTGGTCGGAAAAGCCGTAGGCGCTCTCGTAGAGATAGGCGCTGCAGCGGGGAAACAGCACGTCGTTGCGGCCGTAGGTGTCCTCGAGAATGTAGACGAGCGCCCGCTCCCGCGGCGGCTGCGACCACAGGAACGTGCCCTTCGAGGGATTGAAGCCGTGCACCGTCCGCGTCCGGCCGCAGTGCATGTATTCCTTGTAGTCGTGGAGATTGAAGCAGTTGAAGTCGACGCACTGGCCGCCGGCGACCTGCTCAATCCTCAGGATCTGGCCGGCGAGGAGTTCGATCGCCTTGCCGGTGCCGGGTTCGAGCACGTGCTCGAAGAGGATCTCGCGCCCGCTCACGGCGCCGTCTCCGCGCTTGCGGCCCGCTTCTCGGCCATCTCGCGCAGGGCGAGACGGACGAGGGCGACCCGGTCGGGGGCGAGGCCCCGCGCCACGGTGCGATCGAGGAGTTCGAGTTGCTGGTCGTTGAGGGCCAGCGCGATAGTGCGTCGGGTCATGGCTCTGCCGGTTCGGGGCGGGTATCCGCAGACTTGTCTAGGTATACGAGATCAAAGGCCTCAGAGGCCGCCCGCGGGATCTCAACCTAGAAAAGGCGACTTTCTTGACGAAGAAAAGCCCGAAAATTAAGCGGAGATGCCGAAAATTTGCGCCACACGCATGCTTGCGAACCTCAATCAAGTATACAAAAGTGATCGCGAGGCGCATGCAGGACCGCAGCGTCACCGGAACCGACCGACGATGGCGAAATCCCCCTCCCGCGCCGACGTCGCCTACGAGGCGCTGCGTCAGGCGATCATCGAGCAGGCGCTGGCGCCCGGCGCCCGCCTGCCGGAGGACGAGATCGGCGCTCTCTTCGGCATGAGCCGCACCCTCGCCCGCGCCGCCCTCGCCCGCCTCGCCGGCGAGGGCCTCGTCGACAGCCGGCCGAAGCGCACCGCCACCGTCGCCCGGCCGAGCCTCGAAGAGGCCCGTGAGGTGTTCGAGGTGCGCCGGGCGCTGGAACGCGAGGCGGTCGATCTCGTGATCCGCCGCTGGAAGCCCGCCTTCGGCGCCGAACTCGAAGGCCACGTCCGCGAGGAGGACGCCGCCCGGGCCCGCGGCGACGAGCGCGTCTCGATCCGCCTCGCCGGCGAGTTCCACACGAAGCTCGGGGCGATGTCCGGCAACCGCCTGCTCGAACGCTATCTCGGCGAGGTCGTCTCGCGCTGCTCGCTGATCCTCGCGCTCTACGGCCGGCCCCATTCCTCCGACTGCGCCGTCAACGAGCACGCCGGGATCATCGAGGCGCTGCGCTCGGGCGACGCGCCGCGCGCGATCCACCTGATGGACCATCACATCGGCGCCGTGGAAAAGCGCGCGCTCTTCGCCGAGGAGGCCCCGGCGCCGGACCTCGCCGAGGTGCTGAGGCACTACGCCGCCCCGCTGCTCGCCCCCGGCGCGGCGGTTCCCATCGACGGTGGCCGGCCGACCGGCAGGAAGAGCGCCTGAGCCATGGCCGACAGCCACGTCCATTTCGACTTCGCGGCCCTCTCCCCGCGCGAACGCTACAAGCTGCTGATCGGCACGGTGATCCCGCGCCCGATCGCCTTCGTCTCGACGGTGAACCCGCAGGGCCGCGCCAACGCCGCGCCCTTCAGCTTCTTCAACGTGCTCACCGCCGATCCGGCGATCGTCGCCATCGGTGTCGAGAACCACGCCGACATGTCGTTCAAGGACACCGCGAGGAACATCCGCGAGACCGAGCATTTCACCGTCAACATCGTCGACGACGCCCTGCTTAACGCCATGAACGTCTGTGCCGTGCCCTTCGGCCCGGAGGTCGACGAGATCGCCGAGGCCGGCCTGACGCCGGTGCCGGGCACCCACGTCGTCTGCCCGCGCATCCTCGAAGCGCCGGCGGCGCTCGAATGCCGGCGCTACCTGACGCTGGAAGTGGGAAAATCGCGCGAGATCATCATGGGCGAGGTGCTCGGCGTCTTCATCCGCGAAGGTGCCGTCGACCCGGCCACCAAATACGTCGACCAGCGGGCGATGGACGCCGTCGGCCGGCTCGGCGGCCACGGCTATTCCCGCATCCGCGACCAGTTCGACCTGCCGACCATGTCGGTGGAGACGTGGACCCGCCGCAAGGCGGAAACACCCGTCGGCTGAGACGCCGGCGCCGACGACGCCCGCCGGCTCACGGGCCGGCCCAAAAGCCTCCCGCCGGCTGCAAGGCCGGCGCCCGAAGATGCCCGCCGGCAGAAACGCCGGCGGCGGAGACGCCAAGTCCGCGGTCAACGCGGCGTTTTTCCCATGACGACTGCAACCGACGGGGCGGCGAGGGCCGCTCCGGATGCGACACCATGCGCCGACGCCGGCGCTCCACGACGAGGGGATCACGACCCATGAACCGCTTCACCATGACCCGCCGCGGCCTGCTCGGCACCGCCGCCGGCGCCGCCCTGCTCGGCTCCGGCCTCACCGCCAGAGCCGCCGGCCTCACCATCGGCATGATCTACGTCGGCCCGCGCGACGACTTCGGCTGGAACCAGGCCCACGCGGTCGGCGCTGCGGCGCTGAAGAGCCTGTCCGACGTCACCGTCGTCGAGGAGGAGAACGTGCCCGAGACCGTCGCCGTCAGCCAGACCATGGAATCGATGATCAACATCGACGGCGCCAGCCTGCTGTTCCCGACCTCCTTCGGCTATTTCGATCCCTTCATGATCGAGATGGCCAAGAAATATCCGGACGTGGAGTTCCGCCACCCGACCGGCCTGTGGAGCGCCGACAAGCATCCGTCGAACCTCGGCGGCTATTTCTGCTATCTCGACCAGGCCCATTACGTGAACGGCATCGCCGCCGGCCTGTCGACGACGTCCAACAGGATCGGCTTCGTCGCCGCCAAGCCGATCTCGCTGGTGCTGCGCAACATCAACAGCTTCACCCTCGGCGTGAAGAAGGTGAACCCGGCGGCGGAAGTGCGCCTGATCATCACCGGCGAGTGGTCGCTGCCCGTGCGCGAGGCCGAGGCCACCAACGCCCTGATCGACGCCGGCTGCGACGTCATCGCCTGCCACGTCGACAGCCCGAAGGTCGTCGTCGAGACCGCCGAGGGCCGCGGCGCCAAGACCTGCGGCCACAACGCCGACCAGTCGAGCCTCGCCCCCCGCGGCTTCATCACCGGTGCCGAGCTGAAGTGGGGCACGGTCTACACCCAGTATGCCGCGATGATCGCCAAGGGGGAGAAGCTGCCGAACGTCAACGAGGGCGGCTACGACCGCGACATGGTGCAGTCCACCGCCTTCGGCGCCGGCGCCAGCGAGGAGGCGAAGACCGCGGCGCTCGCCGCCATCGAGGAACTGAAGGGCGGCGCGCCGATCTTCGTCGGACCGCTCAAGGACAACCGCGGCAACACGGTGATCGAAGGCACGCTCGGACTCTACGACGGCGTGCTCTGGGGCACCGACTACCTGATCGAAGGCGTCGTCGGCTCGATCACCTGACGATGGGCCGCGAGCGTCGGAGCCGCTCCGACCATCCCTGGCGCAATTCTCCCAGCCCCGCACGTCGGCCGCCTCCCGCCACGGCAAGTCCGTGTTCGACCCTCGTGCGATGGGCTGGCGGTCGACGCAGGTTGGGCAAAATGTGTCGCATCCGTGTATCTCGGGCCGCGTGACAGCTCGAAAGGGAAAGACCCAAGGCCCGCCTCGGCGGGCCTTTTTCGTGCCATTTTCCCGGCAATCGGGCCCGTGGTACCCTCCTGCCGCGATACATCCGCTTACAATTGGAAACGCGACGAAGCTGGACTTCCCTCCATCGCCCTGTCACTCGATCAGGCGAGCGCGTTCCCGCCTCGGGCGATCGGATCAGCACCGAGGACGCCGACACCTGCCCGGAACCTTCCCGCCATGCAGTCGAAACCCGCCCTTCCCCGACGCCTTCTCCTAGCGGCGCCCATCGCCTTCGGCCTCTGCCTCGCCGCCTGTCAGGAAGAGGCCGTGCCCTCTGCCGCCATGCCCGGCGCGCCCGCGAAGGCCGAAGTCGGCGTCGTCACGCTGCATCCGGTTTCGGCACCCGTGGTGATGGCGCTGCCCGGGCGGACCGTGGCCTCCGCCGTGGCCGAGATCCGCCCGCAGGTCGCGGGGATCGTGGAGGCCAGGCTTTTCCGGGAAGGAGGCGAGGTCGCGGCCGGCGATCCGCTCTACAGCATCGAGGCGTCGAGCTACGAGGCGGCGCTCGCCGCTGCCGAGGCGAGTCGCCAGAAGGCAGAAGCCAGCCTTGCCGGCGCGAAGGCCAGGTCCGAGCGCTACACCCGCCTCGCCAGGATTTCCGGCGTCAGCGAACAGGATCTCGAGGACGCGAAAGCCACCGAACTCGAAGCCGCCGCCGACCTCGCCGCCGCCGAGGCGCAGGTCAAGGCCGCCCGGATCAACCTCGACCACACCACGGTCACCGCGCCGATCTCGGGCCAGATCGGCGTCTCCACCGTCACCGCCGGCGCCCTCGTCACCGCCAGCCAGTCCGACGCCCTCGCCACCATCCGACAGCTCGACCCGATCTACGTCGATCTCACCGACTCCAGCACCAACATGCTGAAGATCCGCCGCATGCTGCGCGACGGCAGCCTCCAGGGCGACCGCGACGCCGTCACCGTCACGCTGACGCTCGACGACGGCAGCCGCTACGACGAGACCGGCACCATCGAGAGCACCGAAGCCACCGTCAGCACCACCACGGGCTCGTTCACGTTGCGGACCCGGTTCGCCAATCCCCAACGCCTGCTTCTGCCGGGCATGTACGTGCGTGCGGAGGTCCGCCTCGGCACGATCGAAAACGCCTTCCTCGTGCCGCAGCGCGCCGTCGGCCGCAACGCGAAGGGCGAGGCGACCGCGATCTTCGTGACGGCGGACGGCACGGCGGAGACCCGGATCATCGCGGCGGACCGGTCCACCGGCAACGACTGGATCGTCACCGAGGGTATCCCGGACGGGGCCCGGCTGGTGGTCGAGGGCGGGGAGAGCCTGCGCGACGGCGCCGAGGTCACGGCCGTCGACGTCACCCTCGATCCCGCGACCGGCCTCGTCCAGGACGCCGCGGCGGACGATCCGGCACCGGCGACCGTCGATGCCGCCCCTGCGACGGCGAAGTGAGGCGAGATCCATGGCACGCTTCTTCATCGACCGGCCGATCTTCGCCTGGGTCGTCGCCATCGCGATCATGCTCGCCGGCGCCCTGTCGATTTCCGAGCTCTCGATCACCCAGTACCCGGACATCGCGCCGACCACCGTGCGCATTTCCGCGACCTATCCGGGCGCGACGGCGGAGACCGTGGAAAACGCCGTGACCAAGGTCATCGAGCAAGGCATGACCGGGCTCGAGAACCTCGACTACATGTCGGCCTCGAGCACGTCGTCCGGCTCCGCGTCGGTGTCCCTCACGTTCAACAGTTCCGCCGATCCGGACATCGCCCAGGTTCAGGTTCAGAACAAGCTTCAGCTCGTCGAGAGTTCGCTGCCCGACGCGGTCGTCGCCCAGGGGCTGAGCGTCACCAGGTCGACCTCCAGCATCCTGATGGTGGGCACGCTGGTCTCCACCGACGGCGAAATGAGTTCGCTCGACCTCGGCAACCTGATCAGCGCCAATCTGGAGGACACCCTCAAGCGCGTCGACGGCGTCGGCGACCTGCGCGTCTTCGGCTCCGGCTACGCCATGCGGATCTGGCTCGATCCGGCGAAGCTCGCCAAGTTCCAGCTGATGCCGGGCGACGTCACCATCGCGATCTCGGACCAGAACACGCAAGTCTCGGTCGGCCAGCTCGGCGACACGCCCTCGCCCGAGGGTCAGCAGATCAACGTCGCCATCACCGCCCAGAGCCAGCTGAAGACGCCCGAAGAATTCCGCGCCATCATCCTGAAGTCCGACGAAAGCGGCGCTCTCGTCCGCCTCGACGACGTCGCCCGGGTCGAGATCGGCGCGGAGGACTACGGGTCGGAGGCCCGCTTCAACGGCCAGCCCGCCGCCGGCTTCGGCATCAATCTCGCCACCGGCGCCAACGCCATCGACACGGCCGACGGCGTGCGCGCCGCGGTGGAGCGGCTGAGGCCGAGCCTGCCGGCGAATGTCGAGGTCGTCTACGCCTACGACACCACGCCCTTCATCGAGCTTTCGATCGAGAAGGTGGTCGAGACGCTGGTCGAGGCCATCGTCCTCGTCTTCCTCGTCATGTTCGTCTTCCTGCAGAATCTCCGCGCGACGCTGATCCCGACCATCGCCGTGCCGGTCGTCCTGCTCGGCACCTTCGGCATCCTCGCCCTCGCCGGCTTCTCGATCAACACGCTGACCATGTTCGCGATGGTGCTGGCGATCGGCCTTCTCGTCGACGACGCCATCGTCGTCGTCGAGAACGTCGAGCGGATCATGGCCGAGGAGGGCCTCTCCCCGCGCGAGGCGACCGTGCGCTCGATGGGCGAGATCACCGGGGCCCTGATCGGCATCGCGCTGGTGCTTTCCGCCGTCTTCGTGCCGATGGCCTTTTTCGCCGGCTCGGTCGGCGTCATCTACCGCCAGTTCTCCGTCACCATCGTCTCGGCGATGCTGCTCTCCGTCGTCGTCGCCGTGGTGCTGACCCCCGCGCTCTGCGCCACCATGCTGAAGCCGGTCAAGGCCGGCCACGAGCGAGCCGGCCTGTTCGGCCTGTTCAACCGCGGCTTCAACCGGGCGGCCTCTCGCTATGGGCGCGGCGCCTCCGCCGTGATCCGCCGGCCGTTGCGCTTCTTCGCCGTGTTCCTGCTGATGTGCGGCGCGCTGGCCGCTCTCTTCCGCGACCTGCCTTCCTCCTTCCTGCCGCAGGAAGACCAGGGCATGCTGATGACGATGATCCAGCTTCCGGCCGGGGCCACCAAGGCGCGGACCCGCGCCGTCGTGGAGCAGGTGGAGAACTATTATCTCACGCAAGAGAAGGACGCTGTGGTCAGCGTCTTCTCCAGCCTCGGCTTCGGCTTCTCCGGCACCGGACAGAACGCGGCGATGGCCTTCGTCAAGCTCAAGGACTTCTCGGAACGCACCGCGGCGGACCAGACCGCCCAGGCCATCGCCGGGCGCGCCATGATGGCCTTCTCCAGGATCCGCGACGGCCGCGTCATCGCCCTCGCCCCGCCCGCGATCCCCAATCTCGGCACGTCCAACGGCTTCACCATGTATCTGCAGGACGCGGCCGGCGCAGGCCACGATGCGCTGGTGGCGGCCCGGCAGAAGCTGCTCGGCCTCGCCGGCGCCGAGGCCTCGCTCGCCGGTGTGCGCCAGAGCGGACAGGAAGATCAGGCCCAGTTCCGCATCGACGTCGATCAGGAAAAGGCCGCCGCGCTCGGCGTCGACCTTTCCGACATCAACAAGACGCTCTCGGTCGCCTTCGCCGGATCCTACGTCAACGACTTCATCAACCAGGACAGGATCAAGCCGGTCTACGTGCAGGCCGACGCGCCGTACCGGATGACGCCCGACAGCCTCGACGCCTGGTTCGTGCGCAACGGCGACGGCGACATGGTGCCTTTCTCCGCCTTCGCCTCGACTTCCTGGACCTTCGGCGCCCCCTCGCTCGATCGCTACAACGGCGTTGCTGCCGTCAGCATCGAGGGCCAGGCGGCGAACGGGGTCAGTTCGGGCGATGCCATGGACGAGATGGAAGGGCTGGTCGGCGAGCTCGGCGGCGGCTTCACCTCGTCCTGGACCGGCCTTTCCTATCAGGAACGCCTGTCCGGGGATCAGGCACCCGCGCTCTACGCCATCTCCACCCTCGTCGTCTTCCTCTGCCTCGCCGCGCTTTACGAGAGCTGGTCGATCCCGCTGTCGGTGATGCTGGCGGTGCCGATCGGCATTCTCGGGGCGCTGGCGGCGGCGACGCTGTTCGGCCAGTCCAACGACGTCTATTTCAAGGTCGGGCTGCTGACGACCATCGGCCTCGCCGCCAAGAACGCGATTCTGATCGTGGAATTCGCCAAGGAGCTGGAAGCCGCCGGCAAGAATCTCGTCGAGGCGACCGTCGAGGCCGCGTTGATGCGGCTGCGTCCGATCCTGATGACCTCCTTCGCCTTCATCCTCGGCGTGACGCCGCTGGCGATCGCCACCGGTGCCGGCTCCGGCGCCCAGAACGCCGTCGGCATCGGCGTCATGGGCGGCATGGTCGCCGCGACCTTCATCGGCATCTTCTTCGTGCCGCTGTTCTACGTCGCCGTCCGCCGCCTCGCGGGGCGCCTTGGCCGGGCGTCCGGCCGGAAGGCGGCGCCGGCGGAGTGAGCAGGGACGGAAATCCGCCGCCGCGTACCACCCCTGCCGCTTGGACGCTCAGCCCCGGCCGACGTAGGGCATCTCGGTCGCCATCACCGTCATGAACAGCACGTTGGCCGACAGCGGCAGGCCGGCCATGTAGACGACGGCCTCGCCGACATGGTCGGCCGACATCCGCGCCTCGGGCATCACCTCGCCGTTCGCCTGCAGCACGCCGGCGCCCATCCGCTCGGTCATCGCCGTCGCCGCGTTGCCGACGTCGATCTGGCCGCAGGCGATGCCGTGGGAGCGGTAGTCGAGGGCGATCGACTTGGTGATGCCGGTGACCGCGTGTTTCGTCGCGGTGTAGGGCAGCGAATAGGGCCGCGGCGTGTGGGCCGAGATCGAGCCGTTGTTGATGATCCGCCCCCCCTTCGGCTCCTGGGCCTTCATCATCCGGATCGCATGCTGGCTGCAGAGGAAGACGCCGGTGAGGTTGGCGGCGACCACCGCGTTCCACTCCTCGAATCCGAGGTCCTCCATCGGCACCGGCCGGCTGAAAATGCCGGCGTTGTTGACGAGAAGATCGAGCCGGCCCCAGCCGGCCTCGATCGCCGAGAACAGCGAGGCGACCGACACGGGGTCGGCGACGTCGGCGACGATCGGCACGATCCGGCCGCCGGTCTCGGCTGCGATGGCCGCCGCCGCCTCGTCCAGCACCGTGGCCCGGCGCCCGCAGATCACGACGACGTAGCCCGCCCGCGCCAGCGACACCGTGATCGCCCGCCCGATCCCGGTCCCGCCTCCGGTGACGAGCGCGATCTTCTCCCGCCCTTCGGCGCCGATATCCGTCATGCCGTCCTCCTTCGTCTTTTCAGGTGCGGCATGGTGGTCGAGGCGGACCGGACTGTCCAGCGTCGGGGACGCTGCGGGGAGCGTTCGGGGTCTGCCGATGTCGTCGTGGCGAGGGGGGCGGTCGTTCGGATTGAGCCGTTGCAGCTCGGGATGCCTTGGGTTCGGACCGCTGGCGTCTGAGCCGTGCGCCCTGCCCCGGGCGCGGAGGCGGCGCGTGGGCTGCGCGTCGGGGTCGAGTTCCGAACGCGAAGCACCCCGCGAGGGGTTTTGGCCCTGCGGGGTTTTTGTCGTGTTGAACCGCCCCGGGTTTGCCGGAGGCCATTTGGTTTAAGTTACGCTGCCACGGCCAGTTCCTCCAGCATGGCGTAGTAGCGTTCCTCGGCTTCGGCCGGCGGGATGTTGCCGATGGGCTC
>Ga0065721_10012513_pt1 | contig 12744 bp, 10 predicted proteins | sample Mesricmetagenome_FD_59108 | JGI IMG/M metagenome (GOLD analysis project Ga0065721, IMG submission 59108) | Mesophilic microbial community from rice straw/compost enrichment Sample: eDNA_1 v2 (version 2) | ecosystem: Engineered > Solid waste > Grass > Composting > Bioreactor | place: USA: Davis... | reverse complement strand
ATAGACAAGCGCGGCTTCGCTCACCACCGCGGTCGCGGCAACGACTTCGGCGGCGAGCAGGAAGGCGAGCGCTCCGGTACCAACGACGAATTCGGGCCCGACGAGGCCCATTACCGCCTCGCCTGGGATACCGAGCGCAAGCGCTACCCCTGCCTGCGCGGCTATGATCCAGAAGCCGACCTGGCTGACCTGGGCGGCGACCGCGGCAAAGCGCTTCTCCGCGAGGCTGCGCGTGATGACGGGGCCGAGGATCGGCTCGAAGCTTGTCTTGAGCTTTTGCGGCAGCGAGGCAACCTGCTGCGCCATATAATAGATGCCATAGATGGTCGGCGAGGTGAACTGGCCGAGGATGAAGAGATCGAGGCGGCGCGTTCCCCACTCGATGGCATCGGCGGCGGCGAGCGGCGCATTGCGGCGTGCGAGCCCGATCAGATGCGCGGGATGCGGGCGCCAGACTCCGGGACCGCCATAGTGGCGGATCATCGGCCACAAAGCCGTCAGAAACGCCGCGACCATCGCCGCGGCGTAGGAGAGCATCAGCCCGTCGTGCACGGACACGAACCAGAACCCGACCGCCGCGATGCTGATCGCCCAAGGCTCGACGATCGCGCGCGCGCGCACTGTCGCGCCGATGTCGAAGCGATAGGCGCAGGCGGCCAGCGCGATTTCGGTGCCCGCGATGGCAAAGACAAGCAGTGCCATCCAGCGATCAGTCTCGCTGACGTCGCCTGCAGGATACATGAGGTGCGGCAGGAGGAAGAGGATCGCCGAACCGAGCGCCGAGGCGAGGAATGCGACGAACATTCCGTCCCATACGACGATGCGCGGGTCCGCGCCGGGGGCACTCAATTGTTCTGCAAGGCCACGTTTGAGGCCGAGCGTCGCAACCTGCGCGACCAGCTCGATGACGAGCACCGCAAAAGCGAACCGGCCCACCAGATCAGCACCGTACCAGCGGCCGGCCACGTACAGGAAGGGCAGGCGCGCGACGAGACGCAGAACGAAGCCGAAGAAATTGGTGCGGCCACCCTTGGCAAGCGCGGCCGCATCGGCGTCGTGCATGGGCTGATCAGGCGTGGAATGGGAGGGGGAGGGCGCGGCTGCGCTGTCCGTCTGGCTCAAGCCTCGCGCCCCTTCTGCTCATCCCCGCCGCAGAGTCTAGCGCGCCTCGGCGATGCAGGCAATCGTGCGCGCGCGAACAGGGATGGGGTATGTCTCACGCGCCTTCGCGTCGCAGCGGCCGGCTGAGCAGCGCCTGAACCGCATCGGCGACGCTGGTTTCGCCCGCGACGAGGCGCGCGACCGCATCGGTAATCGGCATGTCGATGCCCCCTGCGCGCGCTGCTGCAGCCACAACTGGCGCGCTGAACGCGCCTTCGGCAACGGTGCGGCGATCCGCCATGAGCTCTGCGGCGGACTGGCCGCGTCCAAGGCCCTGGCCGAGCGCAAAGTTGCGCGAGTTGGACGAGGTGCAGGTGAGCACGAGATCGCCAAGTCCCGCCAGTCCCGCGAGCGTTTCGGCCTGGGCGCCGCGTGCGAGGCCAAAACGCGTCATTTCAGCGAAACCGCGGCTGATCAGGGCCGCGCGCGCGTTGAGGCCCAATCCGGCCCCGTCGACGATGCCGCAGGCGATCGCGAGGATATTCTTGACGGCTCCGCCGATCTCGGCGCCGATCACGTCAGTCGAAGCATAGGGCCGAAAATGCGGTCGCGCGAGCGCGTGGGCGAGCGCTTCGGCAAGTGCGAGATCGTCAGCGGCGAGCGTTATCGCGGTTGGCAGCCCGGCTGCAACTTCGTGCGCAAAGGTCGGCCCCGACAGCACCGCACGCGGGCGGGCCGGGAAGGCATCGCGTGCCAGGTCGACGGGGAAGGCGAAGCTCTCTGCCTCCATGCCCTTGCTGCAAAAAACCAGCGGTGAATTGTCCGGAGGCAGCGAGCCGAGAACGGCGCGCAAATAGGGGACGGGAACGACGACGAGCAGCGCGTCCAGATCTTTCAGATCGGCGAGGTTCGAGGTTGCGGTCAGCGAGGGCGCGAGCGGCGCGTCGGGCAAGAAAAGCGGATTTCGGTGCTGTGTGTTAATCGCCTGGACGACCTCTTCCTCGCGCGCCCAGAGGCGAACCGGCGCGCCGTCCGCGGCAAGGAGCTGAGCAAGCGCGGTTCCCCACGCACCGCCGCCGACCACGCCGAAGCGAACGAAGGATGACGTCATGCTTTCACTCCCGCTCCGCGAACCGGCTCCGCCGTGTCGTCGAGCGGCCAGCGCGGCCGAGCTGCGACCGACAGGGGATCGGTGAAACCCGCGGCGAGCCGCTCGGCACCCGCCCAGGCAATCATCGCGCCATTGTCAGTGCAGAGCCACAGCGGCGGTGCGACAAAGGGTTTGTCGAAGCGAGCGGCAAGTTCGGTCAGTGCGGAGCGGACCGCGCCATTGGCCGCGACGCCGCCTGCGACGACAAAAGCGCTCGCCTCGGGACAGGCTGAAAGGGCGATGCGGGAGCGGTCGACAAGGCAGTCGACCACGGCCTGCTGGAAGGAAGCGGCAAGGTCGGGGATGCTGTGCTCGCCCGCTGCAGCTGCGCGCGCAACCGCACTCTTGAGCCCAGCAAAGGAGAAATGGGGCTCGCTGCTGCCGACGAGAGGGCGCGGCAAAGCCACCGCGTGCGGGTCTCCGGCCGCCGCAACGCGTTCAATCGCCGGACCACCCGGATAGCCGAGACCGAGCAGTTTGGCAGTCTTGTCGAACGCCTCGCCGGCGGCATCGTCGATCGTTGTCGCGAGGCGCCGGTAATCGCCGACGCCGCGGACGAGAAGGAGCTGGCAATGCCCGCCCGAGACGAGCAGTAGCAGATAGGGAAACGCAAGGCTGGCGTCGATGAGACGCGGCGAAAGCGCGTGTCCCTCAAGATGATTGACGGCAACCAAGGGCTTGCCCGCCGCGTGGGCGAGCGCCTTGCCTGTGACGAGGCCGACCATCACTCCGCCGATCAGCCCCGGCCCCGCCGTCGCCGCGATCGCATCGACATCGGCGAGCGAAACGCCGGCGTCGGTGAGCACACCCTCGATGAGCGGTGCGAGGCGGTCGACATGGGCGCGCGCCGCAATCTCGGGGACGACGCCGCCATAGGGTNTGTGCTCGGCCTCCTGTCCTGCGACGCGGTGCGCAAGGACGCGCCGCTCGCTGTCGACGAGCGCTGCCGCGGTTTCGTCGCAGCTCGATTCCAGGCCGAGGATCAAGGTCATTTGCTCTGCCCCCTTACTCGCGCGGGGCGCCGGGGAGCAAGCGGGGTTGCGCGTGCGCCATCTTCCCTTTCGCCCGCGCAGCGCCTAGCAGCGGCGCATGACCGAGATTCCAACCCTCGACGCGCCGCTGCGTATCGGCACGCGCGCCTCGCCGCTAGCGATGGCGCAGGCAACCATGGCGGCGACGGCGCTCCGCTCGGCGCACGGGCTAGATGCTGCGGCGCTCGTCATCGTGCCGATCACGGCAACNGGGGACAAGATTCAGGACCGCGCGCTGGCGGAGGTCGGTGGCAAAGCCTTGTGGACCCGCGAGCTCGACGCGATGCTTGATACCGGCGTTATCGATGTCGCGGTGCATAGTCTGAAGGANGTCGAAACGCTCCGCGACGCGCGCTTCAGACTGGCGGCGATACTGCCCCGCGCCGACCCGCGCGACCGGCTCGTGGTTCGCGAGGGGCTCGTGGCCTCGACGATCGCGGACCTGCCACCCGGAGCGAAACTGGGAACGAGTAGCCCGCGCCGCGCCGCACAGGTCAAGCGGCTGCGCGCGGACCTCGAAACGGTGCTGCTGCGCGGCAATGTGGCGACACGACTCGCCAAACTCGCGGCAGGCGAGGCCGATGCGACCCTCCTCGCGGCGGCGGGGCTCGATCGGCTCGGACTGCACGACATCGGCGTTGTGCAGGATGCAGCGCTCCTGCTTCCCGCTGCATCGCAGGGGGCGATCGGGATCGAATGNCGCTCGGACGATGGACGGGTGCACGCGCTGGTCGCGGCGGTGGACGACGCGCGGACGCATGCCGCGGTGATGGCGGAGCGCGCCTTTCTCGCCGCGCTGGGCGGCGACTGCCGTTCGCCGGTTGCGGCGCATGCGCGCTTCCTGAACGACGGCACGCTCCGGCTCGACGGCGAGATTTTCTCGGTCGACGGCGCCGACCATGTGGCGGATCATGCCCTTATCGGCGACAGCGAGGCCGCGGCGGTACTTGCGCGCCGGCTGCTCGCCGAAGCCCCTGAATCTGTCCGGCGCCTGTTCGCGCCATGAGCAAAGGGCTGCCGCTCATTGTCACGCGCCCCGATCCTGGTGGAGCAGCGACGGTGTCTCGCGCGCGCGCGGTCGGGCTCGACGCGCGGCATTGTCCGCTCTTTGCGGTGCACCCGCTCGCCTGGACCGCGCCCGATCCCGCTCACTTCGACGCGCTGCTGCTGACGAGCGCGCAGGCGGCCCGGCTCGGAGGCGACGGTCTGGCAAGGCTGGCGGTGCTGCCCGTCCATGCGGTCGGCGCGGCGACGGCTGAGGCCGCGCGCACGGCGGGTCTCAGCGTCGTAGAGGTTGGCGCAACCGACGGGCAGACATTGATCGATGCCATGACGTCACGCGGAATAGAGCGGATTCTTTGGCTTTGCGGGCGCGATCGGACGCGCTTCGACGCGCGCGGTGCTGCGATTAGCGCGATTGCCTGCTATGCGGCCGATGCCGTAGCGCCGCCCGACGACTGGCCGGCCTTGATCGCCGCGCCCGCGGTCCTTCTCGCGCACAGCCGGCGCGGTGCTGAACGGATCGCCGACCTCGTGCCGGGTAGACGCGCGCATCTGACGCTCGGGGCGATCAGCTGCAAGGCGGCGGCTGCGGCGGGGGCAGGATGGGGCAATGTCGCAGTTGCAGAGCGACCCGATGACGCGGCAATGTTGGCACTCGCCTGTGCTTTGTGCCACAAAGGCTGAAAAATGGGGTCGTTCGAAAGAGAGATATGGCAATCGACAGCGACAAAAGCGTCCGCACCGACGAGGGCGCTCGCGGAAAGAGTCCTTCGTTCCGTAGTTTAGCGATCGGCGCCATGCTGGTCCTGGTGATCGGCATTGTCGGCGGCGGATGGGCGATGACGCGCCTGCTGCCGGGCAGCGGGCAGGCGCCCGCCATTAAGGTGGCGCCCGCGCCGGTGCCAGGCAGCGCTGTGTCACCCGAAGATAGTGCGGCACCGGCGGCGCGGCCCGCCGAGCCCGCAATGGTCGTGGCTCCGGTGGATAGTGCGAGCGCCCTGTCGGTACGCGTGGCGGAGCTTGAAACGCGGCTGTCGCGCATCACGCTTGAAGCGGCGTCGGCGTCAGGGAACGCGACGCGCGCCGAGGGGNTGCTGATCGCATTTGCTGCGCGCCGGGCNCTCGACCGCGGTNTGTCGCTCGGCTATCTTGAAGCGCAGCTGCGGCTNCGCTTTGGAGATGACCAGCCCAATGCGGTAAAGACGATCATCGATACCTCGCGCGACCCGATTACCCTCGAGCAANTGCGCAGCGAACTCGATGCGCTCGCCCCGCAGCTCGTTGGCCGCNATGGCGAGAGCAGCGGCAGTCTGTGGACCGGTTTCAGGCGCGAACTCAGCGAATTGTTCGTCGTGCGCCCGGCGGGCGCTCCGTCGCCGCGCGCGTCCGAGCGAATCGAACGCGCGCGCCGATATCTGGGAGCGGGGCAGGTCGACAAGGCGATCGAGGAGGTTCAGGCGCTCCCCGGGGCGGAAGCAGCGAGCGAGTGGCTGATCGATGCGCGCCGCTATCACGAGGCGCGGCGCGCGCTTGACCTCATCGAGACCGCAGCGATATTGGAGCCACGCGACAGCCCCGCTGCCGCGATCGCCCGCAAGGGCGCGACCACTCCCTAGCAGCCCGATCGCTGGGCCGCGCTTTTGAAGAAAGCCGATCCGATGGCCGATCCGCAGCGCATCGAGGCGCTCGACCCGTTCGACCCGCTGGCGCTCGAAGCCGAGCTCTCTGAGGAAGAAAGGATGGTGCGCGACACCGCGCGTGGTTATGCGCAAGGCGCGCTGCTGCCCCGCGTCACCTCTGCCTTCCTCGAGGAGCGTTTTGACCGCGAGATCATGCGCGAAATGGGACAACTCGGCCTGCTCGGCGCGACCATCGATCCTGAATATGGTGGAGCCGGGCTCAATTATGTCAGCTACGGGCTGATCGCACGCGAAGTCGAGCGCGTCGATTCAGGTTATCGTTCGGCCTGCTCGGTGCAAAGCAGCCTCGTGATGCACCCGATCAACGCCTATGGCAGCGAGGAGCAGAAACGTCGCTTCCTGCCGGGCCTCGCTTCGGGCGAGCTGGTCGGATGCTTTGGTCTTACCGAGCCCGATGCGGGCAGCGACCCCGCAGGGATGCGAACGCGCGCAGAGAAGATCGAAGGCGGCTACCGCCTCAAGGGCGCGAAGATGTGGATTACCAATTCGCCGATCGCGGACGTTTTTGTCGTCTGGGCGAAATCCGACGCCCATGATGGTGCGATCCGCGGATTCCTCCTCGAGAAGGGAATGAAGGGTCTGGCGGCCCCAAAGATCGAGGGCAAGGTTTCGTTGCGCGCATCGATCACCGGCGAAATCGTGATGGACGGGGTTGAGGTCGGTGAAGACGCGTTGCTCCCCAATGTGTCAGGGTTGAAGGGCCCATTTGGCTGCCTCAATCGTGCGCGCTACGGCATCGGCTGGGGCGCTATGGGTGCCGCGGAATTCTGCTATGAAGCAGCTCGCAGTTACACACTTGAGCGCAAGCAGTTCGGGCGGCCGCTTGCGGCGAACCAGATCGTGCAGCTCAAGCTTGCAAACATGCTCACCGAGATCGCGCTCGGCACCGAGGCCGCGCTGCGCGTGGGGCGGTTGATCGACGAGGGGCGACTTGCCCCCGATCGGATCAGCCTCTTGAAGCGCAACAATTGCGGCAAGGCGCTCGATATCGCGCGGACCGCGCGCGACATGCATGGCGGCAACGGCATCGCGGCCGAATATCATGTGATCCGCCACGCCGTGAATCTCGAGACGGTGAACACCTATGAGGGCACGCACGACGTCCACGCGCTGATCCTCGGCCGCGCGATCACCGGCATCAGCGCCTTTTCCTGATATGAACCAGTCGGTTTCGCGGCCGCTCGAGGGCCTGCGCGTCATTGAACTTGCCCGCGTGCTCGCGGGCCCCTGGTGCGGACAATTGCTTGCTGACCTCGGTGCCGCGGTGATCAAGATCGAGCGGCCGGAGGTGGGCGACGATACGCGCCATTGGGGCCCGCCCTTTGTGACGGGCGCGGCGGGCGAAGATCTGGGCGCCGCCTATTATCACAGCTGCAACCGCGGCAAGCGAAGCATCGCGATCGACATCGCCACCGGCGCGGGGCAGACCGCGCTGCGCGAGCTGCTCGCAGACGCCGACGTTGTTATCGAAAATTACAAGGTGGGGGGGCTCGCCAAATATGGCCTCGACCCCGCGCGGCTTCGCGCCGACTTTCCGCAGCTGATCGTCTGTTCGGTCACGGGTTTTGGCCAGACCGGCCCTTATGCGCACCGTGCCGGCTACGACTATATCGTCCAGGCGATGAGCGGCTTCATGTCGCTCACCGGCGAGCCCGATGGGCCGCCGCANAAGGCCGGCNTCGCCTATGCCGACATCTTCACCGGCCTCTATTCGNCCGTTGCCATCCTTGCCGCGCTGCGGCGTCGTGACGTCATGGGGGCAGGGGCCCATATCGACATGGCCCTCCTCGACAGCCAGGTCGCGGTGCTCGCCAATCAGGCCGCCAACTATCTGGCGAGCGGGGTCGTGCCAAAGCGGATGGGCAGCGGGCATGCCAATGTCGTCCCCTATCAGGTCTTTGCGACGGCCGATGGGCAGCTTGTCATCGCGGTGGGCAATGACAGNCAGTACCGCAAGCTTTGCACGATCCTGGGNATGCCCGAATGGGGCACGGACCCACGCTTTGCGACCAATGCAGCGCGGCTTGAGAACCGCTCTANCCTGATCCCGATGCTGGCGGCAAAGATTGCCGCCTGGGACGCGCAGNCNCTTTCGCTCGCGCTTGANGCCGAGGGCGTGCCGGCGGGGCCGATCAACGANCTCGCCGGCGTCTTCGCTGATCCGCAGGTGGTGGCGCGCGGCATGCGCTTTCGCCCCGAAGGTGCGGCAATCGACGCTGTCGCGAGCCCGATTGTCATCGACGGCGAGCGAATGATCGCCGCGCGCGGGGCGCCGCCGCTCGGGGAATAAAAAGGGGCGCACAACCGGCGCCCCTTCCCCTTTTTCGNACGCGGGTCCTCAGAATTTCANGGTNCCCGTCACGAAGACCTGNCGCGGGTTGCCGTAGAAAGCGGTGAGCACGCCTTCAAGNCCGAGCGTCGAGCCGCCCGCGGCATTCTGATAATTATAACCCGACGTGATATAATGCTTGTTCGCGAGGTTCTTGCCGTGGAGGCCGATCGAATAGTCGCCGCTGTCGGCGGTCCAGACGAGGCTTGCGTCCCATAGCACATAGCCCGGCTGGTCGAGCGCCGGGATCGGCACTTCGAACTGGTGGGTGAGGCTGCGATAGGTGAGACCGGTCGAGGCATCGACCATGCCGCCCATCGCCGGGATCGTCGCGGCGATTGTGCCGGCGGCGGTCCACTTGGGCGTGTTCTGGAAGGTTCGCTCATCCGAGACATCGACGCCGGTCGGGCCGATGAAGCGCTTGTATTTTGCGTCGATGAAGCCGACCGATCCGTTGAAGCGGACCGCCGAACCCGCCCCCGCGAAATCGCGGGCGAGCACGGCACTGGCTTCGGCTTCGAAACCCTGGAGGCGTGCCTTTGCGGCGTTGGTGGTGATACCGCAGAAGCTTTGAACCCCGCCGACCACACACCCGACCGAGCCTGGTATCTGCACGTCCTTATAGTCCATGTAGAAGCCGGCGAGGCTGAGCGTCAGCCGGCGGTCAAGCAGCGATCCCTTGTAGCCAATCTCGTAACTGTCGACCTTTTCCGGGTCGAAGGCGAGGAAGTTGTAGATATCGGCATAGGTCCGCCCGACGCTGGCATCGCTGATCGGCGCCGAGGTTCCCGAGCCGCGAGGATCGAAGCCGCCGCCCTTGAACCCTTTCGAATAGGAGGCGTAGATCAAATTGTCGGCGTCGGGCTTGAAGCTCAGCGATGCGCGCGGTGTGAATTCCTTGAAGGTGCGCTGGCCCCGGAAATCGGTAGCGACCGCGATGGCGATGGGATCGAGAGTGCCGCCGAATTCGGGAGACAGACCCGTGATCCGGTTCGCCTTGTAAACGAAGGCGTCGCGCTTGTCGTTTGTATAGCGCCCCCCGACCGACAGGCTGAGCCGGTCGGTGAAATCGAAGGTGAAGTCGCCGAACACCGACCAGGTGTCGGTCCGCACGTCGCCCGCCGTATAGCCGTTGAGTCCCGGAAGGCCGATCGTCGCGCCGGTCAGGCCCAGAAGCACATCGAACGACGTCGCGGCGCGGGCATCGAGATAATAGAAGCCGACGAGACCGTGAAGCCGGTCACTGTCGTACAGGAGCTGAAATTCCTGACTGAGCTGCTCGTTGCGATAAACCGCGGGCACGTCGACGTCGACGGCAGGCAGCGCATCGAAATCGATCGGCGTGAAGCTCGTATCCTTGCGCCACGCACTGATCGAACGCAGCGTCAGATTGTCGCTCAGCTCGGCAGAGACGTTCATGGCGAGGCCATAGGCCTTCACATCCTGCTTCGGGTCGTTGAGCCCGGCACGGGTGTCGTAGACATTGTCGAGGACGGGCGCGCCAGAGATAAGGCCGGGGATCAGGCGGTGCCCGTTGCGCGGGTCNGACTTGTCGCGCGTGTAGTCACCCGAAATGCGAATGAAGACNGGCGCTCCGTGGCCCCCCATTTCNATCGAAGCGCGGCCCGCCCATACGTCCTTGTTGTAGTTTTCAAGCCCCGGAATATTGAGATTATCACCGAAGCCACCGCGCGACAGGCGCGCGACCGAGCCACCGACGCGGATCAGGTCGCTGACCGGCGCGCTGGCCGTCACGACGAGGTCGGCCTGCTTGAAGGTGCCCAGCGTGCCGCGGATGCGCAGCTCAGGGGTGTCGGGGTCGAGGCGTCGCGTCACATATTTGACCGCACCGCCGATTGTATTGCGCCCGTAAAGCGTGCCCTGCGGACCCCGCAGGACCTCGATTCGTTCGACGTCATAGATGTCGAGCACAGCTGCTTGCGGACGGTTGAGATAGACGTCGTCGAGATAGATGCCGATCCCTGCTTCAAAGCCCGGCACCGGATCTTGCTGGCCAACGCCCCGGATGAAGGCGGTGAGGGTCGAGTTGGTGCCGCGCGAATTTTCGAGCGTCGTATTTGGCGCCATGTTGGCGATGTCGGTGATGTCGAGCGCGCCGGCCTTGGCGAGTGTATCGCCTGAAATGGCGGTCACCGCGATCGGCACGTCGACCAGCCTCTCGTCGCGGCGNCGCGCCGTGACGATGATTTCGCCTGCATCGTCACTGATCGCTCCTGGATCCTCCTGTGCGAAGGCAGCGGGCGCGAACGCGAGCATCGACATCGTCGTTGTGGCGAGGATCGCGCGGCGCATCTGGCGGGCGAAAGGACGCATGATGAGTCTCCCATGTCACGGGTGACCTCTCGCCACCCCCCATTTGCCGTTAATGGCATGATCTTTTCGCGGACCTGGTCTTGCCAAGCCGCGGCAGGGTCAATAATGAAAGGTGAACCAAGTTTCAACTTCGAACTTGGTTCCGGCGCTTTTTGCTTGCCAGTGGTGCGAAAATGCCACGATTGAGGCAGGGGCCGGCAAGAGGGAATGGCGCGATGGATCAGCCGAACAGAGCGGCGGCAGAGGAGCGATCGGCACCGGACGCCGCCGGCACACGCGACAAGACCCCGCGAACGGATCGCGGGCGGAGAACCCTGCGCAAGCTCCTTGACGCGGCCGCCGTCGAATTTGGCGAGCGCGGCTTTCACGAAGCGTCAATCAGCGCGATCACGCGGCGGGCGGGCACTGCGCTCGGCAGCTTCTATACCTATTTCGATTCCAAGGAGGAAATCTTTCAGGCGCTTGTCCGCTATATGAGCGAGCAGCTGCGCGACCATGTGACGCCAATCGTCCAGACCGCTCCCGACGAAATTGCCGCCGAGCGCATAGGCCTTGAATCCTTTCTGGGTTTCGTTCGCGAACATCGCGAAATTTACCGTATCATCGACGAGGCCGAGTTCGTCGATTACGCGAGCTATCGCCGCCACTATGAAACGACCGTCGAGCGCATTCGCCAGCGGCTGGAAGCGGGCGCCGCGCGCGGCGAAATCCGCTCCGACGTCGGCGAGATTCACGCCTGGGCGATTGCCGGAATGAACGTCTTTCTGGGCATGCGTTATGGCTTGTGGGACGCTGACGCCGACATTGTTGAGGTTGCGCGGACCGCGAATGACTTGCTGGCGAAGGGATTGAGGCCGAGCGATCGCTAGGCAACGGCGGCATCAGCCCCGCGCAATCAGGAATATTGCGTGTTCGGCGCGCCAGCTTGCCGCCGCGTCGCTCGTGGGGCGGTCACCCGAGAGATACCAGGCGCGCTCCACTGCGATGCCGCGTGCGCGCACCAGGTCCCGAAAATCGCTTACCGTGACATGGTGGATGTTCGGGGTTTCATACCAGGCGACNGGAAGCAGCCGGGTTACCGGCATCCGGCCGTTCCACAGCAGGGCAAGCCGCACGCGCCAGTGCGCAAAATTGGGAAAACTGACAAAAGCGCGGGGCGCGATGCGAAGCAGTTCATCTACGACGCGATCGGGTCGCTCGGTCGTTTGGAGCGTCTGTGAGAGAATGGCATAGTCGAAGGCGTTGTCGGGATAGTCGGCCAGATCGTGGTTGGCGTCGCCTTGAACGACCGACTGACCGCGGGCGATTGCTGCTGTGACATTGGCGGGATCGATCTCCAACCCGCGCGCATCGACACCCTTCTCGCGGAGCGCGGCCATCAGTTCGCCGTCGCCGCAGCCGACGTCGAGCACGCGTGACGCCCCAGGGACCGCGTCTGCGATGATTGCAAGGTCAGGACGCAGCTTCATCGGTCTGCCGCTTGTGAACGTCGGGGACATGCCTCTGCATGAAGGGCTTGCTATTCCCAAGAGGTGTCCATCCGAGCGAGGACTGAAGAGTGCGGGCGCCCCGGGCGGGAAGCATCCCGCGCCGCAACCCCTGAAGTTCGGCGTGATCGTGGAGCGCTGTCACCATGTGCGCTGCAAGACTGTGCCCGCGACGGGTCCCGAGTACATAGCCGTCAACGCGAGAAGCGACGCTCGCCCGGTGGGTGATGACGCGGGCCACACCGATCTCTTCGCCAGTCGGTGCAAAGGCGCCGATGCAGAGCGAACCGGCAACGGNANCTTCGNCGACTGCGGGGGCGATATCCTCGGCCCGATCGCTTTGCGTCAGAACGTCATGGATTGCGTCAACCTTGCATGCCCACAGGTGCGAAGGACAGGCGCGAGCTATCGGTCACGCGAGGCCTGCCTCAAGAGACCCCGCCACTATCGCGTCGAGCGCAGGAACCTCGAGAAGGAAGCTGTCATGGCCGAAGGGCGCCGACAGCTCGACGAAGCTCGCCGCCGCGCCGACGCTTTGCAGCGCCTGGACGATGCGGCGCGATTCGGCGGTGGGGTAGAGCCAGTCGGTGTCGAAGCTTACCAGGGTGAA
>Ga0065721_10052072_pt1 | contig 12745 bp, 12 predicted proteins | sample Mesricmetagenome_FD_59108 | JGI IMG/M metagenome (GOLD analysis project Ga0065721, IMG submission 59108) | Mesophilic microbial community from rice straw/compost enrichment Sample: eDNA_1 v2 (version 2) | ecosystem: Engineered > Solid waste > Grass > Composting > Bioreactor | place: USA: Davis... | reverse complement strand
CCGCTCGAGCACTTCATCCGCCTGCACGGGATCGACGTCGGCGCCAACGCGCGCGAGGCGCTGGCGCGGCTGCGCACCGAGCACGACGCCGCGATCGACGACGTCCGCCGCTCACGCGCCGCCGACGGCGAGGCGCTGGCGTGCGAGCCGCGCCTGGGCGGCGAGCTGCGCCCGTTCCAGCGCGCGGGCGTGCGCTACGCGCTGCACTCGCGGCGCCTGTTCATCGCCGACGAGCAGGGCCTGGGCAAGACGGTCGAGGCATTGGCGACGCTCGAGGAGGACGAGGCGTACCCGGCGGTGATCGTCTGCCCGGCGTCGCTGAAGCTCAACTGGGAGCGTGAGGCCGCGCACTGGCTGCCGCACCGCACCGTGCACGTGGTGGCGGGGACGGGCAAGGCGATCCCGCGCGCCGACATCACCGTCCTCAACTACGAGATCGTGCACGCGCACCGCGAGCGGCTGGCGATCTCGCGCCCGCAGGCGCTGATCCTCGACGAGTCCCACTACGTCAAGAACCCGGCGGCCAAGCGCACGCGCGCGGTCCGCAAGCTGGCCGAGCACCTGCCCGAGGGCGCGCTGAAGCTGTGCCTGACCGGCACGCCGGTGATGAACCACCCGGACGAGCTGATCTCGCAGCTGCGGATCCTCGGCCGGCTGGAGGAGTTCGGCTCGGGCGCACGCTTCAAGCGCCGCTTCCAGGGCGCGGGCGCCGAGGAGCGCATCCACTGGCACCTGCGCCGCACGTGCTTCGTGCGCCGCCTCAAGAAGGACGTGCTCCCGCAGCTGCCCGAGAAGCGCCAGGTGATCGTCCCGGTCGCGCTCGAGAACGAGAAGGAGTACCGGCTGGCCGAGCGCGACGTCGTCGCCTGGCTGCAGGAGCAGCCGATCGAGCTCGGCGAGCTCGAGGCCAAGGTCCAGGCGACGCTGCGCGCGGAGCGCCTGGCGCAGCTGAACACGCTGCGCCAGCTCGCGGCGCGCGGCAAGCTCGGCGCGGCACTGGCGTGGATCGACGATTTCATGCAGTCCGAGGAGCCGCTTGTCGTGTTCGCGTCGCACCGCGAGATCCAGGAGCGCGTGATCGCGCGGTTCCCGGACGCCGCGCACGTGCTCGGCCAGGACAGCCAGGCCCAGCGCGACGCCGCCGTGCAGGCCTTCCAGCAGCCCGACGGGCCGCAGCTGATCGTGTGCTCCACGCGCGTGGCCGGCCAGGGCATCACGCTCACGCGCGCCTCCAACGTCGCGTTCCTGGACCTGGAGTGGTCGCCGGCGATGCACGACCAGGCCGAGGACCGCACGCACCGGATCGGCCAGCGCGACGCGGTCACGGCCTGGTACCTGCTCGCCGCGGAGACGATCGACGAGCAGATGTCCGAGGTGCTCGCGCGCAAGCGCGGGATCGTCGGCGCCGTCACCGACGGCCGCGCCGACGAGTCCGAGGCCGTGCTGCAGTCCGTGGTCAGGGCGCTGCGCGGGAAGCCGCTGCGACGGCTGCGCGCCGTGGCGTGAGCCGCAGGCGGGCCGTGAGCCCGACCGTGAACGACAGGCCGATGAGCACGATCGCGGCGCCCACGAGCTCGCTCGCGCTCGGCGTCTCGGACAGGAACACCCACGCGGCGGCGATCCCGAACACGGGCACCAGCAGTGAGAACGGCGCGACGGTCGAGGCCGAGTGCTGGCGCAGCAGCCACACCCAGGCGCCGAAGCCGCCGAGCGTGGACAGGATCACCACGTAGGCCATCGCCAGCACGCCCGAGGCGTCCAGGCTGACGACCTCGCTGCGCTCGAAGATCGCCGACAGCGACAGCAGCGGGAGCGGCGGCACGAGGCTCGACCATACGAGCAGGCCGAGCGGGCTGGGGGAGGCGGCCCGGCGCGCGGCGACGTTGCCCAGGCCCCAGGAGACGGCGCCGCCGACGGTCAGCAGCAGCGCGCCGAGCGGGATGTGGGCGCCGCGGCCGGCGGCGATCACGCCGATCCCGGCGAACGCGATCGCGGCGCCGAGCAGCTGGGTGCGGCGCGGCTTCTCGCCCAGCAGGAGCACGGCGAAGCCGATCGTGAACGCGGCCTGCAGCTGCAGCACGAGCGAGGCCAGCCCGGCGGGCATGCCCTCGTGCAGGCCGAGCGTGACCAGCGCGTGGTGGCCGGCGGACATGAACAACCCGACGACGATCACCCAGCGGACCGGGACGCCTGGACGTGGCACGAACGGGATGCAGAGCGCGACGAGCGCGAACCGCAGCGCGGTGAACAGCAGGGGCGGGAACGACTCCAAGCCGACGTGGAGCACGACGAAGTTCACGCCCCACGTCATGGCGACGAGGACGGCGATGGCGACATGGCGGCGGGGCATGCCCTTGACGGTGACGCGCACGACCCGAAAGAGCGAGTGGACTTTCTGAACGGAACCCATAAGATGGCCTTGATGGTCGATCTCCGCAAGCTCCGCGCCCTGCGCGCCGTCGCCGACCACGGGACGCTCGCGGCGGCCGCCGACGCGCTGCATCTGACCTCGAGCGCGGTGTCCCAGCAGCTCGCGGCGCTCGAGCGCGAGATCGGCCGGGAGGTGCTGGAGCCCAACGGCCGCACCGTCCGGCTCACGCCCGCCGCCCACGTGCTGCTCGGCCACGCCGACGCGCTGTTCGCGCAGGTGGAGCGGATGGAGGGCGAGCTCGCCGCCCAGGACGCCACGCCGCGCGGGGAGGTGCGCGTGAGCGGCTTCCCGACGTCGCTCGCCGGCTTGCTCGCGCCCGCCGCCCGGACGCTGCGCGAGCGCGCGCCGGAGCTGCGCCTGCGCGTGCTGGAGGCCGAGACGGACGAGTCGGTCGCGCTGCTCACCAACCGCGAGGTCGACGTGATCCTCGCCATGGAGTGCCGCGCCGCCCCGCGCCGGGACGACCCGCGCTACCACCGCGTGGACCTGGTGGGCGATGTGCTCGACGCCGTGCTGTCGGTCGACCACCCGCTCGCGGGCCGCGACCGGATCGACCTGCTCGAGCTGCGCGACGCCGAGTGGGTGGCGCCGCCCGTCGGCTGGTCGTGCGACGAGGTGTTCATGGCCGGCTGCCAGCGCGCGGGCTACACGCCGCGGATCGCGCACCGCTCGGGCGACTGGCAGGCCGTGATGGGGCTGGTGGCCGCCGACCTCGGCGTCTCGCTCGTCCCGCGGCTCGCGCACTCGGTCACGCCGCCGGGTGTCACCATCATCCCCGTGACCGGAGAGCCGCCCAAGCGCCACGTGTTCGCCGTCTGCCGCGGCGGAGCCGAGTCCAACCCGGCCGTGCGGGCCGTGCTCGACGCGCTCGCCGAGGCCGCGGCGTGAGCTTCATCGTCTTCGACCTCGACGGGGTCCTGGTGGACTCCGAGCAGGTGTGGGACCAGTCGCGCAAGGACGTCGTCGCCTCCCACGGTGGGACGTGGACCGACTCGGCCACCACCGACATGCTCGGGATGAGCTCCAAGGAGTGGCCCGTCTACCTGATCGAGCAGCTCGGCGTGCCGCTCAGCGTGGACGAGATCAACGACGCCGTGGTGGCCGCGATGCTGCGCGAGTACCGGCGCGAGCTGCCGCTGCTGCCCGGCGCGCGCGAGGCCGTCGAGCGGCTGTCGGAGCACTACACGCTCGGGCTCGCGTCCTCCTCGAACCGCCCGGTGATCGATCTCGTACTGGCCGAGATGGGCGTGGCCGACCGCTTCGCGGCGACCGTGTCCTCCGAGGAGGTCGCGCGCGGCAAGCCCGCGCCCGACGTCTACCGGGAGGCGCTGCGCCGGCTCGGCGCCGAGACCGCGACCGCGATCGAGGACTCCGAGGCCGGCATCCGCTCCGCCCACGCCGCGGGCCTGCGCGTGATCGCGATCCCCAACCCGCACTTCCCGCCCGGCGACGACGCGCTGGCGCTCGCCGACGAGGTCCTGCCGGACCTCGCGGCGGTCAACTGACTAGGCGGCGGCGAACGCGTCGTCGCGCGTCCCGTGCAGGGAGAAGCGCGAGGCGGTGCCGGTGATCTCCAGCAGGCGGCGGACCGGGCCTTCGGGCGCGACGACGTGCAGCCGCTTGCCGGAGGCCTCCAGGGACTGGGCGGCACGGAGGATCGTGCCGAGCGCGCTGGAGTCGATGAAGTCGACGCCGACGAGGTCCAGGACCACGGCATCCTGCGGGCCGGCGGTCGCCATCGCGAAGATCGCGCTCATCTCAGAGGTGGCGGCGAGGTCGAGCTCGCCGCCCGCGACGATCAGGTGGCTGCCGTCGACGGGGTCGTGGTCGAGGGTGAACATGGGCCGCAACCTACCTCAGCGCCCGCCCCGCATGCTCCGGGCGATGCCCGGGAGCCGCCGGATCAGCGACGGGATGTCACGGCGGGAACGATGAAGGGCGTCGAGCAGACCGCCCGCGGCGTCCTGGCCGTGCAGCGGCGCGCCGTGGCCGACGAGCAGGTGCTCAGGCACGAACGGCTTCAGGGTGTTGGGCGGCAGCGGGCGGCGGAACATGTGCACACCGGCTGGGCCGGGGCCGACCGCGTAGTGGGGGGCCGTGCCGATCGCCTCGCCGACGATCAGCCCGCGGTGCTCGGGCCACCACAGCGCGCGCTCGCGCCAGACCTTGGCCGCGTCCAGGTTCAGGACGGAGAACGGCGCGTCCGGGATCACGTCGGGCAGCTCGTGGAACGGCGCGTTGACGCGCTCGGCGATCTGCCGGCCGTCGCGCTCGTGGGCGACGAACAGCTGCAGCACCCCGGCGATCTCGCCCAGCTCGTCGGCGCGGGTGAGCGCCTCCTCGGCGTCGAACGGGTCGACCAGCCACACGCGGCCCTCGTGGACCAGCGCGTGCGCGGCGCGTTCCAGCGCGCCGGTGTCGACCCAGGTGAACCCCAGCGGATGTTCGGTTAGCTCCCTTATCGCCATCGGATCACGGCCCTACCCTCAGAGCCGGTGAAGTAGCCAGCCACCGCACTGACTCTGTCAAATCCGGCTTCGGTCCGGGCGTGCGGTGGCGTGGTGTGTCTGCTTCGCTCGCGCGCGTCCACGCCTGCATGTCCGGTCCACGAAAGGACCACTCATGCTCAAGGGCACTGACCTCACTGTTTCCCCGTTGTTCGACGGCCTGTCGCTGACGCTCGACGACGGCGCGCGCGCCGGCCTGGTGGGCGCGAACGGCATCGGCAAGACGACGTTGCTGCGCCTGCTCGCGGGCGTGGCCCCACCTGACCGCGGCGCGGTCGCGGCCGGCGTGGGCGACCGCGTCGGCTACCTCCCGCAGGACGTGCTCGACCCGCGGGCGACGATCGACGACCTGCTGCGCCGGGCGCTGGGGGAGGTGTGGGAGATCCGGCTCGAGCTCGACCGGCACGAGCGCGACTTGACCGACCTCGACGCCTACGGCGACGCGCAGGCGCGCTTCGAGCTGCTCGGCGGCTGGGCGCTGGAGGCGCGGCTGGACGAGGCGCGCCGGCGGCTGGGCATCGAGCACCTGGACCGGGGGACGGCGCTGGGCCGGCTCAGCGGCGGCGAGGCCGCGCGCTGCCTGCTCGCGTCCGTCCTGCTCGCCGACCCGACCGTCCTGCTGCTCGACGAGCCGACCAACCACCTGGACGCCGACGGGCGCGCGTGGCTGGCCGAGTGGCTGGAGGGCTTCGACGGCACGCTGCTGTGCGTCTCCCACGACCGCGACTTCCTCGACGCGACCGTGGAGCGCATCTACGAGCTCTCGCCCGACGGGCTGGAGGCCTACGAGGGCGGCTACTCCGAGTACCGGGTCCAGAAGGCGCGCCGGCGCGAGCGGCTCGCGCAGCTCGTCGAGGCGCAGGACAAGCGCCGCCGGCGGCTGGAGGGCGACATCGCGATGACGGCGCGCCAGGCGCAGTACTCCGAACGCACGATCCCGCGCCGGATCGCGCCCAAGTTCAAGCGCTACGCGAAGAAGGTGGCGAAGAAGTCGAAGGCGCGCGAGACGCGGCTGCGGCGCGAGATGGAGGCCGAGACGTGGGTGCGCGCGCCGCGCGACCCGGCCGCGTTCAAGGTCCAGCTGGAGGCGGCCGACCAGGGCCGGCGGCTGATCGCGGCGCTGCGCGGGCTGACCGTGCCGGGCGTGCTCGAGGACGTGTCGCTGACGCTCCACGCGGGTGACCGCGTCGCGCTGACCGGGCCCAACGGCTCGGGCAAGACGACGCTGCTGCACGCGCTGGCCGAGGGCGAAGTGCACGGCACCGTGCGCCTGCTCCCGCAGACGCCGGTCCGGCTGCCCGACACGGGGCTGCTGGAGTGGTTCCGGGCGCAGACGCGGCTGCCCGAGGCGGAGGCGCGGACGCTGCTCGCGCACTACCGGCTGGGCAGCGACGCGATCACGCGGCCGCTGACCACGCTGTCACCGGGCGAGCGGGCGCGCGTGCACGTGGCGGCGATCGTCGGCGCGGGCGCGGACCTGATCCTGCTCGACGAGCCCACCAACCACCTCGATTTCGAGACGCTCGAGATCATCGAGGCGGCGCTGCGCGCGTACCGCGGGACGCTCGTGGTGGCCACGCACGACCGCGCGCTGATCGAGGCCGTCGAGTGCGATCAGGTGCTGACGGTGCGCGACAAGGGGCTGGTGAGCGCGAACGCTTCGGCGATCAGCTCGTAGGAGCGCCGGCGGGCCTCGTGGTCGTGGGTGATCGTGACGACGATCACCTCCTGCGCGCCGTACTCGCTCGCGACGGCCTCGATGCCCTCTCGGACCTGCTCCGGGGTGCCCAGGATGGAGCGGCGCCCGCGCACCTTGCGGGCGTCGGCTTCGTCCAGGGACGCGAGGAAGCGCACGGCGGCGTCCGGCGGCGGGACCTCGATCAGCCGCCCGCGGCGGAGCATCGCGAACGCCATCTGGCTGGAGGCGGCGAGGCGCCGGGCCTCCTGCTCGGTGTCGGCGGCCAGCGCCCACACGGCCACGGACTGCTGCGGCGCGTCCAGCCGCACGCCCTCGCGGAACTCGCGCCGGTACACCTGGGCGATCTCGGCGCCGTTGGGGTTGATGAAGTCGGCGAACGAGTAGGGGAGGCCGAGCCGGCCCGCCCACACCGCGCTCTGCGGCGAGGACCCGAGCAGCCACGGCTCGGGGCGCTCCGGGCGGCCGGGCAGCACCTTCTGCAGCCGCGCGAGCGGGTTGGAGACCTTGATCGTGCCCTCGAAGTAGGCGAGCAGCTCGTTCAGCTGCTCGGGGAAGTCGTCGGGCAGCGCGTGGGTGCGGTCGCGCTGGAGCGCGTGCGTGGTCATCGGGTCGGTGCCGGCGGCGCGGCCGACGCCGAGGTCGATCCGGCCCGGGAACAGGCCCGCGAGCACGCTGAACGTCTCCGCGACCTTGAACGGGCTGTAGTGGGGGAGCATCACGCCGCCGCTGCCGACGCGCAGGTGGTCGGTGACGGAAGCGATCGGCCCGATCAGCGCCTCGGGGGAGGGCCCGGCGAGCATCGGCCCGCCGTGGTGCTCGGCCACCCAGTAGCGGTGATAGCCGAGCTGATCGGCCAGGCGCGCGAGGTCGAGCGTGTTCTGCAGCGCCTGCGAGCCGCTGGACCCCTCCGCGATCGGTGACTGATCGAGGATGCTGAGCAGCATGGGATCCAGGATAGGGTCCGGCCCCATGGGAGCGAGAGAGCTGCGCACACTGGTGGAGGGCGGGACCTTCTTCGAGGGCCCGCGGTGGCACGAGGGCCGCTGGTACGTGTCCGATTTCTATACGTACTCGGTGCGGGCGATCGACCCCGCGACGGGCGCCTCCGAGGTCGTGATGGAGGTGCCGGGGCAGCCGTCCGGGCTCGGATGGCTGCCGGACGGGTCGTTGCTCGCGGTCTCGATGAAGGACCGCAAGCTGCTGCGCCGCGCGCCGGACGGGACCGTGTCCGAGCACGCGGACGTCAGCGCGTTCTGCGGCGGGCACCTGAACGACCTGATCGTCGACGCGCACGGACGCGCCTACGCCGGCAACTTCGGCTTCGACCTGATGGAGATGGAGGACCCGGTGCCGACCACGCTGATCCGGGTCGACCCGGACGGCACCGCGCACGCCGAGGGCGCGGACCTGTGGTTCCCGAACGGGATGATGATCGACGGCGACACGCTGATCGTCGCCGAGACGTTCGGCGGCGGGTTCTCCGCGTTCACGATCGCCCCGGACGGCTCGTTGACCGACCAGCGCATCTGGGGCCAGATCGCGCCGCGCGTGGAGCCCGGCCCGGTCGCCGACATGCTCCCGAACCTGGGCTTCGCGCCCGACGGCGCCACGCTGGACGCCGAGGGCTGCATCTGGGCCGCGGACGGGATCGGCGGACCGACGTGCCGGATCGCGCCCGGCGGCGAGATCGTCGACGAGATCCAGCTGCCCGATGGACTTGCGGTGTTCGCCACCCAGCTGGGTGGGGAGGATGGCCACACGCTGCTTCTGTGCGCCGCGCCCGACTTCCTCGAGGTCAACCGGCGCGAAGCGCGCGAAGCCGTCCTGCTCACGACCACCGTGGAGGTTGGTGCCGCATGATCACGTTGAACCGGGCCCAGGAGCTGATCGCCGCCGGGATCGCGGAGGCCGAGCGCCAAGGGCTCAAGCTCGCGTTCGCGGTCGTGGACGCGGCCGGGCACCCGGTCGCGTCCGCCCGCATGGACGGCACGCCCTGGATCGCGCCCGAGGTCGCGCTGGGCAAGGCCTGGACGGCCGCGGCCTACGGCGCGCCGAGCGCCGCCCAGGGCGACAAGATGAAGGAGCTGCACGCCTTCTCGGCCTCGATCTCGGCCGCGACCCACGGGCGCTTCACGCCGCAGATCGGCGGACTGCCGATCACGCAGGGGGACACGGTCCTCGGCGCGATGGGGGCGAGCGGAGGGACGGGGCAGCAGGACGAAGACGTCGTGCGGTCCGCGCTCAACGGGGGGTGATGAGGGAAACTCGCGCCCAGCGCGAGTCAGGCTCATCACCCCCGGATGCGGGTCACGTCCCAGCCGGCCGCGGTGAGGGACGCGTCCCTGGTCGCGTCGTCGCGGCGGGTCGGCAGGCGGTCGTGGTGGGGTCCGTCGACCTCGACGACGCGTTTCTCGTCCGGCCAGTGGAAGTCGACCTCGATCTTCACGTTCACCAGCGGCTCGGTGTCCTGTCGCGCGAGGAACGCGTCCTCCTTGGCACTGCGCGTGCCGGCCGAGCCCTGCGCGCGCAGCTCGAGCGCCCGCTCGAGCACGTGCAGGTTCTGCCGCCCGTACGCCCGTGCCATGCACGCTTCCGTGGCCGCGAGGTTGAAGATGTGCCAGTACTCGGCCTGGTGGATGACGTATGCGAGCTGATGCGGCGTGAGCTCGTCCGTGAGGTCCACGCACATCCGCGCGACGGTGGTGACGGGGATGCCACGCCACACGACCACGTCCCGCGGATCGAGCCGGCGGACGGTGTGCACGACGACGCCTTCGAGCGACCGGCGCGCCGTGGTCACCACGTGGATCGCGGACTCGGGCCAACGTGAGACCTTCCAGAACTCGGCCACCGACAGGTGGCTGAGCGTGGCGTCGTCGCCGCCACCGAGAACGGCGGCCATCCACCGGCCCTCGCGGGACAGCGCGGGGTGACCGACGGCGTACACGCCGCGGTGCACGCGGTGCAGCCGGCCGGCGAGCGCGGCGCGGCGGACCGCGTCCTTGTCCAGGCCCATCGTCCGCAACTGCTCCACCGTGACGACGCCGTACTGTCGTGCGGCGAGCGTGCTCAGGTCCAGGGGCATCCGCGCATCCTTGCGCGGACCCCCGTGACGGCTCTACGCGCGTTCGTGAAAAGTTCACGCCGACTTTGCCACGCGATAGCGCAGGTGCGTCACGCGGTCCCCCTGCACGGTCTTGATCGGCCCCTCCAGCACGTACGGGCCCTCGGGCAGCGACCCGAAGAACGGCGTGCCGCCGCCCAGCGCCACCGGCACCAGGTCGATGTCGATCTCGTCGATCAGGCCCGCCGCGAGCGCCTGGGTGGCGATCGAGCCCGCGTTCCGCTCAACTCATCGGTACGCCGAACACGCGCCGGTAGAACGCGAGCTCGGCCTCGGCCGCGCGCTGCAGGTTCTCGGCCTTGCGGAAGCCGTGCTGCTCGCCCTCGAACACCAGGTACTCGTGCTCGATCCCGTTGCGCGCCAGCGCCGCCACGATCACCTCCGACTGCGACGGCGGGACGACCCGGTCCTCGGCGCCCTGGAGCACGATCACGGGCGCGCGGATGGCGTCGGCGTGCGCCAGCGGCGAGCGCGCGGCCCACTCGGAGCGGTCGATCAGCCAGTCCAGGTAGCGCGACTCGAACTTGTGCGTGTCGTCGGCGAACGCGCTCAGGTCCGCGACCCCGAAGTAGTCCGCGCCGCACGCGAACACGTCCGGGTAGCGCGTCAGCGCGCTGAGCACGGTCCAGCCGCCCGCGCTGCCGCCGGTGATCGCCATCCGGGCGCCGTCGACCTCGCCCTGCTCGGCCAGGTGGCGCGCCGCGTTGACGGCGTCGTCGGTGTCGACGAGCCCCCATTGCCCGTGCAGGCGCTCGCGGTACTCCCGGCCGTACCCGGTCGAGCCGCCGTAGTTGACGTCCACCACCGCGAACCCGCGCGACGTGAGGAACTGGATCCGCGCGCGCAGGACGGAGCTGACGTGCGCGGTGGGGCCGCCGTGCACATGCACGACCAGCGGCGGGCGCTCGCCCTCCGGCCCCTCGTACTCGGGGTGGTGCGGGGGATAGAACAGCGCGTGCGCGGTCTCGCCGCCCGTGGTCGGGTACTCGAACGCGCGCGGCACGGAGACGTACGCCTCGTCCACCAGCTCGGGTTCCGGCGGGCTGAGCTGCTCGACCGCGCCCGAGTCCACGTCGACGGCCACCACGCGCGGCCCGCGGGTCGCGGACGCGCCGATGAACAGCGCGCGCCGCCCGTCCGTGGTCAGGTCGACGATCCGCGTCAGGTCGAGCTCGACGTCGCGGATGCCGGTCGCCTCGATCACGCCCAGGCGGTCCACACCCGCGCTGAAGGACGTGAACACGATCCGCCCGTCGGCCAGGAACCCGTAGTAGGACTCGCCGAACACCCACATCGGCCCGCCGATCTCGGCCTCCAGCGCCGTCACCGCCGACCCGTCCTCGCGGTACAGGTTCCACCAGCCCGTGCGGTCCGAGCAGAAGTGCAGCAAGCCGTCCGGGCTCCACGCGGGCTGGACGATCGCCTCCGCCTCACCGCCGGCGACGCGCCGCTTCCTAAAGAGGGACAGGCCCTCTTTAAGGTCGGCGACGTAGAGCTCGCAGCCCTCCCACGGCATCCGCGGGTGGTCCCAGGCCAGCCAGGCGATCCGGGCCCCGTCGGGCGAGACGCGCGGGGCGGCGTAGAAGTCGTGGCCGGACTCCAGGACCACGGGCTCGCCGCCGCCGAGCGGGATCGCGACGAGCTCGTTGACGTGCTCGGGCTCGGCGACCCGCTCGCGCACGGCCACGAGCCACTCGCCCGCCACGCGCAGGTCGGCGTAGCGCAGGCCGTGCTCGGTCTCCGGCGCGGGTGTGAGCGCGCGCTCGCCGGCGTACACGCGCTGGTCGCCGTCGTGGCAGTGGTAGAGCGTGCCGTCGTGCACGGTGTAGGCGCCACCGCCGTACTCGTGCACGCGGGTGCGGGCGCTGTGGCCCTCCGGGATCGCGTCCGTGCACGTGCCGTCGGGCGCGCGCCGGACGACCACCTCCCGCCCGCCCTCGAGCGAGCGCGTCTCGGACCAGTACACGTCGGCGCCGTCGGCGACCACGAGCGAGTGCGACCAGCCCGGATCGCGGGCGACGACCGCGCCGGTGACGGGGGACGGCCAGGAGCCGTACGGAGCTTCCATGCCTCCACGGTAAGGGGTGAGCCGCACCATTTGCCCGATGCCGAACGTGCACACCGGGTCCAAGATGGTGCGGGTGTCCCCCTCCCCAACCGTCAGCCCCGCTCGGAATAATGGTGTTCTCGTGGCTTCCCGCGTCACCAGCACCACGTTCGTCGGTCGGGCCGCGGAGCTCGCCGAGCTCCGGGCGGGGCTGCTGGAAGCCCGGCAGGGGAGGCCGGGGCTCGCGTTCGTCGCCGGCGAGTCCGGGCTCGGCAAGACGCGGCTGGTGGCCGAGGTCGAGCGCGTCGCCCGCGAGCAGGGCATGCGCGTGATCGGTGGCGACTGCGTCGAGCTGGGCGAGGGCGAGCTGCCGTACGCGCCGCTCGTCTCCGCGCTGCGCCCGCTCGCGCGCTCCGGCCACGAGGCCTTCGGCGCGCTGTCGGAGCCCGCGCGCGCCGCGCTGGCCCAGATCCTGCCCGGCCTGGGCCGCGCCGAGGAGCGCGCGGACGACGAGGCCACCGCCCAGGCGCGCCTGTTCGACGCGCTGCTCGAGTTGCTGGAGCTGCTCGCGGGCGAGGACGGGCTGCTGCTGACGATCGAGGACCTGCACTGGGCCGACCGCTCCACGCGCGCGTTCCTGGTCTACCTGGCGTCGTCGCTGTGCCGCGAGCGCGTGCTCGTGCTCACCACCTACCGGCCGGACGAGCTGCACCGCCGCCACCCGCTGCGCCCGCTGTTGGCCGAGCTCGAGCGCGACGCCCGCGCCCGCCGCGTCGAGCTGCACCCGCTCACGCGCGAGGAGCTCGCCGAGCAGCTCACGGACATCCTCGGCGGTCCGCCCCGCCAGGACCTGCTGGACCGCCTGTTCGCCCGCTCGGAGGGCAACCCGCTGTTCGCCGAGGAGCTGCTGGCGGCCGGGCTGGACGGCCGCGGCGCG
>Ga0065721_10052071_pt1 | contig 12746 bp, 11 predicted proteins | sample Mesricmetagenome_FD_59108 | JGI IMG/M metagenome (GOLD analysis project Ga0065721, IMG submission 59108) | Mesophilic microbial community from rice straw/compost enrichment Sample: eDNA_1 v2 (version 2) | ecosystem: Engineered > Solid waste > Grass > Composting > Bioreactor | place: USA: Davis... | reverse complement strand
TCCTCGAAAATGGTCAGATGAATGACATCTGATGCCACTTATTCTGGCAAAAGGTTGCCAAAACTGCACGCCCAGATAACCAGCCCCTAATGAGACTTCTGGAAGTATTGGCAATCGGGCCTTCCGGGAGTCAACTTTCGAGGAGCATGGGGCGTTCAAAGAGCGACAGCCTGACGGATTGACAGACATCTGCTTCCAGACTTCTGTCACTTATGGAGAAGCCGGGAGGGATGCCAGAAGATCATCCACGAGGCGAAACAGGATTTCGTTGGTCACCTGAATCTCCGCAGGGACCCGACCGGCTTGCCCGGCAATCGACCGAAATCGCTTCAGCGAGAACGTCCCATTCCCCGAAGTGGTCAGCAGAATCTCATAATATTGGGTCCCCTGGGGATAAGCAGAGGGGGGAGTGGAACGAACGAGAATCTGACCGTTATTCGGATCAAGTTCCAGCGGCCCAATCGTTTCCAGCAGGTAGGTCACCCGACGGGAAAGCTCGCTCGCCCATTGTTCCAGCAGAGGAAACGCAGCATTTTTCAGCTGAGGGACGTATAGCACCAGCTCAGACAAGGCGCAGCTCAATGAATCCAGCTGCGTCAATTCCAGCCGAAGTACCAGGCCGGATGTATCCTGAACCTGTAACGTCGCTGGCATCGCTGCCCCGGAGGACCGAAGCGACCGCAATTGCACATCGAGATCATCTCTCAGTGACATAACAGTTCCTTCCGGGGGAGTCGCCCCCACAGATTCTCCCGAATCACGTCACCCCCGTTCGCCAACGAGGCCTGCAGATTCGTGAGACGGAGAGGCTGTTTTCACCATTCTATTTTACCAACGGGTGTCGAAGGAAAGGGCAATCTCTGCAGAGAATCATCCGATCTTCCCCATATTTTCAGAGTCAGGACAGGTCGATGAGATGGATTACGTCCCCGAAAATCCGATCGTCCCGCTCAGCGTGCCGAGTCACTCCCCCTTAAAGGATTCGGGAAACACAAGTTCTGACACTCGCAGGGGCCGGGTTCCCTTGCTAGGATTTCACCCTTCACCACTGATTCGTGCGACACGAAGACACCACTCAATCTTCCACAGGCCTCAAAGCAAAGGCTTTGCCCTGCGGTCGATACAGAAAATATTTACAGTCAATTCGAGGATCTGAAATGCGTCGTTACATGGTGGCTGGCAACTGGAAAATGAACACCACCCGGAGCGAAGGGGTTGCACTGGCCAAAGCCCTTGTGGAAGGGTCTCAGGCCGCTGCTGGTGCCATTGATGTCCTGATTTGCCCCCCATTCCCCTATCTGATTCCCGTTGTGGATGCCGTTTCGGGAAGTCACATTGCCGTCGGGGCCCAGAACGTCTACTTCGAAGCTCCGGGAGCATTCACCGGGGAAGTGTCGCTGGAGATGCTTCAGGATGTGGGGGCCACATATGTCCTTCTCGGGCATAGCGAGCGTCGTCATATTCTCGGCGAAAGCGACGAACTCATTAACCGTAAGGTATTGGCTGCATTGAAGAAAGGAATTCGCCCCGTCCTGTGTGTCGGAGAACTCCTTGAAGAGCGACAGCAGAATCAGACGGAAGCCGTTCTGGATCGCCAGATGGAGCTGGGGCTGGCAGGAGTCACTGCCGAGGATCTCGCGAATGTTGTGATCGCTTACGAACCGGTCTGGGCGATCGGAACCGGACTGACAGCGACACCTGATCAGGCCAATTCCGCTCATGCTCACCTTCGCAAGTGGGTCGAGACCCGTTACACTGCTGAGGTTGCGAATTCCCTGCGAATTCTTTACGGCGGAAGTGTCAAAGCCAGTAATGCGGGCGAACTGCTCAGCCAGCCACATGTGGATGGGGCTCTGGTTGGGGGAGCCAGCTTGAAGGCATCCGACTTCCTCCCGATTATCGAGGCTGGAGTCAGTGCATCTCAAAAATAGATGCCGCGATTGAATTGATAGCGAGTGGATTGACAATGTGATTGCCCGGTCAGGATGGCCAGGCGCATTGAAAGGGACCGGTTGTGTTAGCCATTTTTCTGCAGTTGCTCCTGCTCTTCGTCGGCCTGTTTATGATGTTCATCATCCTCCTCCAGCGGGGACGGGGAGGCGGGTTGGCTGGAGCCTTGGGCGGAGCCGGTGGGCAGAGTGCCTTCGGAACCAAAGCAGGCGACCAATTTACCTGGCTCACCGTTGGGACCGCCATCGTCTGGGTTCTCCTCGCGGGAATCAGCGGGTGTGTCATGAGAAATGACAGCACCAGCTACGCACGTCGCCATCTCGCTGCGGAAGATGAAGAGGAAACCACAGGAGTTTCATCCTCTTCTGACGACGACAGCAGTTCTGCACCAGAGATTCAGAAGATTCCAGACCTGGACATCTCGCCACCAGAAATGCCGGCATCGGGAACGAAGACTCCAGAAAGCCCAGCTTCCTCAGAATCTCCTGCGAAGACAGAGGAAGCGAAGCCGGAAATGCCGGCTCCGGAAGCACCGAAGCTGGAAGCCCCGGCTCCTGCTGCGGACAAGCCTGCTGATGCACCTGCAGCTTCAGAATCCAAGCCGGAGACACCAGCACCCGAAACTCCTGCTCCTGAGAAGCCAGCAGAGTCCCCAACCCCGGAAGCAACTGCGAAGCCCGAAACTCCCACTTCAACTCCTGAACCTGAATCCCCCGCTTCACCGGAAGCGAAATAAGCCCATCGCTGCGACGTCTGGTGAAATGGCATTCCCCCTGAGGAACGGTTGCGGGTGAAAAGGAAGCTCGCCCGCAACATCATCCGGGAGATACCCATAGACGAATTGAGGACCTCAAGTGCTACTGAGCATGACCGGGCATGGTGATGCCTCGGGACAGAATGACCGGATCAGCGTCACCGCCGAAATTCGGAGCGTCAACAATCGTCACCTGAAAGTGACTTTACGCTGTCCTGAGCCATTTCTGGCCCTCGAAGCCAATGTCGACCGCCTCGTTCGCAGCATGGTCTCCCGAGGCACCCTGACCATTCATCTGCGAATCCGCCATCTCGGAGATCTCTCGTCAGTCTCACTCAATCCGGGAGCGATCAGGCAATACTGGAATCAGCTCAACGAGATTGCTCACACACTCGGAACAAAGCCGCCTGGTGATCTGGGCTCCCTCCTCCATCTCCCCGGAGTCGTCGGCGAAGATGAATCTCGAGTGGTCGAGGAAACAGACTGGCCGCTTCTGGAACAGGTCCTGACTCAAGCCCTGAAAAATCTGCAGGAATTCCGCCGAAGGGAAGGGGAATTCATGGCCGCCGAGTTGCGGTCTCTTTGCAGGGTCATTGAGGAAAACGCCGAACAGATTGCCCTGCGAGCACCCACCATTATCACCGAATATCGTGACCGTCTGAAGCAGCGTGTGAATGAGCTGCTGGCCATCAGCGGCGTTCAGGTTTCTGACAATGACCTGATTCGCGAAGTAAGCCTCTTCGCGGACCGTTGCGATATCACCGAAGAATTGACCCGGCTCCGTTCTCACCTTCAACAGTACCGGGCCCTACTTGATTCTGAGGGTTCCAATGGCCGAAAGCTGGAATTCCTCGGGCAGGAACTCTTTCGCGAAATCAACACGACCGGTTCCAAGGCCAATAACATCGAGATCGCACACCGTGTCGTAGAGATGAAGGCTGCAATTGAAAAGATGCGGGAAATCATCCTGAACGTCGAATAACACGTCCCTCTCCCCATGCCGATTCAAGTTCGACAGATCGACCACGTCTCGCTTGTCGTTGCTGATCTGGAAGCCTCCCGTCGTTTCTATGCCGATCTTTTGGGAATGACGATTGTCCCCCGTCCCGCGTTCGATTTCGGCGGGCTCTGGCTGCAGGCGGGATCGACGCTCATTCATCTGATCGAACAGCACAAGGAATCAGGTCCTGCGGGAAACACCATATTTCCGGGGGCAAGCCCGAGCCGGACCTGGCATGTGGCCTTTCTGGTGGACAACGTCTCCGCTGCGCTGGCTGAAATGCAGACACATCAGGTCCGTATCGCATCAGGCCCCAAGAAACGCCCGGATGGTGCATTACAGCTGTTTGTGTTTGACCCGGATGGGTATGTGATTGAACTGGGAGAGCCAGCCCCACCGCTCCCGGGTCCGACGAACTAAAGGTCACCCGAGACAATGGGGGATACAAAGCCGCTGTTACGGGCAGGTAACGTACGGATTGTGCGGTTCCTGATGAGTTTTTCGCCGGCAGTCCTGTCAATTTGCCGAAATTCAGCAAGCTTCCGGTCAAGAGGGCAGATAATGGTTACAGAACGGTGTTGATCAGAGAATCACACAAGGGGATGCAGGTGGACTGGTTCATCATCCACTCGCCTGCTTATACTGCCCGTTCCCGCAATTCGGAGAGAGGCTGCGGGATAACTGGATGGTTTCAGAACTTGTGAGGTGATGCACCCCGGTCGCGGTGTGACGAGTGTACCGGCATGAACACAGTGGTGAACTCACCACTCCTGTTGGAGGTTCCGGACATCGACCACAAGCATGCACGTCCGCTCCCAGCAAGTTGCCACCCCGAGTTTGACATCCATTGTGTATTCACGAGAGAACGCTCAATAGACTCCTTTGAGAAGACCATGCAGGAAATGTCCAAACGAGTTGTCCTGGGTTCCATGGTAGTCGCCGGAGTGGTAGCCCTGGCGGCACTTGCGGATCTGGTAATGGGAGTCCCATTCTCCGGTTCGTCTCATACCCGGGTCATGGATATCATTTTTATCATTTGCAGTGCCATTGTGATCTATCTGAGTTGGACCGTCCTCAAAGAAATGAGTTGACCCATTTCGGCTCCGCTTCCCCTCAAGGGGAGTCTTTTTTCAGCTTCAATGACTTCTTCGCAGCCACTTCTTACGCTGGCTGCCGCCGGACGCTCTTCGTTCTACCTGCTCCCTGAGCTTGTCCTTCCAGAACTTTTCCTGAATCCACGTTGCGTCTGAAAAAACGCATCTTGACGCCAACGGGTGATGCGAGAGAATCCCAGACAAAGGACGTGCTCGCGCTCACCAGACCAGTTCACTCGCGGGAGTTGATTGCATGATCTCAGGCAGGGAAGCTGACGTTGAGTCGAATCCTCACGTAAAGCTCTTCGTCCTCGACACCAACGTCATTCTTCATGATTCCACCTGTCTCAGACAATTCGAGGAGCACGACCTCGCCGTTCCGATCACAGTTCTGGAAGAGCTGGACCAGTTCAAAAAAGGCAATGGAGAAATTCACTATCACGCCCGGGAATTTCTCCGGGCGCTGGATGAACTGACCGGAGACATTCTTTGTGGCACCGGAGCCCCGCTGGGCGAAGGTCTGGGACATATCCGGGTGATTATCGATTCCAAAATCGATCCGACCTTACGTGACATTCTTCTGACCGACTCTCCGGATCACCGCATTCTCTCTGTCGCATTGAGACTCAAACAGGAAGAACCTCATCGGCAGGTCATTCTGGTCACCAAAGACACCAGTCTCCGATTAAAAGCAAAGTCATTTTCTCTCCCCGCTCAGGACTACACCACCGACAAGGCTGAAAGCCTCGAATCTCTTTATTCCGGGCGTCGAACTCTGACTGGACTCCCCGGAACACTCATTGACCGGATCTACGACGATTCCGACTCTGTCCTGGTCGATGACGTTCCTGATCTGAAGGACCCTCGTCCAAACGAGAACTTCGTCCTGAAAAACGGATCGAAGTCGGCCCTGGTCACCTGCCGCGGAAACAGCCGCGTCCTCACTCGGGTTAACAAGGTTTCCGCCTTTGGAATCACCCCCCGGAATTCCGAACAGTCGTTCGCTCTGGCAGCACTACTGGATGATTCCATTCAACTGGTTACGCTCACCGGGAAAGCTGGCTCCGGGAAAACGCTCCTCGCTTTGGCAGCGGGGCTGGAGTGCCGAAAGAATTACAGGCAGATCCTGTTGAGTCGTCCAACCGTTCCGCTCAGTAACAAGGACCTGGGGTTCCTGCCCGGAGACATCTCAGCAAAGCTCGATCCCTACATGCAGCCACTCTTCGACAATCTCTCAGTGATCCGACAGGAACAGGGGGGACATGATCGGAATGACAAACTGCAGGAACTACTTGATAACCAGAAACTCGAGATCACTCCTTTGGCCTATATTCGCGGTCGTAGCCTCCAGCGGGTCTTCTTCATTATCGATGAAGCCCAAAACCTGACACCGCATGAAATCAAAACAATCATTACCCGTGCCGGAGAAGGGACAAAGATCGTGCTCACCGGAGACATCCGGCAGATCGACCACCCGTATCTGGATTCTCGATCCAACGGGTTGACATACCTGATCAACCGGATGGTGGGGCAGTCCATCTACGCCCACGTTGCATTGGAAAAGAGTGAACGATCCCTGCTCGCCGAACTCGCCAGCGACCTGCTCTAGGAAGTTCACCAACCGCGAATTTTCTCAGAACAACACTCATTCCCGACGGAACTGCCCCCCATTTTCTATCTGACTCAAAGAAACCGGAACGGGAGAGCATTGCCCTCCCGACCCTGACTAGCGACAATTGAACAAGATCGATGAGGCCCGGTCGATTTGGGCCAGGTGCCACCATGCGTGGGCTTCATTGTCGTCCTCCTCTGGTCATTTGACAGGATCAATCCTCACTCGCAAACGCACGCTGTCCCCCAGTTGAACATGAGTGCCTCCGGCACCTGACATTTCATGCTTGAAATATTTCAGATCAGCATGGCCCTTCTGGTCTCCCTCACGGGACTGACCGCAGCAATTGCAGAAGGGGCACCTCAACTGGCCTTCACTCTGCCGATCGCGCTGGCAACCTGGTATTTCGTCGACTATCAAAAAATCTGGTCTGCCCCCAAATGGCTCACCTCAACGCTCGCTCTTGTGGCACTTCTGGTGACTGGAGCGGAGTTCGCTGCGATGGTGGACCAGTCCTATCTTGCCGCCGGAAACCACCTGCTGTCCTACCTGACGTGGATTCTGTTGTTTCAACAGAAGACGGTCCGGACCTATTGGACTCTTCTGGCCCTCTGCATCTCGCAGATCGCCATCACCTCCCTACTGACCTATTCGATGTGGTTCGGGATTGCCCTGCTGGCATTTTCACTGCTGGCCTCATGGACACTTTCGATATTTCTGCTGTACCGCAGCGTGAACTTCCTGAATGATGACCGTCCGACACAGAAGGATTTGTCTCACTCGTCCAGTACCCGCAATCGAATCGCCCGACATTGGTCCGGCGTCTCCCGAGACCGCCACGAACGTCTGGTGACGGGGCGTTTCTATGGAAGCACCGTCGCGGTGACAGGAGTCACACTGTCAATTGCGACGCTATTCTTTCTGTTTATACCCCGAATCTGGCCGAGCAAGAGTATGGCCCGGGGAGGAACAGGCCGGGCTCCCCTCACCGGCTTCACGACGGAAGTCCGTTTAGGAGACATGGGAGAGATCCTTGAGAGCAACGAAAACGTCATGACAGTCCAAGTTTTCGATGCCAGAACAGGAATCCCTCTTGCCCCATTGGAAGCGGAGAAATATCTGGGCGCAGAGCCACTGTTCCGGGGAGCTGTCCTTGAAGAATATCTGCATGGCCGCTGGCACCGTTCTCCACTCAAAGCCTCCCGGGATGTCGATGAAGGGATCAGCGACGCAGAATACCGGTTGCGGATTGATCTTGAACCCCTGGGAACCGGAGCGATCTTTGGATTTGGGAATACACTGGGAGCAGCCACGGCCAAGCCTTACGGCACCATCTCCTGGGATTACTTCACCAATGAGCTGACTCGTGGAGAAGAGACCGACCTTGACCGGAACTTTTCGTATGACCTCTTCACCGCGTCCGGGCCACCGGACCAGTGGCTGTCGGAGCGCCGTCGATTCGAACTGGCCTCCCCATTCAAATTCGATTTGAGAACCGGTCGACTGATTCCAATGAATCAGACCAAGTTCTTCGCCAATCTGAATTATCTCACAGAGTTGCCACGGAACCTGGCCCCTCTCTTTCCCATCGTTGAAAAGATCACCCAGGGAACATCGACGAAGAGAGAAGCTGCCCAGCGAGTCAATGACTGGTTAATGAATTCCGGTGAGTTTCAGTACTCAATGAAGTTGCAGCGGACTAACACGTCGATTGACCCGATTCTTGATTTTCTGACCAATCACAAGACCGGGCACTGTGAATACTTCGCGTCATCGATGGCGACAATGCTTCGTTGTCTGCGGATTCCATCACGGGTCGTCACCGGCTTCAAAGGGGGAACGTTTGATCCTCTTACAGGAACACTCCAGGTTCGGATGCTGCACGCACATGCCTGGGTCGAGGCCTATATCGATAACCGATGGGTCACCTTCGATCCAACTCCCCCCGAACGCAATGCCACCGTTTCGAATATCAACAAGGGACCTTCTCGCTGGCTTCGCAACTGGCGCACTGCCGAAGGGGTCTGGCACCGGTTGAGCCTGATGTCTCGCGACACACAGGAAGAACGAATTTATCAGCCGCTTGTCGAACGGCTGAAAACTGCGGGAGACACCGCGAAAGAATTGATGCAGGGGCGCAGGGATTCGATTCGGCGGGTGCTGACCTTCTTCACATCTCCCGAACGCTGGTTCACGATGGAAGGGGCCATTGTAGCCGTATTGCTGATGATGTTACTTGCAGCCGTCAGCTGGCTGATTCGAGGACTCTATCAGGCGACACGAACCCTTTCCGGATTCATCAAATCTTCGGCAGGTGCTCTGGGGTCACGCACCCCCCGGGTTCCGTTTTATGATCGGTTCATCGCACTTCTGAAGCAGCATGGCTTTGTTCAGGCCCCAACGCAAACCGCAAGAGAATTCATTCACGCCACGATTCCGGCAATTGAATCGAAACTAACTCAGAATGGGGCGAAAGACTGGCTGGAGGATGTCGTCGAGCAGTTCTATCGGGTCCGTTTCGGGGAGGAAGAATTGACTCCGGAAGAAACTCAAGCCCTTGAACAGCGGCTGCGTTCTCTGGAAGCCTGTCTTGCCTCCGATCAGGACGAATCGACGTGATCAACATTGACAGCAGACGTAACTTTCTGAACTCATCCGCCCTCTTCCTTCTCGGTCTTCTGTTGCTGAGCCTGTTTCTGGCGTGGATTGCGGACATCAGAGCCTTCTCTGGAATTCATTTCACGTGGCGGGACACTGGAATTGGCCTTGTTGCAGCGGCACTGATGCTGCTGGTTTTCGGAGGAATCACCCCGGTCCGCGACCAGGCAGAAAAAATCCTCGGAGGTGCCCTGAGTGCCTGTTACTGGTACGACCTTCTGATTCTGGCCATTCTCGTCGGCTTCACAGAAGAGCTTCTGTTCCGGGGGGTTTTGGAGCCTTGGGTCTCCCGGATCAACCCTCTCTTCGGGATGATCAGCGTGAGCGTGTTCTTTGGACTCCTGCATGCGGTCTCTGTTGGATACGCGATTGTCGCAGGGGTGCTGGGCCTGATTCTCAGCCTGCTGGCACATGGCCCGGGAGAGTACAATCTTCTTCGGCCAATCGTGGCACACGCTGCCTACGATTTCGCAGGATTCCTTTGGGTCGTCTATCAGTACCGGAAGAGACATCCAGAGGAATCATACGATGCGAAAAAGGATGTCTCCCTACCGCAAGATGAACTGTCCCGAGACGACATCCATTCCCTGTAACTCGATCACTGCCAATTCAGCGACCCGATCAATTCGCGACAGAATTTTGGCATCATCCCATCGATGGATGGCCTTCATTCATCAACTCCATCTTCAAACCTCGTAGACACACCGTTCGCTTCAAGCAGCATTCTTCCCCTCATGTCGACCTCCTCTCTCCCCTCCCCTGTTCACTCCGAAAATCCCATGCCGGCTCATGGGCCGAAGATGGGAACGATTTCGCTTCCACATCCCTTTGTTCAGGCGGCATTGAGCGGGTACAGCGACTGGCCAATGAGGACGCTCGCCCGGCGCTATGGGGCCTGCTACACACTTGCGGAAGTGATGCTGGAACGCTTTGTTTCCGAGGTGAAGGGAACCGGCAAGACCGGTCATTACCTGCTTGTCCGTGATGAAGATCACCCGGTCGGAGGTCAGCTGATGGGGGCCGAACCCGAGCGGTTCGCCCCGGCCGCCCTGCGACTGGTCGAAGCGGGTTTCGATGTCATCGATATCAACTTTGGATGCCCGGTACGTTCTGCCATCGGAGGATGCCGCGGAGGATATCATCTCAGCCAGCCAGCAGTGGCACTGGAGATTGTCGATCGCGTTCGGAACGCTGTCCCGGAACAAATCCCTGTCACCTTGAAGATGAGACGGGGGATCGACGATACCCCTCTCAGCCGTGATCGTTTTTTTGAGATCCTCGATGGAGCCTTTGCTCGTGGAATCAGCGCTGTGACGGTTCATGGACGAACGGTCGAACAGAAGTATCGCGGTCCCAGCCAATGGTCCTTTCTCAAAGAGGTGAAAGAGCACGTCGGTAACAGAACGATTCTGGGAAGCGGGGATCTGTTCACTGCCCAAAACTGTATCGACATGATCCGGCAGACGGGGGTCGATGGCGTGACGATCGCCCGTGGTGCGATCGGAAATCCATGGATCTTCCACCAGGCGTGCGCACTCTGGAGAGGAGAGCCATTGCCACCCCCACCCACCGTAAAGGAGCAGTTGTCCACGCTTCGAGAGCATCTGGCACTCGCTCAGGAAGTCCTCGGCCCTCAACGAGGATTCAGCAGCCTGCGCCGGTTTGCTTTCAAATACGCACGTCTACATCCCCGGAACCTTGAGCTAAGGAACGCCTTTGCCCGGATGAGAACCATCGACGACTGGGAGACAATTCTGCTTCAGTACTATTCTGACGACCGTCCCGGTCAGTACCCCGATTCGGCCGACGAAACCAGCGATTGCACCGAAGGGGAAGCGTGAAAAGTGCCTGGAACGCGCCCCCATCTTGTTCCCCAAGCACCGAACCGTTAAAATTTCGTTAATTGATTCGCCTGAGACAGAACGTCGATGAGACTCATCCGACCGATCTCCGGCGAACCCGCACAGCGTTTCCACTCGGGTCTCTGACCCGATTTATTCCCACCGAATGCGGACCCTCTCCGCGTCCTGACTGTGAATCGCTTCCCTATGAAAGTCTGGATTGTCGCTGCTGGAGTCATCGCTGCCATTGGGGGAGCCAGTCAGGTCTCCCTGCATGCAGGAACTCCGGAGCAGGACTTCCCTGCTGTCCGTGAGATTCTGACGAAGTATTGCTACGAATGTCATTCGAGCAAAAAGGCGGAAGGGGGCCTTAACCTCGAACGGTTCGACAGCTTTGCTGCCGCCCAGAAGGAAAAGACTCTCTGGGAGGGAGTTCAGGGGCGTTTTTTTCCACGGGAAATGCCTCCGGAAGGAGCCCCTCAACCCAATGACCAGGAACGTGATCGGCTCCGGAACTGGCTGACCGCAATGGTCAAGCACGATGGCGACTGCACGGAGATCGCCAACGATCGCAACACCAACTTCTATCGCGGCCATGTCATGAGCCGTCGACTCACCCGGACCGAATATGCCAACGCCATTCGGGACCTGACGGGAGTGGAAATCAATGCAGTGGAACTTCTCCCATCGGATGGCTCCGGGGGGGAAGGGTTCGATGCGGTTGGGGACTCATTATTTCTGTCCCCCATTCACCTGGAACGCTACCTCGAAACCGCACAGCAGGTCACAGCGGCCCTCTGGCCAGAAGCACCGCAGGAGAATGAGCCGGAACGACTTCGACAACGACGGGCTGAAATCGGAGGGGATGTCCTGATTGAGGGTGTCGAGGGTCTGGAACTGGCCCGAAAGACGCTGGCTCCTCTCGCCCGTCTTGCTTTTCGTAGACCGGTACCGCCCGAAGAACTGGATCGTTATCTGAAATTTTATCAGCTGGCTTTGGAGCGTGGCGAAAGCCACCGCGCCGGGTTACGTCTGGCGCTTCAGGGGATTCTTCTCTCCCCTCACTTCTTCTTCCTGGCCGAACCGGAACCGGAGACCCCCGAAAATTCAGAAGCGGCAAAAAACGATGACGGCATTCACCCGCTCCCTGATCACGCCCTCGCAGCACGTCTGGCAGCCTTTCTCTGGTCATCATTGCCGGATGAAGAACTTCTCGACGCAGCTGATGCGGGAATTCTCCAGCAGGATGATGAATTGCGAAAGCAGGTGCGGAGGATGCTGAAAGATCCTCGTGCCCGCGCACTCGGAGAGAACTTCGGGATGCAATGGCTCGGGCTGATGCCGCTCGGGGGGACAGTGCAACCCGATCCGAATCAGTTTCCAGAGTTCACCCCTGATGTGGCACAGGCAATGAAGTCCGAGACAGCCCTGTTCATCGCCGGGTTGTTCATGGAGGATCGTAGCCTGCTGGAGCTGATCGATTCGGACTACACCTACCTGAATGAATCACTCGCACGGCTGTACGGCATCCCGGATGTGCAGGGTCCAGAGATGCGAAAAGTCTCTCTCCCGGATCGCAAACGGGGAGGCGTTCTGACTCAAGCGAGTGTCCTGACGGTCTCCTCCTATCCCCTTCGGACCAGTCCGGTTTTGCGCGGGCGCTGGCTGCTGGAAGAACTGCTCGGAAGCCGCGTTCCTCCTCCCCCACCGGGAGTTCCCCCTCTTCCGGAAGCAGACGAAAATGGCCAGATCCTCTCCCTGCGGGAACAGCTGGAGAAACACCGCTCCAACCCGCAATGCTCGAGCTGCCATAATCGTATGGACCCGCTCGGCTTCG
>Ga0065721_10052070_pt1 | contig 12746 bp, 16 predicted proteins | sample Mesricmetagenome_FD_59108 | JGI IMG/M metagenome (GOLD analysis project Ga0065721, IMG submission 59108) | Mesophilic microbial community from rice straw/compost enrichment Sample: eDNA_1 v2 (version 2) | ecosystem: Engineered > Solid waste > Grass > Composting > Bioreactor | place: USA: Davis... | reverse complement strand
CGCGGTGCCTGATCCCCGCCGATGGCTATTACGAATGGACCATCGGCCTCGACAAGGGCAAGGACCCGCACTGGATTCATATGCCGGGCGCTGAAGGCTTCAGCTTTGCCGGGCTCTATGCCGTCAACAGCAAGATCGACCCCAGCACGGCGCCGCTGATGAGCTGCAGCATCATCACCGGCCCAGCCGAGCCGCCCGTCGACGCGATCCATGATCGCCAGCCGCTCATTCTGGACCCGGCCGACTATGACGCCTGGCTGGACCCGAACACGCCGGCAGCCGAACTCTTCGCAATTCTCGGCCGGCACATCAACGACCGGATGGAATTCCACCGCGTTGACCGCCAGGTCAATTCCAACCGCTGGCAGGGCGGCTCCGAGGCGATCCAGCCCCTTTGACATAAAGTCACTTGCGGGCTTTTTCGGATAGGCGGCTCGCGTCTTCCGGTGACGCCCATTGAAGCGCAAACTGTCGGGATTCGCAGCAGGGTGTCACCAGTTGCTGGTAGAGCTCGTCCGACGTGAACTTGTGCCCCAGGCTGGCCACCAGCGTGGGAAGGTGCAGCTCGACCGGCGGACCGGGACACGGTCTTGCGCTCTTGAAGCCCTGATGGTCCCGACCGCAGATGATAAAGAGGCGCCAGCCAGCGTGCATGCGCCCATAGATGGTCGGCACGACTACTATGTCATCGGCCGGCCTAATCTCTCGTATCTGGCAGGCTTTCTCGGCCCATTTCATATCATCTTGAGGAGGCGGGTTTTTCGCACGGTCGCAGCCGGCCGACTTGGCAATTTCCAGCATCAAGGGTCGGCCATGCTTGTCGCCATATAGGGCGAAAAGGCGGAACGCCGTGAACCGGCCGCGGCGGCCGCAGCGCTCGCAGATGACCTCGACCTTGGCCGTCGGCTGGGCGGACAGGACGCGTTCCGAATCCCACTCGGGTGCTGGCTGCTCACGCCTGGCCATGGCCGGCAGCATGTGTTGCGAGCGGATTGTGAAGCCACCGCCCTGCTCCCTTACCCAGCGCGGAAAACGGCTTCGTCGCCGCCCGCTCATCGACTGCTGCCCTCGGCATGCAATTGACTCTCTCGTCATTTTGTTCTCATTCTGTTCTCAATCCGAGGAACAGTCGGAGTCAAGATGGAGAGCGATCAAATGAACGGACAATGGCGAGAGGTTGAAGTGCAGGCGCCCTATGTGGCGGGCTATGCCTGGGCAGGTTTGCTCATCGTCCATGCCTATGACAATGATTTCGGCGGCTGCGTCGCCGACCAGTTCGAGGTTTGGCATCACGCATCGGTCGAATTCATGCTCGAGATCACTGCCCGGCTTGAGCGCGCACAGGAGATCGCCACCGACTTGGCGAATGTCGCTGACTGGTCGGGCTTGAGCACGACGGACGAAATGATGCTGCAGGCAAGGCTTATGGCATTCGGCGCCGGCTATCCCGGGGAGGTGGCGGTCTACAACGATTGGAGCGCCGCGGCCGAGCTGGACCGCATCGTGCCATATGGGCGTTAGCATCATGGAGCGCCGCGTCGCCAAGCCCGCCAAGCCGACAAAGCTCATCGTGCTGCTGGCCTTCATCCGCGACGAAGAGGGCGAACTGCAGCCCGCTTTCCAGCCGCGCGAAATTCCATCGGAAGAGAAAGCCAAGGCGGATGCCAGGCGCATGGCGGCACTGGGCACCTATGCCGGCGTCATCACCTGGTCGCGCACGGCGGATCTGGTGAACGGTGAATTCGGCGCGCCGGTGGTGCTGTTCCAGCACGGCGACGTGCCGGAAATGGAGTGAGGGGAACTGGCGGACCGTCATCCGCGTTGGCAACTAGCCAAGGTTCGTCCTTAGCCGTAATATCCCCGTCAGACCTCCGACCCCGGCAATGCCGGGGCTTTTTCTATGTAATAGCGGCCAATACGAGAATGGATGCTTGGGAAGAAGCCCGTTCCCGCCTCGATCGATGCGTGGCTTGAAGGACTGGTAGAGGCGCATCTGCGCCTGCGGGCCTGCTACTGACCTGGGCGGCTAAACAGGGCTCCACGCGCATTTGCGTAAAAATCGAAGCAGCTCTGTCAGGCGCCTGTCAGCAGTGCCGGAATACTACAGTTGCCGCCGGAGATTAGAGTTCATCAAATGTCGCGTGCCTATCCAGAGTCCCTATTTCAGCACGTGCGCGATCACCTCGAAAGGGCGATCGCCATCCTGCACAGGAACGAGGATGCTCTCCCAATTCGGAACCAGATCGAAGAGGCGCTCGATCTGACGCTAGAATGCGTTTATCGCCGACAAAGCGGGCCACCTCCGTCGCGGTCGTTGAACGCGGCTTCAACACGCCACGCAGCCAACGACAATAGCGAGGGTCAATGACTCCAGAGGACCCGGCATCATCCTGCTTCGCAAAGCCTGGGCATGGTGATTTCGGCGAACCGGTGGTGCTGTTCCAGCATGGCGACGTGCCGGAGATGGAGTGACCACCTTGCTGGACTCTCCAGACATGGAGGTGCATGCTCCTGCCCTGCGGGAGGCCAAAATGCAGGAAGAGAGCATCGTCCGAGAGCTTGAAGTTTCCGATGGCTCGCAGGCGCACAAGGCGACCTATTACGTGGAGAATAGTGTTCTCCATGCCAGGATCGGGGAGAAGATGATTAGCCTCACTATCGCTGGTGAGGCGTCAGATGAAGCCGTCCGGCGGCTACTGGTCGGGCACATGCAAACCAAGGCCTGGCGGCAGCGGTTTGCGGAGAAGTGGCGGCGGAGCTAACGCCCCTGCTCGAAACACACAAAAGCCCTGACGCAATCGGGCGCGACCTTGTGCCCGGTAAAAACCAGAGTGGCCAGGATCGTGATGACCACGATCGCGGCAACTTTCCCCACCCCGAGGGCTCGATGTCGACCCTCCCGCTTGCGACATATCCGGCCGCCCGGCGGCGTCCATGGGTGTCCCCTGTCAGGATTGGCCATCTGTCTCCGGCTGCTGGAGTGCTTCCGGCGGAGCTGCCAGACATCGAGGGCAAAGCCGGAAGCGAGTATCCCGCCCATGCCAACAATGAAGCCCCCAAGCCCGCCCATGAACAGCCCTATGATGGCAGGCACATCGGCGTGCCAGGGAAGCCAGGGCTTGGCCGCACGCTTAATTGGTGCGCATTATTGTGAGTGGTTGGGGCGCAACGGTGCTGGAAGACAGAAAATGTCAATCAGAATTAGCTGGACCTTGGGTGCTGTTCTGCTCTGGGCGGCAGGAACCGCCCAAGGTCAGGAAACAGTTGTGGTGCTGCCCGGACAAACCCTTACGGGGATTTCGCAGGAGCTTTATGGAACGCCGAACCGGTGGGCAGACCTTTGCGAAGCAAATCGAGAGACAATCGGCAACGATTGCGACTATCTACGAGTGGGCGTCTCCCTGAACGTCCCTATCGACGAGCCAACCGCGTCCACAAGCACCTCTGCCGAGCCCGCTGATCTGCAAGCCTCCCCACTTGATCAAGCCGTCGGGCCCACTCCATCAGAGCCGCCCGTCACTTCAGTCGCTGGCCCAATTGACCTTTCGACCCCTGGTTGGGTGATCTATGGGGCAACGTTAGTGGATGGGACGCCCCCGTCCGTCAAAAGCGAAATCAGCTTGCTGCGTGCCGCGGTCTACGACCCCGAGGCGAAGGTCTGGCTTGCGGGACCCTCCGATTACGAAATCACAGCAACGGGGCGGCAGGAACTCGCATTTGCAACTGGTTCTAACACGAGAGCAATTCGCATCTATCCTCTAAGAGGCCGGGACAACGCACGGTGGGTCTATCTGCGCCTGGATGGTTTTGAGCCATCCACCAACTACATCTTCGAATGGTCGGTAAGTGAGAACAACGAGGCCTATACCGTGTCCAACATTACAGTTCGTGCCTCCGCGGAATAGAGGCGAGGCCCTTACCTCTCCTGCTTGTCAATGTTGCAACAAGGCCCCCCTCCCGACACGCATGGGGTTCATGCTTCTTTGACCGTAGTCGGGTAGGTTCCCCGCGGATAAAACGAGGTCAATTATGCCCGACGACAAGATATTCAGTGCCCCGAAGTTTGTTCATTTGAGCGGCTCGAGCGCCAGCGAGGAAGAGCGCTCCATACGCTTGGTTTTCGGGACGGAGGATAAGCGGCGGTTTGGGATAGAACTAGCTGCGTCTGTTGTGCCTCTCGTGATGATTGAACTAGGAAGTGCCCTACCGGCCGTGGTCGCAAATGACACCCCCCCTATGGAAATCGTAGAAGTAACGCCCGAGCAAGACGGCATAACCCTTGTGCTTCGCTTGGCAAATGGGCTTCAGGTACCCGCCAAATTGAGCCGCCTGGCAAGCGAGACACTCATCAACCTGACGAAAGACGGGCGGCTGAAATGAGCAAGTGCGGCTTCTCGCCCTCCGAAGGACAATAACCTGAGCAAATTGGTACGACACGCCACTCCCGTAGCTGTCCGAGCGGCAGGAAGCGCTCTGCAGCTTGGTGTCGCCATGTTCGTTGGCGCGCAATTTGGCTCTGCTGGACTATCGGACTTAGCAGTAGCTCAGGGAACGGTCCTCATCTGTGGTACGGCTCTCACCTTCGGCACCCCGCAGTTCGTCATGCGGCATGGTCTTGACGCTGCACATGCAGAATATTTGGGCAGTGCATTCCGCCTGCTATTTTTGACCACTCTCGGTACCGCTGTTGTCGCTGGTAGCGCCTGGGCAGCGGTACCTATGTTATCAGAGACTATCTCGGCCACGAAAATGCTCGCCGTCGGAATCGGTGTATTTCTGTACGTTTTCGTCCGGCTCTTCGCTGATTATCTCAGGGGACAGGGCAAAAGTTCCTCCTCGGTAACCGGCGAGTTCATAGTACCGGGCTTGGCCTTTATGGCCTTGGCCCTATCGACGCGCGATTTTTTTGGCGACGACACCATCATCATCGCATTTGGCCTCTCGTGGTTGCCTGCGTTTCTACTACTCGGCTTGCAATGCGGGACGCGAAAGCTCGGCAAGGGCACTCCGGGGCAGATACTGAAGGCGTACCCGGAGATCGCCAGCCTACTTACCGTCCAGCTGCTGAACGTCGCGATGTGGCAATCTCCGTCGGTTTTGCTTTTCATGTACGGGGCGACAGACACGGACATTGCCGCCTTTTTTGCAATCCAAAAGCTCTGCGCCCTGCCCTTGACGTTTTCCTCGGCGCTGGCGAGTTCCTTCGGATATCAGTTTCTCGTGGCGATAAAGGCCGAGCGAAGATCGGTCGTGCGGCGGACGGTGCTGTCCGCCGCCCTGATCAATGGCGCCGGCAGCGCGGTTATCCTATTGCCCGTCTTGGTGGCACCTGCCACCATGCTGCTGCTTTTCGGCCTGCATACCCCGTCCGCAGCGGCGCTATTCGGCCTTCAGATCCTCGCGGGGGCGCTTGCCGCCCGACAATTCTTGGGGCTGAACGAACTATACCTGTCGATGTCTGGCAGAGGATCGCAGGAAGCAGTCTCGGCCATCTTTGCAGCGTTGACTTGGGTTGTGATTACGGTGCTCCTGCTGCCACCGACTGTGCCCGGTGTTTGCTTTGCGCTGGCCTGCAGCTACCTAGTTCGGTCGGCTTTGTCTCTTGGCCGTACCTACCGAGCCATCGCCTCTATTAGAGAGTTCTGATGAAAATCGTCGTGACAAATGTGTTTGGAAGCCAGAACCGCGGTGATACGGCGTTGGTCGAGATTCTGATCGACAATATACGGCAGGCATTTCCCGGCTGTGCCATCGAGGGAATAGCCAACCAGGCCTCAACGCAGCGCGAAACCTTTCCCACAGTGCTCTGGTGGCAAGCACCTGGACGTGCTCCGTTCCAGCCGCTCAAGCGCCTCCAAAACCTGATCCTCTTGGTGGCCTGCCTCCTTGTGATATGGCTCAGGTTGGACCCAAAGCTGGCCCTATTCCTTCCAAAGGACCAGCGCGGTGCTTTATCGGCAATACGAAACGCCGATCTGGCAATCAGCTGCGCCGGCGGCTTTCTCCTCGATGCAAATGTCAGCATCTATATGAACTTGCTGCAGCTATATGCTGCCCAATCCTTTGGCGTGCCCTTCATTTTGGCCCCTCAAACCATTGGCCCGATCAACAGCCGACTTGCACGCTGGATTACCCGGCGCATCCTCAAGGACGCTGAGCGAATTTACACCCGCGAGGACATCACGCACCGGTTCCTGGTAGAGGAACTTGGCATCTCCGAAAGCATCATCAAGGACTTCCCCGACCTTGCCCTAAGCCACAGATCGTCGGATCATGTGGCCGGAAAACACGCTCTGACGGCGCTAGGGGTGGGACGGTCCTTTATCGCTGTCACCGCCATAGATTGGGCAATGCACGACGGGATCAGCCTTGAGGAACAGTATCGCTACGAAAGCGAGCTGGCGAAGGCGATAAACATTGCCACCGAGGGAACCGACCTAGAGGTTCTTCTCGTCAACCAAGTGCGGTCTGATCTCGGCGCCGCAAAACGCGTTGCGGCCAAATGTTCAGCAAGGGCAATTGTAGACGACGCTGAGCGCGGCCCGGCGGAACTGCGGGGCATCCTGCATTTTGCTTCGGCGATGGTCGCCTCACGCTTCCATTCATGCATTTTTGCGATGCTGGAAGGCATCCATGTCGAGGCAATTTCCTACAACCACAAAACCGACGGCATCATGCAGACGCTCGGCCTCTCTAGCCAGGTGTGGCCTATTGTGGGTTTTGACGGGCAACGACTGGGTAATGCCCTCCGTCGGGGGCTAAACCAACCGGAACCTGCTTTCCGGCTGGCGATAACCGCGGACTTTTCTGCCGAACTGGCAGCATGGCGACAAGGACACGAAAATAGAAGTGTAGCCCAGCTACAATCCACAGTGTCGGAGCAAGATTGAACACGTCCGAACGTATGAACACATAAAGCCAATAGAGGGTGAACACTACGAGGTAGATTCCACCAGGTCCACCTGCCCTAAAGCCCATAATTGTGTTTCTACCAAACCACCAGAAAACGGCGATGATAATCGGAATGCCAAGAAGATACCCGGCGTTGATGTAGACATCGCCGAATCCGGTCGTGACGACCTGGCTGCCGCCCGTAAGTGCCCACCGAAGGGGGTCAAAGTACCGAGTGAAGTTGGTACTGGTGCCTTCGGGCTTTTCTGACATGAGGCTTCGCGGAACGGGGAAAAGAAGCGGACCCAGCAGAAAATTCTGGATGGACCTGGGGCCGTCATACAGCGTGGAGAAATGCAGCGCATCCGCCAAAGAGATGTCAGCTGTCCCGAAGCTGGCATCGACAACTCCCCCTTGCGAGCTAACGTACCCGAAGAAGCCGGAACTCTGATCGTCTTCGCGGAGGAAAAAATAAGAAGCGGAGATTGCCAGCACAAGTATTGGCACCGCGAAGATCAGGGACAGGCGTCCGGGCATCCAACCTTTCTTGTTGCAAACGTTGATGGCCAGGGCAACGATCACGAGCAACAGGAAGCTTCGACCACCAAACGAAAAGAGCGCTATCGAATAGAAGGCAAGGACAGTCAAATCCAGCAACTTGAACCTTGCCGACGCAGCCCAATAAACGGCCGCAGCGAGCGTGACGTACGAGCAGAGATAGACCGCGGGAATTTCGCGCAGGATGACCTGCCTTGAATATTGCATGGCGAGGAGGTTCCCGCCTGTTTGCCGATAAATAACCGCGACTATCACAGCCGCCGGGATGGTCCAGAGCAGTATGTGAAAGCGGACGACACCGGTCGGCAGGCGCTTTACTGTCGGGGTCAGCAATGGCAGGCGTGCCGCATGCATTCCAACGATCGCACAGAGTCCGAAGGTAAAAAATACCACAAAAGACCATACAATCTGGTCATCGTAGACTGCGGTACCGCCCCGGAAAATCGTTGTGTAGCCAATTCCGGAGAGGAAGGCAAAGTCCAGCACGAACACCGCTAGGAGCACTAGAAGGACGTTGTACGGCGACCAGGCGGCCTTTAGCGCGGGTGTCGACCGCGTTGCGTTTGCAGCCCATCCCAGGGCAACCAGCATCGTGCCGAATAGCAGAAATACCGTAATGTACATTGGGGTCCTTCAAGAAAAACCATAATGATGCGAAAAGCTCGAGGCTACTCACAGCCATCGCTAACATAGCGGTAAGGCCACCAAACGTGCCGGGGACCATCATGTCGCAGACGTTCGAACGTAGCAGAATATTGATTACGGGAGGAAGCGGGTTCATAGGCACACACCTCGTTCGCGCGTTGGTCGCCCAAGGAGCGACCGTGCTTAACGTCGACCGGCGATTGACCAGCAACGACGCGAGGGTGCAGGAACAGCCGGTTGACCTTTTGGATCGTCCAGCGCTGCAAAAGGCGTTTTCCGAGTTCGCACCAACGGCAGTATTAAACTTGGCGGCCGAGACTGATATCGAACGATCTCCAGCGGCGTTTAAGGTCAACACCCTAGGCTTGGAGCATGTGGCAGCGTGTGTTCAGCAGTTTGCGCCATCAGCGAAGCTGATCCACTTCTCAACGCAGCTGGTTGTTCAGCCAGGTCACAAACCCAAGGCCGATGACGATCTTATGCCCTATACTGTCTATGGGGAAAGCAAAGCAGAGGCCGAAAGGTGGCTGAGAGGTAACGGGCAGGATTTCGACTGGACGATTGTGCGGCCGACAACCGTCTGGGGACCGGGACACCCAACCTTCAGCAGGAGCATTTGGCGATACCTTCGCAAGCGCTACTACATGTTGCCGGCCGGCGCTGACCCTATTCGCTCCTATGGCTATGTCGACAACGTGGTCTTTCAGACCATGCGGCTACTGGAACTGCCTGCTGAGAATACACGCCACATGACTTACTACGTCGGGGATGAGCCCGTGCGCAGTTCGCAGTGGCTGGATGCCTTTTCGGTCGCCCTTTCCGGAAAACCAGTGCGCCGCATCCCCTTCGCGCTGCTCCGGGGCCTGGCCTTGGCCGGCGAGGGCGCCAAGAAGCTAAAGCTGCCCAGCCCGATCAACCTTGGTCGCCTGTATCGAATGACGAGCGACTATCCTGTACCGATGGAGCGAACCTTCCGTGACCTAGGCCGGGGTCCGGTCAGCTTGATGGAGGGTGTGAACAGGACCAAGGCGTGGCTCGAATCTGACGGTGCTGCATGACGGTAACGATGGTTGCAGCATTCCCCCCGCCCGTCGGCGGGGCGGCCGTTGTGAGCGCGGCGATGCGAGATCGCCTGCACCTGGCTGGTGCAAAGGTCTCCGTCCAGAATGTCGGCGCTCCAAGACTGCACGTGAAGGGGGTAAAATACCATCTTAAGCGGCTCGGGGCCAATTTAAGAGCACTTGCCTCAGTGTCCGCCGGTGGTGATACCCTTTACATTGTGCCAGACGGCGGGCTCGGCGTGCTCTATTCCCTTGCGCACGTAGCGGTGGGACACCGGAGATTTCGACGGCTCTTCATCCACCATCATACGTTCAGGTACATCAATCACTTCTCTCGGGCTATGTCGCGGTTGGTCTCCGCATCTCCGAGCGCACGCCACATCTTTCTCTCTGAAGGCATGCGCGACGGCTTCGTTAAGAGGTATGGGAACGTGGAGAGTGTGGTCCTCGACAATTCCGCGTTCTTGGAGATGTCGAGTCCGGCAACTGAACCAACCGACACGTCCGAACTCCGTTTGGGGCACCTGAGCAACCTATGCGCGGAGAAGGGCTTCTTTGAAGTCGCCGATGCATTCGATCGGATCAGGAGCGAAGGAATTGACGCGTCGCTCTGGCTAGCTGGCCCCGTGCTTGAGGACGAGGTTCAGCTCAGACTCCAGAAGCTCACCGATGAACATGGCGATCGGTTGCACTACCTGGGACCCTTGTATGGTCAGGATAAAACTCAGTTCTTCGCCTCGATCGACCTGTTTCTCTTCCCAACCAATTTCGTGCAGGAGGCAGCTCCTCTTGTGCTTTACGAGTCTTTCGCGGCCGGCACGCCGGTGATCGCTTATTCCAGAGGATGCATTCCGGAGATGGTTCAGGGCGATCGCGGCGCGGTTGCCCCTCTGGGTACGAGCTTTGCCGACTTTGTTCTGAAGGAGCTTCAATCTGGCTTACCGATCGCTAAGCGCCGAGAAACTATTCGTCAGAGCATGAAAGCACAGGCGGACTTGTCATCTGCTCGACTTGGCCAACTGATTCAGCTGATGGGGCGCGCCTAAGAAGCGGCGCGCTTTGAGGACTTAACGAACGACAGCAGGGACAGAATCCAATGGATCAACGGAAGACGGCGCTTATTACTGGTGTCACCGGGCAAGACGGCGCTTATTTGGCTCGATTGTTGCTTTCGAAGGGATACATAGTCCACGGCGTCAAGCGACGCTCTTCCTCCTTCAACACCGGCCGTATCGAAGACATCTATCAGGACCCACATGATCCTGACCCCCGGTTGATCCTGCACTACGGCGATCTCACCGACGCGACGAACCTCATTCGCATCATGCAGGAATGCCGGCCGGACGAGGTTTACAACCTCGCCGCACAGAGCCACGTCAAGGTGTCGTTCGAGACACCCGAATACACCGCCAACGCCGACGGCATTGGCACTCTGCGGCTTTTGGAGGCGATCCGTATCCTGGGCCTGAAGGACAAGACGAAATTCTACCAGGCCTCGACCTCGGAACTCTACGGCCTAGTGCAAGAGGTGCCGCAGCGCGAGACGACGCCGTTCTATCCGAGATCTCCGTATGGGGTGGCCAAGCTCTATGCCTATTGGATCGTGGTCAACTATCGAGAGGCGTATGGAATGCACGCCTCAAACGGCATCTTGTTTAATCATGAAAGCCCGTTGAGAGGCGAAACGTTCGTCACGCGAAAGATCACTCGAGCTGTGGCAGCGATTCATCTAGGCAAGCAGGACATGCTGTACCTGGGCAATCTGGACGCGAAACGCGACTGGGGGCATGCACGCGAATACGTCGAGGGGATGTGGCTGATGCTGCAGCAGGACAGACCTGATGACTATGTGCTTGCAACGGGCAAAACCACCACCGTACGGCAGTTTGTCGAATGGGCCTTCGAGTGCGTCGGCATCAAGATCAGGTGGGAAGGCCGGGGTGTGCACGAAAAGGGGATCGACAGTGAGACCGGCAAAATCCTTGTTGGCGTGGACCCGGAATACTTCCGCCCTACCGAGGTCGATCTGTTGTTGGGTGACCCCACCAAGGCCTTCGAACGCCTGGGATGGCAGCATCGCACTTCCATTCAGGAACTGGCCGCCGAAATGGTCAAATCTGATCTCGAGGTGATGAAAACCGACACTGTCATGAAGGATGCGTGAGGCTGATGATTGCTCTCGACGGAAAGCGAATTTGGGTAGCCGGCCACCGTGGAATGGTCGGCAGTGCGGTCGTGCGACGGTTGCAATCGGAAAATTGTGAGGTTTTGGTTGCCGGGCGAGACATACTAGACCTTACCCGCCAAAGCGCCGTGGAAGAGTTTGTTTCGGACACGCAGCCTGACATCATCGTATTGGCGGCCGCTAAGGTTGGCGGCATCTTGGCCAACGACACCTATCCCGCGGACTTCATATCAGACAATCTGATCATCGAGACCAACGTAATCCGGGCAGCCCACGCCGCAGATGTACAGAGGCTGCTGTTCTTGGGATCGAGCTGCATCTATCCCAAAATGGCGCCTCAGCCTATTCCCGAAAGCGCTCTTCTAACCGGCCCGCTTGAGCCGACCAACGAGTGGTACGCGATCGCAAAAATCGCCGGCATCAAGTTGTGCCAAGCCTATCGGCGACAATTCGGCCGTGACTACATCTCCGCCATGCCCACCAACCTCTACGGGCCTGGCGATAACTTCGACTTGAACTCAAGCCATGTTCTTCCTGCGCTCATCAGGCGCTTACATGAGGCGTCGATTTCCGGCGCCGAGACGGTGACTGTGTGGGGATCTGGTACCCCGCTGCGGGAGTTTCTTCATGCAGACGACTGTGCCGACGCTTTGGTGTTCCTGCTCAAGACTTACTCTGCAGAACAGCACGTTAACGTCGGTTACGGTGATGAGATTAGCATCTATGAATTGGCAAAGCTAATTGCTGGCGTGGTCGGCTTTCAGGGCGAGATTCAACTGGATCGCTCCAAGCCTGACGGGACACCCCGCAAGCTCATGTCGTCTGAAACGCTCCGAAGTCTTGGCTGGACGCCTTCCATTCCCCTGCTATCTGGCATTCGTACTACCTACCAGTGGTTTTTGGAGAACGAGGAGGCCCGCCAGCGATACTGACGCGACAAGCAGGAGCAATCTCTGTGCGACACTGCGCGAGGGAATGATTTAGGCCTGGGCAAGAACCAAATCCACCGACGCCGGCAATCCCGGTGAGGTGTCGGTCCATCAGAACCGAGTTCGCTAATGCGGACTGATGAGGGCACCCCATTCCTGCGGCCAAACTGACTGATCGCCAGAAAGCCTGAGACGCCTGTTGCTTTGGGCAGCCAAGACCATGGCGTATGCCACAGCAGATATGACGGGAAGTGGTTCGGGATGAGGAATGCCGTGGAGGACCATCGCATCGCCTACCATGTCAGGGGTCTTTATCCGCCCCATCCGCTCACCGTGATCCCAGAACAGCTCGACCACGACGTCCTCCACCTCGGGAGAGGCGTCGTAACGGAAGTCAGCGATCATAAAAGCACCAAGCATTCCCCAAGGACCTTCTTTTCATCCTCGCCATCAACTGTGACGGGAACGAGCTGTTTC
>Ga0065721_10007256_pt1 | contig 12746 bp, 11 predicted proteins | sample Mesricmetagenome_FD_59108 | JGI IMG/M metagenome (GOLD analysis project Ga0065721, IMG submission 59108) | Mesophilic microbial community from rice straw/compost enrichment Sample: eDNA_1 v2 (version 2) | ecosystem: Engineered > Solid waste > Grass > Composting > Bioreactor | place: USA: Davis... | reverse complement strand
CGTGTCGCGCGGCGTCAACGCCCAGCGCATCACCACCCAGTCCTTCGGCAAGGAACGCCCGGTGGCGATCTGTAACGACATTTCCTGCTGGAGCCAGAACCGCCGCGCGGTGACGGTGGTGCAGTAAACCAGACCGGTCTCCGCCCCGCGGAAGACCCGTTCGATCCAGTGCAAACTGGAGGCAAGAGCGCCCGGAGCCAATATGGCCCGGGCGTTTCCTTTAGCCGAAATCAAAGACGAACTTGGTGCCGAAGGCGAAGAGTACAGCCGCAGAAATGCCCATTACTGGACGGACAGGGTGTGGAGATACCGCCCCCTCTGCTCGAGCCATTCCGCGTCCAACTCACCGTCGTTGCGCCCGGTGCCGCCACAACAATCTCGACCGGCGCTTTCTTTTCACCAAAATTGCTCTTTATCCGCGGATGGGTAATACCCATCTTGGGCCCACAAGGCGCATACTGGAGGCAGGCTTGACGTTGACCAATTTTGCAAAACTCGGACGCGCGGCGCTGTGCGCGCTGGGCGTCGGCCTCACTGCCCCGGCAGTGCAGGCGCAATCGGCCTTTCCGCCGGGCGAACTGAGCGGTCTCAGCTTCAACAATGACGGCGGCCGCATCCTGGTGGCGCAGGCAGACAGCGCCCAGCTCATGGTCCGCATCCAGCAGCTCGAGGAGCAGATCCGCGTGCTCAACGGGCAGGTGGAGGGCCTGACCTTCCAGCTCACGCAGCTTCAGGAAATCCTCAATCGCTTCCAGGAAGATGCCGACTTCCGTCTCCAGCAACTGGAAGGCGGTGGCGCGGGAAAAACTGATGCGGCAACCCAACCGGGCGGCGTGACGCGGCCCGAGGTGTTGCCGCAGGACCCGGCCCAGACTGAATCTGACGTACCCATGACCGATATTCCCGAGCAGGGCGTGCGTCCCCTGCCCGGAGAGGCCGAATTCGACCCGACATTCACCGACCGCTCGGCCTATCCGGATGCGCTTGGAGAATCGGCGGACCCGCTGGTCGGCACCGGCCAGGGCGGCGGCGTTGACCTCGTGACCGGCCAGCCGCTCAATCTCAGCTTCAACCCCAATGCCGATGCTTCCGGAAATGCCGATGCCGACGCGCAATATCGCGCTGGTTACGAGGCACTGCTGGCAGGCGACTATGTCTTTGCCGAAGAGCAGTTCGCCCAGTTCATCGAGTTGTATCCGAACCATCCCCAGGTGATGGATGCCAGCAACTGGCTTGGCGAGGCCATGCTGGCGCGCGGGGGCAATGCCGAAGCCGCCGATGTTCTTGTCGACGCCTATCAGCGCGACCCCAACCATGCCAGGGCGCCCGACCTGCTGCTCAAGCTGGGCATTGCGTTGGCTGGAGTGGGGGAGAGGGAAACGGCATGCCGCACCTTTGCCGAAGTCTCGACCCGCTACCCCAACACCATCCCGGCCTTCCAGACTCGCCTGAGCGAGGAAAAGGCCAAGGCCGAATGTCCGCCGGCCTGACACCCGACCTGGGTGACCCCGCTGTCGTGGCGCGCCTGTTCGCACCGGCGCAAGGCCATGACACGGTGGGCCTGGCGGTGTCGGGCGGGCCGGACAGCCTGGCCCTGATGGTGCTGGCACACCGCTGGGCGACCGCAGACAGCAACCGGCCAAGGCTGGTTGTATATTCCCTCGATCATGGGCTTCGCCCGGAAGCCGCCGACGAGGTGGCCATGGTCATCGAACAGGCCGGACGGCTCGGCATCTCTGCCCGAGGCTTGATCTGGCAGGGCGACAAACCCGAAAGCGGCTTGCAGGAAGCCGCCCGTCAGGCCCGTTACCGCCTGATCGGGCAGGCCATGGAAGCCGATGGCGCCACCCTGCTGATGACGGCTCACCATCGGGCCGACCAGGCCGAGACAGTCCTGATGCGTCTTGCCCATGGCAGCGGGCTCGAGGGGCTCAGGGGCATGGCGCCGATGAGCACGGTCGAGGGTGTGCGCGTATTCCGGCCTTTCCTTGATGTCGAGCAGGCCAGCCTCTCCACGCTGGTCGAGACGGCGGGACTGGTGCCTGCCCGCGACCCCTCCAACGAGGACACCGCCTATGAACGAGTGCGCTGGCGTCGGCTGCTGCCCGCACTGGCGGCCGAAGGTCTCGACAGTGCGGCCCTGTCCCGCTTTGCCCAGCGCATGGCTGAAGCCGACCTGGCATTGTCGCAAATGGCCGATGCCGCCTTTGCTGAACTGGTGACGCTGGACGGCTTTGGCGCCGCCAGCGTGCCGCGGCAGGCCTTTTACGCCCTGAGCCCTGCCATTGGCAGGCGGCTTTTGGGGCGGGTGTTGAATATTGTCGGCGGACGGCAGAGGCCGCGGGCCCTGGGACAGGTGGAGCGGCTCTACGACCAGGTCGCGTCGGACGATCTGCCCAGAGCGGCAACCCTGCTGGGCGCGGTGGTCCGCATCAAGGGTGAGGCCCTGACTGTGTCGCGCGAGCCCGGCCGCGTATTGCCCGGGGACAGAAGGCTGCCGCCCCGCGAAGGCATCGTCTGGGACCAGCGCTTCCGCATTACCAACGTTTCGGACGACGCCGGTCTTGTCGCCGGGGCCACCGACTTCCTGCCCCGGCACCGGCTGGAGGATTTCCTGGGCTTCAAGGTCACCAGCCCGGCAGAGGCCATCCGCACGGCCCCGCTGGTCCGCGATGGCGATGGCGCCGTGCTCTCGCTCGGAGGATGGTCGTTCGATGATCGGGTGAAGGTCGAACTGCTCATCGATTAGTTCCGGCCCCGCTATGGGCCTGATATGGCGGCGGGGGACAAACCGATCACGCGCCTTGAAAATGTCGGCAAAGGCGATTTCATCGGAACGTGAAATCCATTAGACCCATTCCCCGACTGAGAGGGAGCCGCCACGCACCATGACCGACCAAGCCACCAATACCGACCGGTTCAGCCATGATGCTGGAATCCTGGCCCAGGCCCTGCCCTATATGCAGCGCTACGAGGGCAAGACAGTCGTCGTGAAATATGGCGGCCACGCCATGGGCGATCCCAAGCTGGGCCAGGCCTTCGCCCGCGACATCGCGCTTCTCAAGCAGTCAAAGGTCAATCCCATCGTCGTGCATGGCGGAGGGCCGCAGATCGCCTCCATGCTCAAGAACCTGGGCATCGAATCCAAGTTCGAAGGGGGCCTGCGCGTCACCGACCGGCGCACCATGGAAATTGTCGAGATGGTGCTGGCCGGCTCGATCAACAAGGAAATCGTCGCCCTGATCAATGCCGAGGGTGAATGGGCCATTGGCCTGTGCGGCAAGGACGGCAACATGGTCTTTGCCAGGAAGGCCGAAAAGAAGTTCATCGACCCCACCTCCAATATCGAACGGGTTCTGGACCTGGGCTTTGTCGGTGAACCGGTGGAAGTGGATCGTACCCTGCTCGACCTGCTCGCCCGTTCAGAAATGATCCCGGTGATCGCCCCGGTTGCGCCGGGCCGCGACGGCAACACCTATAATATCAATGCTGACACCTTTGCCGGTGCCATCGCCGGTTCGCTGGGGGCCAAGCGCCTGCTGTTCCTGACCGACGTGCCCGGCGTTCTCGACAAGAATGGCAAGCTGATCCCCGAGCTGACCGTGCGTGACGCCAAGGCGCTTATCGCTGACGGCACCATTTCGGGCGGCATGATTCCCAAGGTGGAAACCTGCCTCGAGGCCCTCGACAATGGCGTTGAGGGCGTCGTGATCCTCAACGGCAAGCAGCCCCATGTGGTGCTGGTCGAGCTGTTCACCGAATTCGGTGCGGGCACGCTGATCGTCCGCTAGCCCCAGCAGAACCTTTTGCCGCCGGGCGTGTTTAGTCATGCCCGGCTTCCGGGGCCGGCGAGGTATGGCGTGGGTTCAGAATTCTTCCTTTTCATGACCGTCGGGTTCCTGGCCCAGATCGTCGATGGCGCCCTGGGCATGGCCTATGGCGTTGTTTCCTCGACCATGCTGCTCAGCTTCGGCGTGCCGCCCGCCGCCGCGTCGGCCAGCGTCCATGCCGCCGAAGTGTTCACCACCGCAGCATCGGCCACCAGTCACTGGCGCAACCGCAACATCAACTGGTCCCTGTTCTGGCGCCTCGCGCCTGCCGGCGTGCTCGGCGGCGTGCTCGGCACCTATGTGCTGACGTCCATTGATGGCGACATGGTGCGCCCCTTTGTCACCGCCTATCTGGGCCTGCTGGGTGCCTTCATCCTGTACCGCGCCCTGCGGACGAGAAGCGCCTATCGCGAACCACGAACCCGCATCGTTCTGCCCCTGGGTGTGGCGGGTGGTTTTGTCGACTCCATCGGCGGGGGCGGCTGGGGGCCNATCGTCACCTCAAGCCTCATCGGGTCGGGGGGCGCGCCGCGCTTTGTGGTNGGNACCGTCAATGCCGTGGAGTTCTTCGTCACCAGTGCCGTCTCGGTGGCNTTCATCACGGCACTGCTCACCGGGCACTGGTCGCAAGCCGATGANATCGACCGCTACTTCTGGGCCGTCGCCGGTCTCGTCGNGGGCGGGGTNCTCGCCGCGCCACTGGCCGGCTTCGTCGTGCGCTGGATACCCAGCCAGAAGCTGATGCTGCTGGTGGGCGTGCTGGTCATGGCCCTGGCCGGCTTCCAGGCCTGGCAAATGCTGTCTCAGTAACACAAACGGCCCAAGTTTGGTCATGCCGCGCTGCCACTGCAGGCCAGCCGGTTGACATTTCGCGTCAGCAAGCGTCCATCACCTGCCAGCGCCGGAGCAATCCACGATGACCGACTACGTCCGCAAGATCCTGACCTCATCGGTCTATGACGTTGCCGAGCAGACCCCGCTCGAGCCGATGGAACTGCTCTCGGCCCGGCTGGGCCATCCCATTCTGGTTAAGCGTGAAGACCTGCAGCCTGTCTTTTCCTTCAAGATCCGGGGCGCGCATAACAGGATCGTCCACCTTTCGGCCCAGGAGCGTGCGCGCGGGGTGATCTGCGCCTCGGCGGGCAACCACGCCCAGGGCGTGGCGCTGTCGGCCACGCGGCTGGGCATCCGCTCCATTGTCGTCATGCCCACGACCACGCCCCTCATCAAGGTCAATGCCGTCCGCCGGCTTGGGGGTGAAGTCGTGCTGTTCGGTGACGGCTTCGACGCGGCCAGGGCTCACGCGGCGGGCCTGGCCGAACGCCATGGCTATGTCTTTGTCCATCCCTTTGACGACCCGGACGTGATCGCCGGCCAGGGCACGGTGGGACTGGAGCTGATGCGCCAGCATCCCGGCCCGATCGGGGCCATCTACGTGCCCGTGGGTGGCGGCGGGCTGGCTGCCGGCATCGCCAGCTTCGTCAAGTTCCTGCGCCCCGAAATCCGGGTGATCGGCGTGGAACCGGAGGAAGCAGCCAGCATGAAGGCGGCCATCGCCGCCGGGCGGCCGGTGCCGCTCGATCAGGTGGGCCTGTTCGCCGATGGCGTGGCCGTGCGTCAGGTGGGCGACGAGACCTTCCGCCTCTGCCGCGAACTGCTCGACGACATCGTCACGGTGACGGCCGACGAAATCTGCGCCGCCATCAAGGATATTTTCGACGACCACCGGGCCATTACCGAACCGGCAGGCGCACTGGCCCTTGCCGGCCTGAGGCGTGACATCGAAAATGGCACCGCTCCACGGGAAGGCGCGCTGATTGCCATCAATTCGGGCGCTAATGTCAATTTCGACCGGTTGCGCTATGTGGCCGAACGCGCCGAGATCGGTGAACGGGCCGAGGCGCTGCTGGCCGTGACGATCCCGGAGCGGCCCGGTTCCTACCGCGCCTTCATCCGGCTCGTCGGCAGCCGTGCCATCACCGAGTTCAACTACCGCTACGCCCCCGGCGAAAGCGCCAATATCTTTGTGGGCATCAAGCTCTCGGGAGGTGACGCGGAGAAGCAGGACATCATCGCCATGCTCTCGGCCAATGGCCTGGGCGTGACGGACCTCACCGACAATGAAGTCGCCAAATTGCATGTGCGGCACATGGTGGGCGGGCGGGCCGCCGGAATTGCCGACGAGATGGTCTTCCGGTTCCAGTTCCCCGAGCGACCCGGTGCCCTGCTCAAATTCCTCGAGGGCCTCAATGACGCCTGGAACATCTCGCTGTTCCACTATCGCAATCACGGCGCCGACTACGGGCGGGTGCTGGTCGGCATAGAAGCGCCGCCCGAGACGCGGGCGGACCTTTTCGCCCATATCGAAGCCATCGGCTTTCCCTATTGGGATGAAACGGAAAATCCGGCCTACCGGCAGTTCCTGGAATTCCGCTGATACCACCCAAACGGGTGGCGACTGACATGGGCATAAACTTCATCTACGCGCCACGGACCTATTTCCGCCACGACGCCATTGCATTTGCGGGGCCAAGGAACAATCTATTTGCAACGCGCGCGGGACTGGGGCCCCCAGCCGCGCGCAACCATATCGAGGGAAACACCACATGATCGGGACGATCAGGACTACTGGCCTCATGGCCGCCACCGCACTCGCCACGCTCGCTCTCGCGCAGCCGGCCATGGCGCTTGACGCCGAAGAATTCGTTGATCGCATTGCCACGGTCTATGCGGTGATGGGCTATGACCTCAGCTTCGGCCCCGCCACGCTCAGCGGCGACACCATTGTCGTGGACGGCGTGACCATCAACATCAAGGGCGCCGGCGTCGATCCTGTGGCGCTCGATACCGAGCTGACCTTTACCGGGGTCGTTGAATATGAGGATGGCAGCTATTCCGCAGAGACCCTGACGGTCCCGGACATCGACACCCAATTTGCCGCCGATCCGGTGGGCCGCCTGACCCTCGTGGATATTTCCGCCGAAGACCTGTGGCTGCCGCCCGAAGGCGATACCAGCGGCGTGGCACTGCTGCAGTTGATGGGCCGCATGTCGACCGGTGCACTGACCGTCACTCGTGACGGTGTCGAGGTGATCAAGATCGACAGCATGGAAGCAGCCTCCGCGTTCACCTTCTCCGAGGATGACGACACGCTCGAAGCGCTGGACTCGACCCTCAGCATCAACAATATCTGGGCTGACCTCTCCACCGTTGGCGAAGAAGATCCGGAAGCGGCTGAAATCATCAATGCCCTTGGCCTGACCAGGATCAGTGGCAACATTTCCCAGATTTCGAGCTGGACCATGGACGATGGCCACATCGTCGTGGACGAATTCCTGTTCGATTTCGCCGATGTCGGTGCGCTGGACATCACCGCGGACATTACCGGCTTCACGCCGAACCTGCTGGACAAGATCTACGCCCTGCAGTCCAGCGGCCTTGATCCTGAAAGCGAACAGGCCCAGGCGCAGGCCATGATGGCCGGCATGGAGATTGCCCAGGCCCTGTCCATCGTCAGNGCCTCGATCCGCTATGACGATGCCGGGCTGACGCCCAAGCTGCTTGACATGTTCGCTGCCCAGTCGGGCGCCGATCGCNCCAGCTTCGTGGAAGGGCTCAAGTCCATGCTTCCNGGCGTGATCGCGCAAAGCGGCATNCCGGCCCTCGGCGACATCGTCGTTCCGCCGGTCTCGAGCTTCCTTGATGANCCCAAGAGCCTCGAGATCGCCGTGCGNCCNGCNAACCCGACCAGCGTCCTGGTNCTGGCTGCGGCGGCGTCCAATCCGGCGAGCCTGATCCAGGCCCTCGGCCTGACGGTCACCGCCAACGCCAAATCCAAGTAAGCAACGAGCGGCGGGGCATCCTGCCCCGCCGCACCGGCATTGATGCGGCCTTCATGCTTATGTGCCAGAATGCGCCCATGACCGCCCCATCGCAAAATTCCCGCGCCAACCTCGACCGTGTGACCGACTGGGTGTTCGACCTCGACAACACCCTCTACCCGCGACAGTGCAACCTGTTCGCCCAGATCGATGTGCGCATCACCCAATATGTGATGGATGTGACCGCCCTCGATTTCGCCACTGCCCGGGAGCTGCAGAAGACTTACTACCGCGACTTCGGCACGACGCTGAACGGGCTGATGCAGCGCCACGGCATCGATCCGGACCACTTCCTAAACACCGTACATGCCATCGACTATTCTCCGGTCGACCCGCACCCCGAACTGGTGACCGCGATCCGCGACCTGCCGGGCCGCAAGTTCATCCTGACCAACGGCGATACCAGCCATGCGCGCTCGGTTCTCCGGCGCCTGGGCGGGGACGAGCTATTTGAGCATGTGCATGATATCCGCGCCATGACCTTCGTGCCCAAGCCGCATCGCGCCGCCTATGAAGGCTTCTTTGCCCAGTATGGCATCGATCCCCGGCACGCGGTCATGTTCGATGATCTGGAAAAGAACCTCGTCGTGCCGCACGAGGTGGGCATGGCCACGGTACAGGTGGTTGCAGGCGACGACTTCTCGCATGATCTGGTTGAGGCCTGGGAACTGGGCCAGGCCACCGGCCCGCATGTCCATCACGTGACTGCCGACCTGGCCGGGTTCCTGCGCAACCTGCCCTGACTATCATTCCGGCCAAGACCGCTATTCCCGGCCGCCGGACAAGACACTACATTGGCGCAATGAGAGATCTTCCCGGGCGGCGTCCGCCGCCGCTTCCCGACACCGCCCCGACCTTCCGCGAGCAGCTTGAGAACTTCCGCCTGATCTGGCGGCTGCTTGTGCAGATCTGGCACACCAGCCCGCCGCTCGCCATAGCCAGCGTCATGCTCCGCCTTCTCGGTGCGCTTCAACCGATCGTCATGTTGTGGGTGGGCAAGCTCATCATCGACGATGTAGTGCGCCTCACGGGCATCACCCCGCCCGGCCCGGCCATTGCCGACTGGTGGGAAAGCGGCGAGCTGTCTCACCTGCTGGTGCTCTTGCTGGCCGAACTGGCGCTGGTCGTCGGGATCGACATCATCAACCGGGGCATGAACCTCGTCGATTCCATCCTCACCGAGCTGCATTCCAACCAGATGAGCGTCGAGCTGATGGCCCATGCCGCGCGGCTGGACCTGCGGCACTTTGAAAGCGCCGAATACCAGGATCGGCTGGAGCGCGCGCGCCGCCAGGCCGCGGGCCGCAATGCCTTGCTTTCCGTGCTCTTCGGCCAGGCGCAGAATGTGATTACGGTGGCCACCCTGGCTGCGGGGCTCTTCATCTATGCCCCCTGGCTGATCCTCCTGCTGCCCATATCCTTCATGCCGGCGGTGCTTGGCGAAACCCGCTTCAACCAGCTTTCCTACTGGCTCTCGCGCTGGCGTACGCCAGAGCGCCGTGAGCTGGAATACATCCGCTATATCGGCGCGACCCCGGAAACCGCCAAGGAGATCAAGCTTTTCGGCCTCGGTGATTTCCTGGTCGACCGCTTCCGCCGGCTGGCCCACACGATCTTTCTCGAAAACACCCGCATTGCCCGCCAGCGCGCCTTCTGGGGTGCGATCTTTGCGGCTATTTCCACCCTCACCTATTATTGCGCCTATGCCTTCATCGTCTGGCGCACCGTCACCGGTGAATTCACCATCGGCGACCTGGCTTTCCTCTCCGGATCTTTCCTCAGGCTCAATGGCCTCTTTCAGGCGATCCTTCTCGGCTTTACCCAGGTGGCCGCGCAGTCGATGTATCTCGATGACCTGTTCTCCTTCTTCGAGATCGAGCCTGAGATCGTCTCGCCCACGGCGCCAAAACCCTTCCCCGCACCACTGAGGGATGGCATCCGCTTCGAGAATGTCGGCTTCCGCTATCCCGACACCCAGACCTGGGCAGTGCGCAACCTCAGCTTTACCCTCAAGGCAGGTGAAACCCTGGCGCTGGTGGGTGAGAACGGCGCGGGAAAGACCACTATCGTCAAGCTCCTCACCCGGCTCTACGACCCCGACGAGGGTCGCGTCACCATCGATGGCGTGGACCTGCGCGAACTCTCGCTCAAGGACATCCACGCCCATATTGGGGTGATCTTTCAGGACTTCATCCGCTATTCGCTGACCGCGCGGGAAAATATCGCAGTGGGCCGCATCGCCGATCGGGACGACGAGCCGCGTATCGACCGCGCCGCCGAGCTCAGCCTTGCCGATGGCGTCATCGCCAAGCTGCCCAAGGGCTATGACCAGCAATTGGGGCGCCTTTTCCGGGAGGGCCGCGATCTTTCGGGTGGCGAATGGCAGAAGTTGGCCATAGCCCGCGCCTATATGCGCGATGCCGAGCTGATCATCCTCGACGAGCCCACAGCGGCGCTCGACGCCAAGGCCGAAGCCGAGGTCTTCGCCCGTTTCAAGGGCCTTGCCGAGGGAAAGACCGCGGTGATCATCTCGCACCGCTTCTCAACCGTGCGCATGGCCGACCGCATTCTCGTGCTCGACAATGGCGGTATCCTTGAAGCCGGGACGCATGAAGAACTGGTGGCAATGAAGGGGCGCTATGCCGAACTCTTTGAGCTCCAGGCTGCGGGGTATCGCTGATGACCGTCACCATCTATCACAATCCCGATTGCGGGACGTCGCGCAACGCGCTGGCCATGATCCGTGGCGCCGGCATCGAGCCGGACGTGGTTCTTTATCGTGAGGCACCGCCCGATCGCGCCCGGCTGATCGAGTTGATCGAGCGGGCCGGGCTTTCCGTGCGGGAGGCGATCCGTATCAAGGACACGCCCTATCTCGAACTGGGACTGGACAATCCTGCCCTGTCCGATGCCGAGCTGATCGAGGCCATGCTGGCCGATCCCATCCTGATCAACCGGCCCTTCGTGGAAACCCCTCATGGGGTGCGTCTCTGCCGACCTTCCGAAGTGGTGCTGGAAATTCTTCCCGAGGCGCTGGGCATACCCTTCACCAAGGAAGACGGGGAAGTGGTGATCGACGCCAACGGCAAGCGCGTCTGACTGGTCAGCGACGACAAAGCGCCCTAATTATGGGCGGCAAGCCTCATGCGGACCCGCCTCGTGCCCCTGCCCGACGACCATCATCTGACCGTCATTGCCGAAACCTACCGCCTGCTGGGTGACCCGACCCGGCTCAAGGTTGTGCTCACCTGCCTTGATGGCCCCATCGCCGTGGGCGACATTGCCAGGGCGACCGGCGCCAGCCAATCCCTTGTCAGCCACCACCTTCGGCTGCTCCGTGCCGCACGCCTTGTCCGCGGCACCCGCCGCAACAAGCAGGTGCTCTACGAGGTCGAAGACGACCACATCGCCCGCATGCTGGCCGACATGATCGCCCATGCCGAGGAAGATCACACTTCCGAGGACGACGAGGCCTAGCCGCGCCAAGCCACTGTCCTTGACCATCTTCATATGAACATATATTCATATGTGAGTGAAAGCAGGATAACGCCATGGCTGCGCATAACCACCATACGGACCACAGTGACCATGATCATGCGCATGGGCACTCCGGACCTGCCCACGACCACGCCGGCCACGCCCATGCGCCCAAGGTCAGCCGCAGCAATGAAAGGGCCGTGCTGATCGGTCTCTGCCTCACCGGCGGTTTCATGGTGGCCGAAGTGGTCGGGGGGTACCTCTCCGGCTCGCTCGCGCTGATCGCCGATGCGGGGCACATGCTGACCGACACGGTTGCCCTGTTCCTCGCCTGGCTGGGCTTTCGCCTCGGCAGCCGTCCGGCCGACGCCCGGCGCAGCTTTGGCTATTCACGGCTTGAGGTGCTGGCCGGGCTGATCAATGCGCTCACCCTGTTCGCCCTGGTGGGCTGGATTGCCTTGGAGGCTGTACAGCGCTTCTTCAATCCCCACGAGGTGCTGGCCGGCCCCATGATCGCGGTCGCGCTGCTGGGGCTGGTGGTCAATCTGGTCGTCTTCCGCATCCTTTCGGGCGCCGACANGGATCANGTCAACATCAAGGGCGCACTGCTGCATGTGCTNGGCGACCTGCTNGGCTCGGTCGGCGCCATCATCGCAGCAGTCNTCATCTGGTTGACCGGATGGATGCCCATCGACCCGATCCTATCGGTACTGGTGAGCCTCTTGATCCTGCGCAGCGCCTGGGCGCTGCTCACGCGCACGCTCAACATTCTCATGGAAGGCGCCCCCGACGGCATCGACCTGGAACGCATCAAGACCGATTTGCCCGATGCCGTGCCGGGCCTTGCCAGCATCGGGCACCTGCATGTTTGGGCATTATCGTCCGGACAGGCCATGGCCACCCTGGAAATCGGTCTGGNGCCCGGCGCCGACCCGGCCGGCGTATCNGCGGCCACCAAGCAACGCCTTGTCGATGAGCATGGGATCGGCCACGCGACNGTCGAGATCAATTGGTCGGGCGATTGTGCCACTTGTCCGGGTGAGGCTNCTCAGGGATAAGCGANCGGTTCGTTCTATGCTCCCTGCGAGACGTAGCGTGCGGCCGCTTCTCCCGCCGCTAGTCCTGTCGCCAGACAGGCAGTGAGCAGATAGCCACCGGTGGGCGCCTCCCAGTTGAGCATTTCCCCGCACACGAATAGTCCGGGCAGAGCCTTCAGCATCAGTTCCTCGGTGACGCCGGACCAGTCCACGCCGCCAGCAACCGATATGGCCTCGGCAATGGGCCGTGTCCGTTGGACAGGCAGCGGCAGAGATTTGATGAGACCAGCCAGCGCCCCCGGCGCGAGGCTGGCGGCATGGGGCGCAAGTTCGCGCAGGAGACCTGCCTTGATGCCATCCAGGCCGGTCGCTTTTCGCAGCCTGTTGGCAAGACTGGTCTTGGCAGGCTGCCGAGCGAGATCCCGAGCCAGGCGATCCTGGCTGCGTCCCGGGGCCAGATCCAGTATCAGCGCAGCGCTTCCCTCGAGCGCGAGCTGATCGCGCAGCGCCGCTGCATGCGC
>Ga0065721_10052069_pt1 | contig 12749 bp, 13 predicted proteins | sample Mesricmetagenome_FD_59108 | JGI IMG/M metagenome (GOLD analysis project Ga0065721, IMG submission 59108) | Mesophilic microbial community from rice straw/compost enrichment Sample: eDNA_1 v2 (version 2) | ecosystem: Engineered > Solid waste > Grass > Composting > Bioreactor | place: USA: Davis... | reverse complement strand
CCGACCTGCCGTTCCGGGTCGACGGCGTGAGCCGGCTGCGCAAGCCGGCGGAGGTCAAGCAGGTGATCGCCGAGTGGGGCGAGGGCAAGGTGGACGTCCTGATCGGCACCCACCGTCTCCTCTCCCGCGACGTCCGCGCGAAGGACCTCGGCCTGATCGTGGTCGATGAGGAACAACGCTTCGGCGTCAAGCAGAAGGAGCTGCTCCGCCAGATGAAGCTCAAGGTCGACGTGCTCTCGATGTCGGCCACGCCGATCCCACGAACCCTGCAGATGTCGATGTCCGGCCTCCGCGACATCTCCGTCATCGAGACCCCGCCCGAAGGCAGGCGCCCGGTTCGGACCTACGTCGGCCCCTGGGACGAGCAGCTCGTCGAGCGGGCGATCAGGCGCGAGATCGACCGCAAGGGCCAGGTCTTCTTCCTCCACAACCGGGTCGAGACCCTCGACGACGCGGCGGAGCGGCTGCGGGCGCTGGTCCCGGGGGTCCGGGCCCAGGTCGCGCACGGCCAGATGGAGGACACCGAGCTCGAGGCGGCCATGCTCAACTTCCTGCGCGGCGACGCCGACGTGCTCGTCGCCACCACGATCATCGAGTCCGGGATCGACATTCCCGCGGCGAACACCCTGATCGTCGACCGCGCCGATCATCTCGGGCTGGCCCAGGCGTACCAGATCCGCGGGCGCGTCGGCCGGTCCCGGGAGCGAGCGTTCGCCTACCTGCTCTACCCCTCGGAGGAGTCGCTGACCCAGGAGGCATCGACCCGCCTGGCGACTCTCGCCGACCACACCGAGCTCGGGTCGGGCTTCAGGATCGCCATGCGCGACCTCGACATCCGCGGGGCCGGCAACCTGCTTGGGGACGAGCAGTCCGGACACGTGGCGGCGGTCGGCTTCGAGCTCTACTGCCAGTTGATCGACGAGGCGGTGGCCGAGCTCTCCGGCCGGGACGAGGCGGCGCAGGAGCCGGAGCCGGTCCGCTTCGACATCGGGGTCGACGCCTACCTGCCGGCCAGCTACGTGCCGTTCGAGGCGGCCAAGATCGACATCCACCGCCGGATCGCCGCCGCCCGCCGTCCGGGCGAGCTGCGGCAGATCGTCGACGAGATGGTCGACCGCTTCGGGCCCGTCCCGGTCGAGGTGGAGAACCTGGTCGCGCTGCAGCAGGCCCGGATCGACCTGGGGGCGGTCGGTGCCGAACAGGTCCAGTTCCGGGGCGGCAAGCTCACGGTGACGGGGATCGAACTCGACTCGGAGGCCGCGGCCAAGGTTCGCGAGGCCGTCCCGGGCGCGGTCTACGAGTGGCGCTCGCACGAACTGTCCGTCCGGGTGGACAACGACCCCGCGAAACGGCTGGCAACGGTGTCCGAACTGGGCCGCGCTCTCGCCGATATGGGTATGCTCCGGAATCCGGAGTCTTAGCTGCTAGCCAGAGATGACCGCTAGCCACACATGACCTTTTGAGGAGGAGTCACTGCATGAGCGGGGCACGCAAATTCGGGTTGATCGTTTTCGGGGCCGTCCTGGTCGTTCTCTTCGCGGGGATCGCGATCGCACAGGGCCTCGGGAATCCCAGCGTTCCCAGCGGTGACATCGCCTACGTCGAGGAAGTCCCGGACGGCCTCGGCAACATCAGCCAGGAGCGGTACGACCGCGCCTTCGAGCAGACCTGGAAGCGCGGCGGCCTTGAGTCCGCCCCGAAGGAGGGCGACGCCCAGTACGACCAGGTCAAGGAAGCGGCGATCAACGACCTGCTCGACCAGGCCTGGCTGACGGGCGAGGCCGAGGAGATCGGGATCGAGGCCCTGCCCCGGGAGATCAACAGCGAGCTGGCGACCATCAAGAAGGACCAGTTCCCGAGCCCGAAGGCGTTCAAGGACTTCCTGAAGGAGAGCGGGTTCACGATGGACGAGGTCCGCGACCGGGTCCGTCTCCAGGTGCTCAGCCGCAAGGTCCAGGACAAGATCACGAAGTCGGTCACCGAGGTGCCGGACTCGGACGTCGAGAGCTTCTACGAGACCTCGAGGGAGAGCTTCACGACCCCGGAGACCCGCGACATCCGACTGATCGTCACCGACAAGAAGGCGGACGCGGAGAAGGCGCTCAAGCAGCTCGGCGACGACCCGTCGGACGAGGAGTTCGCGAAGGTCGCCAAGAAGTTCTCGGTCCACGCGAGCAAGTCGGAGGGCGGCGAGTCGGTCGCCACCGAGGGCGCGTTCCCGGACCCGGCCGGCGCCGACATCATGTCCGCGTCCACCGGCAAGCTCGAGGGCCCCGTCGAGGCCGGCGAGCAGTTCTACATCTTCAAGGTCACCAAGGTCAATCCCGAGGAGACCAAGTCGCTCGACGAGGTTCGCGAACAGATCACGCAGCAGCTCCTGCCGACCCTGCAGCAGGCCGCGATGTCGAGGTTCGTCTCGAACTACAACGCCAAGTGGACCTCCCGCACCTTCTGCGACGAGGATTACCTGGTCTCCCGCTGCGACAACTACGAGGGCGACGGACGCCTCGAGTCGGCCGATCCGAAGTGCTACCAGGCCGGCGCCGGCAAGGACCCCGACCTGAGCTGCCCGGCCCCGATCGCGCTGCCGATGCCGATGGCCCCGGGCGGAAACTCTCAGCCGGGCGCGATCCTCGGTCAGACCCAGAACAAGCCGCAGCGTCCGATCCAGCCCAGCGACACCAAGGCGCCCGCCGAGGGCGCGGCGCCCGAGGGTGTCGACCTGAGCCAGATCACGGGCGCCGCGGCGGGCCAGTAGCGGAAAGTGGAAGCCGGCGAGCTCGCCGGAGCCCTCGAGCGGCTCGACCGGGTGACGCGGGAGCTCCGCGAGAAGTGCCCGTGGGACCGCGAACAGGACGCGCGCTCGATCGTGCCCCACACGGTCGAGGAGGCCTACGAGCTGGCGGAGGCGGCCCGTGAGGGCGACGACGCGGCCATGCGCGACGAGCTCGGGGACGTGCTTTTCCAGGTCGTCTTCCTTTCGCTGCTCCTCGAGGAGCGCGGGGAGGGCGACCTCGCCACGATCGCCGGGCAGCTGACCGACAAGCTGATCCGCCGCCACCCCCACGTCTTCCCGCCGGAGGAGGGCGAGGGGGCCGGTGGGATCGAGACGGCCGACGACGTGCGCCGGCAGTGGGACGAGATCAAGCGCGACGTCGAGGGCCGCCGCTCCGAGAAGGACTGGAGGAAGCCGGCCCTGCCGGCCCTGATCTACGCCAACAAGGTCCAATGGAAGCTCGATCCCGAGGAGCGTCCGGCCAACGCCGGAGCCGCCAACCCGGACCGCGAGGCCGACGAGGCCGAGGTCGGGAGGATGCTCTGGGAGGCGGTCGCGGAGGCCCGCGGCCGCGGCGTCGATCCCGAGCTGGCGCTGCGGGCCGAGGCCGAGCGTCACGCCAGGCGCCTCCAAAAGTAGACTGGCGGCCAAATGAGCACCATCGAAGCCGTCCACGCCCGCCAGATCCTCGACTCCCGGGGCAATCCCACGATCGAGGTCGAAGTCACCCTCGAGACCGACCACGTCGGTCGCGCCATGGTCCCGTCCGGGGCCTCCACCGGCGAGTTCGAGGCCGTCGAGTTGCGCGATGGCGGTGACGCCTTCCTCGGCAAGGGCGTCACGCAGGCGGTGGCCAACGTCAACGGCGAGATCCGCGAGGCGCTGCTCGGCTTCGACGTGACCGACCAGGCCGGCATCGACAAGCTGATGATCGAGCTCGACGGCACCGAGAACAAGGGCCGCCTGGGGGCCAACGCGATCCTCGGCGTCTCCCTGGCGGCCGCCCACGCGGCGGCGGCGATGGAAAAGCGCCCGCTCTACAGCTATCTCGGCGACCTGTACGGCGAGTCCGATCCGTCGCTGTTGCCGGTCCCGATGATGAACGTCCTGAACGGCGGCGCCCACGCCGACAACTCGGTCGACTTCCAGGAGTTCATGGTGATGCCGGCGGGCACCGCCAGCTTCTCCGAGTGCCTCCGGGTCGGAACCGAGGTCTTCCACTCGCTGAAGAAGATCCTCGCCGGTCACGGCCTGGCGACCGCGGTCGGCGACGAGGGCGGCTTCGCCCCGGACCTCTCCTCGAACGAGGCGGCGCTCGAGATGCTGATCGAGGGCATCGAGGCGGCGGGCTACAAGCCGGGCGAGGAGGTCTTCATCGCGCTCGACCCCGCGACCAGCGAGATCTACTCGGACGGTGTGTACCGCCTCGAGCACGAGGACCGGAACCTCAGCGCCGAGGAGATGGCGTCCTACTGGCAGAGCGCCGCGGAGCGCTTCCCGATCGTCTCGATCGAGGACGGCATGGACGAGGAGGACTGGGACGGCTGGAAGCTGCTCACCGAGAAGCTGGGCGACTCGGTCCAGCTCGTGGGAGACGATCTCTTCGTGACCAACCCGGCTCGGCTCGAGCGGGGCATCGACCTGGGCGTCGGCAACTCGATCCTGGTCAAGGTCAACCAGATCGGCACGTTGACCGAGACCCTCGAGGCGATCCGCATGGCCTCGGACGCCGGATACACCGCGGTGATCTCTCACCGGTCGGGCGAGACCGAGGACACGACGATCGCCGACCTCGCCGTCGCGACCGGGGCCGGCCAGATCAAGACGGGCGCGCCCTCGCGCTCCGATCGCGTGGCCAAGTACAACCGCCTGCTGAAGATCGAGGAAGAGCTGGGCGCTTCCGCCCGCTTCGGCGGTGCTTCCGTCCTCAAGCGGGGTAGTTGAAGGAAATGACCGTCCGGCCTAGAAGGGTCGGACGTGTCAGCACGCGCCCAAACGTACGGCGGTTCCCGACGCCCGCCGCGTCGTCGGCCCGCCCCACGGCGGGATGCCGGGCGACCCGGGGCGGGGCGGATCCAGTGGGACCGGTTCGGCCGGGTCGTGCTGGTTCTCGTGGTCGGGTTGCTGCTGGTCGCCGCGATCAAGCCGGCCTGGAACCTGGTCAACACCTATCGCCTCGCCGGGCAGACCAAGGTCCGGCTCCACGAGGCCCAGGCGGAGAACGCGGTCCTCGAACGTCGGGTGAAGCGGGCCCGCAGCCAGAACACCCTGCGGCGGGAGGCTCGCCGCCAGGGCATGATCCTGCCCGGCGAACGGGCGTGGGTCGTGAACGGCATCAAGTGAGCCCGGGGGCCGGAGGGCTCTCTTGAGCCTGGGCGAGTTCCTCGCCGGTTTGTTCCACCTGGTCCTGGTGGCGGGCCTCGGGGGCTTCGTGGCCTGGCGGCTGAGGGCTCGGCTGCTGCCGGGCTGGAGCGGCGCCCCGGCCCGGCTCGTCGAAGCGGTCGCCGGGACGGGCATCCTGGTCGCCTGCGCGGAGCTCCTGGGCCTGTTCGGCCTGCTCGAGACCCTGCCGCTGGTCCTCCTCCTGGCGTCGCTCGCGGCGGCGGCTTGGCTGCGGCTGCTTCCCCGCACTCCCCGTGCCCGGGACTCGGTCCCCCCGTCCTTCGCGCTCGGAACCGGGGCGCAATTGGTCGCCTTCGCGGTCGTGTTCGTGGTGGTGGCGCAGTGGGGCGCCTTCACGTCGTACAACCTCGATCACGGGATCACCAACTTCGATTCCGTCTGGTACCACCTGCCCTTCGCGGCGGAGATCGCCCGGACGGGCTCGGTGACGACGTTCCTCCACACCGAGACCGTCTTCACGAATTGGTTCTACCCGCAGAACTCGGAGCTCGTCCACGCGGTCGGGATGGTCCTGACCGGGCGCGACTTCCCCTCGATCTTCGTCAACCTCGTCTGGCTCGCGCTGGGGCTGCTGGCCGGCTGGTGCGTCGGGCGCCCCTACGGCCGCCCCCACCTCACGATGCTGGGGGTTGCCGTGCTGATGGCGACCCACACGCTGGTGGTGCGGGAGCCGGGCACGGCCAAGAACGACATCATGGCCGCCGCGCTTGTCCTTTCGGCGGTCGCGATCATGCTGAATCGATCCTCGTCGGGACGCGAGCCGAAGGGGCGCGTCTCGCCCGGCTGGGCGATGGCCGCGGGGGGGCTCGCGATCGGGCTCGCGGCGGGGACCAAGGTGACGGCCCTGGCCCCGGCGCTGCTGGTCACCTGCGCCGTGGTCTACGCGGCGATGCCGGGCACCAGGCTCCGGTCGTTCGGGGTCTGGATCGCATCGGCTCTCGCCGGGGGCGGGTGGTGGTACCTCCGCAACCTGATCGCCACGGGTAACCCGGTCCCGCAGGTGACCTCGCTCGGGCCGATCGACCTTCCGGGCCCGGGCCGTCTCCAGGTCGGTCGTCCCGACTTCTCGGTGGCCCACTATCTGTTCGACGGGCAAATCTGGAGGGACTACTTCGTGCCGGGGCTCGACCAGGGCTTCGGGGACGTCTGGCCGGTGATCCTGGCGGCCGTGGTGGGGGGGCTGATGCTGGTCATGCTGACCGGGCCGGGACGCCTCACGCGCGCGCACGGCGCGGTCGCGCTGCTGGCGATCGCCGCCTACCTCGTGACCCCGCTCGGCGCGGCCGGCCCCGAGGGCGACCCCTCGGGCTTCGCGATCAACCTGCGCTTCCTGATCCCCGCCCTCGGGCTCGGGATCGTCCTGGTGCCACTCTCGCGCCGGTTCGACCGGGGCTGGCCACGGGTCGCCTTCGGCCTGCTCCTGGTCGCCCTCTTCGTGGGCACCAGCGCGAGCGATCCGGTCGTCTCCGCACCCGGCCGGAGGTTCGGGTTCGCGCTGGCCCTCCTCTTCGTCGGGCTTCCCGTCCTCGCGTGGCTCGCCCGGGAACGGCTCTCGCGGCGGTTCGAGACGCCCGCCCTGGCGGCCGCCCTCGGGGTCGGTGCCGTCGTCTTCGCCCTGTTCGCCTGGCCGATCCAGAAGAGCTATTTCGAGAACCGGTACCGGGACTTCGAGCCGGACACCAGCCTGACGGGCGCCTACGCCTGGGCCGACGGGGTCGCCGACGCGAGGATCGCGCTCGCCGGTTCCACCGCCGGGTTCAAGCAGTTCGGGTTCTGGGGGCCGGACCTCTCGAACGAGGTCGTCTACATCGGCCGCGACGCCCCGAAGGGCGGGTTCGACGCGATCGGTACCTGCGAGGAGTTCGCCCGCGCCGTCAACGAGGCCGATCCGGACTACCTCGTCACCGGCCCCTACCTGAACTTCATCGACGCCGACGACCCGATCGAGTCGCCGGAGACAGCGTGGGCCAGAAACGACCCCGCGCTCAGTCTCGAGGTCGAACCGTCCGGAACCCTGGACCGCGCCCACCCGGTCTCGGTCTGGCGCCTCGACGGACCGCTGGACCCCGCGCTCTGCGCGCGCCTGGGACCGGGCAGCGACTACGTCCCCGGCCTGGCCGACGGATAGAGCGGCCGTCGCCGAACCTTCTCGTAGCGCACGGTGGTCTTCGCGACCCGCGTCCTGAGTTGCCTGACCCATCGCCCACCGGCCCGCCCGCGCTTCGCCCTGCGGACCTTTCGCTGCAGTTGACGCTTGCTCCGGAGCAGGCGGTGGATCCGCTCCATGTGGGCCACGTAACGCTTCAGGCGCGTTCGGCGGCGGTCCGTGCCGGCGCCCGCCCCGTGGCACCGCCTGGGGGATGAGGCGCGGTCGAAGGTCTTGCCGCGGATGCTCCGGAACTCCCAGCTGTAGGAGTCGGGCCCGAGGCGGAAGAAGGTCGCCCCGAGCCGCCGTTCGGCGATCTCGGCGTTCGTGGCCGGAGGATCGCCGTCCTCCGTGATCGGGAAGGTGGAGGCGCCGCCGGTCCCGGTGATGAACTGGGCGATGCCCGTCGGGTCGGGCCGGCCCTGCGGGTCCATCGGCCGAAACCGCTGGTAGAAGTGCTGGTGCCCGGTGACGATCACGTCGGCGCGGAACCGGTACAGGAGCTCCCAGGCGTTCACGAGCAGCGAGCGGTCGCCCGTCCTGCCGGCGGAGATCCCGGCGGAGAACCGGGGATGATGGAAGTAGGCCATCAGGCACTTCGGGCCGTCCGCCTTCCGGTTGGCCTTCAGGTCGCGGAGGAGCCAGCGCATCTGCCGGCCGCTGAGGGTGCAGTCCACCCGCCCGCAGTTCGAGTTCAGGTTGATCATGTGCCAGTTGCCGGCGTTCCAGCTCGACCAGCCCCGGTTGCGCTCGCCGATCTTCCACCGGGGTGCCTCGCGCGAGGCCCAGAAGTCGAAGTAGCCGCTCGGCCTCAGGCGCCCGTCTCGCTGCCGGGTGTAGTCGTGGTTACCGATCGTCGGCATGATCCGCCGGCCCAACCGGCCCCAGGCGAGATCGAAGTCGTCGTAGGCCGACGTGGTGGAGGGCTGACCCTGGATCAGGTCTCCCAACGCCAGCACGATCCCCGGCTGGGCGGCCTGGATCAGGTCGGCCACGCGCTGGCCCTGGCAGCGGAGGTCCGAGGGAGGAACCTCGACCCGCTGGAAGTCGTCGAAGTGGGCCTTCGTCATCTCCTTCGGACAGGAGATGTCCCCGGCCGCGGCGACCAGGAAGGAGCGGTCCGCGCCCTTCGAGGCTCCGGGCGAGGCCAGGACCAGCAGGGCCAGGACCAGGATCGAGAGGGGGGTCGTTGTGCGGTGGCTGACCGGAGGCACCTATCTTCCGGAACAGGAACCCCGCCCGAGGGTTGCGGTCCGCCGGAGAAGCCGGGCTGCCATGATCTGGCCCGTGAGCTACTCGCTGGAGAACGCGCTGTTCAACTGGGAGGCCGGCATCGGCCGCCTGCGGGAGCTGGAGCGCTCGGGCGTGCTCCGGGGCGACGAGGTGACCGTGCCCGTACGGGAGGAGCTAAGGCGCCGCCTGGGGGCCACGTTCACGGCGTCGGATCTGGCCGACCTCTACGGAAGGGGGACGGACTGGGCCCTGATGCTGCCCGGCGTCGATCCCGGGATGTCGGACGTCCAGGACCTGATCGACGCCGCCTTCTGGCTGCATCTACAGTCCGCCGGCGACTACGCCGGCGGCAGGCTGGTCCTCGACCTGGAGGAATGAGCGGGGCGGCCGACTCGGCCGCCCGCCCGCGATGCCTTCTACTCCTCGGGCTCCTCGCCGGCCCGCCGGATGACGATCTGGTCGGCCTCGACGAGGACGGTCACCTCGCGCTTGCCGGCCCAGTGCTCGTTGTAGGCGCCGATGTCCTGGATCGCCGGGTCGAGCCAGAGGCCGTAGCCCTCTTCGCCGTGGTCGAAGGTGCCCTCGAGACGGTTGCCGGAGCCTCGGCCCCGACGTCCGCGACGCCCGCGGCGACGGCGCCGTGGGCGGCCCTCCGCCTCGCTGCCGTCGGTCTCGGTGTCTTCGGAGTCTTCCTGTTCGGAATCCTCGCCGGCGGCCTCGCGGCGCTCGGCTTCGGCGGCCTTCTTCGCCTCGGCCTCGGCCTCCGCCTTGGCGCGGGCGGCCTCCTCCTCGGCGGCGGCGGCCTCGATCTCGGCTTCGATCTCGTCGCGGAGGTCTACCTCGGCGGCGGCGTCGGCGTCTTCGTCAGGCGCGAGGTCGTGCTGCCGGCGGAACTCGCGGAGTTCGGAGGCGCTGACCTCGAGCTGGTGGGCGATCCAGGCGTCGGTGCGGCCCTGGCGGACCCAGGCCCTGATCTGGTTGAGTTGGGGACGTAGTGATCGACGTGACATAGAGGTCCCCGAGTGTATTGGACCCGCTTGGAAAAGCGCTCTGCGGGGTAGGCTCTAGTCGAACCGGGTGCTTGCCCTTCGCGACCGAGCGGAAGTGGTCAAACCCCTGTCGGGCCGAATACCTATTATTGGGTATCGAACTGCCCATAATTCGAATGGAGTCTGATGCTGGTACTCACCCGCAAGAAAGAACAGAGCATCATCATCGGTGAGAACGTCGAGATCATGGTCCTCGGCGTTTCCGGTGACAAGGTGCGTCTGGGCATCACCGCTCCTCGCGAGGTCGACGTCTTCCGCAAGGAAGTGATCGACGAGCGGGGCGCGCAGGTCGAGCCCGAGAAGGCCTGAAACCAGGCACGGACCCGGAGGCCGTGGGGGGCCTCCGGCGTCGAGCTCCAGCGGCGCCAGCGGGCGCGGCGGGAGGCGTCAGCCCATCACGAGGAGCAGAGCCTCGAACATGGCGAGGGTCACGACGACCACCGTCACGGTCAGGCACACGGCCAGGACGCTGAAGCGGACCTTGCCCTGCTGCTGGCTGCGAGACACCCGGCGGTGCCGGGAGCGGGCGACGGCCCGGTTGCGGAGCTGCTCGCGCCGACGCTGCTCGAGGATCTTCTGCTGTTCGAAGGCGGCTTCGAACTGATTTACGCTCTGACGCATTCTCATAATCGTTCGGCCCGGGGGAACCGTGGTTCCGTGAACAGACCGTCCAAGCACCGTAGCAAACGTTAGGCCGATCACAACCCTCTAACGCGATTCCGTGATCCAGATCACGGGCGGCCCGTCGTTCCGCGGCCGGTTCAGCAGGCGGACCAGAGGCCGCGTCCCGTCGCTCGGGCCCGCTCCTCGAGCCGTTCGAAGAACCCCGCCCGGTGGTCGTTCGGCGGGACGGCGTAGGCAGTCGCGTATCCCCGGCGCACCAGGGCACCGTTCACCATGCCGGGGCCGGAGTAGACGTACGCGAGCAGCCGGCCGTATCTGTCCCGCCGCTCGCGGTCGAAGACCAGGCGAACCCGGTCGCCGACCAGCCGCTCGTTGAGCTCCTTCGCCTCTGGCCCGAAGCACTCGACCGGCGAGCCGGGCTTGACCGACTCCGGCGTGTCGATCCCGATGTAGCGGACGTACTCCTCCTCGCCGTCGTAGCGGACCCTGATCGTGTCGCCATCCACGACCCGGACCACGGGGACGACCGCCTCGCCGGCCGCCTTCCACTCGTCGTGGCCGCAGCCGCCGGCGAACTCATAGATGAGGCCTACCGCGACGATCACCGCGATAGGCCCCATCAGGGTACGCCTGAAATGGTCGGGAAAGAGTTTCCCGAAGTGGTGAAGCGGGTCTCGTCCGCGACGAGCCACCCGTTGCTACGGGGTGCGCTTCACGTTCGCGAGAAGGGTCTCCTTGATCTGGGCGATGATCTCGAGGGCCTCGCTCCACTCGCGCTGCCAGACGTTGCGGCCGAAGATCACGCCGGAGCCGCCGGCGTCCATCACCGACTTGGTGTGGCCGAGGACCGTCTCGTCGTCGGTCTTGGAACCGCCCGAGAGCACGACCAGGGAGCGGCCGGCCGACTCGACGCACTGGCGCATCGCCTCTTCGGCGGTCACGTCCATCTCGTTGTACGGGGGCTGAGTGTCCTTGTCCTTCTCCGGGTTGATCTTCGGGTAGTTCAGCTTCACGACGTCCGCGCCCATCTCCATCGCGAGGCGCGCCGCGTAGTCGATCGCGTAGAAGGAGTTGGCGCCACCCTTGGCGTCGATCGCCTCGCCGCGCGGGTAGGACCAGACCACCAGGGGCATGCCGAAGCGGTCGCAGTCCTGGCGGACCTGGCGCAGCTGGGCGAGATCCTCGTCCTGGCGGGGCGAGCCGACGTACAGCGTGTAGCCGATCGCGTCCGCGCCGAGCCGGACCGCGTCCTCGACCGAGGCGTTGCAGGCGGAGAAGGCGTGGGCGGAGGAGGGGATGTCCGTCTTGCCGTTGACCTTGAGGATCAGCGGCACCTCGCCGGCGTAGTCGGGGTAGTACTTCTCGGCCATGCCGATCTGGCAGGCGAGCGCCGAGTAGCCGGCCTCGGCCGCCAGCTTGAACTGGTACTCGGGGTCCTTGGAGGCGGGGTTCGGGAAGAAGTCACGGGGGCCGTGCTCGATGCCCTGGTCGATGGGCAGCAGCATCAGCGTGCCGTTGCCGGGACCGAACTCGAACAGAAGGCGGTGAAGCCTGGCGCGCTTGCCGGGAGGCAGCGTCGCGAGCAGGGACTTCTGTTCGGTCAGGGTGTTGGCTTCCATTGCTTCTCGGTCCTCCTCAAGGGGATTGGCACACGTCTCTGGTGGGCAGTATGTCAATGCCGGAGCGGAGAAGGCGGCTATCCTCGAAGGAAGCGATGAGTGAGACCGAGCTCAGGGTCGTCTGCAAGTCATGCGGCGCCGAAGTAAGCCCCTACGTAACCGAGTGCCCCTATTGCGGCGCCCGGGTGCGGAAGCGAGCCCCGGACCTCGAACGGGGCGGGGACGGCGCGCTGGAGCCCAAGCAGTCGCGGCGCGAGAAGCGCCGGGAGCAGAAGGCCCAGCGGCGGGCCGAGCGCGCCCCGGGAGTGGGGGCGGTGGGGTCGAGGCCCTGGGCCTGCCTGCTGCTCATCCTGATTCCGGCGGTCGCCATGCTGGTGCGGATCGCGACCGGTGCCGGGCTCGATGGGTTCGGCGGCGTCGTCGTGCCGCTCGAGAGCGAGTGGTGGCGGACCGTGACCGCCCCCTTCGCCTACGTCAGCGTCGGCTACCTGTTCGCGGTGGGGCTCGCGATCGCCCTCTTCGGGCCGGGGCTGGAACGCCGCTTCGGAACCCTCTCGACCTTCCTGCTCCTGTTCGTCTGCGGCGCCCTCGGCACCCTCGCCGCCGCGGCCGTCGCCGACCAGCGGGACGCGATCACGGTGATCGCGGGCGGCAACGGGATCGCGCTCGGCGCCATCGCCGCCTGGTTCGCGGTCAACCGCGCCCGGCTCCGGGAGGAAGGGGACCGCGCCGACCTGGCCGGGGTCCTGATCGCCGCGGCGGTCATCCTGTTGCTCACCGTCGTGGTCCCGAGCGCCGACTTCTGGAGCGGGCTCGCCGGTGGAGCCGTCGGCCTCCTGGCCGGTTTCGCCGCGACCCGTTTCGGCGGGTCCCGCTGAAGACCCCCGTTGGCTAGGCTT
>Ga0065721_10052067_pt1 | contig 12751 bp, 13 predicted proteins | sample Mesricmetagenome_FD_59108 | JGI IMG/M metagenome (GOLD analysis project Ga0065721, IMG submission 59108) | Mesophilic microbial community from rice straw/compost enrichment Sample: eDNA_1 v2 (version 2) | ecosystem: Engineered > Solid waste > Grass > Composting > Bioreactor | place: USA: Davis... | reverse complement strand
GCTGGAGGCGGAGGCCCGGCCGCAGGCAGCGCCACCGACGGTGCGGCCATTGATGCCGGCACCGGCACGAATGGCCAAACCTCCACGGGCGCCGCGGGCTCAACACGAAAGGTCCGTAAATTCGCGATCAAGGGGAATGTCGCCCTGGAAAATTACGGTGAGCTATTCCGCTGCTTCATCAATCCAGCCACGCGGCTCAAGCTAAAGGGCCTTAAGATTGGTGTGAGCTTTGAGATGGATGCCGGCGAAGGACTCGAAGAATCCAATGCGTCACTCAAAGGCATGAAGGAAGCGGCGCAGCAACTGGGCCTGAAATACGAAGAAGAATAACGAGTCACTGCCCCGTCGACCCCGGACCGCTCAATGGATGACCTCACGCCCAAGACAGCTGTAGAATCGCTCCAGAACCTAATGGTTGCAATTGGGCGGGGGACTGATCGCACCCATCCGGATTTTGCGCGATTGCGCAATGCAGTTCTGGCCATGCCAGAGCTAAAGCCCTACCTTCCTGACTTTGTAACGACCTGCCGCAACGGCGCTCAGTTTTGGGCCTACATCAAAGGCAAAGCCAACCACTACCAGGAGCGCGATCAGCACATTTGGTCTGGGTTCTCTCCAGTTCTTTCTTATCTGGAGAACAGGGCCAACAATCCCGGTGCGGACGAGGTCTCGGCGGTGCTTCAGACCTTCGATTCCGAACACGTCCATTCGGCGTGGCAGAAAGCACTCGCGCGAAAAACGACGGATCCCGAAGCGGCATTGACCTCGGCTCGGACCCTCCTCGAAAGCACCTGCAAGCGCATCTTGGATTCGCTCGCCATCTCATACAGCGACACTGCCGACTTGCCCGATCTCTACAGCGCCGTGGCGAAAGGACTGAATCTTTCACCAAGCCAGCACACCGAGCAGATTTTCAAGCAAGTCCTCGGCGGATGCCATTCAGTTGTTCAAGGTTTGGGAGCAATGCGCAACCGTTTGGGCGATGCCCACGGCAAAGGCATCGCGTCATACAAGCCGCTTCCTCGTCACGCTGCTCTGGCGGTGAACCTGAGCGGCGCGATGGCTATGTTTTTGGTCGAAACATTCGAGGCGCGGAGGGCCGTTTCGCCATGAACAACAGAAACATGGCCCTACGGGAGCGCGCGGCGGCGACCGCTCGAGATCTCCGAGCGTCGGTCCCGCCCAACAAGGAATAGCCATGTCGAAACGCCTCGGAGTCCTCTGGGATGCCGATCCTCACACCATCGCGAAAATCGCGATCTTGAAGAACTACCTGCATGTGTGGTTTCGGATTCTGGGGAAAACGCGGCGTGCTCAAACTCTGCTCTACGTTGATGGGTTCGCCGGCCCCGGTTACTACAAGAATCACAACGAGGGTTCACCGCTCGCCGCCCTCAGCACCGCCGCCGGTGCGATCGCAGAGTTAGGCGACAGCTTCATTGCGCGATCGCTTCACTGCGCGTTCATCGAAAAGGAAAAGCCGCGATTTGAGGAAATGTGCGAGGCAGTCGAGCCTTACGTCGGCAAACCAAAGATCGGAGTGACGAAGGTTCACGGCGAGTTTGCCACCGGAATTGCAGAGGTCAGGCAAGCGGTGCCCGGACCGTTTCGCGGCGACGGTCCGCTGTTCCTGTTTGCTGATCCATTTGGCGGCACGGGTATTCCGTTCGCGACGTTCGCTTCCTGCATGCAAGCCGACACTGCCGAGCTTTTGATAAATCTTGATGCCGACGGAATCGCCCGGATTTTCTCTGCTGAGTCAAACAACGGACGGCAGGAGCAGCTCACCGAACTGTTTGGAAGCGATTGCTGGAAACAGCGGCTGACTGCGCGCACCGACTTGAAGCAGCTATCGCTTCAAATACTCGCTCTATACAAAGAGCGTCTCCGCACGCTTCCCGGTGTCCGCTACCTCTGGTCCTTCGCCATGCGCGGAAAATCAGACACGCTGAACTACTACTTGGTTTTCGCGACCAAGCATCCCCTGGGCCTTGAGAAGATGAAGGAAGCGATGCGGGTGATTGATAAGACTGGGGCCTATTCGTTTTCGGATGCCCATGTCGATCAGCACGCTCTGTTCCGGGCCGACGATGCCGAAGTTTTCGCGGGTCAAATGTTCAAGAAGTTCGACGGACAGTCCCTGTCGATGGACGACATCACCACCTACGCTTTGAACGAGACCCCGTTCCTAAATGCGAAGGCGATGTTGGCCATCCTGGATACGGCCGGGAAAATTTCGATTCAGCAGCGCCCGGGCGAGAAGCTGCGCGCAGGCACTTACCCGGTGGACAAAATCAGCTCGATCCGTTTCGGCCAATTCGCGTTTGCCGGAAAACAAACCGAACTTGGAATATGACATGAGAGGAAAATCGCACATCGAATGGACCGAAAGCACCTGGAATCCGGTGACGGGTTGCAGCAAAGTTAGTGCTGGCTGCAAGAACTGCTATGCTGAGCGCATGGCGGCCCGTCTTCAAGCGATGGGCAATCCGCGCTATTCGGACGGCTTCGCGGTGACATTGCACCCGGATTTGATCGACGCGCCAAAGTCATGGAAGTCAGCGCGCCTAATATTCGTGAACTCGATGAGCGACTTGTTTCACGAGAAGGTCCCACTCCCGTTTATCAAAAAGGTTTTTGCGACTATGCATGCGTGTCCGCAGCATACGTTTCAAATCCTGACAAAACGCAGTGCGCGTCTGGCAGAATTGGCTCCTCAGCTCGACTGGGCTCCGAACATCTGGATGGGCGTTAGCGTTGAGGATGGAAGGGTTCTCGGCCGAATTGATGATCTCCGCAAGGTGCCTGCGGCGGTCCGTTTTCTGTCGTGCGAACCCTTGATCGATTCGTGCGGTGAAATGGATTTGGAGGGGATCGATTGGGTAATCGTCGGCGGGGAAAGTGGCCCAGGATCGCGCCCGATGAAAATCGAATGGGTTCGTTCAATCTATAGACAGTGTCGTGCTGCGAAGGCCGCGTTCTTCTTCAAGCAGTGGGGCGGGACACGGAAGGACCTCACCGGGCGCGAACTGAACGGTCGAACCTACGACGCGATGCCGGTGCCAAAGAATCCCGAGGAAAGGCGTTTGGAGGTAGCTGAAGCATCGTGAAATGACGAACGATGCGAATGATAGCTGATACAAGTGCGCTTCGCGCGACACTGTTGACGGACTATCTGGCAGCCAGCAAAGCGAACGAAATTGTCGTTCCCCAGTTGGTGTTTTGCGAGTGCTTGCAGGGTGATGGCGTCGTCAATGCGCGGAAATCCCTCGGCGCAATCGCAGCATATTGCGGTCAAGTCTATGTTCTAAAGTCAGACTCCCATTTGCTAAGCGTTTGGCCGCGCGCTGAAGGTTTTCAATCGCGCCTGATCGACGCGGAATTGACCAATGCACTGCGTGAGAATCTACAACTGAATCTCGCGGAGCAGGGATATGATCGAGGAATTGTCGACCGTATGATACGTCATGACGAAACCGGTGCAAAATACGTCCTTCAATTCTACTCCTCGTTGGCTGGGCGGGCAAAGGATCAGATGCTCGATTTTCGCTCATCTCTTTCCGCTTCGGAGCTCAAAGCCATTCGCTCAACCGACGTCATTCCTCATTCTCTGATGGGACGCATAGAACGAATGGTGATGAGCACCACTGCTCATTCAACAAAGGCTGCCGGAATAGATGTTCGCCAAGTCAGTTATCTGGACGCGGTTTACTCTGTAGCGTTTCGTTTTTCTGCAGCAGCATCCGCTGCCGCGGTAGATTGGGCCGCCAGCGGTGGCCTGGACGACCGGGCCGAGTCCAGCATGGCGAATGATCTCAGGGACATTCATCATATCGCCTATGCGACCTGTTTTGATGGGATCTTGTCCCGCGACCAGAGACTCCAGAGAGTGGAGCGTCGCGCGCGATACATCGTAGCAAAGCTAGAGGAACGTTACCTCAGAGACTCCGGACTGGTTTGAAGTGTCAGGGGTCGGTCAAAACCAGCCATGTAGGGTCGATTCAAAACCAGCCACTTTGAGCGGGTGATTTACGCCGCGGGCTCCTTCGGGTTGCTCGGGGCGAGATGAACCGACTCGAAGTGAGCCTCCAACAAGCAATCATAACCCTACATGGCCGTGGGTGGTCCCAGCGAAGGATCGCCCGCGAGCTGCAGATCAACCGCGAGACGGTCGCGGTGCATGTGCACGCAGCAAAACCGGCCATTTCGACCACCGGGTCCGAAAGCGGAGGTTCGGTGAATCCAGCCATTTCGACCACCGGCTCTGCGTCGAGCGATGAGGCAAGACCAGCCATTTCGACCACCGGGTCGGCGGGCGGCCGGGTAAGCCTTTGCCGGGAGCATTTGCCGCTGATCACGGCGGCCGTTGCAGCGGGGTTGTCGGCCAGGCGTATCCATCAGGATCTCGTTCAGGAGCACGGCTTCGAGGGCAGCTACGAGTCCGTGAAGCGCTGTGTGCGGGCGGGCTGCACCGCGTGGGCACGACGTATCGTCTGCACGCCGGCTTCGGAGAGTCCGAAGTGCTTCACCTTGCCCGCGGCGATCAATTCCTTCACCGCGCCGGCGACCGCCTCAATCGGAACCGCGGGATCGACCCTGTGTTGGTAGAGCAAGTCGATGGCCTCGACCTTGAGCCGGGTCAGGGAAGCATCGACGACTTCGCGGATGTGTTCGGGGCGGCTATCGAGCCCCGCCTGCTTTCCATCGCGGTCGATCCGGAAACCAAACTTCGTGGCGATCTTCACCTTTCCGCGAAACGGTGCCAGCGCCTCGCCGACCAGCTCTTCATTGATAAACGGACCGTAGATTTCCGCCGTGTCGAACAAGGTCACGCCTTGTTCGACGGCGGCGCGAATGACGCCAACTGCTGCCGCCTTTTCCAATGGCGGACCGTAACCGAAGCTCAGGCCCATGCAGCCGAACCCCAGCGATGAGACTGCGAGCCCGCTCCTCCCGAGTGTGCGTGTTTTCATAAGTCCTCACTTCTGTGCGGAGAGATTCTGCGTGAAAAAAGTCCGTAGCTTTTCGAGCGAAACGGCTATGTATTGAGGCCGGTCGTAGAGATCGACGTGCGACGCGCCTGGCACCACGAACAGCTCCTTCGGCTGCGCTGCCTTGCTGTAGGCTTCTTCGCTGAAGTAGGCCGACACGGCGCGCTCACCGACGATCATGAGAACCGGCCGCGGCGAGATCGTCTCGATCTGCGCGAAGGAGAAGTATCCCATCATCGGCGCGAGGCTCGTGAACGAATACGAGGTCGTGGACCGCGGGTGTTGCCCGCGCGGCGTGCGATAGTAGTCGAAAAACTCCCGGGTGTTTTCGGTGTCGGTGTCGCGCAGCACTTCCGGGATCGCGGCGATGTCGCGCCGCGCTTCGCCTCGGAATTCGCGAGTGCGCTGTTCGCCGATTTCGTCGAGCGTCTTCATGCGCTGCTCATAGGAGATCGTATCGCCCAGCCCCTGACGGCGCGCGCGGCCCATGTCATACATGCTGACGGTCGCCAGGGCTTTGATACGGTGATCAATCTGCGCTGCGCTCACCGCGTAGCCGCCACCGCCGCAGATGCCGAGCACGCCGATCCTCTTCGGGTCCACCAGCGGATGATTGCTCAGGAAATCGACCGCCGCGCTAAAGTCCTCCACGCGCGTCGAGGGCACTTCGATGTAGCGCGGTTCGCCGCCGCTCTCGCCATAGTGCGACGCGTCGAACGCGAGCGTCACGAAGCCCATTTCCGCGAGCTTCTGCGCGTGCAGCCCGGAGGTCTGCTCTTTGACGCCGCCGAACGGGTGGCCCACGACGATTGCCGCATGGCGCTTGTTTCGGTCGAAATCTTTCGGGAAATACAGGTCACCGACGACCGTGATGAGCACACGGTTCTTGAAGGAAACTTTCTCGACGACGACGCGTTCGCTCTGCGGAAAGGTTTTGTCCCAGACCTCGGCGAAGCCGCTCGTCGCGGCTGCAAGGCCCACGATCACTGACGCAAGTTTGGCTTTCATGGTCCGCCACTATAGCCGCAGCGAGGTGCGTCGTCTCGGGCGGTCCTGCTCGACCTGTTCTGATTCTGCGAAGAACTCTCCGCCTACTTCTGCTTCCGATAGTCGGACGGCGACAGTCCGGTCTCTTTGCGGAAGACGCGGGCGAAGTGGCTCGGATTCGAGTAGCCGACGTCGTTTCCGATCTCGATCACGCTGCGCTCCGTTTCGCGCAACAGCCGTCGCGCGGCGTCCATGCGCAGCCGGATGTGATACTGCGAGGGAGGCAGCCCCGTCGCGCGTTTGAAGGAGCGGTTGAAGTGCGACTCGCTCATCCCGGCCTGCGCCGCCAGCCGCGGAAGGCTGAATTCTTCGGCCAGGTGTTCCGCCATCCAGTCGGTCACACGCCGCAGTTTGAAACCGGGCAACGCAGACGTCTCTCCCTTCGCCGTCTCGGCGACTTCCGCGTAGTTGCGCGCAAGGTGGATCGCGATGGCCTGAGCGATGCCGCGAACAAAGAGCGGACTCGCGGCCCGTGACTCCGCCTCATCGCGGAGTTGTTGCAGCAACGCCGTGAGCCGCGAATCATGGAAACCGGATGCATCGCGAAGCCGGGCGTTCGCCGCGTTCGCGCCAAACACTTCCTCAAGGGCCGCGTTGAAGACGGGCATGGCGATGATCACGAGCACCGCCTGAAACGGTTCGGCACTCAGAGAGCGCCACCGCATCTCGTAAGGAGCGCCGCCAGCGGTGACGAACAACGTGCCCTTCGTCACGCGCGTGCGTTTCCACGGCTCGTTGCCCTCGCGCTCGTGAAACTCAGCATCGCCGGACGCCGCCCAGGCGATGAACGGCTCCGTGACTGCCGGCATCATGAACGTCTCCGCCACGTGCGGCAGTTCGAAGACGGAGAGTCGAGCGTCCTTCCAAGCTGGACCGCTTCCGACGACGACCCGGTTCCCGATATTGTAGCCGTCCCATGCTTCGGCAGAGGTGGTATCGGGGACGGCACGGGTGGGCATTGTGCAATTTCATAGTGCGGGACCGACCGGAGGCAACAGCCCGTTGCCGGTCATTCCGGCGCACGAACGCCGCCGATTCAGGCGATTGCAGCAGAATCCGGACAGCCGGAGCAGGAGCCCGCGCGACGCAGAGGCGAATCTAGGCTAAGTTGGCGCCTCCAGTGGCTGAAGACGGCCCGCACTCCACGAATCCATGAAGACTGTCACACTCAATAACGGCGTCGAAATGCCGATCCTGGGCTTCGGCGTTTTCCAGGTGCCGGACCTGGCGGAATGCGAGCGCAGTGTGCTGGCCGCGCTGGACGTCGGCTACCGCCTGATCGACACCGCCGCCGCTTACGGAAACGAGGAAGCGGTCGGGACCGCCATCCGCCGCAGCGGCATTCCGCGCGAAGAAATCTTCGTCACAACCAAGCTCTGGGTCACGGACGCAGGGTATGAGCGCACGAAGGCGGCCTTCGACCGGTCCCTGAAGAGGCTGGGATTGGATTATCTCGACCTCTATCTCATCCACCAGCCCTACGGCGATATTTACGGCAGTTGGCGGGCGATGGAGGATCTCTATCGCGCGAAGCGGATCAGAGCGATCGGCGTCAGCAATTTCCATCCCGACCGGCTGATGGATTTGATCCTCCACAATCAGGTGCCGCCGACCATCAACCAGATCGAGACACACCCGTTTCTCCAACAGGTCGAGGCACAGCAGTTCCTGGAGCAGAACAAGGTCCAGATCCAATCGTGGGGACCGTTCGCCGAGGGCAAGAACGGGATCTTCCAGAACGAGCTGCTCCGCGCCATCGCAACGAAACACAACAAGTCGGTGGCGCAAGTGATCCTTCGCTGGCTCACCCAACGCGGTGTGATCGCGATCCCGAAATCTGTCCGCAAGGAGCGCATGAAGGAAAACTTCAACGTTTTCGACTTTCAGCTCAATCCGGAGGACATGGCGGCCGTCGCGACGCTGGATATGAAGCAGAGCCAATTCTTCGACCACCGCGATCCAGAGATGGTGAAATGGATCAGCACCGCTGTACGCGACACCTGAACCGCACACACTCAACAACCGAACTATGCCACAGATAACAATCCCTCGCGCACTCCTAGTATTCGGCAGTCTCTTACGGCTTGCAGTGCTGCCGCTCGCCGCAAGCGACAGCCCCGCCCAACCGCTCGTGATCGAGAAGCAGGGCAGCTTCGCCGCCGGCGGAACCGTCGTCACCGCGCCCGGCACGTTCGACCCGATCAAGCACGGGGCGTTTAATCCCGCCGCACAGGAGACCGCCGGGCAGACGTTGCGCGCGGATCACGCCTACGTGTTCTACCAGATTCCCGTCGGAGCGCGTCCTCTGCCGCTCGTGATGTGGCACGGCTACGGGCAGTCGGCCAAGACGTGGGAAACCACGCCGGACGGACGCGAGGGTTTTCAGAACATTTTCCTTCGTCGCAACTACTCCGTCTATCTCGTCGATCAACCCCGCCGCGGTCGCGCCGCGCGCAGCACACAGGCGGGGAGCATACCGGCCGCGCCTGACGAGCAACTGTGGTTCGGGATCTTCCGCATCGGCGCGTGGCCTGAGTTTTATCCCGGCGTTCAGTTTCCGCGCGACGAGGCGTCCCTCGACCAGTTCTTCCGGCAGATGGTGCCCAATGTTGGCCCCATCGAACTTGAGGTGAACGCCTCTGCCATGTCGGCGTTGTTCGACCGAATCGGGCCGGGCATCCTGGTCACGCACTCGCACAGCGGCGGCATGGGCTGGCGAACCGCGATCAAGAACAAGCAGGTGCGCGCCATCGTCTCTTTTGAGCCGGGCAGCAACTTCGCCTTTCCCGAAGGAGAAGTCCCGGAGCCGATCAACTACACGGGCGGCTCGATCCGGGGCGTGTCGGTTTCGCTAGACGAGTTCAAGGCACTGACGCGTATCCCGATCATCATCTACTACGGAGATTTTATCCCGGAGGAACCGAGCATGAATCCCGGGCAGGACCAGTGGCGCGCCAATCTCGCGTTTGCCCGCACATGGCGTGATACCGTCAATCGCCACGGAGGAGACGTGACGCTCGTCCACCTCCCGGAAGTAGGCATTCGCGGCAACACGCACTTCCCCATGTCGGACCTCAATAACGTCGAAGTCGCCAATCACATGGCTGCATTCCTGGAGAAGAAGGGGCTCACGAAATGAAAGCACTCACCCTCATCGCATCGCTCGTTCTCACCAGTGGATTGGTGGCCGACGAAGTCACCGTCTCGAAAGCAGGTTCGCGGTCCGTCGAACAGGTGCCTCCAGCCAACTTCACCGGCGTCGCGCGTGTCGAACGTCTCTTCGCTGCCGTCGATCCGGCGCGTGCCTCGGGTGGTTTGGTCCACTTCGAGGCCGGCGCGCGCACCCATTGGCACACGCACCCTTTGGGCCAGACCCTGATCGTGACAGCCGGTGTCGGCCGCGTTCAGCATTGGGGCGGACCAATCCAAGAGATCAGGCAGGGCGACGTCGTGCGCATCCCGCCGAACGTGAAACACTGGCACGGGGCGTCGCCCGATGCCGCGATGTCGCACATCGCGATGTCCGAACAACTCGACGGCAAGGCGGTGGAGTGGATGGAAAAGGTGGACGACGCGCAATACAACCCACCTACGCCGACCGCGTCCACCTCGGCGACGCCACCAGCGCCCAGCCGCGCGCAACAGCTCGTCGGCGATGTCGCGCCGAAACTGGCCCAGCTTACCGATGACGTCTTGTTCGGCGATGTGTGGGCACGTCCGCACCTTTCACGGCGTGATCGCAGCCTCGTCACGGTGAGTGCGCTGATCGCGATGAATCGACCAGACCAACTGCGCTCTCATCTCGCCCTCGCGAAACAGAACGGACTTTCCGAGGAGGAGTTGTCCGAAGCGATCACGCACCTCGCCTTCTACGCCGGATGGCCGAGCGCCATGAGTGCAGCGGGCGTGGCGAAGGATGTATTCACGAAACAGTAGGCCCGGAGAATCCGAGCGCACCATCCATCTCTCTTTATGAAATCTGAAACGAATCATCCCGCCACCGCTACATCCCGGAGACAGTTCCTTATGGCGGGCGCCACGTTGGCAGCAGCGTCTGTCCTGAACAGCAGCCCCGTGCGTGCTGCCGACGGCTCCGTGCGAGCAGGCGCAACAACGACCGCGCCGATGTTGAGCGGCCGGCGCAAGCTGGGCTCCCTGGAAGTCTCCAGCGTCGGCATTGGCGTGCAGAACATGCACCGCAAATACACCACGGAGGTCCCTTATCGCCCAGAAATGATCGCCATTCTCCGCGCGGCCTACGAGCAGGGCGTCACCTTTTTCGACACCGCCGAGGCCTACGGGCCGTTCGAGAACGAACGGATTCTCGGTGAGGCGATCGAGCCATTTCGGGATCAGGTAAAGATCACCTCCAAGTTCGGTTGGAACATCGATCCCGAAACGGGAGCGCGCGGTCCCGGATTCAACAGCCAACCCGCCCATCTCAAGCGCGCCGTGGAGGGTATGCTGAAGCGGCTGCGCACCGATCATATCGACCTGCTCTATCAACATCGTGTCGATCCCCAGGTGCCGATCGAAGATGTCGCCGGTGCCGTCAAAGAGCTGATGGATCAAGGCAAGGTGCTGCATTGGGGACTTTCGGAACCCGGCATCGAGACGGTCCGGCGCGCGCATGCCGCCTTGCCCCTGACGGCGATCCAAAACGAGTATTCGATGGCGACCCGCGATCCGGAAACCCAGGTGATCCCGCTCTGCGAAGAGCTGGGCATCGGGTTCGTGTCGTGGTGGCCGCTGGACTGCCAGTTGCTGACTGGCTGGATCGACGGCAACACGCGCTTTGCTCAGGGCGACCTTCGTGGATTCACCCCGCGGTTCTCGCCCGAGAACCTGACGCAAAACATGCGATTGGTTGAACTCATCAAATCCTGGGCGGCCCGTAAGGAAGCCGCTCCCGCGCAAATCGCGCTGGCCTGGCTGCTGTCACGGAAGCCGTGGATCGTGCCGATCCCCGGCACGACGGTGATGGCGCACATGCTCGAGAATGTCGGCGCCGATGCTGTGAAGTTCACGCCGGACGAACTCACCGAACTGAATACCGCGCTGGCGGAGATCAAGATTCAGGGTGCGCGTCTTCCTGAAGGCGTCCTCCGGCTCTCGGGTCTGGAAGCGCCAGCGAAAACCTGAGCGAGAAATCTAGCCCCTCGCCATGAAGTCCCCACCACAACGTACAGCCACCTATAGACTCACATCCGAACCATGAAATCCCTGCTCCTGTCATTGGCCGTTCTGTTGGCCAGTAGCCTCGCCTCGTTCGCGCAGAATCCACAAGAAGCGCCCGCGGCACCCACCGGGGACGAGCAGGCTGTCCTCGATCTCTCCAAAGCCAAGTGGACCTGGATGGCGGAGAAGGACCTCGCGAAGCTGGACGAGTTGTTCGTCGAAAAGGCGATGTTCGTCCACATGAGTGGCAAATGGGGAAAGGCCGCCGAGCTGGACGTGATCAAGAGCGGCCGGATCTGGTACAAGAAGGCCGAGACCTACAGCGCGGTGGTGAATCTCTTCGGCGAGACCGCGATTCTGCTGACGGAGATCGACCTGCTGGCGGTGGTCGGTGGCAACGAGGTCGTCAATGCGTTCATGGTGACAGAGGTCTACATCAAGGAGAACGGGACCTGGAGGATGGGATCGCTCTCATTCTCCACCCAGCGCCGGCCCGTGCGGTTGAAGATCGACGGCACCGTCGAGCCGCAGAAGTAAACGACCGCGAGCGGCTAGCAGGCCTCGGCGGGTTTGACTCGAACCGGATCACCAATCGCGTAGAAGTACCCTCCGGCGATGTAGTGGAGACTTCGCCATTCGGGCCCGGCGTTCTCGTAGTGCCAGTGACCATCGCGGAAAACGCGGTCATCCGCCCACGCTCCGGTGACTTCGCCGATGAAGAGATCGTAGGCGGTCTGCACGTGCGGCTCGGCGACAACCTTGCAGTAGAGCCAAGCCGCACAGCCGGCGACAAACGGCACCTTCCGTCCGTCCACACGAAAGAGCTCGACGCCGCATTTGGCCAACTTTGCTGGTTCGTCAGTCAGGCTGACACTGCCCACCGCGTGGGTCATCGCCGCCTGTCGCACGGTCGGCACCTGGAGAACGAATTCCGAACTCTGCTCGATCAATTCGCGGGTCTTTGTGTCGCTGGCAACGACGACCGTGACTTTCGGCGGTGACGTATCCAGTCCACAGGCCCACGAGGCCGCCATTACGTTTTCCACACCGCCATGAGCCGATGACACCAGGACCGTAGGGCCGTGGTTGATGAGCCTGTAGGCTTTCGCCAATTCGACGGGGAGGAAGTGCGCGTTCACTGCCAATACGAAGACAGGGTTCACGCTCCCGCTCAACACCGCTGACGCTCCCTTTGCTGATCGTAAACCAAGAGGGATGCTCGCTTCGCTCGATTTCTTCTAGCACCTGCCCCGTCCGTCGCGCCCCATTTTATGGGCGGTCAAGGTCGTATCGCTGCGCGATCTCCACCCCGCGCAAACGTTCCGCTTCCCCCTGCGTTGGTGCCGCTGCGCGGCACGCTGCCTCGGCGCTTCACCCAGCGCTTTGACTTTCGCCCATCCCGAGCGGGCGCTCAGACGAGCAGCACCCGCGATCACTCGACACGTTGTTGAGTAGGGAAACGCGGCTCGCGCGAGCGCTCACCATGCGCGTTTACGAAGCCAAGATGGTTTACTCCCTCGTTTCACTCGGCGAAG
>Ga0065721_10052065_pt1 | contig 12753 bp, 12 predicted proteins | sample Mesricmetagenome_FD_59108 | JGI IMG/M metagenome (GOLD analysis project Ga0065721, IMG submission 59108) | Mesophilic microbial community from rice straw/compost enrichment Sample: eDNA_1 v2 (version 2) | ecosystem: Engineered > Solid waste > Grass > Composting > Bioreactor | place: USA: Davis... | reverse complement strand
CCGCCACTGGCAGGGCCCGGCGCCGGTGGTGCACCACGGACCGTTAGAGGCAGCAGCAGGCAGGCAAGCAGGGCGGCGCGCATGGTCAGAGCGCGTGGTCGGCGGCGTCCGGGCTCAGATGCTCTATACCCAGGGCGCGGGCCACTTCTTCCAAGGCGCGAGTCTGGGCCACCAGGGCCTGTATGGCGGCTTTGATAATCGCTGCTCCGGCTGCATTACCTTCGGCGATCATTTGGTCGAATTTCATGGGCGCCTTGGTGTCTTCGGCTGAGTCCACCATGCGCTTGAGGGCGCTTTCCGTAGCGGCAAAGGCATCCACGGCTTTTTTATGCAGCGCCGGATCCCGGGCCTTGATCAGATCGGCGATGGAGGTGCCCTGCACCCGGCTGCCATCTATGCGTGTGTAGCGGCCGAAGAACACGTTCTCTATGCCCTTGGCGTTGTAGTAATGGGCATTGTGGGTGTTGTCGCTGAAGCAGTCGTGTTCGTCCTCGGTGGAGTTGGCCTCCAGGGCCACTTTCATGCGTTCGCCGGCCAGCTCACCCAGGGCCAGGCTGCCCATGCCGAAGAGCATTTTGTTGAGGGTGGTCTCCGGCTGGCGCAGCAGCTGGGCGCGGTAGTTGTCCTTGGCGCCACTCTGCCAGACCGCCACCATGGTTTCCAGGTCGCGCACCAGCAGTTCGGTGACGGCGCGCAGATACTGGGCGCGGCGTTCGCAATGGTCGTTGGTGCAGTCCTTGCCCTGGGCATAGTCCGTGTGCGGTCGCTTGCCGGCTCCGGGGCCCGTACCGTTCAGGTCCTGCCCCCATAGCAGGAACTCTATGGCGTGATACCCGGTGGCGACATTCACCTCAGATCCGCCCAGTTCGTTCAGGTCCGCCAGCAGTTCGGGGGTGATGGGATCCAGTTTCAATGTGGTGGCGCCCAGCTTGAGACTGGGATTGGCGATGATATTGGCGGTGGCGGCCACATTGCCCATTTCGTGGTGATAGCCCGGGGCCACATAGTCGATCAGCCCTTCGTCCAGCGGCCAAGCGTTGACCTGTCCCTCCCATTCATCCACCGGTGGGTTGCCGAAGCGAAAGACCTCGGTCTGCATATAGGGCACCCGCGCCGCGATCCAGGCATCCCGGGCGGCCTGCAGATTGGCGGTCGACGGCGTCTGGATCAAAGCCGCCACTTTCTCCTGCAGCACCTTCGCCTGGGTGAGCGCATCCGCATAAGCGGCATGGGCCAGATCAGCGTAGTTTTCAGTGAGTGCGCGTGCGGTGGTAGACGGCAGCGCCGCCGCCTGGCCGTGCATGCTGAGTAGCCAGGCGGTGGCAAAAAAGAGCCAACGATGGAACAGGGTCACGGGAGCCTCTCGGAGCGGAAAAAGAGGGTGGCACATTAATACAAATAATAATTGTTATCAAATGTGCCTGGCTCAGAAAGCGTCTTTCAGCGGATATTGGATGTGCCGATTTTGGGTTTGCGGGCGGCGCGGAAGACCAGGATGACTTTGCCTATGCTCTGCACCAGTTCGGCTCCGGTCTTTTCGAGGAGTTCTTCGGTCACTTCGCGGCGCTCTTCGCGGTCGGCTATCGCCAGTTTTACCTTGATCAGCTCGTGGTCTTCCAGGGCGCGTTCCAGTTCGGCGCATACGCCTTCGGACAGGCCGTTGCCAGCGATGGTGACCACCGGGTTGAGGCTGTGGCCGAGGGTGCGGTAGTGCTTGCGGGTGTCGGGGGAGAGTGTCATAGATCAAACCTTAATGGATCGGGGTCGCCGGTGTGCGGATTCAACTTCACTTTTCCGGCGCAGGTGTAATAATAACCGGCCGCGATTTGCCGGTGCGGCCTGTTTCAAGCGGGCGACATTCTATCTACCTTAGCCCCGCCCGACCCAAGGTTTTTTATGGCGCGTTCCAAGAGCAGCCGTCGCTGGCTGCAAGAACATTTCAACGACCCCTATGTCAAAGAGTCCCATAAGGACGGCTATCGCTCGCGCGCCAGCTACAAGCTGCTGGAGCTGCAGGAGAAAGACCGTCTGTTCAAGCGGGGTATGGTGGTGGTGGATCTGGGGTCTGCGCCGGGTGGCTGGTCCCAGGTGGTGGCACCCCTGGTGGGCGAGGAAGGCCTCGTCCTGGCTTCCGACATACTGCCGATGGATGCCCTGGAAGGGGTGCGATTTGTGCAAGGGGATTTCACGGAGCCCCAGGTTTTCGAGCAGTTGTTGGCTGAACTCGGCGGTCGCCCTGTCGACGTTGTAATTTCCGACATGGCCCCCAATATGAGCGGTATCGCCGGGGTCGATCAACCCAAGGCCATGTATCTGGTGGAACTGGCACTGGATATGGCCCGGCAGGTGCTCAAGCCGGGCGGCGTATTCGTTTGCAAAGTGTTCCATGGCGAAGGATTCGACGAATGGATGAAGGATTGCAAGCGCATGTTTTCCCAGGTGGCGGCGCGCAAACCGGGCGCGTCCCGCTCCCGCTCCCGCGAAGTCTATCTGGTGGCCAAAGGCTTCCGTCCGGAAGCCCAATGATCCGGAAGCAATGCGGGACCCAGGGGGCAAGCGGGTTCCCGGTGGGTGGCTATACTGCATCCTGCACCTTGAATGCATGAGTGCCTGTTTAGAGGTAATTGAGGAGAGTCGAATTTGAACGACATGGCAAAAAATCTCGTACTTTGGCTGGTGATCGCGGCGGTGCTGTTCACCGTCTTCGAAAACTTCAAAGGTCACGAGCCCAAAGGGGAGTTGACCTATTCCCAATTCGTCCGCCAGGTCCAGCAAAAGCAGGTGCGCGAGGTGGTGATCGACGACACCCATATCCGGGGTGTGCGGGTGGACAACACCCCTTTCGTGGTGGTGCGTCCGCGCCTGTGGGATGAAAAGTTGGTGGATGATCTTCTCGACAACGATGTAGTGGTGCGCGGCGCCGAGCCCCGTTCCGCCAGTTTGTGGGAGCAGCTGCTGGTGGCCAGCTTCCCCATACTGCTGTTCATAGCCGTATTCATTTTCTTTATGCGCCAGATGCAGGGCGGCGCCGGTGGCCGCGGCGGCCCCATGAGTTTTGCCAAGAGCCGGGCGCGCCTTTTGGGCGAAGACCAGGTGAAAACCACCTTTGCCGATGTGGCGGGCGTGGATGAAGCCAAGGAAGAAGTTCAGGAACTGGTGGAATATCTGCGCGACCCCAGCCGCTTCCAGCGTTTGGGCGGACGCATTCCGCGCGGCGTACTTATGGCGGGACCACCGGGAACCGGTAAAACTCTGTTGGCCAAGGCCATAGCCGGCGAGGCCAAGGTGCCTTTCTTCTCCATTTCCGGTTCCGATTTCGTCGAAATGTTCGTGGGTGTGGGTGCGTCCCGCGTGCGCGACATGTTCGACCAGGCGAAAAAACAGGCGCCCTGCATCATCTTTATCGACGAGATCGACGCGGTCGGTCGTCACCGCGGCGGTGGCCACGGCGGCGGCAATGACGAGCGCGAACAGACTCTGAACCAGTTGCTGGTGGAGATGGACGGCTTTGAAGGTAATGAAGGCATTATCGTGATTGCCGCCACTAACCGCCCGGATGTGCTGGACCGCGCCCTGTTGCGCCCGGGTCGCTTTGACCGTCAGGTCTATGTGGGACTGCCCGATATCCGCGGCCGCGAACAGATTCTTAAAGTGCACATGCGCAAGGTGCCCATCGACAATGATCGGGTACAGGCGTCTGTGATCGCCCGCGGTACACCCGGTTTCTCCGGTGCCGATCTGGCCAACCTGGTCAACGAGGCCGCGCTCATGGCCGCCCGCGCCAACAAGCGTCTGGTGACCATGGAAGAGTTCGAGAACGCCCGCGACAAGATCATGATGGGTGCCGAACGCAAATCCATGGTGATGAGCGAGAAAGAAAAAGAGAACACGGCTTACCATGAGGCCGGCCACGCCATAGTGGGCCGACTGGTGCCGGAGCACGATCCTGTCCATAAGGTGAGCATCATTCCGCGGGGCTGGGCTCTGGGTGTCACCATGTATCTGCCCGAGGAAGACCGCCACAGCCACAGCAAGCGCTCCTTGGAATCGCGCATCTGCTCCCTGTTCGGTGGCCGTATTGCCGAAGAGATGACCCTGGGATTCGACGGCGTCACTACTGGCGCTTCCAATGACATAGAGCGTGCCACCTCCCTGGCCCGCAACATGGTGACCAAGTGGGGTCTGTCGGAAAAACTCGGTCCTCTGCACTATCGCGATGAGGAAGAGACTTTCCCCGGTGTGAAGTCCCAGCAGTACTCGGACGAAACCTCCAAGGCCATAGATGAAGAAGTGCGCCATATCATCGATACCTGCTACGCGCGCGCCAGAAAAATTCTGGAAGAGAATCGCGATATTCTCGAGGCCATGAAAAATGCGCTCATGGAATACGAGACCATAGATGCGGAGCAGGTGGATGATCTGATGGCGCGCCGCAAAGTGCGACCGCCCCGCGAATGGCGCGACAGCGACGCCAGCGGTGGCAGCAAGCCCAAGAGCGATGCTCCGGATCGCACCACTGTGGGTAAGCCGGCTGAAGAAACCTGAGCACGGTTTTGGTTAAACCTCTGAAGGCCAGACGTATCCTTGTCTGGCCTTTTTATTTGGCGGCCGAAGATGATGAAACTGCGTTGCGGTACTCGCACACTGGACTGTTCAACCCCGCGGATCATGGCGGTGCTCAATGTCACGCCGGATTCGTTTTTTGATGGCGGCAGCTGCTATCAGCAGGGGATTTTGCAGTTGGATCGGGCGCTGCGCCGGGCCGAAGTTCTGCTGAAGGATGGGGCGGATATTCTCGATGTCGGAGGGGAGTCCACGCGCCCGGGGGCCGCATCTGTATCTTCGGCGGAAGAATGTGACCGGGTTCTGCCCGTGGTGGAAGCCTTGGGGCGTACCTTTGACACTGTGATTTCCGTGGACACCAGCAATCCGGTGGTTATACGCGAAGCGGCCAGACTGGGTGCCGGATTCATCAACGATGTGCGCGCCCTGCAGCAGCCGGAGGCATTGGCGGAAGTTGCGGCCAGCGGTCTGCCCGTGTGTCTCATGCATATGCAGGGTTCGCCCCAGACCATGCAGGATCGCCCGGAGTACGACGACCCGGTGGCGGACGTTCATGCATTTCTCGCCTACAGGCGCAGCCTCTGCCTTGCGGCCGGCATAGGGGCGGAGCAGATAGTGGTGGATCCGGGCATCGGCTTTGGCAAGACCGATGAACACAACCTGGAACTGCTGCGCAATCTGGGGCGCTTCACCGACCTGGGTGTAGTGCTGCTGGGGGTATCGCGAAAATCCCTTTTCGGCCGCTTGCTGGGGAGGGAACTGCAGGACCGCCTGCCCGGGAGTCTGGCCACAGGACTGATCGGCTGCCAGAAAGGCGCGCGCATTCTGCGCGTGCATGATGTGGCGGCGACGCGCGATGCGCTGCGCATGTGGCAATTGATAGACGGGGAACATAACAACTAAACCGGTCGCTAAGTGCCGGCAGATGAGGAGTGCACCTATGGGTCGCAAATATTTTGGTACCGATGGTATCCGCGGGCGCGTGGGGGAGTTCCCCATCACGCCCGGCTTCTTTTTGCATTTGGGTTGGGCAGTGGGCCGGGTGCTCGCCAGCCACGCCGGTGATGGCAAGCCCGCCACTGTCCTGATCGGCAAGGACACGCGCATTTCCGGTTACATGTTCGAATCCGCTCTGGAGGCGGGACTGATCAGCGCCGGTGTCGATGTGGGCTTGCTCGGCCCCATGCCGACCCCTGCCATCGCCTATCTCACCCGCACCTTTCAGGCGAGCGCCGGCATAGTCATCAGCGCCTCCCACAATCCCTACACGGACAACGGCATCAAATTGTTCAGCACCGATGGCGGCAAGCTGAGTGACGATTTAGAGCTGGCCATAGAGCGGCAGCTCGACCAACCCATGACCACCTCCCCGCAGTTGGGTAAAGCCCGGCGCATCAGCGACGCCGAGGGGCGTTACATAGAATTCTGCAAAGGCAGTCTGCCCTGGGGCTTCTCCCTGGCTGGCATGAAAATCCTGGTGGATTGCGCCAACGGCGCCACTTACAAGGTGGCCCCCGAAGTTTTCAAGGAGCTGGGCGCGACCGTGATCGCCACAGCCGTGATCCCGGATGGGGTCAATATCAACCGCGAATGCGGCTCCACCCATCTGCGCGCTCTGCAGCAGGCGGTGCTGGAACATAAGGCGGACCTGGGCATTGCTTTCGATGGCGATGGCGACCGGGTGCTGTTTGTGGATCACACGGGTGCTGCGGTGGATGGCGACGAGCTTCTATTTATTATCGCCACCCACAAGCATCGCTTCGAAGGCGGATGTACCGGAGTCGTGGGCACACTTATGACCAATTTCGGATTTGAAGTGGCGCTCAAGGAGATGGGGGTGCCCTTCGTGCGAGCCAAGGTCGGCGATCGCTATGTGCTGGAGATGATGAAGGAGCGCGACTGGGTGCTGGGGGGGGAATCCTCCGGCCATATCATCTGCGGCGATGCTACCACCACGGGAGATGGCATCATCTCCGCCCTGCAGGTTTTGCGCGCTCTGCAGAAATCCGGACAAACCCTGCACGAACTGTGTCGCACACTGAATAAAACCCCCCAGTGCATGATCAATGTTCCCCTGGTCAATCGCCTGGATGTGAACGCGCATCCCGGAGTGCAGGCAGCGGTGCGTCATGTGGAGCAGCAGCTCGACGGTCGCGGCCGCGTGCTGCTGCGCGCCTCCGGAACCGAGCCTCTGATCCGCGTCATGGTGGAGGGGCAGCGTCTGGAACAGGTGGAGGCCCTGGCCCGGGAGCTCGCCGAATCCGTGCGTGAGGCAGTGGCTGGAGGTTGATGAAAAGCCCGGAAAAATAAGCAGGTTCCGGGCATTGTCACCGCATGCGTTCTCGGCTACCATTTGCGCCCGTTTTGCCGAGGGCCTTTATCCATGTCCGATAAGGACCCTGATGCGGAGAAAGACCTCGAGAAAACGCTATGCGACGCCAGATTGTCATAGGTAACTGGAAACTGCACGGCAGCCGGCAGTTTGTCACTCAACTGTTGCAACAGTTGGTGTCGGGCTGGGTGGGTGTGCATAGGGCGGAAGTGGTGGTTTGCCCTGTCAGCGCCCATATGGAAATGGCGTATCGCGCCCTCGGCCACTCCAACATCGCTCTGGGGGCCCAGGATGTCAGCCACTTCGCCGAAGGGCCATATACCGGCGATGTGTCAGGTGAAATGCTGCATGAGCTCGGATGTCATTACGCCATAGTGGGACATTCGGAGCGCCGCCGGCACTACGGCGAGAGCAATGAGCTGGTGGCAAAGAAATTCATGGCGGCGCAGGATGCGCGGCTGGTGCCGATCCTCTGTGTCGGCGAGAGCGCCAGAGAGCGGGAGCAGGGTGTGACGCTCGAAGTGATAGACCGCCAGATAGGGGCGGTGCTGGATGTCTGCGGCATCGACCGCTTGGCCCGGGCGGTCATCGCCTACGAGCCGCTCTGGGCGGTGGGCACTGGCAAGATCGCGTCTCCCCTGCAGGCCCAGGAGGTGCACCAGTTTATTCGGTGCAAGCTGGGAGCATCGGGTGCTATGACCCGGATCGTATATGGCGGCAGCGTGACGCCGCTGAATGCGGAATCCATGTTCGCCATGCCGGACATAGATGGCGCACTGGTGGGTGGTGCCGCTTTGCGGGCCCACGACTTTTTGGCAATATGCCGCGCGGCTGATTAGTCGCAGGCTGTGAGAGACACTGACGAATGGAAAGTATTCTGCTGGTTATACACGTGATCGTGTCGCTGCTGATCCTGGGCTTGATCATGCTGCAACAGGGCAAAGGTGCCGAGATGGGCGCCTCCTTCGGCGCCGGTGCTTCCCAAACCGTATTCGGCTCTGTCGGTTCGGGCAATTTCTTTTCCCGAATGACAGCAATTCTGGTCGCCATATTCTTTGCTACCAGCTTTACCCTGGCCATCATTGCCAAGAAAAGTGTTGAAGTAGACGATATCCCGATTCCGGTTCTGGAGGCATCCTCCGAGATACCGGTAACGCCGCCGGCCGCTGCCAGCGAAGAAGTTCCGGTAATTCGCGACTCAGCAGATCCGGTTCCCGGCGATGCCGAAGTGCCGGCAGGCGATGTGAAGTAATTAAAGGTTTCAGTTGTTTCGGCCCAAGTGGTGAAATTGGTAGACACGCTATCTTGAGGGGGTAGTGGCGCAAGCCATGCCGGTTCGAGTCCGGCCTTGGGCACCATTCCAGCAACCGCATCCAGGCGGTTTCCAAAAAGGGTCAGTGCGACCCTTTTTCATTTTTCTCGCGGCGCTTATTGCGGTTACACTGCACCGCATTTTCCTTCTCAGCGCGCGTGCAGGTCGAAATCATGCACCAATACTCCGGATTGCTTCGGGTCAATTTGACGGCATTGCGCCGCAACTGGCGACAGTTGCGGGCGTTGTGTGGTCCCGCCTCCTGTGGCGCAGTGGTCAAGGCCAACGCCTACGGCCTGGGACTCGCGCCCGTAGCCCAGACCCTGTACAGCGAAGGCTGCCGTGACTTCTTTGTCGCTACCTTTGACGAGGCCTTGCAGGTCAAGCGTTTGTTGCCGGAGCCGGCAGACATATACGTGTTGCAGGGGTGTTTCCCAGGCATGGAGATGCGGTTCGCCGAGGAAAATCTATTGCCAGTGCTGACTTCCATGCCCATGGTACAGCGCTGGCTGACACAGGTGCCGGCCGGTCGAGGGCGCTGTGTCATCAAGGTCAATACAGGGATGAACCGTTTGGGCATAAGTCTGGCGGAAATGCAGGAGTTGCTGGTGGCGCCCGGGCAGCTGGAGCAGGCCGGGCTGGTAATGGTCATGAGTCATCTGGCCTGTGCAGAAGAGCCGGAGCATGAATTGAATGGATACCAGTTAGCCGAGTTTCGGCGTCTGGTGGATCTGGTTCAGCAGCGCTTGCCTCAGGTAAAAAGCTCCCTTGCCAATTCCGCCGGCATATTGTTGGGGCGCGAGTGGCATTTCGATCTGGTGCGGCCGGGAATCTCGCTCTATGGTGGCGAATGCACGCCGGCGTTATATGGGCGGCTTTCACCTGTGGCCACCCTGTTGCTGCCGGTATTGCAGTCCCGCTGGTTGAATCCCGGCGATGCCCTGGGTTACGGCGCCACCTTTACTGCGAGGGCGGCCACGCGCGTGGCCGTGGCGGCCGGAGGTTATGCAGATGGTGTTTTGCGCAGTCTCTCCAACCAGACGGTGGGTTGGTTTGGGCGTGAGCTGCCCATGATCGGGCGCGTGTCCATGGATTCCTGCGCTTTTGATATCACCCATCTGGATGCACGGGAATCTCCTGCAGAGGGGGACTACATAGAATTGTTTGGCGACCATTTGTCCTTGGATGCCACCGCCCGTGCGGCGGGAACCATCAGTTATGAATTGCTCACCCGTCTGGGTGAGCGTTTGCAGCGCTCTTATTTCGAAGAGGCCTCAGGCGTGGCGCCGTGAGTTTTTCCGATCTTAAACCTCTTATCCGGCTTTTGGCCGACGGGCAATTTCATTCCGGCGAGGCGCTGGGTGCTCAGCTCGGTATCACCCGCGCTGCGGTGTGGAAGCGACTGCAGTCTCTGGCGCAACTCGATCTCCCCATTGAAAGCCAGCGCGCGCGCGGCTATCGCATCACCGGCGGTCTGCAGCTGTTGGATGAAGAGCGGATTCTGGCGGGTTTGTCCACCGAGGCGGGTGCGCTGGTGCACCGGCTCTACTGTTTTGACGAAATTGATTCCACCAACCGCTTTCTCTTGCAGCAGGGCGAGGCGGGTGACATATGCGTGGCCGAGCGGCAGACCGCCGGACGCGGGCGGCGCGGACGCCAGTGGTTCAGCCCTTACGGCTGCAACCTCTATATGAGCATCCGTTGGCACTTTCATCAGGGGGTGGCGGCGTTGGAAGGATTGAGTCTCGCGGTGGGGGTGCTGTTGGCCGAGGCGCTTCAGGCATTGGGGCTGACGGCCGTAGAGCTCAAATGGCCCAACGATTTGCTCTGCGCTGGCTGCAAACTGGGAGGTGTGTTGATCGAAGTGGGTGGGGATCTGAACGGAGATTGCGCGGTGGTAGTGGGTGTTGGTCTGAACGTGGATATGGAGCACACGCTGGCGAGGCTGGGTCAGGACATCATAGGTCAACCCTGGACCGATCTGCGCCAGCAGGGCTTTAGCGGTGACCGCAACGAACTTTGCAGTGCGGTCATGCAGGCATTGCTGCCGGCGGTCAGGGACTATCCTGCCTATGGATTTTCTCTCTATCGAAATGCCTGGGAGTCTCGCGCCGCGCTGCTGCACCAGTCGATCGAAGTGCATGCCCAGGGCGGCGTCATCAATGGTGTCATGTTGGGCGTGGATTCCAAGGGCAGTCTCAGGGTCAGAACGGATGCCGGGGAGACCCTGTTCAGTGGTGGTGAAATTTCCTTGCGGAGTGGTCGGTGATTCTCGACGTGGATTTGGGCAACAGCCGTGTCAAATGGCGCTCCAGCGATCGGCCCGGGGCCATTGAATCTTTTCGTCTGGGAGAGGAACTGCCGCCCCAGTGGAGCGGCGCGGACCGCCTGCGGCTGGCCTCGGTTCTCTCAGCGGGAAAAACGGCCGGTTTTATCGAGTCCGTCCTCAAGCGCGCGTCTGTTGATATCCAGGTGGCCCGGGTGCAACAAGATTGTGCCGGCTTGCATCTCGCTTATGTCGATGTCACATCTTTTGGTGCCGACCGCTGGCTTGCACTGCTGGCGGCGCGCGCGCGTTTTCCCGGTCGGGACTGTGTGGTGCTCAGTGGTGGTACAGCGTTGACGGCGGATTTATTGGATGCACAGGGAAAGCATCTGGGAGGTTACATAGCTCCGGGCTGGCACACAGCGGCGAGATCCCTCTGGCAGAATACGGACAGGCTGGATGCGGCGCGCCGCGATCTGGTGCCGCAGTTGCAGTCCGGCGCGACTACACTGCAATGTATCGCTGCAGGCTTGACCCTGATGTATCGGGGTTTTATTGCAGAGCTGCGCCAACGGAGCGCTGGATGTCTACGAGATCCCCAGTGGATCTTGACAGGCGGGGAGGCTCAGATGCTGTCGGCGTTCATGGAGGGATTGGGGGAAAGCGATGGAGTGCCCGCCGCTCAGATCATGCCCACCCTGGTATTGGATGGCCTGGCGCTGGCGCTGCCGTGATCAGGTCCTGTGTAGATGCACAATAACAATAATTGCTGTGAACGCTTAAGGCCTTCTTGATTTTCATGCGCTGGATATTCTGGTTTTTACTGCTGTGCAATCTGCTGGCGTTTGGCTGGCGATTTTGGCCGGGCTCTGTCAGCGCGCCCCGGGCGCCGTCGGTTGCGGTAGTTACCGGAGAGGGACTGCCCAGCATTCGTTTGCTGCATGAAGTGCCTGAATCCTCCCGCAAACCCAAGCCCGCTCCGCCGCCGGGTCCTGTAGGGCGCAGTCTGTGTGTCATGGCGGGCGCATTCAAAGATACGGCGGATGCGCAACAATTCATGGACCGGCTCGCTGTATTGGACGTGGAGGCATTCATCCACCCGGTGGATCTGTCTGCCGGAGAGGGATATTGGGTTTTTCTCGAACCGTTCGCCAACAGAGAAGTAGCGCGGCGGCGCCTCGCCGAGCTGCAGGCGCGCGGCATTGACAGCTACATCATTCCCAAAGGGGAGTTGGAGAATGGCATATCGCTCGGCGTATTCACCCGCCTGGACCTCGCCCAAGCCCGATTGAACGAAGTGCGCAAGTTGGATACCTCCGCAAAGATGCAGCCCATAGAGCGCTCCTACCGGGAAATCTGGGTGATGCTGGGCGAAGGTGAGGAACACAAGCTGGCGGAAGCGGTCTGGCTGGATCTGCTGCGGGAAAACCTGTCTTTGCAGCAGAGACAAAATTTTTGTTCAGCTGTTGCTTCCGCCAAGAAGTTTCACTAGAATCCCGCCTCCACAAACGACGGCTCCACCCGAAAGGGGTAATTGGAGCAGCTGGAAAGCGTGCAAAATCAATTGCTGGCGTAGCTCAGTAGGTAGAGCAGCTGACTTGTAATCAGCCGGTCGGGGGTTCGATTCCTCTCGCCAGCTCCAGCTTAACTGCCGTTCTACACCGGCAGCGATGTGAAAACCGCAGGGGTTCCCGAGTGGCCAAAGGGATCAGACTGTAAATCTGACGCGCGAGCTTCGGTGGTTCGAATCCACCCCCCTGCACCAAATTGTTCCAAGAAGAAGAAAATAGTTGGTAGATCCAGCCTCTGTACCGGGCTTCAGCGATGGCTGGTGAATGATAACCCGGTTGCAGTTGGAAACAGGCGGGCATAGTTCAGTGGTAGAACCTCAGCCTTCCAAGCTGATGATGCGGGTTCGATTCCCGCTGCCCGCTCCAGCCTATTGATGCGGTGTTGACTATGTCAGCGCTGGTCGTTTGGTGAATAGGCTCATATAGCTCAGCTGGTAGAGCACTTCCTTGGTAAGGAAGAGGTCACCGGTTCAAATCCGGTTATGAGCTCCATTTTCAAGTGGTGATCCAGGTTCTGGGTGGGCGCTGGTTGTTATCAGTGTCGTCAGTCGAAGTATTTTGAGTCCAAGTCAAAGAGGCGCTAGCGATGGCAAAGGAAAAATTTGAACGTACGAAACCGCACGTTAACGTAGGTACGATCGGACACGTTGACCATGGTAAGACGACGCTGACAGCGGCACTGACAAGGGTGTGTGCAGACACCTGGGGC
>Ga0065721_10052064_pt1 | contig 12758 bp, 7 predicted proteins | sample Mesricmetagenome_FD_59108 | JGI IMG/M metagenome (GOLD analysis project Ga0065721, IMG submission 59108) | Mesophilic microbial community from rice straw/compost enrichment Sample: eDNA_1 v2 (version 2) | ecosystem: Engineered > Solid waste > Grass > Composting > Bioreactor | place: USA: Davis... | reverse complement strand
GGCAGCCGCGGGGCGGCTGCCGGTTCAAGCCTCAGGCCGCCACACTCACCTTCTGGGACTTCCAGTCGAACGTCAGAACATCAGTGAACTCGCGGACATTCTCCAGCTTTTCGAAACGTGCGAGCGTCGCGATGATCTTGTCGGTAACCTCCTTGCCGGCAAAAGGCAGGGCGTTGACGGCAACCTTCTCGGCAATTTCGGCATCCGTGAAAGGCGCCTTCGGATGGCCGGGAAACGGCTTCGCCTCGCCGTGCAGGACCGTGCCGTCGGTCAGTTCGATCTCGACGCGCGAAAGGTAGCCGGCAGCCGCGCGGGCCAGCTTGCCGCCGGCGATCGTGCCGAGCTCCGGAGCCGGAACGCACTTGACCTTTTCCGCCACGAACTTCTGACGCTCGGCTGCGAGCACCTTGTCGAGATCGAAGCTGTCGACCTGAATGTAGCCGTCGAGCACGGCTGCCGCGACGATATACGGCATCGAATGGTCGGCGGTTTCGCGCGAGATCGGGTGATAGGGATCCTGGCGGATCGCCACCAGGTGGTCATAGGCTCCTTCTTCGGAGAAGACGCGGACTTCCTTGATCTTCGAAAGGTCGGAGACCTTGGAGCGGGCTTCTAGGGCGGCACGGATGGCGCTGAGGCCGACGGAGCCGACGGGCCAGAGCTTCATATAGGTATCGGCGATGCGAGAGAGTTTCACGTCCTCGCTGAGAAGCTTCTGCAGGATCGGCAGCGGATCGTGCTTGTTGGCGAGCTTCGCGACGAAACCGTTGTTTCCCGTGAAGGGCCGTACCACGCTTTCGACGCCGGCCTTTGCAAGCAGGCAAGCCTGCAGCGCATTGCGGACGGAGTCGCTGCCATTGAAGCGCTTCCAGAGAGTGAGGTCGCCGCGGCGGTTCAATTCGCAGGATTCCACTTCGTCACTCGCGAAATGCGAAGTGACCGTCATGCCGAAAGCCTCGCGGGCTTGGGCGGTGTCGAGACCGATGACGCGGGCGATCGCCGCACAGGCGCCGATCTGCGTCAGATTGGTGTAGTCCCAGCCGCCCGGTGCGGTGGAGAAGGCATCGAAGACGGCTGCAACCACCTCGTAGCCGACGGCAAGGGCGCCGAGAAGCTGTTCACCGGAAGCGTTGACCCATTCGGCTGCCGCGATGACACCCGAGACCATATCACTCGGGTGGCCGCTGTTCTTCTGGCCAACGAAGAAGTCGTTATAGTCGTAGCAACGCAGCAGGGAGCCGTTGACGAGGGCGGCGAGATCGGGATTGACCCGCATCGAAGTGCCCCAGATGACGCAGCCTGCCGGATTGTTGAACTGCGCAACGTATTTGCGGGCGATGTGGGAGGCGGGATGATCGAAGGCGCCCATTGCCACGGCGATGGAGTCGCTGAGTGCCCGTTTCGCCGCATGGCGTGTCGCATCACTCAAATCCGTCGAGACGGAGACGGTGAACTTGGCCAAGAGTTCTGCGATCGCGTCGCGATAGATGATGTTATCTTCTGTCGACATGCTACTCCCTTTTCGTCGCTGTCCGTTCGAAAAGGCGGTCCGGCTCATGACGCCTAGGAGCCGCGCTCTCGAATATTCTTAGGTTGCGGTGATAAGAGGTATCCAGGGAAACTGCGTGTGTCCAATATCAATCACCCGGCAACTTATTCGGAAAATTATATGTATCTGGTCAGGCGTTCGGATTTCCCGAAGAAGGTTCCGGCCGACTTTCATGGCCGCGTCGGATATCCTTCTAATATGATAAAATGAATAAGTTATGCCCGTTTTTATATTGGACGCAGATGACAGGCCCGCCCTAGGAATAGGATCATGCTGGCGTGAAGCTTCGGCGGGAGACACATTATTTTGACCCACATCCTGATAACGCAACCCCAGGTGAAGAGCTGCATCGACGCGCTCAAGGAACAGTTCACGGTCCATAATCTCGCAGCCGCGGCGAATCCCGAACTGTTGTTGCGCGAGGTGGGCACGGAAATTCGCGGCATTGCTGGAGGCAAAGTATCGGCAAGCCTCATGGAAAAGCTGCCGAGGCTTGAAATCATCGCTGTTTCAGGTGTGGGATACGATTCCGTCGATGTCGCGACGGCCAGGGCGCGCAATATCCGGATCACCAACACGCCGGATGTCCTCACCGACGCGGTGGCCGAGCTCGCCATCGGCATGATGATTGCGCTTTCAAGGCGGATTCCCCAGGGAGACCGATTCATCCGGGACGGCAAGTGGCTCGACGGAGCCTTCGGCAACTGGTCCGAACTGAAGGGAAAGACGCTTGGAATTGTCGGGCTTGGCCGGATCGGCAAGGAAATCGCCAAGCTTGCGACTGCATTGAAGATGCAGGTCGTTTATCACGGACGCAACAGGCAGCCCGATCAACCGTATCCCTATTATGACAGCGTCGTCGCCACAGCGCGCGCTTCCGACTGGTTGGTGGTCATCGCGCCGGGTACGGCCGAAACGAACCGGATTATTTCGCGCGAGGTTTTGGAGGCGCTCGGTCCCAACGGCATGCTCGTCAACATGGCACGCGGCACCATGGTCGATCAGGATGCGATGGTCGAAATGCTGCTGTCGAAGCAGCTCGGCGGCGCGGCCCTCGACGTCTTTGAAAAGGAGCCGGCGGTACCGGAAGCGCTTCTCGGTCTGGACAATGTCGTCCTGTCGCCCCATCAGGGCAGTCGTACAGACGAAACGCGTGCAGCCGTCGGCGACCTCGTCGTTGCGAACTTGAAGGCACATTTCGCAGGAAGGCCTCTCGTCTCTCCGGTCGTGTAATGAACGTACCGGTTCCCGATTGTCGAGGTATCGCGCTGGGAAGGTCTCGATAAATCGAGGTCCTGGGCTATCATCTGCGACGGCCCCACCGGATTTGCGGATGGTGGGATCAAGGTGTCGCGCAGCCGGCGCAAGATCGGCCTCCGGACGTATGCCATGGAGAAATCGAGCGTTTCCGAGCCCCGATCGCGACGAAGGTCGTCTTCATCATCTGTTTCGCTTTTGCGACTGAACAAATTCCCCCATACTGCGTTCAAACCTTATGTCCACGGCCCGGAAGCGCCCATACGCTTCTTTGGGAAGAGACTAAGTAAAAAGGACCTGTGAATGCACATTTTTGTGCATTGCCATGAAAGCGCTCCGGGTGTCGTATTACTTACGAAAATGTTGATTCTCAATGAATTGCCGCAGTGTTTCTGATCTCTGCGGCAATTGGGCAGTGGCACAACCTTTACTGGAGGCCCCATGCTGAGTGAATCCCTGTTCGATGCCTTCACGCGGAGCTATGAAGCGCGGCGAGAGACCGATATGTCGATCGCCGACTATCTGGCGTTGTGCAAGAAGGACCCAATGGCCTATGCCAACGCGGCGGAGCGATTGCTGGCGGCAATCGGCGAGCCGCAGATGGTGGATACCGCCAAGGATGCGCGGCTCGGCCGGATCTTCATGAACCGGACGATCCGGGTCTATCCTGCCTTCTCCGGCTTCTACGGCATGGAGGAGACGATCGAGCGTATCGTTTCCTTCTTCCGGCATGCGGCCCAGGGTCTCGAAGAGCGCAAGCAGATACTCTACCTCCTCGGACCCGTCGGTGGCGGCAAATCCTCCCTTGCCGAGCGGCTCAAGCAGCTGATGGAGGTCAATCCCATCTATGTCCTGAAGGCGGGCGACGATATCAGTCCCGTTTTCGAAAGCCCGCTCAATCTTTTCGATCCGATTACCATGGGGCCGATGCTTCTGGAACAATATGGCGTTCCGACCCGGCGCCTCAGCGGGCTGATGAGCCCCTGGTGCCTGAAGCGGCTCGACGAGTTCGGAGGCGATATCACCAAGTTCCGGGTCGTCCGCATGCAACCCTCGCGGCTGCGGCAGGTGGCGATTGCCAAAACGGAACCCGGCGACGAAAACAACCAGGACGTCTCGTCCCTGGTCGGTAAGGTCGATATCCGCCAGCTCGAACATTATTCTCAGAACGACCCGGACGCCTACAGCTATTCCGGTGGGCTCAATCGCGCCAATCAGGGCCTGCTCGAGTTCGTGGAAATGTTCAAGGCGCCGATCAAGATGCTGCATCCGCTGCTGACGGCGACCCAGGAAGGGAACTACATAGGCACCGAAAATATCGGCGCTATTCCGTTTTCCGGCGTGATCCTCGCCCATTCGAACGAGGCTGAATGGCAGAGCTTCAAGGCGAACAAGAACAATGAGGCCTTCATCGACCGCATCTGCGTGATCAAGGTGCCTTATTGCCTTCGTCCGACGGAGGAGCAGAAAATCTACGAGAAACTGATCGAGAGTTCGGAGCTTGCGGACGCCCCGTGTGCTCCGGCGACGCTGGAGATGCTGGCTCGCTTTTCCGTGCTTTCCCGCCTGCGCAAGCATGAGAACTCGACATTCTTCTCCAAGATGCGCGCCTATGACGGGGAGAACCTCAAGGAAACCGACCCGCGGGCCCGCAGCGTTCAGGAATATCGGGATGCGGCCGGCGTCGACGAGGGCATGGACGGAATATCGACACGTTTTGCCTTTAAGGTCCTTGCTTCGACCTTCAACCACGACACTGCGGACGTCGGCGCCGATCCGGTTCACCTGATGTATGTCCTGGAGCAGGCGATCCGCCGGGAGCAGTTTTCCGAAGAGATCGAGAAACGGTACATGGAGTTCATCAAGGCCGATCTCGCCCCCCGCTATGCCGAGTTCATCGGCAACGAGATTCAGAAGGCCTATCTGGAATCCTATGCTGATTATGGGCAAAATCTCTTCGATCGCTATGTGGACTATGCCGACGCCTGGATCGAGGACGTCGATTTCAAGGATCCGGATACTGGCCAGCTTCTCGATCGGGAACTGCTCAACCAGGAACTGACCAAGATCGAAAAGCCTGCCGGGATCGCCAATCCGAAGGACTTCCGCAACGAGATCGTCAAGTTCTGCTTGCGGTCGAGAGCCAGCAATGGCGGCAAAAATCCTTCATGGACGAGCTACGAGAAGATCAGGGAAGTCATCGAGAAAAGGATGTTCTCGCAGGTGGAGGATCTTTTGCCGGTAATTTCCTTCGGTTCGAAGAAAGATGGTGAAACCGAAAAGAAGCATAGCGAGTTCGTATCGCGCATGACCGCCCGGGGCTATACCGAGAGACAGGTTCGGCGCCTCGTGGAATGGTACATGCGAGTAAAGCAAGCAGGTTAGGTTTGACCTCATGCTCACGCAGGAGCCAACATGCACATCATCGACCGGCGGCTGAATCCGCGCGGTAAAAGTTTGGAAAATCGGCAGCGGTTTCTTCGGCGCGCAAAAGACGCCGTGCAGCAAGCGGTCAGACGATCCCTGCAAAACCGTAACATCCGGGATGTGCTTGATGGCGGTGAGGTCACCCTGCCGATAGACGGTATGGCCGAACCGAGTTTTCACAGAGGGGAGGGCGGCCTCCACGATCAGGTTCTGCCCGGCAATCGCGCCTTCGTCGAAGGCGATATCATCCCGCGTCCTCCGGGGCGCGGCGGCGGCAGGCCGGAGGAAGCCGGTGAGGGCGACGGTGAGGACGGCTTCCGCTTCGTGCTGACGCGCGAGGAATTCCTTGCGGTTTTTCTCGATGACCTCGAACTGCCGGATTTTGCCAAGCGGCGGCTCAGCGAAACCGAGGAAATGAACCCGATACGGGCCGGTTTCTCCGTGTCCGGCTCTCCTTCGAATATCGCCATAGCCCGCACGACACGTCTTGCAATGATGCGGCGCATCGCTTTGCGGCGCCCGAAGCCTGCGGAAATCGAGGCGCTGCAGCGCGAAATCGAGGAGTGCGACAGCGAGGAGAAACGCCTGCTGCTGGAGGCGGAGCTCAAGTCTCTGACGGACAAGATGCGGCGCATTCCGTATGTCGATCCCGTGGACGTACGCTACCGCCGCTTCGAGAACGAGCCGAAGCCGGTCGTGAAGGCCGTCATGTTCTGCCTGATGGATGTCTCCGGATCGATGTCGGAGCATATGAAGGATCTGGCGAAGCGCTTCTACCTTCTGTTGTACCTTTTCCTGTCTCAGCGTTACGAGAAGGTCGAGATCGTCTTCATTCGGCATACCGAGAAAGCCGAGGAGGTCGATGAAGAGACCTTCTTCTACGGCCAGACGACGGGTGGCACCCTGGTCTCAAGCGCGCTTGCCGCCATGCGAGGCATCATCGCCGAACGTTTCGACCCGACGGAATGGAACATCTATGCCGCGCAAGCCTCCGACGGCGACAATTCCTACAGAGACGAAAGCGCCACGGGCCATCTCCTGCAACACGAGATTTTGCCGCTCTGCCAGTATTTCGCCTATATCGAGGTCGGGGAGGAGGAAAGCGATTCTTCGATGTCCAGCTCTCCTCTGTGGAGCCTTTATGAAAGCATCCGCTCCGAGCTGCTCCCCTTGGCGATGCGCAAGGTCTGCCGGAAGAACGAAATATTCCCGGTCTTTCACGAACTCTTCCAGAAGCGGCAGGCGAAGGCGACACCATGACAAAGGTAGCAAGGCAGAAGGAGCGGCTGCTCTTCGACGGTGCTGACTGGGATTTCGCGACGCTTCAGCGCATCCATGATGCCTGTGAGGAGATCGCCCTTGGCGAACTCGGGTTGGATGTCTATCCGAACCAGATCGAGGTGATCACGGCGGAACAGATGCTGGATGCCTATTCCTCGACGGGCATGCCGCTCTTTTACCGCCACTGGTCTTTCGGCAAGCATTTCGCTCACCATGAGGCCTTCTACCGCCGTGGAATGCGTGATCTCGCCTATGAGATCGTCATCAATTCGTCGCCCTGCATTTCCTATCTGATGGAGGAAAACACGGCGACGATGCAGACATTGGTCATCGCGCATGCTGCCTTCGGCCACAACCATTTCTTCAAGAACAATTATCTGTTCAAGCTGTGGACGGACGCCGAGGGCATCCTGGACTATCTGGATTTCGCCAAGGGCTACATTACCCGCTGCGAAGAGCGCTACGGGGAAGTTGCGGTCGAACGCACCCTCGATGCGGCGCATGCGTTGATGTCGCACGGCGTCCACCGTTATGCCGGCAAAACGAAGGTGGACCTGCGGCAGGAGGAAAAGCGCCAACAGGAACGGCGGGTCCACGAAGAGCAGGTCTTCAACGACCTGTGGCGGACCGTGCCGACAGGTCCCAAGCGCAATGCGACCGACATCGATATCGAAAAACGGCGTGCGGCGCTCGGTCTGCCGCAGGACAATATCCTTTATTTCCTGGAAAAATCGGCGCCGAGGCTAAGGCCGTGGCAACGGGAAATCCTGCGCATCGTCCGGCACGTCGCGCAGTATTTCCATCCGCAACGCCAGACCAAGGTGATGAACGAGGGCACAGCGACCTACGTTCACTACAAGATCATGGAACGGCTGCACGAACGGGGGCAGCTCAGCGACGGGCACTATTTTGAATTCCTGAAGTCGCATACCAACGTGGTTTTCCAGCCCGCCTATGACGACCGGCGCTTCTCCGGCTTCAATCCCTATGCTCTTGGGTTTGCGATGATGCGGGATATCGAACGCATCGTGACAAACCCGACGAATGAGGATCGCGACTGGTTCCCCGACATCGCCGGCAAAGGAGATGCTATGGAGGTTCTCCGTGGAATCTGGGCCGATTACCGGGACGAAAGCTTCATCAGCCAGTTCCTGAGTCCGCGCCTGATCCGCCAATGGCGTCTCTTCCAGCTTCATGACGATCCCGAGATAGATGAGGGGATTCTGGTTTCGGCAATCCATGACGAGCGTGGCTACAAATACGTTCGCCGTCAGCTTGCGCGCGAATACGACATCGGCTGGACTGATCCCGGAATAGACATTGTCGATGTCGATCTCGCCGGTGACCGCCGCCTGCTGCTGCAACACCGTGCGCCCAACGACTGGTTCCTGGAGGAGCACGAGGCCAAGCTCGTCCTGCAGCATCTGGCCGATCTCTGGGGCTATGATGTTTTGCTGCAGGAAGTTGATGATGCGGGAGGCGTGGTGAAGGAACATGTGGCGCATCCGCGCCATGCTTTGTACAGTGATCGGTCTGTCGCGTAAGAACGCGTTGTAACGGGTACGGAACGTGGGGCTTTTTAAGCCGTACGCGGCCTTGCTTGGCCCTTCTCTGCTTGGCCAAACGCATCTCCAGCTTGTTTGTGCGGGACCGGCAGGTGCCGGCGGTAGCAACTCTCATCAATTTTGATTGAAAGGCGATGGCCGATAAAGTTAACGCTGATCGTGATTGGACATTTGCTGCTGTCTGAGCGACGTTAACAGCGGGAGACGGGCGAACTATTTTTTAAAAATAGGAGGCCGTAATGGAACAGCATGCAGTCGATCAGTTGAAGGCTATCGCCAAGATCAACCGCACCTATCCTTGCTCCGAAATGTCGCGCAATGAACGGCTCGAGCGGTGGGCGGAGGTCTTGGAACGCGACCCTGATCGATCTCTCAACACGCTTCGTGAAACCGAGTACCAGCCGGCGGACATGCGGGCTGCCATGCGCGATGACGGAACAGCGATCTCCGTTGCCTTCGCTGATCCGATCCTGCGCGAAGCCGGTCTGCAGAACGATACCTATGGTGAAGCCAAACGGTTTTTCGAACTGACTGACTGGCAATTGCACAGACTGGTTTGCTTTTGCCATTTTGGAGGGCGCGTGAGCTCCGGCACGATCGCGCATCATGTGCGTTTGATGGCGGCCCGCGAAACCAATGGCATCATTGGTCGCTTGTTCGCTTTCTTCGGAAGATAGGCGGCAGCCTGCTTTTGAAGGGTCGATATCATCCGGAGGCCTGGCCATACCGTTCGCAACCAACTGTGGCGAGCGGACGGCTAAGCTTGCCGTGGCCGGAGTTTTCCACGCTTCGGTTTTCCACGCTTCAGGGCGCCCGGCAAACCATGGTGCTGAACATTTCGTCTGAACGATCAGAGGCTTGAAACGATGTCGATCGGTTCCGGCTGCTCAGCGAGAAGCGAGCTGTTCCCTGAGAGCTTGCCGGCGCAGCAGCATTCCGAAAAGGTCTCTCGGCTCATCGGGATCGGCGAGCAGGTCGAGATTCTCGTAGAGGCCCGTAGCGGCAAGCTGATCGCGAACATAACGTAGGGCCGAAAAATCCTCTGTCGCAAAGCCGACGCTGTCGAATAGCGTCACTTGATCTTTACTGCGCCTTCCCACTGCAAGGCCGGCGATGACCTGCCAGAGTTCCGTGACGGGATGATCCGCCGGCATCTGCTGGATCTCGCCTTCGATGCGGGTCTGCGGCGGATATTCAACGAAGATGTCGGAACGCAGAAGGATGTCGCGGTGCAGTTCCGTCTTGCCGGGGCAGTCGCCGCCGACCGCATTGATATGCACGCCCGGTCCGACCATGTTGTCGGTCAGGATAGTGGCGTTCTGCTTGTCCGCCGTTGCCGTGGTGATGATATGGGCGCCTTCGACCGCCTCTTCGGATGAGGCACAGGCGCGAATGTCGAAACCGAGACCTTGAAGATTGTGGGCGCAGCGTTCGGTGGCATGCGGATCGATGTCGTAGAGACGGAGCTTTCTGACGCCCACCAGAGCCTTGAAGGCGATCGCCTGGAACTCGCTTTGCGCGCCGTTGCCGATGATCGCCATACAGTCGGCATTTTCCGGAGCGAGATATTTGGCGGCCACGGCCGAGGTTGCCGCGGTGCGCAGCGCCGTCAGAATGGTCATTTCCGAAAACAACAGCGGATACCCGCTGTCGACGTCCGACAGGACGCCGAAGGCGGTGACCGTCTGCCGGCCGCTGCGGGTGTTCTTGGGATGGCCGTTGACATATTTGAAGCCGTAGAGGGTGCCGTCGCTGGTCGGCATCAGCTCGATGACGCCTTCGCGCGAATGGGATGCAATACGCGGCACCTTGTCGAAAGTTTCCCAGCGGCGGAAATCGGCCTCGATATAGGTCGAGAGCTCCTTGAGGAAAGTTTCGACGCCGATGCTCAGCACCAGGTCCATCATGTTCTCGACGCTGATGAACGGCACGATGTTCAGATTTGGCAAGACTGGCATCCCGGATCCTCCTTGCATTGCGGCAATTGCTTTCTCAAGGCGATGTCAGCGTCCTTCGCCTCCACAAATGGGGCTGACAGCTATCCTATGATACCTTCTTCGCCGCGCGGCACGCTATCGAATCTCGTGTCTAGTTACGTCGGGGAGCCATGCTTCGGACATATGCCGATATTATTACCTTCGGTGTTGATAAACTTCAGGCCGCCGTTTTCGAAAGCGAGTCGCAATTGCGCTTCCGTGGCGCGATGTACGTCGTGCCGGCTACCCTCGTAGTCGCGTATCGTACTGCGTGACACTCCAGCCCGGTCAGCGAGATCCGACTGCGTCCAATCGAGGAAGCCGCGAGCCGCCCGACACAAAGCTGGCGTCAAAATCTTTGGATGATCGGCTTGACCCATCGTCGAATACTACCCATATTGGTCAATATCTTTCATATATGGTATTTCAGATCAAATTGCTAGGGGCGCTTTCGGAGGACCTTGGCGAAGGATCGTAGGACCAGAACACGCAAAGGGCCGGAACATTGGGGTAACGTTAGGACCGTACATTCTGTTGATCCTGTTGGTCCTGCCTTTCTTCGGAAGCCTGGTCTCCATTTTTCTGCTGAATACGCCTTCTCGGACCCTGCCTTCCTGGGCTGCGGGGTCGGTCGCATTCCTGTCTCTGCTGGTCGTCGCGGCGGCTTATCCGGCGATTTACGATGGCGAGGTTCTTCGCTTCCACGTGGAGTGGGTGCCGCAGCTCGGGCTCGATTTCACGCTCCGGATGGATGGCTTTGCGTGGCTGTTTTCAGCGCTGATCACCAGCATCGGGTTCCTCGTTGTCGTCTACGCCCGATACTACATGTCCGAGGATGATCCTGTCCCGCGGTTCTTCTCCTTTTTTCTCGCCTTCATGGGGGCAATGCTCGGCATCGTTCTCTCCGGCAATGTCATCCTGCTGTCGGTCTTCTGGGAGCTGACCAGCATCTTTTCCTTCCTGCTGATCAGCTATTGGCACAATACTGCCGCCGCACGTGATGGCGCGCGCATGGCGCTGACGGTCACCGGCATCGGCGGGTTTTGCCTGCTGATCGGCCTGCTTCTGCTCGGCAACATCGTCGGCAGCTACGACCTCGACAAGATACTGGAATCCGGAGATATCATCCGGGGCCATTCCTTGTATCTGCCGGCGCTCATCTTCATCCTGCTCGGCGCGCTGACGAAGAGTGCCCAGTTTCCCTTTCATTTCTGGCTGCCGAACGCGATGGCGGCTCCCACACCCGTATCGGCGTTTCTTCATTCGGCCACCATGGTCAAGGCAGGCGTTTTCCTTCTCGCCCGCCTGTGGCCGGCTCTGGCGGGGACCTATGAATGGTTCTGGATCGTTGGTGCCGCCGGCATCATCACGCTTCTGCTGGGGGCGTATTTTGCAATGTTCCAGCAGGACCTCAAAGGCCTGCTCGCCTATTCGACGATCAGCCACCTCGGCCTGATTACGACGCTGCTCAGCCTGGGAAGTCCGCTTGCCACGGTGGCTGCGATCTTCCACATGGTGAACCATGCGACGTTCAAGGCGTCCCTCTTCATGGCGGCCGGGATCATCGATCACGAGACAGGCACCCGCGATATGCGAAGATTGAGCGGGCTCTTCCGCTTCCTGCCGATTACGGGAACGTTGGCCATGGTCGCCAGCGCCGCAATGGCGGGCGTGCCCTTGCTGAACGGTTTCCTGTCGAAGGAGATGTTTTTCGCCGAGGCGGTGGAAACCCATGCCGATTCCATTCTGGACCGCATCCTTCCCTACGTTGCGACGCTGGCGAGCGCGTTCAGCGTGACCTATTCGTTGCGATTCATCCACACTGTCTTCTTCGGCCCGGCGCCGAGCGACCTTCCCAAGGAAAAGCCGCATGAGCCGCCGCATTGGATGCGCTTTCCGGTCGAATTCCTCGTCGTCAGCTGCCTGATCGTCGGCATTGTCCCCGCCATTTCGATAGGGCCTTTTCTCCATACGGCCGTCGTCAGCGTGCTGGGGGCAGACACACCGGAATACAGCCTTGCGGTCTGGCACGGGTTCAACCTGCCGCTGATGATGAGCATCACCGCCCTTCTGGGTGGGGCTGCCCTGTATTTCGTCCTGAAGGACTATTTCGCGACCTGCGAGGACGGACCGCCGATCCTGCGCCGGTTGAAAGGCCAGCGCATATTCGAACGCATCCTCGTCGAAGTGTCCTGGCGCTGGGCGCGCTTGGCCGAACAGCGCGTCGGCACGCGCAACCTGCAGCCGCAGCTCCGCTGGGTGGTGGCGACCGGTTTCCTGGCGGGTCTTCTTCCTCTTTACCTGTCCGGGTTTGAAACGCGCCCCTTTGTCTTCTCGGGTGTCGATCCCAGGTTTGCGGCGATCTGGCTGCTTGGCATAGCCCTTGCCGTCGGCACGGCCTATCTTGCCAAATACCACCGGCTCGCCGCGTTGGTGACGCTTGGCGGCGTGGGGCTGATCGTCTGCGTTTCCTTCGTGTGGCTTTCGGCTCCGGATCTCGCGATCACCCAGCTTCTGGTCGAGATCGTGACGACGGTCCTCATCCTTCTCGGACTGCGCTGGCTGCCGAAGCGGATGCACGGAGTGGATGAAGCGATCACCCTGCGGGCGCGCTTCCGCCGCTTCCGGGATCTGGCGCTTGCGATCGTCTGCGGCATCGGCATGACCTTCATCTCCTATGCCGTCATGACCATGCCCGTACCC
>Ga0065721_10052063_pt1 | contig 12761 bp, 8 predicted proteins | sample Mesricmetagenome_FD_59108 | JGI IMG/M metagenome (GOLD analysis project Ga0065721, IMG submission 59108) | Mesophilic microbial community from rice straw/compost enrichment Sample: eDNA_1 v2 (version 2) | ecosystem: Engineered > Solid waste > Grass > Composting > Bioreactor | place: USA: Davis... | reverse complement strand
GCTGCTGCCGCCGCGCGAGATGCCGCGGCGCTCGCCGGTCGGCCTCGCCGGGCGGATCGCCCTCGTCCACTCGCTCGCCCATATCGAACTCAACGCGGTCGACCTGACTTGGGACCTCGTCGCCCGCTTCGTCGACCGGCAGATGCCGCGCTCCTTCTTCGACGACTGGGTCCAGGTCGGCCTCGAGGAGGCCAAGCATTTCTCGATGCTCGACCGGCGCCTGAAGGAGCTCGGCGCCGCCTATGGCGATCTGCCGGCCCACGACGGGCTGTGGCAGGCGGCGGAGGCGACCGGGCACGACCTCAAGGCCCGGCTCGCGGTGATCCCGCTCGTGCTCGAGGCGCGCGGCCTCGACGTGACGCCGGCGATGGCCGAGCGGGTGCGGGCCGGCGGCGACGAGGCGAGCGCGGCGATCCTCGACGTCATCTACCGCGACGAGAAGCGCCACGTCGCCTTCGGCGCCAAGTGGTTCCGCTTCCTCTGCGACCGCGAGCGAATCGCCCCCGAGCCGACGTTCCACGACCTCGTCCGCCGCAATTTCCGCGGCCCGCTGAAGCCGCCGTTCAACGACCGCGCCCGCGCCGAGGCCGGACTGACGCCGGGCTTCTACAAGCCGCTCGCCGGTATCGCCGGTTGAAGAAACCGCTTCAAGTCGTTCTTCCGAAATTGTCTTCTTCGTCTTCCCGCGTCCGTCTGGCCGGCGGGGCGGCATGCGCCCCGGCTCCCGCAGCCACCTGCCGCGGCAGGGAAAAGCTTTGTTAACCCTAACCATTTCTAATTCTCCGGACCGCGAGAAGAATCGCAGCTGGAGCGACGAACAGGATGGCGCGACATCGAGCCGAGGACCGCTACCGGGCGCAGAAGCCGGTGCGGCGGATCATCATCACCAAGGGCGACGACGTCAGAAGCTTCGTCATTCGCCCCTGGCTCGCCGGAACGACGGCCCTGCTGTTCTCCACACTCGCCGTGCTCTATCTCGGCGCGACCGCCTATCTGGTGTTCCGGGACGGCCTGATCGACGCGTCGACCGCCCGCACCGCCGACCTGCAGCAGGCCTACGAAACGCGGATCGCCAACCTGCGCAGCGAGATCGACCGCATCGCCAGCCGGCAGCTGCTCGACCAGGTCGCCTACGACCAGAAGATCGAGAAGCTGCTGACGCGGCAGGCGGAATTGACCGACAGCCAGAAGCTGATCGGCGATTTGCTCAGCACCGCCAAGGCCAACGGCCTCGACGTCAAGGACAGCGCCGCGCTCGGCGTCGGCGCGCCGATCACCACCGGCAGCGTCACGCCGCGGCCGGGCCGCGCCGCAGGGTCGGGCGAGGATGTCGCCGCGGCCTACGCACCGGCCACCGGCGACGACCCGTCGGCGCCCTTCGCCGCCCTGCTCGATCCGGCCCCCTCGCCGGTGGTCTCCGCAAGCCTCGCGCCGATGCTGCGCAACGGCGAGGCGCTTCCGCTGCCCGCCGACCGCGAACTCGCCGCAGCGGAGGAGAACCGGCCGGACCTCGTCGCCATGGCCGACGACCTGACGAGGCTGCGCGAACTGCAGATCGCCGCGGCCGGCGCCATCGCCGCCGCCGCCGAGGCCAAAGTCGCCAAGGCCGCCTCGATCATGCGCTCGATCGGCGTCAACATGAAGGTCGCCAGCGCCGGAACCGGTTCGGCGAGCGACGTCGGCGGTCCTTTCGTTCCGGTCGCGGCTTCGGCCCAGGAGATCGTCAAGTCGGTGACGCGCGCGAAGTCGGCGATGGACGAGATGAAGCGGATCCGCAGCGCGACCAACCGCCTGCCGCTGGAGTCGCCGCTCGCCGGGGCCACCGTGACCTCGACCTTCGGCACCCGCGGCGACCCCTTCCTCGGCCGCCTCGCCATGCACACCGGCATCGACTACCGCTCGCCGGTCGGCCGCGACATTCCGGCGTCGGCGCCGGGGAAGGTGGTGTTCGCCGGCACCAACGGCGGCTACGGCAAGATGGTCGAGATCGACCACGGCAAGGGCCTCACCACCCGCTACGCCCACATGAGCTCGATCGCGGTGCGGGTCGGCCAGCAGATCGCCAAGGGCCAGAAGGTCGGCGAGGTCGGCTCGACCGGACGCTCGACCGGCCCCCATCTCCACTACGAAACCCGCGTCAACGGCGAGGCGGTCAACCCGCAACTCTACATCTCCGCCGGCGACCGCCTCGACGTGCTGTTCGGCGGCTGAGGGGATCGGCGCCGCGCAAGCGGCGTCCTCTGGTCGACGATGTCCGCATGCGACGAAACGGGTCGACCTGCCGGTCGGCCCGTTCGCGTTTCAGCCATCCGGCGGCACAGGACGACGGGGGCGTCTGGACCCGGCTCTCCGCCCTTTCCGTCATCGTTCGCGCGAGGCCGGACGCCGACCGGAACGAGCCGGGGCGGCGCCCGGGCTTTTCCCTCGTCCTTCGAGACAGTCGCTTCGCTCCTTCCTCAGGATGAGGGAAAAGAGCAAATCTCTGCGATAAAATCAGAATCCCATCGTGGGCCTCATCCTGAGGAAGCCGCGTGAGCGGCCGTCTCGAAGGACGAGGCCGGGCGCACCGACCGACGACAAGGCCGTTTCGAAGGACGTGTCCGTTCATCGGCGCGATGAGACGAGGCGGAGGCGAGGCCCCCCTTCCCGCCTCACTCGATGCCGAGCTTGCCCTTGACGATGTCGTTGACCGCCTGCGGGTTGGCCTTGCCGCCGGTCTTCTTCATGACCTGGCCGACGAACCAGCCGGCCAGCGTCGGTTTGGCCTTCGCCTGTTCGACCTTGTCCGGGTTGGCGGCGATGACCTCGTCGACCGCGGCCTCGATGGCGCCGGTGTCGGTGACCTGGCGCATGCCGCGGGCCTCGACCACCTCGCGCGGCACGCCGCCCTCGGTCCACACGATCTCGAAGAGATCCTTGGCGATCTTGCCGGAGATGGTCTTGTCGGCGATGAGGTCGACGATCCCGCCGAGCTGGTCGGCCGACATCGGGCTGGCGTCGATCTCCAGCCCCTCCTTGTTGAGGCGGGCGAAGAAGTCGTTGATGACCCAGTTGGCGGCCATCTTGGCGTCGCGGCCCTTCGCCACCTTCTCGAAGAAGTCGGCCGAGGCCTGCTCCAGCGTCAGCACCATGGCGTCGTAGGGGGGTACGCCGTAGTCGGCGATGAAGCGGGCCTTCTTGTCGTCGGGCAGTTCCGGCAGGCCGGCGGCGAGGCCGTCGACGAAAGCCTGATCGAATTCCAGCGGCAGCAGGTCGGGGTCGGGGAAATAGCGGTAGTCGTGCGCCTCTTCCTTGGAGCGCATCGACCGGGTCACGCCCTCGCGCGGGTCGAACAGGCGGGTCTCCTGGTCGACCTTGCCGCCGTCCTCGATCAGGCCGATCTGGCGGCGCGCCTCGTATTCGATCGCCTGTCCGGCGAAGCGGATCGAGTTGACGTTCTTGATCTCGCAGCGGGTGCCGAACTCGCCGCCGGGCTTCCTCACCGAGACGTTGATGTCGGCCCGCATCGAGCCCTCGTCCATGTTGCCGTCGCAGGTGCCGAGGTAGCGCAGGATGGTGCGCAGCTTGGTGAGATAGGCCTTGGCCTCGTCGGAGGAGCGCAGGTCGGGCTTGGAGACGATCTCCATCAGCGCGACGCCGGAGCGGTTGAGGTCGACGAAGGACATGGTCGGGTGCTGGTCGTGGATCGACTTGCCGGCGTCCTGCTCGAGGTGCAGCCGCTCGATGCCGACCTCGACGGTCTCGTCGGCCATGTCGAGGATGACCTTGCCCTCGCCGACGATCGGCTGCTTGAACTGGCTGATCTGGTAACCCTGCGGCAGGTCCGGATAGAAGTAGTTTTTCCGGTCGAACACGCTCTTGAAGTTGATCTGCGCCTTGAGGCCGAGGCCGGTGCGCACGGCCTGCTTGACGCATTCCTCGTTGATCACCGGCAGCATGCCGGGCATCGCGGCGTCGACGAGGCTGACGTGGGCGTTCGGCGCCCCGCCGTATTCCGCGCTCGCCCCCGAGAACAGCTTCGACTTCGACGTCACCTGGGCATGGACCTCCATGCCGATGACGATCTCCCAGTCGCCGGTGGCGCCGTTGATGAACTTCTTCGGGTCGGGCGTGCGGGTGTCGACGATCATGAACCTGTCTCGGGACCGGTGGGAAACTGACCACCGGGGATATCGCAGTTGCGCCCGAAGCGACAAGCGGAAAGACGGGGCGCGAAGCGGGGGAGACCGCAGTGACGGCGGCTTCCCCTCCTCCTCGCATCACCTCAACTGGACGATCTCGTTCATGAGGCCGCCGACGCCGTTGTGGATCGTCAGGCGCTCGACCTTGCCGGCGATGGTCTCCAGCGCCTCGAGCTCCTTGAGGCGCAGCATCACCGGGTTCTCGGCCATCACCTTCGCCGTGTTGAGCAGCGAACGGGTCGCGTTCGTCTCCTCGCGACGGCGGATGACGTTGGCCTCGGCCTGCTTCTCGGCGGCGACCACCTGGTTGAGGATGTCGCGCATCTCGCCCGGCAGGATCACGTCCTTCAGGGCGACGTCGCCGAGCTCGACGCCGATCGCGGCCATCTCGGCCCGCAGCCTTTCGACCGTCTCCGGCGGCAGGCCGGCCTTGGTCTCGAGGATGCGGTCGAGGGTCTGGCCGCCCAGCGTCTCGCGGAAGGCGAGCTGCAGCGCGCGGTAGAGCGCGTCGCCCGCGTCCTTGACGCCGAGGGTCGCCTTCACCGCGTCGACGATGCGGTAGCCCGCCGTCGCGTTGACGCGGATCGTGACCTTGTCGCGGGTCAGCAGTTCCTGACCGTTGACGTCGAGCACCTGCGGCTTGAGGTCGACCTGGCGCACCTCGACGGTACGGCCCACCGCCCAGAAGGCGTGGTAGCCGGCGTCGAGAGTGTCGCGGTGGACGCCGTCGACCAGCAGCAGGCCGACCTTGCCTTCCGGCACGGTCTGGGCCTGCACCACGCCGAGCTTGACGAGGGCCGCGAGCCGGCGGGCGAGCAGCGGCGCGACCGTCAGCGAAGCCGAGAGGTCAAAACGCTGCAGACTCCACGGCCCGGCCGCCGTCCATAGCACGGCGCGGCTCGCCGGCAGAACGGCCGTGACGAACTCGCCCTCGCGCTCGACGACGACGATCTCGTCGGCACCGGCGCGGACCACGGTCAGGTGCTCCGCGGCGATCTCCGGGTAACGGTCGACGAGCGGCTTTTCATAGACCGAGCGGAAGCGGGGCTCGGAGAGGGCGTGCCGCTCGACCACGAGCGTGCCTTTCCGGTTCGGCAGCCGGTGGACGCCCGGCCCGTAGATCCCGAGGATCCTGCCCTCGTAGAGCGCGAGAACGCGCTCCGCTTCGCTCACGAGCACGCGCTCGTATCCGAGAATTCTGGTCATCTTGCTCATCGTCGTCACTCCTTCGATTTGGCGCTAGGGCACGATCGAGGTCCTTTCGGGGGTTGCGCCGGACGCCGCCGGCAGGGCTGGAGGGAGAGGAAGATCCGGAGCGCGGAACGGCGATGCCGGCGGGCCGCCCGGAGCGGGGCTCGCGGCCGACCGGCGGGTCCGACACCCTCGTGGGGCACGGACCGGCCGGCGGGCGGCTCACCCGTCACGGAAGACCGGACGATGTCGCCGACCCCTCGCCTCCCGAGGGAGGGTCGGGGCGGATCCGCTCTCCGGACCCGTTGAAAACCACGTCTTTACGGGACGTTGCCGTTTGGAGGGGGAGTCGAACCCCCGACAGTCAGATTAAAAGTCTGATGCTCTACCAAGCTGAGCTATCCAAGTGCGGAACCGGCAGGGATTCGAACCCGCGACCCCCGGCTTAAACGGCCGGTGCTCCACCAGGCTGAGCTACGATTCCGCGGCGCCCTCCCCCTTCCCCCTCCGCACACGAAGACGACAGAGCCGCATCGCGCGGGCGACCGTTGCAACGGTCGGCCGTCGAAAAGAAAAGGTTGCAGTGGAAGACGGAGAGCCGTTTACGCCAGCATCCGGCGCCGCGCAACGGCGATCTACTCGACGAAGAAAGTCGATGTCGCAGATGTCACTTTGACGCAACAGTGTACCGTACGTTACGGTACGGGCACTCTACTGGAAGACTTGGCGAGCCCAGCGATGGACAATGGGTCGGGCGAACGTCGACGACGGCAGATCGCCCCGCACGAGGTGGGCTCACCGATCCGGAGGACACGCACGACCGACCCTCGCGCCCTCGACGTCTCCGGGCCGGCGAACAACCCGGTGCCCCATGCGAAGGCGTCCGCCGGACGCCGCCGCCCTCACGCCGCGTTGAGGCTGGCGATGAAGCCGCGGACTTCGGTTTCGAGGTCGCGGGCCTGGCCGTCGAGGGTTTCGGAGAGCCGGCGCAGGGTTTCGGATGCGGCGCCGGTGCTGGCGGCGGCGGCGCTGACGCCGGCGACGTTCTCGCTGACGGCGGAGGCACCGGCGGCGGCGCGCTGGGTGTTCGACGCGATCTCGGCGGTCGCGACGCCCTGCTCCTCGACCGCTCCGGCGATGGCGGTGGCGTAGTCGCGCACGGTGCCGATGGTCGTCACGATCCGGCCGATCGAATCGACCGTCACCGAGGTGGCCGACTGGATCTGGCCGATCTTGCTGGCGATCTCGTCGGTGGCCCGCGCGGTCTGGGCGGCGAGCTGCTTGACCTCGGAGGCAACGACGGCGAAGCCCTTGCCGGCCTCGCCGGCGCGCGCCGCCTCGATGGTGGCGTTGAGCGCCAGCAGGTTGGTCTGGGCGGCGATGGCGCGGATGATCTCGACGACGCTGCCGATCGCGGCGGCGGATTCGTCGAGGACGGCGATGTTGGAGCTGGCGCTCTGGGCGTCGTCGGCGGCCACCTGCGAAGCACCGGCGGACCTTGCAACCTGCTCGGTGATCTCGCGGATCGAGACGGCGAGTTCCTCCGCGCCAGCGGCGACGACGGCGACGTTCTCCGACGCGGCGCCGGCCGCATCGGCCATGCGGGCGGCCTTGTCGCCGGTCTCCGAGGCGTTGCCGGCGAGGGTTCCGGCGGCGACGGACACTTCCGACGACGACCGCCCGAAGGCCTTGGCGAGTTGCTCCATGCGGGTGACGAAGGACTGCGCCGCCCGCGTGCGAGCGGTCAGCCGGTCCATCTCGTCGGCGCGGCCGCGGTCGGCGTCGGCGCGGGCGGTCTCGGCGGCGACGAGGCCGTCGCGCATCCGGGCGAGCGCACCGAACATCGTCGCGGTTTCGTCGCGACGCGAGACGTCGAGCCGGGCTTCGGCGTAGCGGCCTTCGGCGAGCAGGCTGGCGGCGGAGGACACCGCGCCGACCGCGCCCATCACAGCGCGGCGGATGACGATGATCAGTCCGAGCACGAGGACGCCGGCGAAGGCGGCGGCGGTGGCCTGCATCTGCATGGCGGTCGCGGTGTCTTCCTCGAAGGCGAGGAGGCTGTCGCGCATGAGTTGGTCGCCGCGGATCGACAGCGCGGCGAGGTCGGCACCGAGCCGCTCGCCGGCGCCGTCGATGACGTCGTCGATGGCGGCGTAGTCGGCGTCCGGCGCGCCGCGCTCGATCAGCCGGGCGAGATCGACACGGATCGACGTCGCCAGCGCGACGATGTCGTCGCGGAAGTTGGCGGAGAGGTCGATGTCGCCGAGGAGTCCGTCGATCCGGCGGGCGGCGTCGACGCCGGCGAGGAGGATGCGCTCGTTCTCGGCGATGATCGCCGTCCGCTCGGCCGAAATCCGGCCCTCGTCCTTGTCGATGATGCTGTCCATCGCCGCCAGCACCAGATCGGACAGCGCCAGCCGCATGCCGCCGAGGGTTCCGACGTCGCGATGGATCTCGTCGAGCACCACCTTCTGCCGCTCGACCTCCGAGAGGCCGACGAGCGACACGGTGATGATCGCTCCGAAGGCGAGCGTCGCCGTGGCCGCGACGAGGGTCAACTTGGCCCTGATCGTGGAAAAATTCATCGTCCGTCCCCTCTGTCGTCAACGGAGAGTCGGGAAGATTGGTTAACTTATCATGATCAGTTCCTGCGCATTTGCGCAGATCGGCACGACGATGCGGACAGAGGCGGGCGCCGGCAAGACGGGTTTGGCGCGGTCGGGCCGTTCTCTCGAGCCCCGAAAATTTCGACGCGGCAGAGCGTTGCGGGCTGAGGCGAGGCCGAGACGACGTCGGCCGGGCCGTCCGCGACTTCGGACATCTCCGGTGCGGCGAAATTTCGCCAGCCGGGTGTCAATGGTCCCCGGAGATGCGGTCGGTCAGGGCGAGCAGAACGGCCGAGACCACGAAGACCATGTGGATGCCGACGAGCCAGGCGAGAGAGACCCAGTCCGGCGAGGGCCCGAGGTTCATGAAGGCCTTGAGCACCTGGATCGCCGAGATCGCGACGATCGAGCCCATCAGCTTCTGCTTGAGGCCGGCGAAGTCGATCTTCGACATCCACTCCGGCCAGCCGGGATGCTCGGCCGGATCGATCTTCGCGACGAAATTCTCGTAGCCGGAGAAGACGACGATCAGGATCAGGCTGCAGGTCAGCGTCAGGTCGACCAGCGACAGGATGCCGAGGATGATGTCGCTTTCCTTGGAGCCGGCGCTGTGGGTGACGAAGTGGAAGAGTTCGATGGCGAAATGGAAGAGCAGCACCAGCGCCGCGACGAGCAGGCCGATGTAGAAGGGTGCGAGGATCCAGCGGCTGAAGAAAATCACCCGCTCGATGGTCTTCTCGATCATCATCAAACCTCCGGCCGACCCCGCCGCCGACGAGCCCCTCGCCCGCCGTCGATTCCGCCACAGGGTCCAGAAAGCGCGTACATGTCACGGGATTGCGACGGCCGCCAGACGCCGCGCGCCGCCCGCCGGCGGGTGCGACGACGTGACGGGGCGCAGGGCGGTGCATCCGGCGGTGCGATGGGCGATCCGGGTGCGACCGCCGGTCAGGCTCTCACCACCACAGCTCCGCCGCGAAGCGCCCCGCCGCCTGCTCGATCACCGCGCCGAGCGAAAACAGGGTGCTCTCGTCGAAGGGCTTGCCGATGAGCTGGAGGCCGAGGGGCAGGCCGTCGGCGGAGAGGCCGGCGGGGACGGCGATGCCGGGCAGGCCGGCCATGTTCACCGTCACGGTGAAGACGTCGTTCAAGTACATCTCGACCGGATCGGCGCCGGCCTTCTCGCCGATGCCGAAGGCGGCCGAGGGGGTGGCGGGCGTCAGGATGGCGTCGACGCCGGCCTCGAAGGCGATCTCGAAGTCGCGCTTGATCAGGGTGCGCACCTTCTGGGCCCGGAGATAATAGGCGTCGTAGTAGCCGGCCGAGAGCACGTAGGTGCCGATCAGGATGCGGCGTTTGACCTCGGCACCGAAGCCGGCGGCGCGGCTGTTCTCGTACATGTCGACGATGTCCGAGCCGGGCACGCGCAGGCCGTAGCGCACGCCGTCGTAGCGGGCGAGGTTGGAGGAGGCCTCGGCCGGGGCGACGATGTAATAGGCCGGCAGTGCGTATTTCGTGTGCGGCAGCGAGATCTCGACGATCTCGGCGCCGGCCTCGCGCAGCCAGTCGATGCCCTTCTGCCAGAGCCCGTCGATCTCGGCGGCGATGCCGTCGAGCCGGTATTCCTTGGGAATGCCGATCTTCATGCCCTTGACCGAGGCGCCGACGGCGGCCTCGTAGTCGGGCACCGGCAGGTCGACCGAGGTCGAATCCTTGAGATCGACCGAGGCCATCGACTTCAGCAGGATCGCGGCGTCGCGCACGTCGCGGGCGATCGGGCCGGCCTGGTCGAGCGAGGAGGCGAAGGCGACGATGCCCCAGCGAGAGCAGCGGCCGTAGGTCGGCTTGATGCCGACGGTGCCGGTGAAGGCGGCCGGCTGGCGGATCGAGCCGCCGGTGTCGGTGGCGGTGGCGCCGGCGCAGATGCGGGCGGCGACGGCGGCGGCCGAGCCGCCGGAGGAGCCGCCGGGCACCAGCGCCATGTTGGAGCCGGCCTTGCGCCAGGGGCTCTTCACCGGGCCGTAGAAGCTCGTCTCGTTGGACGAGCCCATCGCGAACTCGTCCATGTTGAGCTTGCCGAGCATCACCGCGCCGTCGGCCCAGAGGTTGTTGGTGACGGTCGATTCGTAGGCCGGCCGGAAGCCGTCGAGGATGTGGCTCGCCGCCTGGGTGTGGACGCCCTCGGTGGCGAAGAGGTCCTTGATGCCGAGCGGAATGCCCTCGAGCGCCCGCGCTTCCCCGGCCGCGATCCTCGCGTCGGAGGCGGCCGCCATCGCCAGCGCCTTCTCCGGCGTCTCGACCACGTAGGCGTTGAGCTCGCGCGCCGCCGCCATGGCCGCGAGATAGGCCTTCGTCAGTTCGGTCGCGGTGAAGTCCTTGCCGGCGAGGCCCTTGCGGGCCTCGGCGATGGTGAGGGCGGTGAGATCGGTCACGGGAGGGTCCAGTCGAAACGGGTGCGCGGGTCGGGCGGAGGGCGGGCGGCCGGTCTACTCGACGACCTTCGGCACCATGAAGAAATCGTCGTCGGACATCGGCGCGTTGCCCGTGACCTTGGCGGCGACGTCGCCGTCGGTGACGACGTCGGCGCGAAGGCGCATCGTCATCGCCACAACGGAGGTCATCGGCTCGACGTCCGAGACGTCGACCTCGTCGAGCTGCTCGACGAAGCCGAGAATCGAATTGAGTTCGCCGGTCATGCGCTCGGCCTCCTCGTCGCTCACCTTGATGCGGGCGAGCCGGGCGACGCGGCGGACGGTGGCCGTATCCACGGACATGGGCGGTTCTTCCTCGCTCGGGCTGAATGTCGCTGTCGCTATAGCAGAGGCGAAACCGCGGCGCCAACGCCGGAATCGCGGGCCGGCCCGGCGGCGGGGCGACTGGATTTCGTAAGGCAGGCGCTCTATGCCGGAGCATCCCGAGGTCGAAACCGGCGCGCCGCGCCCACCGAAAGCCCGCCCGCCGCGATGTCCGAATTTCGAGAAACCCTGATCGGTATCGCCGCCGTCCTCGCCAGCAGCGCCGCCTTCATCTTCAACGACACCTGCACCAAGCTCGCCAGCGCCCATCTGGAACTCGGCGAGATCATGGTGATCCGCGGCCTGATCGCGAGCACGATCATCGTGCTGGTCGCCTGGCGCTTCCACGCCTTCGCCGGCTGGCGCGCCCATCTCAACGTGCCGCTCGGCTGGCGCACGGTCGGCGAGGTCGGGGCGATGGTCACCTACCTCGTCGCGCTCTTCAACATGCCGATCGCCAACTCGACCGCGATCATGCAGGCGGTGCCGCTGATGATGACGGCGGCCGGCGCCTTCTTCTTCCGCGATCAGGTCGGCTGGCGGCGCTGGGCCGCGATCACCGTCGGCTTCGGCGGCATCCTGCTGATCGTGCGGCCTGGGGCGGAGGGCTTCAACCTCTATTCGCTTCTGGCGCTCGCCGCGGCCGCCTCGGTGACGCTGCGCGACCTCTCGACCCGGCGGATGCCGGCGACGACGCCGACGCTGTTCGTCACGGCGACGACGACGGTCATCGTCATGCTCTGCGGCGGCGTCATCGCCCTCGGCCAGCTCGCTTCGGGCATCGCATTCCGGCCGGTGACGGCCGAAGCCTTCCTCTATCTCGTCGGCAGCGCGATCTCGGTGCTCGCCGGCTACACGCTGATCATCGTGGCCATGCGCCGCGGCGACACGCTCACTGTCGCCCCGTTCCGCTACAGCCAGGTGCTGTGGGCGATCGTCGCCGGCTATCTGGTCTGGGGCGACCTGCCGACGCTGCCGACGCTGCTGGGCATCGTCATCGTCGTCGGCTCGGGAATCTACATGGTCCACCGCGAGCGCCTGCGCGTCGCGGCGCTGCGTCGCTCCGCGCTCGCCCCCACCCCCCTGCCCTGACGCCTCTCGCCGCCGTCTCGCGGCCGAATTCCGCGCGCCGGGAGAAGGTGCTGGCCGGCGGGCGGCGTTGCGGGGTCCTCTCGCCTCGCTTATGTCTGCCGTTATCCGGCCTCTCCGCCGTCATCCCCGCGAAAGCGGGGATCCAGCCCGGCGTCGGGGGAAAGCGGCGAGGTGATCTTCACGACGTCGCCGCGCCGTGGAGCGGGCACGCGTTGAGACGATAGCGAGAATTCGTCGGTTCCGTCCCCGCGGCGGGCTGGATTCCCGCTTTCGCGGAGATGACGGATAGGGCGAGGGGATTGGCGACGGTCGGGGCGGAGACATACGCCCGCCGAGGCGACACCGGCCCGACGACGCGGTCTTTCTTCGGGCGAAACAACGGGCGGAGACATGGCGTATTCGCACAGCGATGACACCCGGATCGTCGGCTGCATCCTCGCCGGTGGCCTGTCGCGCCGGATGGGCGGCGGCGACAAGAGCCTGATGGTGCTCGCCGGCGTGCCGCTCGTCGCCCGGGTCGAGGCACGTCTCGCCCCCCAGGTCGATCATCTGATCGTCAACGCCAACGGCGACCGCGACCGCTTCGCCGGCCTCGGCCGCCTCGTCGTCGCCGACGGACTGCCGGATCATCCGGGCCCGCTCGCCGGCCTGCTCGCCGCGCTCGACTTCGCCGCCGCCCACGTCCCCGCCGCCGAGGCGGTCGTCACCGCGCCGGCCGACAGCCCGCTGGTGCCGGCCGATCTGGTCTCCCGCCTCATCGCCGCGACCAAAGTCGGCGAGGCGGCCTATGCCGCTTCGGCCAGCGGCGTCCACCCGGTGTTCGGGCTCTGGCCGCTCGCCCTCGCCGAGCCGCTGCGGGCGTTTCTCGGCTCCGGCGAGCGGCGGGGGCTGGATTT
>Ga0065721_10002212_pt1 | contig 12764 bp, 11 predicted proteins | sample Mesricmetagenome_FD_59108 | JGI IMG/M metagenome (GOLD analysis project Ga0065721, IMG submission 59108) | Mesophilic microbial community from rice straw/compost enrichment Sample: eDNA_1 v2 (version 2) | ecosystem: Engineered > Solid waste > Grass > Composting > Bioreactor | place: USA: Davis... | reverse complement strand
ACGTGAAGGCAGGCCGTCGCGGTCGCCTCAAGGCGGACGACGACGTGCTGTTTACCGGCGAATGGTGGACGGGCATCCGGGGCGTGGACCTGGGCCTTGTCGACGCGGTCGGCGATTTGCATGGTGTGCTGCGCCAACGGTTCGGGCCGGACGTGGCGCTCAAAGCATATCGCACCCAAGCGNCCNTTCTTCGCGCTTCCGCGGCTGGGTTTTTCTGCCGGCGGCGTGCTAGACGATATCGCAACTTCCCTCGACGATCGCGCCTGGTGGGCGCGACTTGGCCTTTAGGTTCGCTCTGCCATGCTGCTGCGCATTCTGCTGTTCGCCGGCCTCGCCTTCCTGATCTATTTCGGCATCCGCCGCATCTGGAAGGACTGGTCGGGCAAGTTTGAGGCTGACGCCGAAGAGGCCAGACGGATCGCGCGTGAGCGGGATCGGGCTGAACGCACCCGCCCCGACGTCATCGACCTCAAGCGCGGCGAAGACGGCACCTACCGGCCCCGGGACGAATCCAGGGATTAACCGAGCAATACCCGGCGGCACCAGCGCATCACAGCCACATCGTCCTGGGCGAAGCTCCAGTAGGCGGCCAGCCATCGACGGGCCTTTGCATAGTCGGCGTCCAGATGCCGCGCCTGCAGGAAGGCCATGGCCTGTGCCCGGTCGGCGGCATTGGCATCGGGAGAAATCTCCGGATCGAGATAGGCTGCGGCGCTCCACAGTTCCATGCGCGCGTCCCCGATGATGGTGGAAGCGCCGAAATCCAGCACCGCAGAAACGGTGTCGTCTATCGCCAGCACNTTGGACGGGAAGAAATCCAGATGCACCAGCGCCGGCCNCTCGGGCTCAGCGAATCGTTCGTTGACCAGGGTAGCGATGGCAGCATCAAGCTCGGGTGGGCACTGGTCGAGGCTGACGGCGAGCCGCCGCGAGAGATAGCCGTGCCAGGTGGTGGCTCGCAAGGTGACGTCCCCGGTCAGCGGGCCGAAATAGTCGCGCTCAATCCCGATCTCTCCGATCCGGGCCGCACTTTCGAGGTAGTTGGCCAGAAGACGCGACCGAGCCGCACCATGGACAGTCTTGAGCAGCCGTGACACCGGCTCACCGACAAGTTCGCGCTCCAGCGTCACCACGCGACCGCCGATCTCCACGACGCGATCAACAACAGGCGTGCGGAAGGGCAGGTGGCCGACATTGGCGGCAATTTCCTCGAGCAGCATGGCCCGCGACTGCGCGGCTTCCAATGTCGTTCCGGGCCGACCAATCCGCACGACTTGACCCGGACGCTGGACATAGACCTGCGCCTCGCCGCCTGCGCCAATCAGGCGGGCAGCGTGGTCGTCGATACGGCGGAGCACGCCGAGATCGTCAAGAAGTGCCTGTTGCATAAGGTCAGATGGGCTTTGGGCGCGGACGCTGTCAACCGCGCCAGATGCTTGACCGCTCCAGCAGGCAACACTAGGTTCCGCGCCACCAGCAGACGGACCGCTTATCATGACCTCTCGCCCCGCCCATATGGACCCGAAGAATTCGTTTCAGGGTCTTATCCTGACGCTGCAGCAATTTTGGGCGGAGCAGGGTTGTGTGGTTCTGCAGCCCTATGACATGCAGATGGGCGCGGGCACGTTCCACACCGCCACCACCTTGCGAGCCTTGGGCCCCAAGCCGTGGAAGGCCGCCTATGTGCAGCCCAGCCGCCGTCCCAAGGACGGGCGCTATGGCGAGAACCCCAATCGACTGCAGCACTATTACCAGTTCCAGGTGATCCTGAAGCCTTCACCGGACAACATCCAGCAGCTCTATCTCGACTCGCTTGCTGCCATCGGTCTTGATTCGTCCGTGCATGACATCCGCTTTGTCGAGGACGACTGGGAAAGCCCCACTCTGGGCGCCTGGGGTCTGGGCTGGGAATGCTGGTGCGATGGTATGGAAGTCAGCCAGTTCACCTATTTCCAGCAGGTGGCAGGCTTTGAGTGCTCACCGGTGCCCGGCGAAATCACCTATGGCCTTGAGCGCCTTGCCATGTATGTGCAGGGCGTCGAAAACGTCTATGACCTCAACTTCAACGGCCGCGAGGGCGACGAGAAGGTCAGCTATGGCGATGTCTTCCTGCAGAACGAGCAGGAAAGCTCGAAATACAATTTCGAGGCTGCCGACACCGATATGCTGTTCCGGCACTTCGAGGACGCGGAGAAGGAATGCCGCGCCATTCTCGCCAAGGGGCAGGACGGCAACCGCCAGACCATGGCTATTCCCGCTTACGAACAGGTGGTCAAGGCCTCGCATAACTTCAACATGCTGGACGCGCGCGGGGTCATCTCGGTCACCGAGCGCCAGAGCTATATCCTGCGCATCCGCGAGCTGGCCAAGTCCTGTGGCGAGGCCTGGCTGCAGACTGCCGGCGGCGGCGCGGACTGACCGCGATCCTGCCCACAAAGCCATATTGCCCTGACCCGGGCAATCCAAGTACTCGATCAATGCATGGACCACCCGGTTGAACCGGGTGGCGACCCGCTTGGCGCCATAGGGCTAGGCCACGACAGGGGCTTCCACGCTGACAATGGTCAGCTTGTGGCGCTTGTCGGCGCGGTCACGCCAGGTGATGGACTGGCCGGCCTTGAGACCGATCAGTGCCACGCCGATGGGCGTCATCACTGAAATGCGGCCCTGCTCGATATCGGCATCGACCGGATAAACAAGCGTAACGGTCTGGTCGGCGCCGGTCGCGGTCTGGTAGCGCACGCGCGAGCCCATGCGCACCACACCTTCGGGTACCTTGGCATCGCTGACGACCTTGGCCCGGTCCAGTTCGGTGAGCAGAACCTCCGCCAGATCGGGGTTGCGATCCAGGCCCGCTTCGCCAAGTGCATAAAGCTTGGCATGATCGGTCGTGCCCAGAACCAGGGGAGGGGTAAGATCGCGACGGATTTCAGTCATTCGCCTTGTCCTTGATGATGAGACACAGCGCGCACGAGCACTCGTGCGTGCATGGCCGGGAATTGGTGGGAACTGTGCGCCGATGATCTGAAAAGATCGGTGGGAGCCCTAAACAGGCTCCGGCGTGAGCGTGCCTAGGGCGACTATCCTGCGATGAGGATGGTGTAGCTATGGGTCGGGCGCGTGTTCATGCTTTGAAAGCTAGGGATTGCTGCGGTTCAGGTCAAGCCCGGGCGCNAATGGCGTTGCAANGAATTGGGCAAACTGCCAGTGTCCGCGCACCTTTTGCTGGAGGACATGCAATGTTCGGTTGGGTCATTCTCGCCNTGGTCGTGGGCGTCATCGGCTATGCCATCGTCATCTACAACAGCCTGGTTTCCAACCGGCAGATGGTGCGCGAAGGCTGGTCCGGTATCGACGTACAGCTCAAGCGCCGCNCGGATCTCATCCCCAACCTGATGGAAACGGTAAAGGGCTACATNGNCCATGAGCGCGAAACGCTCGATGCCGTCGTCAATGCGCGAGCCAGGGCAACGAGCGCCGCGGCCTCGGGCCCGGCCGCACGCGCGCAGGCCGAAGGCGAGCTGTCCTCCGCTCTTGGACGCCTGCTGGCGGTTGCGGAGGCCTATCCCGACCTCAAGGCCAACACGACCTTCCTTGAATTCCAGAATGCGCTGCGAGGCGTGGAAGACGAAATCCAGATGGCGCGCCGCTACTACAATGGCGCCGTTCGCAATCTTAACATCCAGGTCGAAAGTTTCCCATCCAACCTCGTCGCGAATGCTTTCAAGTTCACCCAGGAAGAATATTTCGAGCTGGAAAACGAAGCCGAGCGCGCCGTGCCGCAGGTAAAGTTCTAGCGCCGAAGTCTCGGACGCGGGATGACCCGGTGAAAGACATGAAACTGGTTTCCGAGCTTCTTGCTTCGTTGGTCGTGCTGCTTGCACTCGCTGTGCCCGCCTTGGCACGCGAGGAAATCCGGGCGTTTGCGAGCGATGTGGAACTGCGAGTTGATGGCTCGGTGTTGGTGACCGAGACGATCGACGTCAATGCGGAAGGCTACAATATCCAGCGCGGCATCTATCGCGATATTCCGGTGACCATGCTGAATGACAGCGGCAACAAGATCCGCATCGATCTGCATGTGGAGGCCGTGACCCGCAAGGGCAAGGCCGAGCCCTTCCGGGTAGAGCGCATGGGCGATTTCCTGCGCATCTGGATCGGCGATCCGAACGTGCTGCTGACCTATGGTGAGCATCGCTACACCATCCGTTACACCATGAATCGCATGGTGCGTCCCACGGCCAACGGGGCAGGTGACGAGCTGTACTGGAACGCAACCGGAAACTACTGGGACTTCCCGATCCTCTCCTCGGTGGCGCGCGTTCGCCTGCCGGAAGGGGCGGAGATTGGGGACCTGGCGGCCTATTCCGGTCCCGCAGGCTCGGACCGGCAGGACGTGACCATCACGCGCGAGAGCGACACAAGCGCCACATTCCGCACGCGCCGCAGCCTGGGGCCGGGCGAAGGCATGACCTTTGCGGTTTCATTCCAGAAGGGCATCGTGGTTTATCCCGAGGGCACCGAGGCGCTGGTGCAGAACCTGTCGGACCTGCGCGACGTCTGGTTGCCCATTGCGGGGGTCATCCTGCTGCTGGCCTACAATCTCATCGCCTGGATGCGGGTGGGGCGCGATCCGCCCAGGGGCACGATCATTCCGCTATTCCATCCGCCGCGCGATTTCTCACCGGCCCTGACGCACTATGTGCATCGATGGGGCTTTGCCAATGGAGGATGGACGGCCATGACCGCCGCGATCTTCAATCTGGGCGTCAAGGGGCTCGTCACCATCCGCAACTCGGGTAAGACCCTCAGCGTGTCCACCACTGGCAAGAAACCCGAGGGCAAATTGCCTGTGGGCGAGCAGGTTTTGTTTTCGTACTTCGAGGGGCGCGGAACGGTCACCTTCGACAAGGCCAATGGCAAGGATCTCGGTGCCAAGCGCACCGAGTTCACCACCGCCATCGAAAGCGAGAACCGCAAGGTCTGGTTCAACCACAATACTGGCTACGCGGTTGGCAGCTTCCTGCTTGCTATGGTGGCCGTTGGTATCATGGTCGTGTTTGACGTCATTGAGCCAGAATGGCTGATCGCGGGCGTATTTGGTGGCGCTGCGCTCGGTGTCTTGGCAACCGTCGTCTACGGAATGGTGCACAGTGGCGGTTGGCTGCAACGGATCCTCGCTGGCTTTGTGGTCAGCGTTTTCCTGCTCAACATGGGCGGCGGCCTGCTGGAAACCTTCTCTAGCATATCCGTCAACACGGCGCTCATCGCTACGGCGTCCATGGTGATCCTATCGATCGGGTTTGCTGTGTTGATGCGCGCGCCGACCATACAAGGCCGCAAGGTCATGGACGAGATCGAGGGCTTCAAGCTCTATCTCGAAACCGCCGAGAAGAACCGGCTTAACATGACGGCCGAACCGCCACTGACTGTGGAGCGTTTCGAACGCATCCTGCCCTATGCCATTGCGCTAGGGGTAGAGAAACCCTGGTCAGAGCATTTCGAGGCGGAATTGGCGCGCAGCGCAGTAGTGGACAGCCGGACCAGTTATTCTCCCGCATGGTATTCAGGTAGCCGCGATTTCAACTCGGGAAGCCTCTCCAGAGCCATCAGCACGGCCTCGTCCAGCATGGCAGCGGCCATGGTGGCGGCACAGCCGGTGCAGGCTTCGTCCTCTGGCTCCGGTGGTGGCGGTTTTTCTGGCGGCGGCGGCGGTGGTGGTGGCGGCGGCGGCTGGTAGCTGACGCCGAGGGTCCCGCCACTCTCGACAACACCTGCACCCCGCGCTAAGCACCCTTTGCTTCAAAACACCCGGTTCAAGACCATGCCCGAACTTCTGCTCGAACTCTTCTCCGAGGAAATTCCAGCCCGCTTTCAACGCCGTGCGGCTGAGGACCTCAAGAAGGCCGTGACCAATGCGCTGGTGGATGTGGGTCTCGTCTATGAGGGCGCCAAGGCATTTGTGACGCCGCGCCGTCTGGCGCTGTCGGTTTCCGGCCTGCCGGTCCGCTCGCCCGATACTCGGGAAGAAAAGAAGGGCCCCAAGGTCGGCGCGCCGCAGCAGGCGATCGACGGGTTCCTGCGTTCCGCCGGGCTGACCTCGCTGGACCAGGCCAAGATTGAAAGCGACCCCAAGAAGGGCGACTTCTATGTGGCCGTGATCGACAAGCCCGGCGCCGATGCGGTCGCTCTGCTCTCCAGCATTCTGCCCAAGGTCATGAAAGATTTTGGCTGGGCCAAATCCATGCGCTGGGGCTCGGGAAGCTTCAACTGGGTGCGTCCGCTCCGCGCTGTCACCGCTACTTTCGGCACTGAGAATGACGAGCCAGTCGTGGTGCCTTTCAGCATCGCTGGCCTTGAATCGGGGCAGACCACCTTCGGCCACCGCTTTCTCGCCCCTGACGCAATCCGGGTGAAGCGGTTCGATGATTATCTGGTCGCACTGGAGCGCGCCAAGGTCGTACTCGATATCGACCGCCGCAAGGACATCATCCGGGCCGATGCTGACAACCTCGCCTTTGCGCAGGGCCTGACCGTTATCCATGACGAGGGGTTGCTCGAAGAAGTGGCCGGTCTGGTCGAGTGGCCCAATGTCATGATGGGCTCGTTCGATCCGGAGTTCCTGAAACTCCCCGAAGAAGTGATCATTGCGACCATCCGCGCCAACCAGAAGTGCTTCTGCCTGCGCGATGCGTCGGGCAAGCTGGCGCCCAATTTCATCATCATTGCCAACACCATTCCCGCCGACGGCGGCGCTGCGGTGATCTCGGGCAATGAACGCGTCATCCGTGCGCGCCTCTCGGACGCAGCCTTCTTTTACCAGGGCGATCTCGCCATCCCGCTCGAGCACGGCCTGCCCAAGCTTGAGGACATGGTGTTCCACGCCAAGCTTGGCAGCCAGTTCGCTATGGTCGAGCGGCTGGTGCATCTGGCGTCTGAAATTGCCCCCAAGGTGGGCGCCGATGTCGAATTGACCAAACGGGCCGCAATGCTGGCCAAGGCGGATCTCGTCACCGGCATGGTCGGCGAGTTTCCTGAACTGCAGGGCCTGATGGGCCGCTACTATGCCGCCGCGCAGAACGAGCCAGCCGCCATCGCGACCGCGATCGAAATGCACTACAAGCCGCTCGGCCCCTCGGATCGCGTGCCTACCGAACCGGTTTCCATCGCCGTGGCACTGGCCGACAAGCTCAATGTGCTCTCCGGCTTCTGGTCCATCGATGAAAAGCCGACCGGCTCGCGCGATCCGTTCGCACTGCGCCGCGCGGCGTTGGGGGTCATTCGCATCATCACCGAGAATGGGCTGAAATTCCCGCTCGACGTCGAGCCTGACCTGCTGGCGTTCTTCCACGACCGCCTAAAGGTGTCGTTGCGCGACGCCGGGGCGCGCCATGACCTTGTGGATGCTGTCATTTCGTCCGATAGCAACGACATCCTGCAGATCACCCAGCGGGCCGATGCCCTGTCCTCACTGCTGTCCACGGACGACGGCGCCAACCTGCTGGCAGGCTACAAGCGTGCTGCCAATATCCTGGCTGCCGAGGAAAAGAAGGACGGAAAGGCCTATCCAGGCAGCGTCGATCAGGCTGCCCTGAAGCTGCCGGAGGAAACTGCACTGGCCTTTGCCGTCGATGGCGTCCATTCCGCAGTGGCTGGCCTTGTGGCCAGGGACGACTACAAGGGGGCAATGACCGAACTCGCCACCCTGCGTGCTCCGGTGGATGCGTTCTTCACGGCGGTACTGGTCAACGATGCCGATCCGGCGGTGCGCGCCAACCGGCTCAACCTGCTCGCGCGCCTGCGCGACACGATGCATCTGGTTGCCGATTTCGGTAAAGTCGCAGGGTGACAGGGAACCGAACGGACGCCGTTCGGTTTCTCCTGACCACAATTGCGGACCCGCGCCATGTCTGTTGGACTGATTGCACTACTCGATGACATTGCGGGCCTGGCCAAGGTAGCGGCAGCGTCTCTTGATGACATCGCCGGCCAGGCGGCCAAGGCCGGTGCCAAGGCGGCCGGCGCGGTAATCGATGATGCAGCGGTGACGCCGAGTTATGTCTCGGGCTTCAAGGCCGAGCGAGAGCTGCCCATGATCGCCCGGATCGCCTGGGGATCGGTCAGGAACAAGCTGCTCTTCCTGCTGCCGGCGGCGCTCCTCCTGTCTCTGTTCCTGCCCTGGCTGATTACTCCGCTTCTGATGATCGGCGGCGCCTATCTCTGCTACGAGGGGGCCGAAAAGGTATTCCATCTCTTTGCCCCCCACGACGCCGAACATCACGAGGCAGGTATCGAGCACACAGCCATCGCCCCGGCCTCGCTGGAGGAGCAGAAGGTGGCAGGTGCGATCAAGACCGACTTCATCCTGTCGGCGGAAATCATGACCATCATCCTGGCTGCGATCGATGTGCCCGATTTCTGGACGCGGGCGGCCATCCTCGCCTTGGCGGGGGTTGGCATCACTGCGGCCGTCTATGGCGCAGTGGCGCTGATCGTAAAGGCTGACGACATGGGCCTGTGGCTGGCGAAACATGGCAAGACCCACACGGGGCGCGGCTTTGGACGCGGCGTGGTGCGGGCCATGCCGGTCTTCATGCAGGTGTTAAGTCTGGTAGGCACGGCCGCCATGACCTGGGTCGGAGGCAGCATAATAGCCCACGGTCTTTATGAGTTTGGTTTTGACGCACCCGAACAAGTGATCGAAGGCGCGGCACACTGGGCCGAGCAGACCTTTACGGCATTCCCCGCCATTGCTGGCTGGCTGGCGACCGCGCTGGTGGATTTTGTAATCGGGCTGGCCCTGGGCGCCCTGCTCATCCCGATTGTGAGCTATGTCATCAGCCCCGCATGGAAGGCGATCAAGGTTATGCTGCCCAAGCGGACTAAAACGGCGGGGTGAAGGCCGTGGGCGCCTTTCTGGACTTGAATGGTGCCATCCCCTCGCGCGCCAGTTCATCGGCGCGCTCGTTGAGCTCATCGCCCGCGTGGCCCTTCACCCAGTGCCAGGTGATCTTGTGGCGTTTGGTCGCTTCATCCAGCGCCTGCCACAACTCGACGTTCTTGACCGGCTTTTTGTCGGCAGTGCGCCAGCCATTGCGCTTCCAGCCGTGTATCCAACTCTGCACGCCGTTCTTCACATATTGGCTGTCGGTGTGCAGATCGACATTGCACGGCCGCGTCAGCGCATTGAGCGCCTCAATGGCGGCGGTCAGCTCCATCTTGTTGTTGGTCGTCAACGCCTCGCCGCCCTTGAGTTCCTTGCGATGAGGGCCGAACTGCAGAATGGCACCCCAGCCGCCCGGACCGGGATTGCCCGAGCAGGCGCCGTCGGTGTGGATGATAACGTCAGCCATGGGCAGCGCGCTTGAGGATGTGGAACTGGCAGGTGAGGCCCTGATGGTCGGGGCCGACGTGCGTTTTTTCCATACCGATCTTTTTAAGGACCGCGAGTGAGGGGGCGTTGCGGATGTCGGCCATGCCGATGAAGTACTCGCCCTTGTCGTAGGCGAAGAACCAGTCGCGCAACCCCGCCGCCGCCTCTTTGGCATAGCCTGCTCCGTGGAATTCCTCAAACAGGGCGTAGCCTATCTCCGGCTCTCCGGTGGGGGGATATATGCCGAAGCCCGCGCGGCCGATAAAGGCGCCGTCGCACTTGCGACGTAGGCGCAGCTTGCCGAACTGGCGGGTTTCGAAGAGCTCGATCCAGTGCGCCACGGCCTGCGCGGCCTTTTCGCGCGGCCAGGGCTCGCCGCTGACCGTGAGGTATCGGGAGATATTGGGATTGCCATGCAGGGCAATGAGATCGTCAACCTGGTCGCTGCGCCANCCGGACAGGATCAGGCGTTCAGTCTCGAACAGGTCGAGCGNGCTCATCGGCCCNATGCCACTTCCAGGGTGCGCAGCACCTTGGGGATATTGAAGGCNATGTTTTCCTCGGCCGTGGTCCGCGTTTCGACCTTGACGTCATAACGNGCGGCAAAAGCGTCGATGACTTCCTCGACCAGGCTTTCGGGGGCAGACGCGCCGGCACTGACGCCCAGCGAGCTCAGGTTGTCGTAAAGCGACCAGTCGATCTCGCTGGCCCGGTCCACCAGGGTAGCAACCTTGCAGCCGGAACGGAGGGCGACTTCCACGAGGCGCTGGGAATTGGACGAATGGGGCGAACCTACCACGATCATGGCATCGACCAGTGGCGCCACGGCCTTGATGGCCTCTTGGCGATTGGTGGTGGCGTAGCAGATGTCTTCCTTGTGCGGACCGTTGATGGCTGGGAAGCGTGCCCGGAGCGCCGCGACGATCTCGCGGGTATCATCAACGCTCAGCGTCGTCTGGGTCACGAAGGCCAGAGCTTCGGGATCCCGCGGCGTGAAGGCGTTGGCATCGGCCACCGTCTCGATAAGGGTGACCGCGCCGGGCGGCAGCTGCCCCATGGTCCCGATCACTTCAGGGTGACCCGCATGGCCAATGAGCACGATCTCGTGTCCCTCCTCGAAATGCCGGGAGGCTTCGACATGCACCTTGCTTACCAGTGGGCAGGTCGCATCCAGGAAGAACATGTTGCGCGACTTGGCATCGGCCGGCACGCTCTTGGGTACCCCGTGGGCGGAGAAGACGACAGGGGCCACGGTATCGGGGATTTCGTCCAGTTCCTCGACAAACACAGCGCCCTTGGCCTTGAGACCTTCCACCACATACTTGTTGTGAACGATGGCGTGGCGGACATAGACCGGCGCGCCATACTTCTGCAGCGCAAGCTCCACGATCTGGATCGCGCGATCCACGCCAGCGCAAAATCCGCGCGGAGCGCAGAGCAGAATATCGAGGTGCGGCCTTTTTTCCATGCCAGATCAGATGCTTTCGTAGGCTCTGCAAGTCAAGTGCTGTTGCAGGCAAGGCTGGGCATGGGCAATATGCAGGCAATTCGTGGCCGGGACGGTTTCAAGTGAGTTTGGCGCAGGAAATGTTTGCGATTGCCCCGGCAACGGGGAAGGCGAACCTGAGCGCTGCGCAACTCAAGTTGTTGAGCGGTAAGGCCCGCTGGATTTTCCGTGTCTGCGAGGCGGGCCTGCCGACGGTCCCCACTATCGCGATCACCAGAGCGGCCTGGGAGGAATTGCAGGCTGAGCGTAGCCGACGCGACACGAGGCTTCGCACCCATTGGGTGGCGTGCCTCTATCGTCTTGTAAACAAGGACGGGCGCCCGCCGTTGCTGGTCGTGCGTACCTCGGCATCCTCGCATAATAGCGGCCTTGCACCGGCACGGCTCGGCATCCCCGCGCCGGCGGCACCGGAGGATTCGGTCGATCCGCTGCGACCATTGGCAAAGGCCATCAAGCAGGCGTTTGAAAGTTACGGCTTTTCCGGTCGCGGCTGGAACGGCGGGCGAAGCGAGGAAGACCGTGCGCGGCAGATTGTACTGGTCCAGGCCATGGCCGAAGGCTCGGTGGAACAGTTCCTGACCCGCAATGCCTGGACCGGCGCGCTGGGGCCCGCGCCAATGGACGGCGCGCCGCTGCCGCGACTGCCGGGCAGCGTCGATGCGCTCGTGTCGCTGCTCGACGCCAAGGCCGGCCGGCACATGGCGTGCCTGGTGGCGATTGCCGGGAGTAANGTACAGTTTCTGTCTGCGCGTCCGTTTCAGGCGGGAGCAGGAGCAGANCTGGAAGCGGCGGTGGATCGCGTCGAGCGCAAGGTCTGGACGCCCCACAATGCTGTCAGCCGCGTCGATGCCGCCCGCATTTCTCTGNTGTTGCATCCACGGCTGAAGTCGCCCGAGGAAGCAACGCCGATTGCAACCGGGCTCGGCGTTTCGCCGGGCGCTGCCAGCGGAGTCATCACCTTCAATGCCGACGACGCGGCCCGCCTGCGTGCACGGGGCAAACACTGCATCCTCGTGGTCAACGAGACGGGCCCGGCCGATATCGAAGGCATGAAAGCGGCGACCGGCATCCTGACGGCGCGCGGCGGCATGACCAGCCATGCCGGCGTGATTGCCCGCATTACCGGCAAGCCTTGCGTGGCGGGCGTGCGCAATCTCAGCGTCGACAACGTGGAAATGGTCTGCCGCATTGGTGATCGCGAGTTCTATCCCGGCGACCGGCTGACCATCGATGGAACGGATGGCTCGGTCTATCTGGGCAGTCTGCCCCTGGCTCAGCCACAGATTGGCGGCGCAATCGGCAAACTTCTTGGCTGGTCGGATGCGAGCCGCACTGTTGCCGTGCGCACAAATGCGGAAACAGTGGAGTCCGCGCAGACCGCGTTGAGCTTTGGCGCTGAGGGCATTGGTCTGGCGCGTTCCGAGCACATGTTCTTTTCGCCCGAGCGCATGGTGGCTCTGCGCCGCATGATCCTGTCGGAGGACGAAGATGCAAGGTCTCGGGCCATCGCCGGGCTTGTCGACTTCCAGACCGGCGACTATTCCGCGCTATTCTCGGCCATGCGCGGCCTTCCGGTGACCGTCCGGCTTTTCGATCCGCCGCTGCATGAATTCCTTCCGCGTACTGACGAGGAGGTCGAAGAGACGGCCGCATCGCTCGGCGTCGCCGTGCGGGCGTTGCGGTTGCGGCTTGAACGCATCGCCGAAATCAATCCCATGCTGGGCCATCGCGGGGTGCGCCTTGCCATTACCTATCCGGAAATCCTGCAAATGCAGATGCAGGCGGCCTTTGCCGGTGCCCGCGCTGCCAGCGAGCGGCAGGCCGAACCGGTCGTACTGGAAATCATGGTGCCTTTCGTTTCCACCGCAACGGAAGTGGCCTGGG
>Ga0065721_10005793_pt1 | contig 12765 bp, 6 predicted proteins | sample Mesricmetagenome_FD_59108 | JGI IMG/M metagenome (GOLD analysis project Ga0065721, IMG submission 59108) | Mesophilic microbial community from rice straw/compost enrichment Sample: eDNA_1 v2 (version 2) | ecosystem: Engineered > Solid waste > Grass > Composting > Bioreactor | place: USA: Davis... | reverse complement strand
CGTACCAAGCTTCCTTGACCCAGCACCGCGGCTTTTTCCCCGGCTGCATATTCTTTCGCATCCTTCGGCGCCGTGCCGCCGGAGCTGCCGTTGCCGTCATACGTTACCGCATAAGTCGGCAGAGTCGACTCCCATATCATGGTATACGGGCTCTTATTGCCGGCGGCGTCCTTCACGATGACGTTAAAGAAATACCCCGTGTCAGGCGTAAGTCCGCTTACCGTGAACGTATCGACATCGGCCGTATAGTCCATGAGGAGCGTGCCGCGTTTCTCCGCGAGCTGAGGAGAGTAGATAGATCCGTCTTCGGATTGATAAACCGCATATTGCAGCCTGTCCGATTCCGTCATGTTGTCGGAGGCCTTGTCCCAGTTCAAAGTCATCCCCGTCGTCGTGATGTCCGAAGCCGCGAATTCGGCAATATCCGTGAACGGAGCCGTCACGTCCATGACGATGGCGTTCCGAACCGGCGTAGGCCGCGAATTCTCCGTTTTATCTCCCAAAGGTCCGCCGCCGTTATAGCCCCAAGCCCAGACGAACCCGTCGGAGTCCATCGCGAGGCTATGAAATTGTCCGGCCGCCGCGACTGCTGCGCGCTCTAGTCCCGGAACCCGAATCGGCGTAGTGGAAGTCGTCGCCGATCCGTCGCCCAGTTGATTCTGATGGTTAAAGCCCCAGCCCCATACGGTTCCGTCGTTTTTAATGACCAGATTGTGAAAATATCCGGCAGAGATCGTCGCGACATCGTCAAGCCCGGCAACCTGTACCGGACTCCGTCGTTCCGTATACGTCCCGTCCCCGACCGCCGCGTTCGTGTTCTGACCCCAAGCCCAAACGCGGCCGTTCTCGTCGAGCGCCAGCGCGTGGTTGTATCCGGCGGAGATCGCCACGATTCCGCTCAGTCCCGGAATAGGCTGAGGATCCTCGCGCAGATCGGCGGCCAAGCCGGCGCCTAGCTGTCCTTGCTTGTTCCAGCCCCACGACCAGACCGTCCCGTCGTCTTTGAGCGCAAGGCTGAAAGAGCCTCCCGTGGCGACCTCCTTGATATCGGACAGCCCCATCAGCAGCACCGGAGTCTCCCGTGAGATATTCGTTCCGTCGCCAAGCTGGCCGCTCTCGTTCGAGCCCCAAGCCCAGACATCCCCATACTCGTCAATGGCCAGGGCATGCTGACCCGAACCCGAGGACACTTTTTTAATGCCGCTTAGTCCCTGCACCTGCACCGGCGAAATCCGGCCGGTCGTCGTGCCGTCGCCTATTTGGCCATAGTCGTTTTTGCCCCAAGCCCATACGGACCCGTCTTCCAGCACGGCATAGCCGTTGAAATAACCGATTCCGATCGATTGAACGCCGCTGAGACCCGCCGTCTTGACCGGATAGGTGTAATTTCCCGTTTTGCCGTTGCCCAGCTGGCCGCTTCCGCCTCGTCCCCAGCCCCAGACCGTTCCGTCGCTATACAAGGCCAAACTGAAATATTCTCCGGCCGCCAGCTGAGGCGCAACGGCGTCCCCGGTCGCGGCTTGGGCCCGATTTTCGCCGATTTGCAAGACACTTAGCAGAACCAATAAACTGAGCAGCAGATTCCCCGCCCGTTTCATCCTAGACGATCCCTCCGTTTAGCGTGTTGGCTTCCGGCCAAGCGCGTCCGTTGCCGGACGGTCTTCGCCCACTATGCCATTCTACTAACGGGATCGAAAGGGGACTATTATCGAAAGTTAGCAAATGCGGATTTTGTCAAAAAAGGCGGGGTTCTCTGCTAGGCTACGAATAGATAAAGCCAAGCTTCCGCAGCAGAAGCTCAAGCGAGACGGCGGCTTCCCCGCGAGTGACGAATCCGCGAGGCTCCAGCCGGCCGGCGAGCAAGCCGCCGAACAGCTCCTCGCCGAGGACGACGCTCATGCTCGGGGCCGCCCAACCGGCCGGTTGATCCTCCGTCGAATAGCCGTCTAGCGCCGCCGAATTCCATACCGCTTCCGGCTTCGCCAGCCGGAGAGCGTTCGCGAGCAGAACGGCCAGCTCCTGCCGGGTCAGCTCGACTTGAGGGAACATTTCCCCGTCGTAACCGGAGACCAGCCCGTATGCCGTCGCGATCCGGACGTCCGACGCAAACCATTTCCTCTCGGCGACATCCGAATAATTCCCTGACCCCATCTTATCCTGGAGTCCCAATCCCCTCACGAGCATGGCGACGAATTCGGATCGGGTTATCGGCACATCCGGCCCGAAGCACTCCGGCGTTCTTCCGTTTACGATCCCAATCTCCGCCAGCCTATCGACGGCCGGCCGGCTCCAATGCGCGATGAGGTCCCGAAATGCCGCCTTCCGGGATGCGAGGACAAAGACGCCGTTCCCGCTTCGGTTCACGATGGCATGAAGGGTCCCGTCGGAGTCCTTATAAAAGCGCGTCGGGGCGAATCCGAAGCGTGGAAAGCCGTCATCGAGCTGCCCGGCATGGAACGCGGCTGTGCTTTCCATATCGAAGACGGGCCTGCCCAACGCGATAGTACTCTGAACGAACGTTCGGCCGAAATCCGCGATTTCTCTCTCTTCTCCGTTCGAACTGACGACAAGCCGGAACTCCGCGACCGGCGTATCTTCAACGTGCCGGAGCCCTTGCGCGTTGGCCAGAGCGGGCACGCGGTCCATCGCTTCTCCCGTCGTTTGAATCGACGCCAGAACGTCTCCGGCGCCTTCCAACGCGTCATTATCGGCCAGCAGGGACAAGGGGAGCATGAAGGAGCCCGAGGAGCTGGCCAGAAGGAGCGCGCCATCCGCCCCGGAGCGCTCGTAAGCCGCCTTGGCTACCGGGAACGGAATCGCGAACGTCGCATTGCCGGATAGCTGCGCGCCGACGGCAAAGACGTCGATTTTGCTTTTCTCCGCCTGCAGGGCCGCCAACGCCGAGGCTTCGTCGATCGCGACCAGAAGCCCGGCTTCCGTCGATTCCTTGCGGAGAGCGGAATTCCAGGAGAAGACGTGTCCCGCTCCCGTCATCCAGTCCGGAGGCAGGAAGGTCCAAGACTCGGCCGCCGGAGTAGCCGGCGCGGTCGGCGCGACGGCCAACCGGTTCGCCGCTCCCGCTTCTGCCCGATCCCGACCGCCAAGCCCCGGGAACAGCAGGCACGGCAACGAGAGCATCAGGAGCATAAGCAGCAGCCGTCCGGTCATTCTGCGAAATAGAGAGTGTTCGATCATGGGAACGCCTCCAAATTTCTCGAATATACGATACATTTTGTATCAATCGTAGCATGCTTTGTCTTTAATCTCAACCTCCCATTAGATTCCGAATATAGGACGCCGGATCGGAAGAACGAAGCCTCCGCCCTCTAGTTATCCGCACATACGGTTTCTCCTAGTCCAACATATTCTAAGGCGATGAAAGGAGGCGGACGACATGGGGTACAAAAGCTCATCGATCAAAAGCAAATGGGTGAAAACGAAGTGGCTGCTAGGCAGCTCGACCTTGCGTCATTACGTTCCATGGACGCTTCCGTTTACCCGCGGCAACCTGGACAAGATGGTGGCTCGGCACTCTACCGTCTACTTCAAGCCGACAGGCGGCACGGGCGGCTCGAATATCGTCCGAATCAAGCGCCAAGGGAACCGTTATACGACGAAGCACCGCCGGACGATACGCGAACACTCCGGCATCGAAGGCCTCTTCGGCTTTTTGAAAGCCCGCGGCTCCGAGCCCTACCTGCTCCAGAAAGGAATCAAGCTCGCTTCCGTGAAGGGGAGACCCTTCGACATTCGCGTCATGGTTCAGAAAACGGGGGGCGTCTGGACAAGTACCGCGATCTTTCTCAAAATCGGCAAAGCGGGCTCGGTCGCCACGAATTACAGTCAAGGCGGGAAAATCGGCTTTTTGCGGCAAACGTTGAGAGAGGCGGGCTACGAAGAGGAGAGCATCAAGCGGATTCGGAAGGATCTCGAGCAGCTCGGAGTGAACGTCGGCCAGCAATTCGACAAGCATTACAAGGGCTTTCGCGAGCTCGGGCTAGACGTCGCTCTGGATAATCAAGGACGGCTATGGATTCTGGAGGTCAATACCCGGCCGCAGTTCTATCCGCTGAAGAACATGGGGGACCGCCGGATGTACCGCAAGATCATCTCGTATGCCAAACAATACGGCCGAACGAAATAGATGGCAAGAAGGGTTGAACGCCGGGGTGTCCGATCCCCTCCGTTCAACCCATCTCTATATGCCTTATTTAGCAGGCTGCGCCAGCTCGAACCGGTACGCTCCCGAGCCGAGCCGGAAGCGAAGGCCGTCCGCCGATTCCGCCGCGTCCGATACTCCCTCCGCCGTCTCCAGCGGGCGGCCGGACTCCAAGACCGAGCCAAGCTTCGCGCCCGGCAGGACGACATCGGCGGAGGCGTTCGCCGGAACCGTCATCTCGTAGACGATTCCGCCGTTCGAGAGGCGCTTCCATGCCGAGCGGATCTCGCCGTAAGGCGAGTCGAGCGTCGCTTCGGCGTGCCGGAGAGAGCCTCCGGGCAGCGGGCTGAGCTTGATCCGGCGATAGCCGGGCTCGTTCTCGTCCGCGTCGATGCCCGCCACGGAGCCGAACAGCCAATCGCCGACCGCGCCGTAAGCGTAGTGATTATACGAATTCATGTCGTCGCTCCAGAAGCTACCGTCCGGCTTGATTCCGTCCCAGTGCTCCCAGATCGTCGTCGCCCCGCGAACGACCGGATAGAGCCAGGACGGATACTCCCGGCGCTCCAGAAGCTTGTAGGCAAGCTCCCCATAACCGAAGCGGGTCAGCACATGGCACAAGTACGGCGTTCCGACGAAGCCCGTCGTCAGCTGCGTACCGCTCTCCTCGATCAGCTTGGCGAAGCGGTCCGCCGCTTGCCGGCGGTCCTTCTCCTCCAGCAGATCGAACATGAGGGCCACCGCGTAAGCCGTCTGGGTGGGCGAAGCGACGCGGCCGCTCGGCGTCACGAACTCTTCGCGGAACGCGCTCGCTACGCGATCGCGCAGCTCGGAATACTCCTTCGCTTCCTTCTCGAGCCCCAGCACCTTCGCCGCTTTCGCCACGATTCCCGTCGAGTACGCGTAGAAGGCCGTCGCGATCAGCTCGCGCGGAGTCGCTCCGACGTAGCTGTTCTCCTTCGCGTCGAGACCGAGCCAATCTCCGAAGTGGAAGCCGGTATTCCATAGGAACTCGTTCTCCCCCTGCGCCCGGATGTACTCGACCCACCCCTTCATGCTCGGGAACTGATCCCGCAGGACGCGCTCATCCCCGTAACGTTCATAAACGACCCAAGGACAGATGACCGCCGCGTCGCCCCAAGCCGCCGAATTGTAACCCGCTACCTTCACTTCCGGGATGACGTGGGGAACTCCGCCGTCCTCCTGTTGATCCGCCGCCAGGTCCTTCAGCCATTTGGCGAAGAACGGAGCGACGTTCCGGTTGTACGTAGCCGCCCGTATGAACGCCTGAGCGTCGCCTGTCCAGCCGAGCCTCTCGTCCCGCTGCGGGCAGTCCGTCGGCACGTCGACGAAGTTGCCGATCTGGCCCCATACGATATTTTCCGCCAGCTTGTTGATTAACGGATCCGAGCACCGGAAGCTTCCGCCTTGCTTCAAATCGCTTGTCAGTACGCACCCCGCGAACCGGCCGGCGATGCGTTCGGCGGGAATTCCCTCTACCTTGACATAGCGGAAGCCCTGGAAGGAGAAGACCGGCTGGAACGTCTGTTGCCCATCGCCCGAGCAAATGTACGTGACCGTCTGCTTGGCCGCCCGCAGGTTGCCCGTGTAGAAGTTGCCTTCCTTATCGAGCACTTCCGCGTGCCGGAGGGTGACAACGGTTCCGGCTTTCTCGCTAACGGCGAAGCGGACCCAACCGACCATGTTCTGGCCGAAGTCGATCACGGTCTCGCCGCGAGGCGTCGTATGCACCGATACCGGAACGAGCTCCCGCACTTGGCGAACCGGTTCGTTCTCCTGCGCGACGAGCGTCGACTTCGTATGGCTATACGGGCTGACGGAGCTCCAATCGGCGTCATCGTATGCGGCGGAAGACCAGCCCCGTTTCTCCATCCGGGCATCGTACAGCTCGCCGTGATAAAGCTCGGACATCCGGAGCGCCCCGTCGGAACCCTTCCATGATCCGTCCGTCCCGACGATCTCCTCCGAGCCGTCCTCGTAGCGAACGTGAAGCTTCGCGAGCAGCGCTCGGGTGCTGCCGTACAGGCTGCTCGGCTGCCATCCGATCTGGCTCCGATACCAGCCGTTGCCCAGCATGACGCCCAACGCGTTCTCCCCTTGTTCCAGCAAGCCGGTTACGTCGTAGGTCTGGTACTGCAGCCGTTTCTCGTACGTCGTCCAACCCGGATTCATATGCGTATCGTCGGCTTCTTGGCCGTTCACGTACAGCTTGTATGCCCCAAGCGCCGTCGCGTAGACGCGGGCGGAAGCGATTCGGCCTTTGGCTTGGAACGCCTTCCGAAGATAAGCGATAGGCTCGTTCCCTTGCTCGTCCGTCGGCAGCGCGAAGGAGATCCAGTCGGCGCCCGCCCACTCGTCTTCGGAATAGTAAGCCGTCTCGAAGAACGAAGGAGCGCTCCATTCGGACTCGTATCCGTCTTGCGTCCACGCTTTGACTTGGTAGAAGTATCTCGTACGCGATTGCAGCGCCGCTCCTTCATAGGGAACGAGCACGGATCGGCCGCTCTCGATTTTACCCGTATCCCAGACGAGAGGCTCCTCGAAGCGCTCATTCGCGGCCGCTTGAATCCGATATGCTCCTTGCATGACGCCCCGGCTCGCGGAACGAAGCTTCCAGCTCAGCCTCGGCTCCCGATCGTCGATCCCGACCGGGTTCGTCTTGTGATTGCAGGTCAGATCGTAAATCTCGATAATCGCCATTGGTCGCTCTCCTGTTCTGCTTAAGATTAATCTTCTCTGAGAGGAGTGTAACGCGCTTACATCGATAGAAATACAGCTGAATCGGACGCATTATAGTGGTAAAATGGACATCATTAAGGGAAGTCGGTACTGAGAAAAGGAGGGCGTCGGATGAAGCAAGCGAGGCATACGTTAAAGGGCAGCGAGCTCTTTCAAGAGGGGCTTCGGATTTACGTCAACCGGGCCGAGGAGAGGTTCGATCTTGTCCAGCATGAGCACGACTTCATCGAATTGACGTACGTGGCGGAGGGTTCCGGCTATCACTACCTGGGGGATCGGATGCTTCCCGCGTCCCGCGGCGACCTGTTCGCCCTTCCCGTCGGCAGCTCCCATGTTTTCCGGCCCTATTCCCTGGAGAAAAACCGCAGGCTTGTCGTCTACAACGTCGTCTTCGAGGAGGAGCTGATGGACGAGATCGCGCGGGAGGCCCCGGAGCTGGAGCTGGACAAGCTCTGGCGTTCGCTCGTTGCGGGATCGGCCCGGGAAGGAGCGGTGAGGGATTCTCTCCTAAGGCTGGAGCCGCTGTTCGAGCGGATGCACGAGGAGCATGCCGCGGCCAGGCCGGGCCGCGGCGCTTTGCTTCATTCGATGCTTACGCAGCTTATCATCGAATGGGCGAGAATGCTTCGCGCGGCAGCCCTCCCCGAGGAACGGCCCAGCAGCGACCTCATCGGGGAGGCCGTCGCCTTCGTCCGCGAGCGGGCCGCGGAGCCGCTGACGCTGCGCTCGGTCGCGGACAACTTCCGCTTAAGCGAGCGCCATTTCCAGCGCCTGTTCAAGCGGCATACGGGTCAAACGTTCCATGAGTTCCTTCAGCGCCAACGGATTCATGCGGCTTGCGAGCTGCTGCGCTCGACCCGCCACAAGCTGGACACGATCGCGGGCATGGTCGGCTACCGGGATCTCCAATCGTTCGCCAGAGTCTTTAAGCGTATCGAAGGATGCTCTCCCGGCCGCTACCGGAAAACCTCTTCGCGTTATCCATAATAAAGCGGTCGGTCGCATTGTATGATTTTTCGGCTCCTTTATGCAAAAAAGAGGCCGTCCCCTTATGGGACAGCCCCTTGAATATTGCCGTTAAGCGTGGAAGTTCGTTCCGTCCGTCACCGGCTTCACGTAACCGGCGCGGATGACGAAGTCGCCGAAGTGCTCTCCGGACGTCCGCTCAGCGGCATAACGATTAATGATCGGCTTAAGCGTATCGATGATCTCGTCCTCGCCGATGTTCTCGCGGTACATCTTGCTGAGACGGTCGCCGGTGAAGCTCGCCCCCATGTACATGTTGTACTTGCCCGGGGACTTGCCGATGAAGGCGATCTCGCCGAGCGCCGGGCGGGCGCAGCCGTTCGGGCAGCCCGTCATGCGGATATTGATCTCTTCGTCGCGGAGGCCGGCTTCTTCCAGAATCGGCTCCAGCTTCGTGAGCAGCGTCGGCAGATAGCGTTCCGCTTCGGCCATGGCCAGGCCGCAGGTCGGCAGCGCCACGCAGCTCAGGGAGCTCCGGCGCAGGGCCGAATAGTAGGAACCCTCTTCGATTCCGTACTCCTTCAGCAGGGCCGCGATCTTCGTCATCTTCTGGGCGGTCACGCCCGCGATAACGAGGTTCTGGTTCGCCGTCAGGCGGAAGTCGCCCGTGTGGATCTTCGCGATCTCGCGCAGCGCCGTTTTCAGCTTGTAGCCTTCCAGATCCTTAACCCGTCCGCTCTGGATAAACAGCGTCAGATTCCATTTGTTATCCTTGCCCTTGATCCAGCCGTAACGGTCTCCCGTATGCTCGAATCGATACTCGCGGGCCGGCTGAAGCTGCCAGCCGAGACGCTCGTGAAGCTCGTCCACGAACCATTCGAGGCCGTGACGGTCGATCGTGTACTTGAAGCGGGCGTTCTTCCGCACGGAGCGGTTGCCGTAGTCGCGCTGAATCGTTACGGTCTTCTCCGCCACGTCGAGAACTTGGTCCAACGTAACGAAGCCGATTACCTTGGCAAGCTGCGGATAGGTCGCCGTATCGCCGTGGGTCATGCCCATGCCCCCGCCGACGCAGACGTTGAAGCCAATCAGCTTGTTGTTCTCCACGATCGCGATAAAGCCGAGATCCTGGGAGAAAATGTCCACGTCGTTGGAAGGAGGCACCGCGATTCCGATCTTGAACTTGCGCGGCAGGTAGACCGGCCCGTAGATCGGCTCCACCGCGTCGCCCGCGATGCCGTCGCTCTGCTCCAAGCTGTCCAGAATCTTCTCGCCGTCCAGCCAGATCTCGTGGTACGCGGGCGTCCTCGGCGCCAAATGCTTCGTCAGCCGCTGCGCCCAGTGGAACACTTCGCTATGGACTTCCGATTGATACGGGTTCGGGTTGCACATGACGTTGCGGCTGACGTCGCCGCAAGCGGCCAAGGTCGACAGCATCGCTTCGTTGATCTCCGCGATCGTTTTCTTCAAATTCCACTTCAGGACGCCGTGCAGCTGGAACGCTTGGCGCGTCGTCAGCTTCAGGCTGCCGGTTCCGTATTTGTCGGCCAGTTCGTCCATGACGAGCCATTGCGCCGGCGTCGCGAGACCGCCCGGAGTAACGACCCGAAGCATGAACTGGTAGTAAGGCTCCAGCTTCTGCTTCTCGCGTTCGGTCCGGTAATCGCGGTCGTCCTGCATGTAGCTGCCATGGAATTTAAGCAGCCGGTTGTCCAGATCGGGCAAGCCGCCCGTGACGCGGTCGGCCAGCGACTCGGTCAACGATCCGCGCAGATAATGACTCTCTCTCTTAAGATGCTCGACGTCGCTCGGAGGTCCTCCGATCGGCTCGACCTTCAGGTTCTTCGCCATTGCCGTCAACTCCTTCGTTCAAGCGATTAATAAACGTCGCGTTGGTAGCGACCTTGATCTTGCAGCTCGGACAGATATTCGGCGGCCGCTTCCGGGGACTTGCTCCCGTACTGGCCGATAATCGCCAGAAGCGCGTTATGCACGTCGTGCGCCATGTGCTTCTCGTCTCCGCAGACGTACACGTGGGCTCCGTCCTGCAGCCACTTGTACAATTCTTGTCCGTTCTCCAGCATGCGGTTCTGCACGTAAACCTTCTCGTCCGTGTCGCGGGAGAAGGCGACGTCGAGCTTCGTCAGGACGCCGTCCTTCAGCATGCGCTGCCAGTCGGTCTGATACAGGAAGTCCGTCACGAAGTGCCGGTCGCCGTAGAACAGCCACGACGGCCCCGTCGCGCCCAGCTCCTCGCGGTCTTCCATGAACGCCCGGAACGGAGCGACGCCCGTGCCCGGACCGATCATGACGATCGGCGTCTCCGGATTCGCCGGAGGCTTGAAGTTCGGGTTCTGCTGGATAAAGATCGGAACCGTATCGCCCGGAGCCAGACGCTCGGAGGCGTACACCGAACACACGCCTTTGCGTTCGCGGCCGTGAGCTTCGTACTCGACCTTGCGGATCGTCAGATGCACTTCGTCCGGATGCGAGTTCGCGCTGCTTGCGATCGAATACAGACGAGGAGGCAGCTTGCGAAGCAGGTTGGCGATATCTCCCGGGGCCAGCGTCCACGGACCGTAGTCCCGGAGCAGATCCAGAAGATCGCGCCCGTCGATGTACGCTTTAAGCTCCTCTTTATTATCAGGCTTGACCAGGTCCGCCAGCTTGGCGTTGCCGGAATATTGGACGGCCTTCTCGAGCAGCGGCTTGGTCAGCACGGTGATCTCGTAATGGTGAAGCAGCGCCTTGCGCAGCGATGACGTCTCGCCGTTCTTGCCGGTGACGACCGCCTCTTCCGGGTTCCACTTCAGGTAAGAGAGAAGCTCTTCGACCAGAGCCGGATCGTTCTGCGGGTAGACCCCGACTGCGTCGCCGGGCGAATAGGTTAGGCCCGAGCCTTCGAGCGACAGCTCGAGATGGCGAGTCTCGCGATCCGAGCCTCTGCCGTTCAGGTTCAGGTTCTCCAGAACTTCGGCATAGAACGGATTCGCGCGCGAATATTCCGATTCCGCAGGGGCGCTTGCCGGTGCGGCTGCGGTACCCGCCGAAGCGCCTGCCGCCGATGTCGCCGGCGCGGAAGCGGCGCTGACCGCCTTGTTCACGGCCGCCAGCCAGCCGGCTGCCGCTTCCTCGAAGTCCACGTCGCAATCGACCCGGTCGACGATCCGTTCCGCTCCAAGCTCCGCCAGCCGGGCATCGAAGTCTTGACCCGTCTTGCAGAAGAATTCATAGGAAGTATCGCCGAGCGCGAGAACGGCGAATTTCGTTTCTTCGAGCTTGGGCGCCCGCTTGCTGTGCAGGAATTCGTGGAAGGACACCGCGTTGTCCGGCGGATCGCCTTCGCCATGCGTGCTGGCTATGATAAACAGGTAAGCCGCTTTCTTCAGGTTGTTGGTCTTGTACTTGTTCATCGCGGACAGCGTAACCTCGAAGCCTTGGCCTTTCAGCTGCTCCGCCAATCGTCCGGCCAGCCTCTGGGCGTTGCCCGTCTGGGAGCCGAACAGGATCGTTGCTTCCTTAGGCAGCGCAGGAACGGGAGCGGCTGCCGGCGCAGGCGCTTCCAAGAGCTCGATCGTCGCCGACGTCTGCGCGGCGGCTCCGGCGTTGCCGCCGCGATAGAAAGTCAAATATCCGTTCAGCCAATGAATCTGGGCTTCCGTCAATGTCGGGAGCAGCTTGTTGAGAAGCTCCGCCTGCTCGCTCGTAAACGGACTGTTCGTCACTTGAAGTTGCAACTACATCCACCTCACGGTTCGTTAAATATCCGACAACGTTACTATGTTTTAATTAAATTTAATACTACCTCAGTCGGACGGAAGGTTCAATGACTTCGTCGATTGTTGTCTATAAGACTTTCTTCGAGATTTATTATTTTTGGTTATAAAGCATCCGTACGCGTTAACACAAACACCTTCGGCTTGGGCGCCAAAGATGCTTAGCGGAGATTGCGTAGACAGTGGAACCCCGTTGCTGCGGTTGGCTTCCATTAGGTCGCTTCTCCCCTTCACTCAGGAGGTGATTATGGCGCGCATGCATTTTGGTGCACCGGCTGTACCTCTTTAGTAGACTCCATTAATCGCGCTACGTGTGGTGCATCCCGTGCACCACTTCGGCTCATTTCTAGCCAATCCCGCTTATGTGGTGCATCCCGTGCACTACTTTGGCTTATCGCTAGCCAATCTCGCTCATGTGGTGCATCCCGTGCACCACATTGGCTTATCACTAACCAATCTCGCTCATGTGGTGCATCCCGTGCACTACTTTGGCTTATCGCTAGCCAATCTCGCACATGTGGTGCACCCCGTGCACCACATTGGCTTATCACTAACCATTCTCGCTCATGTGGTGCATCCGGTGCACCACTTTGGCTTACAGAGCCCATGCGGCTGTTGGCGCCCCGTGATTTCCTACGATTCCCTTGGCCGCTCCATGCGGCGAAGACCGAAGCATTCGTGCAAGTTAAAAAAACCTCTCTTCCTTAGGGAATCTCGCCGGAAACGGATGAAGATCATCAGGCGCAACCATCACAAAAAACCCCAAGCCGCCGCTCAGCTTGGGGTTCCACCTGGCATTAACGATACCCGCATCGTTCACCTTAGTTGCGGAACTTGGTCTGCAGCCGGCCGAGAAAGAGATCGGCCAGGATCGCCAGCAGAGCCGCGGGAATCGCGCCCGCATAGATCTGGACGTTATTGCGCATGTTGAGACCGGAATAAATCTCGCGTCCGAGCCCGTCGCCGCCGATCAGCGGAGCCAGCGTCGCCACGCCGATCGCGATGACGGCGGCGACGCGCAGGCCGGCCGTCAGGAACGGCAGCGACAGCGGAAGCCGGATCTTGAGCAGCAATTGCGACGGGCTCATCCCGATTCCCCGTCCG
>Ga0065721_10052062_pt1 | contig 12766 bp, 11 predicted proteins | sample Mesricmetagenome_FD_59108 | JGI IMG/M metagenome (GOLD analysis project Ga0065721, IMG submission 59108) | Mesophilic microbial community from rice straw/compost enrichment Sample: eDNA_1 v2 (version 2) | ecosystem: Engineered > Solid waste > Grass > Composting > Bioreactor | place: USA: Davis... | reverse complement strand
GCCGCGCTGGCCGGCGAGTACGCGCTCGATCCCGCGCGCTCCGAGCTGGCCGTGCTGGTGCGCCGCGGCGGCTCGCTGGCGCGGCTGGGGCATGACCACGTGGTGAGCCACCCGGCGCCGCGGGGCTGGCTGCGCCTGCCGGCGACGGGCGTGGCCGAGGGCGAGATCACGCTGGCGCTGCACGAGCTGGTGGTGGACGACCCCGCGCTGCGCGCACGCTACGCGCTGGACACGCATCCCTCCCAGGCCGCCATCGAGGGCACGCGCCAGAACATGCTGCAGCGCGTGCTGGAGGCGGACGCCTTCCCGCTGGCGCGGGTGCGGCTGCAGGCCCCGGCACGGCCCGGCGCCGAGGTGCAGGCCGAGATCAGCCTGCACGGCGTCACGCGGCGCCTGCCCGTGGTGGTGGACTGGACGGTGCGGGACGGGGAACTGCGCGCCCGTGGCCGCTTGTCCCTGCTGCAGACCGATTTCCAGATGCAGCCGCTGACCGTCCTCGGCGGCGCGCTGCGCGTGGAGGACCGGCTCGACCTCGAGTTCGACCTGCGCGCGCGGCGGCCGCCGCCTGCCGCGCCCTGAGGTCCGGGCAAGCCCGCCGACTTGAGCGACCTCAAGGTCCGCACCGCGCCGAACTGCCACACTCCGAATGGTGTCTTTCCGTCCGGGGTGCTGACCGTGTCCTGGCGCTCGACTCTTCCTCCGGCCGTCGGATGGTCCCAGAGCACCGCGTGAAGCAGATCACGGCTGCAGGCTCAAGCCGAGACCGCGGCTGCCGATAGACCTATATCAAGCAGCTGGCGCCGGATGCGGCGATCGCTTCCTGGCATGAACTTTCCCGATCCCTGCAGTGCCGTTGCCGAAGCCGCCGAGCTGGGGGGCGTGATCGACCACCTGCGCGACGTGGTGTTCCGGATCGACGCCCTGGGCTGCTGGCGCTTCCTCAACCGCGCCTGGACCGAGCTCACCGGCCACGCGCTGGCCGACTCGCTGGGCGGCGCCTTCCTGCAGCACGTGCACCCGCTGGACCGCGACGGCGCCGAGGCCTGCTTCCAGCGCTTCATGGCCCAGGCGCAGAAGTCCTGCCGCCAGCGTCTGCGGCTGCTGCGGCGCGACGGCAGCATCGTCTGGGTGGAGGCCAGCCTGCGCCAGGTGCTGGACGCGCAAGGCAAGCCCCTGGGCATCGCCGGCACGCTGGCCGACGTGGGCGAGCGGCTGCGTACCGAGGAGCAGCTGCGCCTGGCCGCCGCGGTCTTCAACGGCGCGGGCGAAGGCATCGCAGTCACCGATCCGCACGGGCGCATCGTGGACGTCAATGCCGCCTTCGAGGCGATCACGGGCTACCGCCGCGAGCAGGTGCTGGGCCGCAATCCTTCCATCCTCTCCAGCGGCCGCCACGACAAGGCCTTCTACCAGGCCATGTGGGCCGAGCTGGTGGACAAGGGCGCCTGGAGCGGCGAGATCTGGAACCGCCGCGCCGACGGCTCGCTGCTGGCCGAGCTGCTGCGCATCACGGCCGTGCGCGACGCGCAGGGACGCCATACCCATTACGTCGCCATCTTCAGCGACATCACCGGCTTCAAGCGCCAGCAAGAGACGCTGGAGCGGCTGGCGCACTACGACGCGCTGACCGGGTTGCCCAATCGCGTGCTGCTGATGGACCGGCTGGAACAGCTCATCGCGCAGGCCGCGCGGCGGCACGAGCGGCTGGCCGTGTGCTACCTGGACCTGGACGGCTTCAAGGATGTCAACGACGCCTGGGGCCACGCCACCGGCGACGAGCTGCTGGTGCAGGCCGCCGAGCGCATGCGCCAGATGCTGCGCCCCACCGACACCGTGGCGCGGCTGGGCGGCGACGAGTTCGCGCTGCTGCTGGACCAGGCCGTCTCCGAAGCCGAGGTCTCGCGGGTGGCCGAGCGCGTGCTGGCGACGCTGGCCTCGCCCTATCGGCTGGAGCGCTGCAGCGCGCGCGTGACCACCAGTATGGGCATCGCGCTGTACCCGCAGCACGGCCACACCCCGGGCCACCTGCTGCGCAACGCCGTCCAGGCCATGCTGCGCGCCAAGCGCCTGGGCAAGAACCACGCGTGCTTCGTCACCGAGGAGGAGACGGGCGTCAGCGAGCGCGAGCGCCACGCGCTGGCACTGCGCCAGGCGCTGCACGCGGGCGAGTTGATGCTGGTCTACCAGCCCAAGGTGGACGCGCGCACCCGGCAGCCCGTGGGCGTGGAGGCGCTGCTGCGCTGGCAGCACCCCGAGCGCGGCCTGCTGTCGCCGGGCGATTTCCTGGTGCAGGTCCACGGCCTGGAGCTGGAGTGCGAGATCGACGCCTGGGTGCTGGAGCAGGGCGTGGCGCAGCTGGGACGCTGGGCCCGCGAGGGCGTCGCGCTGTCGCTGAGCCTCAACCTCTCGGCCGCGGTGTTGCTGCAGCCGCAGCTGGCCGAGCGCGTGGCCGAGCTCGTGGCCGAGCACGCCGTGCCGCCCGGGCGGCTGGAGCTGGAGGTGCTGGAGACGGCGGCGCTGACGGACCTGTCGGCGGTGATCCGCACCATGGAGGCCTGCGCGCGCGCGGGCGTGTCCTTCGCGCTGGACGACTTCGGCACCGGCTATTCGTCGCTGCACTACCTGCGCCAGCTGCCGGTGAAGACGGTCAAGATCGACCAGGGCTTCGTGCGGCGCATGCTCACCGACGCGGGCGACATGCACATCGTGCGCGCCGTGATCGGCTTGGCCGGCGCTTTCGGGGTGCGCACCGTGGCCGAGGGCGTGGAAACCGAGACCTGCGCGCAGGCGCTCACGGAGCTGGGCTGCGACGCGCTGCAGGGCTACGGCATCGCGCGCCCGATGCCGGCGTCGGCGCTGGCGCAGTGGCTTGCCGCGCAGGGAGGCGGCGCATGAGCGCGGGTGCCGTCCCGTATGCCGGCACCCACCGCTCCGGCATGGGGCTGGTGCGCCGGCTGTACCTGCCGCGCGTGCTGGGGATGGCGTTGGGAGGCCTGGGCGTGGGCGCGGCCCTGCACCAGCACGGGATGCTGGTGCAGCTGTGGCCGCTGCTGGTCTTCAACGCGCTGCTGTGGCCGCACCTGGCCTACCGCCGCGCGCGGCGCGCGCCGCATCCCCGCAGCGCCGAGCACCATAACCTGCTGCTGGACGCCTTCAGCGGCGGCTTCTGGCTGCCGGCCATGGGCTTCAACCTGCTGCCCAGCGTGCTGATCGCCACCATGCTGTGCATGGACAACATCGCCGTCGGCGGGCCGCGCCTGTTCGCGCGCGGGCTGCTGGCGATGGCGCTGGGCGTGGGCGTCGGCGTGGCGATGCTGGGCTGGCATATGGAGCTGACGTCCTCGCTGAGCACGCTGGTGAGCTGCATTCCCTTCCTGGTGACCTATCCGCTGGTCATCGGCATCACCTCGTACCGGCTGTCACGCCGGCTGGCCGCGCAGAAGGCGCAGTTGCAGGAGATGGCGCGCTTCGACCCGCTCACGGGGCTGCTCAACAAGGCGCACTGGCATGCGCAGCTCGACGTGGAGTTCCTGCGCTGGCGCCGCAGCGGCCGGCCGGTGACGCTGATGCTGCTGGACCTGGACCACTTCAAGCGCATCAACGACGAGCACGGCCATCCGGCGGGCGACGAGGTGCTGCGGCAGTTCGCGCGCATCCTGCGCCATCACGTGCGCGACGTGGACGTGGCCGGGCGCATCGGCGGCGAGGAGTTCGCCGTGATCGTGCTCGACAGCAGCGCCGGGCAGGCGCTCTACATCGCGCGCCGGGTGCGCGCGGCGCTGGCGGCGCAACCCCTGCCCGTGGCCGGCGGGGTGCGGGTGTCGGTGAGCGTCGGCATCTCCGAGCCCGGCGCTTGGCAGGGCAGCGCGGCGCACTGGTTCGCCGAGGCCGACGCGGCGCTCTACACCGCCAAGCGCGAGGGGCGCGACACGGTGCGCATGGCACCGCGAAGCCCGCTGGAATTCGCCACCGAGCCCGAGCCGGAAACCGAGGAAGCCTGAACGCGGTGCCTCCTGGCAGGCGCTTATGTTCAAAAATCCTGCATTCAACATTGCGTCCCATCCGCTGGAGGGTTTGCGGGCAAACCCTATTCTTTGGGGCATGCGGCAAGCCTTGCTGCTTCAACGGATTTCAACGGAGTACGCCATGAACGTTCTGCATCTGGATTCGAGCCCTCTGGGCGGTGCCTCGGTGACGCGCGAAGTGACGGCGGCGCTGGCCGCGGCCTACCGCGCCACGGGCGCGACGGTGGTTTACCGTGACCTGGCGGCGCAGCCCGTGGCGCACCTGGGCGGCGAGCTGCTGCAGGCGTTGCGCCCGGCGCCGGGCGCGGCCAAGCCCGAAGGCGAGGCCGTGGCGCGCGAGCTGGCGCTGACGGAGACGCTGCTGGCCGAGTTCCTGGCCGCCGATGTGGTGGTGGTGGGGGCGCCCATGTACAACTTCTCGGTGCCCACGCAGCTCAAGGCGTGGATCGACCGCATCGCGCAGGCCGGGCGGACCTTCCGCTACACGCCCGAAGGGCCGCAGGGGCTGGCCGGCGGGCGCAAGGTGGTGATCGTGTCCTCGCGCGGAGGCCGCTACGCCGGCACTGCCTTCGAGCAGGCGATGGACCATCAGGAGGCCTACCTGCGCGCGGTGTTCGGCTTCCTGGGCATCACCGATGTCGAGGTGGTGCGTACCGAGGGCGTGAACCTGGGCGCCGAGGCGCGCGCGGCGGCGCTGGCCCAGGCGCGGCAGGAGGTCGAAACGCTGACGGTGGGCGAGGAAGCGGCGGCCTGACAAGCGCTGGACCGGCGTGCCAAGTCCTGCCGCAAGGCTGCGGGGCTCAAGTCGGCACACCGATTGCCGCTCTTCCTCTCCGGAGGACGGAGCGCGCCGCTGGAGCGGCCAGGGTTCGGCGAGGCGCCGGGCCCACGGGTGCGCCGTCCCGGAAAGGCCGCCATGACCGAGACTCCCGCCGGCAGCCTGCGCGGCGACATGCAGGCGCTGCTGGCCGCCATCGTGGCGTCCTCCGATGACGCCATCCTGAGCACCACGCTGGAGGGGGTCATCACCTCCTGGAACGCCGGCGCCGAACGCATGTACGGCTACAGCGTGGCGCAGGCCCTTGGGCAACCCTTGGCATTGATCGTGCCCGACGACCGCACCGAGGAGGCGCTGGACATCCTGCGGCGCGTGGCGCGCGGCGAGCGCGTGGCGCATCACGAGACGGTGCGGCTGACCTGCGATGGCCGGCGCATCGACGTGCTGCTGGGCGTGTCGCCGGTGCGCGACGCCGAGGGGCGCGTGGTGGGCCTGTCCAAGGTGGCGCGCGACATCAGCGCGGAGAAGGCCGCGCAGGCGCAGCGGCGCCAGGCCGAGGAGCGGCTGCAGCTCATCAGCGACAACGTCCCGGCGCTCATCGCCTACGTGGACCGCGACCTGCGCTACCGCTTCGTCAACCGGGCCTACGCGCAGTGGTTCGGCCGCCCGCACGAGGAGCTCATCGGCCGCCGGGTGGACGAGGTGCTGGGCGAGGCAGCCTGGCGCCTGGTGCAGCCGCGCATGGCGCGCGCGCTCGCGGGCGAGATCGTCCAGTACGAAGCCGAGCTGAACATCCGCAACGCGGGGCACCGCTGCATCGAGGCCAGCTACGCGCCGCACCACGGCGATGACGGCCGCATCGAGGGCATCGCGGTGATGGTGCACGACGTCTCCGCGCGCTCGCGCGCCGCGCAGGCCTTGGCGCGCAGCGAGGAGCGGCTGGCGCTGGCGGTGCGCGCCGCGGGCATTGGCATCTTCGATCTCGACCACGCCGCCGGCACGCTGCACGCCTCGGCCGAGCTGCGCGAGCTGCTGGGCTGGACGCCGCGGCAGACGGTGGACGCGCAGGCGCTGCTGGAGCGGGTGCATCCGCTGGACCGCGAGCTCTGGGAGCGTGGCCGCGGTGCCGCCGAGGACCCGCACGGCGATGGCCTGTTCACGCTGGAGCATCGCGTGCTGCGCCCCGACGGCACGCTGCGCTGGGTCAGCACCCGGGCGCAGACGCTGTTCGAAGGCCGGGGCAGGGCACGCCGCGCGGCGCGCACCACCGGCGTGCTGGTGGACGTGAGCGAGCGGCGCGAGGCCGAGCAGGCGCTGCGCCGCAGCGAGGCGCTGCACCGGCTGCTGGTGTCGCTGCACGATGCCACCGCCGGGCAGCACGATCCGCGTGCGGTGCAGCGCGAGGTGGCGCAGCGCCTGGGCCGCCAGCTCGGCGCCAGCCGCTGCCTGTATGCCGAGTTCGAGTCCGACGGGCGGCACGCGCGCGTGCGCCACGACTACACCGACGGCGTCGCCAGCATCGTGGGCCTGCACCGGGTGCCGGACTTCGGCTCGGCGCTGGGCGAGACGCTGGCGGCGGGCCGCACCTTCGTGGTGGAGGACGCGCCGCACGACCCGCGCCTGGCTCCGGGCGGCGCGCGCGCGGCCTACGCCGCGCTGGACATCGCCGCGCAGGTGTGCGTGCCGCTGGTCAAGGAGGGCAAGCTCGTGGCGTCGCTGTCGGTGCACCAGCGCTACCCGCGGCGCTGGCAGCGCGACGAGATCGAGCTGGTGGAGCAGCTGGCGCAGCGCACCTGGTTCGCGCTGGAGACGGCGCGCGCGCAGGCCGCGCTGCGCGAGAGCCGCGACGTGCTGGGCTTGGCCATGCGCGCCGGGCGCATGGGCGCCTGGTCGCGAGAGCTGGGCTCGGGCGAGGTGTGGTGGAGCCGCGAGCTGGAGGAACTGTTCGGCCTGGAGCCGGGGCGTTTCGGCGGCTACGAGGAGGCTTTCCTGGACCTGGTGCATCCCGAGGACCGCGACACCTTGCAGCGCGCGGTGCGGGAGAGCATCGAGAGCGTCGGGGACTACACGGTGGAATTCCGCTTCCGCCATGCCTCGGGACGCTGGGGCTGGATGGAGGGCCGCGGCCGGGCCCTGGCCGACGGCGAAGGGCGGCCCGCCATGCTTTACGGCCTGGGCATCGACATCACCGAGCGTAAGCAGGCCGAGCAGGAGCTGCAGCGCCTCAACGCCGAGCTGCAGCACGCGGCGCGGCGCAAGGACGAGTTCCTGGCCACGCTGGCGCACGAGCTGCGCAACCCGCTGGCGCCGATGCGCAACGCGCTGGAGATCCAGCGCCTGCGCCTGCCCGGCGAGGACGCGCAACTGCGCTGGTCGCACGAGCTGCTGCAGCGGCAGCTGCGCCAGCTCACGCGGCTGGTGGACGACCTGCTGGAGATCTCCCGCATCACGCAGGGCCGGCTGGAGCTGCGGCGCGAGCCGCTGGAGTTGGCGGAGGTGGTGCAGGCGGCGGTGGACGCCGCGCAGCCGCTGATGCAGGCGCGCCGCCATGCCTTCACGGTCTCACTGCCCGAAGGCGCGTTGCGGCTGGTGGGCGACGCCGCGCGGCTGACGCAGGTGCTGCTGAACCTGCTCAACAACGCCGCGCAGTACACGCCCGAAGGCGGGCACATCGCGCTGACGGCGCGGCGCGAGGGCGAGGAAGCCGTGGTGCGCGTGCGCGACGACGGTATCGGCCTGGCGCCGGAGCACCTGCCGTACATCTTCGAGATGTTTTCCCAGGTGCAGCCGGCGCTGGCGCGCAGCCATGGCGGGCTGGGCATCGGGCTGGCGCTGGTGCGCGCGCTGGCGGCGCTGCATGGCGGCAGCGTGAGCGCGCGCAGCGAGGGCCTGGGCCGCGGCAGCGAGTTCGAGCTGCGGTTGCCGCTGCCGCCGCAGCCGCCGGCGGAACCCGGGCCCGATGAGCCCGCGGCCGTGCCGGCCCCGGACGCCCGGCGCGTGATGGTGGTGGACGACAACCCCGACGCCGCCGAGAGCCTGGCGCTGCTGCTGGAACTGCAGGGCCACGAGGTGCGCACCGCGCACGACGGCCCGGGCGCCGTCACGCTGGCGCAGGGCTTCGGACCCGAAGTGGCGATCGTGGACATCGGGCTGCCGGGCATCAGTGGCTACGAGGTGGCGCGGCGCATCCGCGCCCAGGACGGCGGCCGGCGCATGCTGCTGGTGGCGCTCACCGGCTGGGGCCAGGCGCAGGACAAGCAGGCGGCGCTGGAAGCGGGCTTCGACCGCCACCTGACCAAGCCGGTGGCACCGGAGCAGCTCGACGAGCTTTTCAGCCTGAAGCGACCCGGCTGAGCGCGGGAGCGGCCCCTGGTCCGGTCATGCCCCGGGCCGGTGCGCCCGTGAAGCCCTGGGCTACCATGGCCGGCAGCCGCCGCGGCAGGTAAGCAGGCGGCACACGAGGGACACATGGGGACCGACGACGCTTACGCCGAGCTGGGGCTGGCCGCCGGCGCGACCGACCACGAGATCAAGGCCGCGTGGCGGCGCCTGGTATCGCAATGGCATCCGGACCGCAACGCCAGCCCGCAGGCCGTGGCGCGCATGCAGCGCATCAACCTGGCGTTCGAGCTGCTGCGCCAGGGCGTCGAGGCCGAGGCCCGGCCGCAAGCGCAGCCGCAGGCGGAGCCCGCGCCGGCCTCCAAATCGGCACGCACGCCGCCGCCGGAGCCGCCGCGCCCGGCCTGGCACATCGAGCGCAAGCTGAAGCTCACGCTGGAGCAGGCGGCCGTCGGCGGACGCATGGTGCTGCGCGGGCGCCACGTCGAGCGCTGCGAAGCCTGCGAGGGGCTGGGCTACCGCCACAGCCCGCGTCCGTGCGAGCACTGCCATGGCGTGGGCCGCATCGGGCAGCGCAACTGGTTCGGCTGGGTCACCGGCTTCGAGACTTGCAGTCACTGCGAGGGCGATGGCCTGGCGCGGCTGGAGTGCGAAGCCTGCAATGGCCATGGCGAGCTGGGCCGCTGCCGCTACGAGATCGCGGTGGACCTGCCGGCGGGGCTGCGCCACGGCGAGGAGCTGAACCTCTCCGCCGGCGGTACGCACGGCGACCGGCTCAAGCTGCACGTGATGCTGCGCGAGCACGCCTTGTTCCGGCTGGACCCAGACGGAACGCTGCACTGCGAGATGCCGGTGGACGGCTTCCTGTGGATGGCCAACCGCTGGATCGAGGTGCCCACGCTCGGCGGCATGCAGCAGTTGCGGCTGGACCGGCGCCACCTGCGCTACCGGCTGCGCGGGCAAGGTTTCCCCAAGACGCGCGGCGGCCCGCGGGCGCACTACATCGTGGACGTCAAGCCGCTGTTCCCGGCGCAGTTCACGCGCGAGCAGGAGAAGCTGATCGAGCGCCTGGCCGCCTCGCAGCAGCACCCGCCGGGCTCGCCTATGCACGAGTGGCGCACGCGCTTCGAGGGGTGGAAGGGGCGGCAGGGCTAGGCGCTTTCCCTGCCGCCCGGAACCTCGACGCGGCTCAGCACCCGCGCCCGCGTCCCAGCACGCCGCCGGCCACGGCGCCGCCGACGGTGCCCAGGGTGCTCTGGTCGGTCAGCACCGAGCCGGCCACGCCGCCGACGGCGGCGCCCACGGCGGTGTTGCGGTCGCAGCGGTCCATGCTGGCGCAGCCGCCGGCCAGCAGCGCGGCGGCCAGGGCGGCCAGCAGGCCGGCGCGGCGGGGAAGGGTCTTGCGCATGGTCGTCTCCATTTGTAGGGGCCGATACCGGCCATGCGCACAGACTGCGCGCCGGCACGAGCGCCCGCCATCGGACGGGGACGTGTCCGCTTGTCGGATAGCGCCCACAAGCGGTGCGCCGGCCCATTCAGCGCCGTGATTCAGCGCCGGCGCAGCTTGGCCACCAGCCCGTCCCGGCCGCTGAGGCCGCGCGCCATGAACAGCAGCCCGCCCACGGTGGCCGCGGTGCGCAGCAGCGCGCTGGAGGAGCGGCGCCCGCGCTACAGCAGCGCCGCGCCGGTGCCGAAAGCGAACCAGTGCTCGCCCGGCACGCTGGGGCGCTGGTCGTCGAAGCGTTTCAACTCCCGCAGCCACCCGGTGGCGCGTTGCAGGCCCGAGCCCGGGCGCTGGTCGGTGGCAGGCTGGTCGATGGCGGGAACGGGGGGCATGGCGGCGTCCTCCTGCGGCTGAAGAAAAGCCAAAGAGGCGCCGATGCGGCAACCACGATGCCCATGCCATGGCACGGACCGCGCGGCGGCCCCCGTAGCATCGCTGCCATGAACCAGCCCATCCGCCACAGCCCCGCCGCCGAGCGCAACCGTGAACCCATCCTGCACGTGCTGCGGCGCGTGTTGCCAGCCGATGGCGGCCTCGCGCTGGAGATCGCCGCCGGCAGCGGCCAGCACGCGGCGTACTTCGGCGCGGCGCTGCCGCAGTGGCGGTGGCTGCCCAGCGAGGGCGACGCGGCGTCGCTGGACTCCATCCGCGCCTGGTGCGCAGGCGTGCCCAACGTGCTGCCGCCGCTGTTGCTGGACGTGCGCGCGCCGCACTGGAGCGGCGTGCCGTCCGAGCTGGACGCCGCCTACTGCGCCAACCTGTTGCACATCGCGCCCTGGGACTGCTGCGCCGGGCTGATGCGCGGTGCCGCGCGCCACCTGCGTCCTGGTGCGCCGCTGCTGGTCTACGGCCCCTTCATCCAGGACGAGGTGCCCACCGCGCCCAGCAACCTGGCCTTCGACGCCGACCTGCGCGCGCGCGACCCGGCCTGGGGACTGCGCCGCGTGGCCGACGTGGCGGACACCGCGCGCGAGGCCGGGCTGATGCTTCAGGAGACGGTGGCGATGCCGGCCAACAACTTGGTGCTGGTGTTCGTGCGTGGGGGTGGGGCGGCGTAGCGGGCGCTCATACGGGTCTTGGATAGTTCACGGACCACGACCCGTTCGGGCTTGTTCAGCCCTCCGCCGCGGTCCGCCCCTGCCGCAGCTCCAGCAGCACCAGCACCGCGTCCACCGCCGCGCGGCTGAGCTCGTCGCGCGCTTGCGGGTCCTCCAGTCGCTGGCGCTCGGCATCGCTCAGGCCGGCCTCGTCACCGCCCAGCAGCACGATGGGCGCCAGCACGTCGCCCAGCGCCGGGTCGTCGAACAGCGGGCCCCAGCCGTCGGGGTCCTGCGCCGCGCCCTGCAGGAAGCCGATGCACCAGTCCTCGGCATCGACCAGTTCCTGGCCCTTCACCTCCGCCACGCTCACCACCGGCTCCCAGTCGTCGGGCGCCTCGCGCAGCCGCGTGGCGATGTTGTTCAGGTGGCGCAGCACCAGCACGGCGGTGTCCTTGCGCTTGCGGTTGCTGGGGAAGGGCTTGCCGTCAGGGCCGTCGCCGCCCCACACCACGGGCAGCCATTGCGCGGCGGGCAGCGAGGCCACCGGCGTGGGCGCCAGCAGCAGCGCGGTCAGGTAGCCGTCCAGCGCCTCCACGTTCATCGCGGCCTCGGACGGCAGCGACAGCAGGGTTTCATCGAGCTTGCCCAGCTCGTCGTCGCTGAGCGGACGGTCGGGGAGCGAGGGGTCGTACTGCGGATAGTCCACGTCAGGCTTTCTGTGATTGCTTCAAGGGGCCGGATTGTCCTGGAGCCCGCGCGTAAAGTGCCCCGCATTCCATCCACAGGAGTTTTCGCATGAGCGATTCGCGTTGGCGTGCCGGCCTGGCCGCGGCCGGCCTGCTGGCAGGACTGCTGGGCGCCGTGCCCGCGCAGGCGGCGCTGCCCGTGGGCGCGGATGCCCCCGACTTCACGGCCGAGGCGGCGCTGGGCGGCAAGACCTTCACCTTCAAGCTGGCCGAGGCCCTGCGCAAGGGGCCGGTGGTGCTGTACTTCTACCCGCGCGCCTTCACCAGCGGCTGCACCGTCGAGGCCCATGCCTTCGCCGAGGCCACGCCGGTGTTCGAGTCGCTGGGGGCCAGCGTGATCGGCATGTCCAACGACGACATCGCCACGCTTCAGAAATTCTCGGTCGAGGCCTGCCGCAACCGCTTCGCCGTGGCCGCCGATGCCGGCGCGCATGTCATGAAGGCGTACGACGCGACGATGTGGCTCAAGCGCGACATGGCCGACCGCATCTCCTACGCCATCAGCCCGCAGGGCAAGGTGCTGTCGGTCTATTCCAGTCTCAACCCGGACGGCCACGTTGGCGCCATGCTCAAGGCGGTGGAAGACTGGAAGCGTACTCAGCAACCCAAGCCCTGAAACCTCGAGGCCGGTGCGCCCTCAACTTGGGACGAGACCTGCCGAATACCGGCTGTCGGGACTCGTACCCACGGTGAGCCCGTAAGATCGTGTCCCCCATGCGACCCCGTTTCCGCCTCAACCTGCCGCCGCGCTTCCTGGCGTGGCTGCTCGTGCTGCTGCTGCCACTGGCGCAGGCGGTGGCGGCGGGGCACGCGGTGTCGCACCTGGCCGGTGGCCAGGACGCGTCCGACGAGCAGCAGGCGCTGCATGCCGCGCACTGCGAGCTGTGCATCACCGCCGCCACCGTGGCCGGCGGCGCGCTGCCGGCGGCGCTGCCCAGCTTGCCGCCGCTGGACGCGGCGCAGGCCATGCCTGCGGCGGTCCTCACTCAGCCCTGGCTGCCCACCCCGGCGCCGGTCTACGACAGCCGCGCCCCGCCCGCCTTCACGCATTGACCGTCTAAACGCCGTACCCGGTGCGCCTTCGCGCGCATGCCGGGTGCGCTCGTGCACGTTCTTGCGTGAAGGAATCCCTCTTGAACAAGTCCCTCTTGCCCGCGGCCCTGGCAGTGGCCCTGGCCGGGCCCGCCGTTGCCCAAACCTCCTCTTCCAACCCCGAGCTGCAAGCTCTGCGCGACGAGATCCAGGCCCTGCGCAGCGCCTACGAGGCGCGGCTGCAGGCGCTGGAGCAGCGACTCAAGGCGGCCGAAGGCGCCGCCCCGGCCGCTCCCGCGCCG
>Ga0065721_10052061_pt1 | contig 12772 bp, 13 predicted proteins | sample Mesricmetagenome_FD_59108 | JGI IMG/M metagenome (GOLD analysis project Ga0065721, IMG submission 59108) | Mesophilic microbial community from rice straw/compost enrichment Sample: eDNA_1 v2 (version 2) | ecosystem: Engineered > Solid waste > Grass > Composting > Bioreactor | place: USA: Davis... | reverse complement strand
TGTCATTTGGGCGAACTGTATTTAAACTTAGAGCCGCCTGGCCGACGTGGGCCATCTGCCGAGGTCAGCACATCGACGAGCGTCTGACAAGCATCTCTGCTCTGGGGCGTGTTCCTCCACTACCACCATCTCACACAGCTCAACTTTTGCTGGACTCACTTGAAGACGACTATGCCGGACGATCTGCTCCATCAAGAGGAGTACGACAACTCTGATTCCGAGGAGCAAGAGGGAAAGATTCAGAAGCCGAAGCGCAGGAGGCTGCATGGGTCGTGTGATGCTTGTAGGAAGAAGAAAAGTACGCCCTTGTGTCTAATATGCCTTCACTGCAAACTGACAGTGAGCATAGTCAAATGTTAGTTCTCCGTTTCCCTGAATACCTGTGCGCCTTTTCATGCCGTATCTCGCTACACAGGCGATAGCGCGTTGAAGTTGGATAACATTTGTACCAATTGCATCAACGCGCAGGTGGAGTGCACTCATAACACTCCAAGACTTAAGGTCAGCTACCCACATTCGTTCCGTTGATAATCCACTCACGTTGGATATAGAAGAAGAGATCTCAGCAAGAGTGAGCAGGGAACTATATGGTGTTCGCACATGGCTTCAGCTCAAGCGCTCACAATCGTTCGCAGGTATATTATCAAACTGGAACAGAAGGTTCGTCAGCTGGAAGAGATCAAAGAGAAGCTTGAGCGGTGTGTAGACACCATACATCTCCGAAGGAACAAGCGTTCACCCTAGGTTCTGCGCAGATACATAACAACACTGGAGGAGAGACTGTGCAAGGAAGCCGGGATTCAACCTTCCAGCCCTTCCGACCACAATAACTCGGGTTCGCGAGGTGATACGCCAGCATCCGCACCAGAGTCGGCCGCAAACTCGTTCCTCGGGGTGCCTCTGCCTATCCCACGCACATTGGACAGCCCTCCAACTCAATTCCCCAAGTGTGCAAATGTGATGGTGAAGAGTGAGCCAGCGGATGACCAAGAGGATTTGACGCACATCCAATTGTCGAAAACAATTAAAGACTATGCGATATCCCCAATCACGGACCGCTTTTTCGGGTATTCGAGGTGTGTGTTCACGGAATTTGCCTCAGTATAGGTCTAAAGTTGGCGAAGTATGTTCGCCATTGCGGAGCAAGCCAGGGACGCTCGTAGAGAACACGGAGATCCAATTAAACCACGATCGCGGGGTGGCTTTGAGAGACCCTATTTCTGGAAACTTCGTAAGGTGTGTGTATTTCTATCGAATATGATGATTATTGTGCATTCACGACCATTATCAGTGGGAAGAAGACTTTATCAATCGCCCAACCCCCGTATACGAGTATCCTGAACCCGACCTCCTTGATGACTTGGTGAAGCTGTACTTCGACCAAATCCACATCACATTCCCAGCCATACACCAGACCACCTTTGAGAGGGAGCTTCGCAAAGGGACTCACTATACCGATCGTCAGTTTGGCGCATTGGTCTTGGGCGTGTGTGCTGTGGCATCGCGACACAGCAAAGATCCTCGAGTGTTCATCAGCCCAGACCACGCCGACACATACGATGGGTCCAGTGCAGGTTGGAAGTACATCAGCCAAGTTCCGATCTGGCGAGATAGCTTGTATGAGAAGACGACTCCATACGACATCCAATACTTCGCTGTGGGTCTCTCTCCAGCGTCATATCCATCCTCGTAGGCTGATCAAAAATGACCCTAGCTTATTACCTTCTACTTCATCGGAACGTCAATGCCACATGTTTGCTGGAGTGTTGCTGGTCTTGGAATCAGGTTGGCGATCGAGAAGGGGCTTCATCGGCGCAGAGGACCTGACTACCAGATGAACGTCACTGATGAAGCAGAGAGACGAGCGTTCTGGTGAGCAAGGGCAACGTCACACGTCCTATCCTTATACATACTGAGTGGTCGCCCTCATAGGTGCTTGATTGTGGCCGACCGGCAAATGAGTTCCTTCCTCGGCCGCCCTTGTGCGCTTCACGATGAAGAGTACGTGACCAACTGAAGCTCTTGTCCAGCAACTTACGGCATGCAGCATCGACTGTGACTATCCCATTGAATGCGATGACGAGTATTGGGAAAATGAAGATCCAGAGAAAGCTTTCAAGCAGCCTCCTGGAAAACCGTCGTACGCCATATGCTTCACATACTGCCTCAAGTTGTCGGAAATTCTTGGGTTCATGCTGAGAACCTTATATTCAACCAAGAAGTCCAGAGCTCTGTCTGGTCTGATTGGAGAAAATTGGGAAATTCGGATCGTCACCGAGCTGGATTCAGCTCTCAATAGGTGGAAAGATGGTCTGCCCCAGCATCGTAAGCAACTCTCGATGACTATTGTCCTTGGCTTGTGATGAACGATGGCCGCAGTGCAATGGGACCCCTCGAACCCTGATGAAAAGTTCTACCGCCAATCCGTCTTCATCAACATGTGGTATCGATATGCTCAGCTGCAAGTTCATCGTCCGTTCTTGAAGAAAGTCTCCCCGCTTGCTCTCTCTTCATTGGCCATTTGCACGAATACGGCGCGTGCGGTTAGTCGCATAATCGGCAATGTGCTGCAGAGGGGAGATGCGATGCTGGCCCCAAATGTTCTGGCATGTTTGCTCCATTAATTTTCCGTAACCCCTCGCTCAAATACTTTATCTTAGAAAACGGCATTCGTCTCTGCGATGGTGCTCGTTATTAACTACTGGAGCAACACGCACTCGCACGTCTCATACGATCCCACAAAAGAGCAGGCGGACATAGAAACAATTTCGAAGTACCTGGAACTGCAGGAGAAAAGGTGTGTGTTGGGACTTGTGACATGTTGGGTTGCGTTTACTCAGCTTCCATTTTGAAGGTGGTTTACTGCTGGGAGGTTTAAGTACGATTTGGCACTCTTCTCGCCACAAGTGGACTGACATCTCAATCTAGGGATATGATCTCTGAGTTCATGATTCTCCGAGGTCCCGGAGCGAAAGATGGGAACGGACGGCCATCCTCCAAGCCCAACAAACGTAATCGGCCTGGGGACATTCAGTTGCCACCACCACCAAGGTTCAAATCCATCACGCCGCCATTGAAAGCCACGATGAGTGGCTTCAGCCAAGCTGCTCAAACCAAACCGCCTCTTCAACAGCCTCAACCTTCTGCTGACTTGATGCAATGGGATGTCAACAGCTTCATCTTCGCCCAGATGGGCTATGATCAGCCTCCTGGAAACAACTTCTCTGTTCCTATGCCCACCAACACCTACAATTCGTCTTCCAATCCTTTGGAGCCATCAGTGCACCCTCCAAACATTGCAATTGGAACCGCAGGCGCTGCCTCAAACAACAGCTTGGCTTCACAGATGCCAGGAATTCCATCTCTCAGGGGAATTCCGCTGGATCTTAGCGGGCAAACCGGCTCTATCTATGACACTGGCAGCGCTCTCGATATGACAATGTGGCTCCTTTCCACCCCGCAACATCTGAAGTAAGTCGTTACATGCTCCTATCTCTTAATTGAGACCTCATGGGTTGCCTCAGCCAAGGTGATTGGATCGACTTCATGAGTGCGGCCCAGGCGCACCCCGAGCAGGTATCTGTCAATGAAGCCCATTCGTCGGCGAATGTATTTCTATTTTGATAGCTAGATAATCTTTTCCCCTTCCTGTCCACTCGGAGCTGTATTGGGACATCTGTGTTGGGTAGCGATCTACTTCATCACAATGCTGTAAAATGCGAAACGCTTCCCAAACGCCCACTTTCTTCCATCAATGATGGAAACTACCACTTGCCGGACATGGTCTTAGCTTGGTGATTGATCACCCGGTCCTTTTGCTTCGGATGAACGTCCTTCGAAGCACAAATGGAGTCCCCCCGTGAGAATGGATGATGGGTTGCTCCAACACACCTTCTGTTCACAGTATTGGATTACCCACGTGCAATATGCCCAGTCCTCGCATTGAAACCGAATCTCTAGCATCCAGAGACTGCGCCTTCGCATACTGCGACACCACCTGCCGATTATGTCAAACAGGAAATTAAGTTCCAGTGGCAATGTTATCTCCTTGGTTGGCATGCCGTGCCGCGCGTTTGCAGTGCCGCATCCTCAGCTCAGGCCAGTGCATGTCGTAGTTACTACACTTATCACTTTTGAGCTCGGCGTCTGATTAATACGTTTGTTGAGCGCCCTTCTCTCGGCTCTTGTCACTCCACTAGGACACCGGCGTGCGGCATGATACCCATTCTTTCCCTTTACCTCCATGACCAGAGACACCCTTGAACACAGTGACCAAGCGTCGTTGAGTAGCGATGAAGACCGGGGAAAGTCCACTAGGAAGAGGCCAAAGCATAGGAGGCTCCACGGTTCATGCGATGCATGTCGCAAAAAGAAAGGTGTGCCCATCTCTGGAAAGCGCTGTGCCGCCTATCTGACAACTAAGTAGTGAAATGTTTGTCATTCCTTTGCCCGGTTTCTGGCTCCTCTACATCTCATACCCAGGCGACAGCGCCGTGATGCCCGGAAACGTGTGCACTGGCTGCATCAAGGCCATGCTACCATGCACCCATAATGTCCCTCGGTCGAACGTACGTCATACTTATTTACCCCCAATTCCAAGTGACTCAAAGCTCTCCAGAAGAAGGAACTCTTAGATGAGTATGTGGCATACCTGGAGACCTCTAGCAGACAATTTCTGAACTAACCGAATGTAATAATCGTAGAATTCGGGCCCTCGAAGAGCGCCTCCGGAAGGTTGAGCAGGTTCGAGATGCTCAAACTGAGTGAGCTTTCTTACGTTGGCAAATGCTAGCGGGCAACGCCGACCTTATTTTAAAGATACATTCAGACCCTAGAAAGTCGACTGCAACCATTTGAAGGACAACACCACATGGTATGTCATTTATTCGCTCTTCCGCGACCCGTCGCAGACATGTATCTTTGACATCCTTTTTATGTAGTCTCCTTCGTCCACAGACAGATCTGAGGACTCCAGAGGATCATCACTCACTAGGAGCGACGCCACGGAGCCCTCGGGAACGCAGAGCACGCCGCCGATGCTGAGCAATATACCTCTGCCTCTTCCTCGGTCGGTCGCCGATATTGATAGTGCGGCTAACGTCGGACACGACGTCACCGACGACCCTGAAGAGCTTGCTTATCTTCACTTGACTGAGAGATTTAAGACATTTTCAATGCACAGCGTCCAGAATAGGTACTTTGGGCAGGGGAGGTTGGTGCAGCCACATTTGCTTCAATCCGGAATTATCACAAATTTAACATTTTTCTCCACAAGTATGTTTGCATTCGCAGAACAAGCCAGAATTGCACGCAGACAACACGGTGATATCCCTCCCCAGCGATTTCCAGGAGTGGTGCGTCCCTACTTTTGGAATCTCCGCCCAGTGAGTGGTTCCAACCTGTCTCGTATGTACCACAACCGACCAAGCGTTCACGTCTTAGTGGGAGAAAGAGTTCGTGGACCGCCAACCACACGGGTACATTTACCCCGAGCCAGACCTCTTGGAAAACCTTGTTCAGCTCTACTTCGAGAAGGTCCATATAGTGTATCCTGCTGTCCATCGCCCTACCTTTTTGCGTGAACTTCGCAAAGGAACACACTTGACAGACCCTCGGTTTGGAATGCTGGTGTTGGGGGTGTGTGGGCTCGCTTCACGCTACAGTGATGACCCTCGAGTATTCAACACACCTGATGATGCCACCACTTATGATGGGTCGAGTGCAGGGTGGAAGTACATCACTCAAGTTCCCTTCTGGCGAAACAGCATGTTCGATCGCACGAGCCCGTATGACATGCAATTTTTTGCGGTATGGCCTTTTCTTGATTGCCCTCGGCTACGGTATTCACTTTACTCCAGATTTTATCCGTGTTCTTCATGGGGACTGCAATGCCCCAGCTCTGTTGGAGTTCCACAGGCTTGGGCATTCGGTTAGCCGTCGAGCGAGGACTCCACCGGCGGAGGGGTCCCGACTACAAGATTAATGTGACAGATGAGGTTGAAAGGAGAGCGTTCTGGTTAGTTCAGGTACATTGATGACCATCATCGCCTCGCTGATCAATATTCAATTGTTATCAGGTGTCTCGTTGCTTCAGATAGGCAAATGGCCTCCTTTCTTGGTCGACCAAGTGCCATCTACGATGAAGAGTACGTTCCTTGTTGACATGGGTTGTCACCTTTTGGTAGATGACCAAATTACAGTATCGATTGCGACTACCCTGTCGAGTGCGACGACGAGTACTGGGAGAACGAAGATCCAGCAAATGCTTTCAAACAACCCCCAGGTCGCCCCTCCCGCGCTGTGGCTTTGACTTACTACCTGAAGCTCTCTGAGATTATCGGATTTATGTCTCGCACCTTATACTCAAGCAAAAAGTCGAAGACATTGTCTGGTATCATCGGAGAGGAGTGGGAGAGCCGGATAGTGACAGAGCTGGACTCTGCGCTAAACAAATGGAAAGATTCTTTGCCTCAACATCGTAAGTACTTTGTGTTCAACACGTGACAGGCAACCTTAAACCATTGCCCCTCAGTTCGATGGGACCCTCATCACCCGGATGAAGAGTTCTTCGCGCAGTCGATGTTTCTCAACGCATCGTTCCGCTATGTCCAGATTCAAGTTCATCGACCTTTTCTGGCGAAGAAAGGATCACTGTCCCTCTCATCTCTTGCCATCTGTACAAACACGGCTCGTTCGTGCAGTCATCTAGTCGAAGTGGTTATCTCCCGAAAAGCGCCTCTGTACCCTAATCTCCTGGTTTGCATCTGTATTTTCTTGCCTTCCGTAAGCTTGGCTAACTTCAGTTAGAAAGCGGCCTTTCTCTCGGCGATGGTCTTGATCGTCAACTTTTGGACCCCAAAGCAAAATCACATAGCTTACGGTGCAGAGAAGGAGATGTCGGATATTGAATGCATCAGGGCCTTCATGGCGGAGGCTGAGAAGCGGTGGTTCGTTGCAGGTCGCTTTCGGTATGTTGTCAAGAACTTCGGGTGGTCACCTCTCATCCGTTGTTTTAGCGACATGATGACTGAGTTTATGATCCTTCGTGGGCCAGGCTCGGCGGATGCTTTGGACGTGGCCCCCAAAAGAAGTTCGACAAAACGCGGACGAGCCGACCATCGAACGAGGGAGACGAGAAATGAAACTGGCATGTCGCCAACCAGAACCCAGCTGCCTCAACTTGCAGAAACTTGGGTCCTGCATTCCGAGAACCCAGCTGCATCAAATCCTCTTACCGGCAATGCCTCTCATATGAACATTTCCCTCTACTCAAACACCCCGCAGACAACTCAGCTCCCCCAATCGTACAGCCAACCTCACCTACCCCAACCGAGGCCCGATGAATGGAGTTATACGAATGCCCTTCTCATGGCTCAGATGGGGTACGATCAACTTCCTGGGACCAACTTCACTGTTCCAAGTTTCGAGTCTGGCAACTGGGCTCCATCAAATAGCAGAGGAAGCGCATCATCTGGTCATTTGGCCAACTTCCTTGACCCCGCAGGGCGTCTGCAACCTGCACCTCTGGGTTACAGTGGAAACGCATTCGACATGTCAATGTGGATGTCAGGATCGGCACAGCATCTCTACAGGTTGGCATTGTCTTTTCAAAGCTATTACCTTCTCCTGATCCAACTCCGGTAGCCTCGACGACTGGGAGAATTTCATCGCTACCATGAACCTCCCCTCTGAGTCCCAGCCCCGCGCTGCCGTCCAATAATTGAATGGAGAATTGTTCGGAGATTGGCTGCGTATGCAAAATACCCTGCTGTTTGCCGTTGTAAACTATGTATGATACCCTGTACTTCACGCGCTGCGTTGGGCCTTCCCCAAACTCGGACTCGTAGGCGAACACACTGGCCCCACTCTGGCGCTTAAATCTCTGCTTACCCTCGGAAGATGCCGAGTATATATCCTTGCTCCTGTTCCATCACCTTCATGGCAAGCGCTGGGGTTACGCAAACCATCGAATCCCTTTTTGGCCCTCCTTCTGACCCCATACGTATTTCCGACTTTACGCGGAATGCACTGGTTGCTGTACAACGAGACATGCGGCCCGAGCCAGCGCACTCTTTGGCGGGCGAGCAAGAATGCAGGTACGTTGGCAGACCATCCTCAGACGCCCACTCATTGGAACCACAGCGTCGTCGACCTTCAGGAGGAACTGAAACGTATATTGGACGATCCTTTACTTGCCTCCCAACTGGTCAGGGATCACGAGACTACAATACAAGGTCTGTACTCTACCTTCGGGAAGAACAGAAAGCCAGGACGCAAGTCCAAGCATCCCGATCCTGAGACCTTTCCACCTCCTGTGCTGCAGCTCCAAAAGCACCTTGATGGCGTAAAGCTGAGAAGCTGGAAGTGGGTATTGCCAGCCCTGTCTATCGTCGTGGAGTTTCTTGACACCATGTACCGCTGGTAGGTTGCATACAGAGTCGGTGATGTTCGTTCGACCGCCAAGGAACTCAGACTACAACTCGATAACCAGCATAGTGGGTCCGATCTAGTCTGTTCCGAAGGCATGTCTAACATCGTGTTTGAACAGAAGTCAGACCCTGCCCAGGGTGGTTCTGGTTCTCATCCTGATGCTTTGGTAATAATTTCAATCTTCAACAAGGTGTCATGGGGACCAAGCTATGTCTCCAGGGTTTGCCAGCATGCCTACTCCTCAAGTCAATCTCTCCAAGATATATACGAATCCCTCCCCTGCATCTTTTCGGCTGCTTTAAACTGTCCCAATCCAGCTGGGATGAAGGGAGGATGCGCGATGTGTATTGAAAACACGCTGTACAGTGATTCGCGAGACTATGCCAAGTGAGATGCAGTTTGACCTTTGTCTCGACTCTTCGCTGAAAAGAAACTGCAGCCAACTCTCAGTGCATCTCTCGGCTTCTGCAAAGTTGAAGTTCAGGCCTTCAATTTCCGAGAGATCGATGAGAGACACTCCGTTGTGTTCACTCTCTTTAAGGCTTAATCTTCCTTACTCCATCCTTCACGCCGGGGGTTGCGAACATTTTATGGTGGTCGAACAGATCAGGTGCGCCTCCATCCACCCAGCCAGCCGACATATCATGACGGTGCTTGGAGCAGACTCTGGCATCCCTCTGATCCTCGCGGTGGTTACCCTCAAGTCCTACAGATAGCACCCCCCCTTCCTTCTCTCTGTTATGCATGCCACAAGATCCCGGCAGCGGTCTCAATTATTGGAGATGTGAGACTTGGAGAGAGTCCGTCTTTGCTTTGTGGACCTTGTTGGGATACAATGGGTGCCTCCCCTGATGAATCAGCGATTGTTACCCGTATTCCACTGCCGAGTTAGTGTTAGATGGCAGGACCAGCATCTCGATCCACTGCTTTGACCATGATGATGAAAAGCTAGCTGAGTCAGTGGTGATTCGTATTTGGGCAAGAAGTCGCAAGCAAACACGATGGCGAGATGGCGCTGACGAGGGGCAGACGCGAAGTTAGAATGGCCATCTCCAGCTCCAGCTCAACAACCAAGCTCGTTGATTCTATAGAGCAATACGACAATGCCATATCCTGGATCAACGACACCCTCAACACTCCATCGCTCGCCGACTCGTCGAGCACGAGCAAGGCTGATTTGACAGAACTCGACCAGTATATCACACAACTGCTGACAAGCCTGGACATCGCCTGCGAAGACACGTCCGTGCAACTGGAACGAATCATCGACGACGTGTCCCGTAGTGTTCCAAGACTAGCATACGATCTGCACTTCATGAAGGATGGGGCATTGACGCTACAGGCGTCGCTGGTGGACGTGCTCAAGAAGGCTAAGGATGCCGTCCCGTCAGAAACAAGCGCAGCACTGGATAATCTTCACCACTTGGATCTGATCAAGACGAGGATGGAGGCGGCGCGGGATGTTCTGCAAGAAGCGGAGAGTTGGAGCACGTTGGAAATGGAGGTTACCTCACTCATTGGAGAGCGCAATTACGCCAAAGCTGCTGAGCGACTATCAGAGGCTAGCAAGAGCATGGTCGTCTTTCAGAACACACCGGAATACGACCCACGAAGGGCGCTGATGGTCAACTTACAGAATCAGCTCGAAGCTTCGCTCAGTTCCGCCCTGGTATCCGCCATTAACTCACAGGACGTCGCGACCTGCAAGGAATACTTTTCAATCTTCTCCATCATCCAACGCGAGTCTGAATTCAGAAACTATTACAACGCGTCAAGACGGACAACAAGCGTAGGGATGTGGCAGAGCGCCAATCTGTCCGACTCGGAGAACTCAGCCCCAGATCTTTCAGCCCCTTCTCAATCCTTCGCCGATTTCCTGCCCAAGTTCTACGCCTCTTTCTTGGTCCTCCTCAATGCGGAAAGGGGCCCTATCGCCTCCATCTTTCCAGACCCGGCTGCGACGCTTTCCCACTTCATCTCTTCAACGTTCTCTGCTCTCCAACCGACATTTTCTCAACGACTCTCATCCTTCATATCAAATCACGGAGATACCGCCATTCTTCAGCTCGTCAACGTCCTCCAGGCGACCGAAGAGTTCGCAATAGGTGTGTGGAAGCTTATGGAGAAGCTTCGGTATTCCGAGTCCTCGCCCGCTTCAAGACCCAGAGGAGCAAGTATTTCTGATCGGCCAGGTTCTCTCCACCGACGACGTTCAAGTCGAATGTCAATTTCCTGGAGACCGGGGCAGCAGCGACCCACTGCTCTCACTGTTATTGGGGGAGGAGACACCAACGTCGACAATTTGGAATGGGATCAAGAGTTGTTCCAACCGTTCATCGACGCACAGGTGGACTACGCATCCTTGGAGCGTCGGTTCCTTGATCATTCATTGCTCGAGATCATCAGCAATGACACAAGGGATACCTTGCATGTCGCGGACCAGCCGAGGTTGTTTAGGGAGCGGGCTGTCGATATCGTTGGGGTGGCAGAAGGAAGCTTGACTAGGTGCAAAGCTTTCACCCACGGTTACGGCGCTGCAGGCCTGGTCCAAGCTCTTGATGGATTCTTCTCGGGGTTCATCGATACCTGGACGGCGGAGCTGGAGTCTAAGCGAGACATGTCCAAGCCAGACTCGGCGGACGCTGCATCGGACCTGCAGCTCGAAGATCTCGACTACAGTGCCAAGGATTGGTCGGAAATCCAACTATCTTTCCACCTTCTGGCCTCAGCCAAGACAGTGTCGGAAAGGCTGAACAGCTTCGAGACGAAGCTGCGGTCCTTCGTGGCAGGAATTGCCTCACACTTCCGATTAGCGCAGGCAGACCCACAAGGCATCACGATCGCAGCTACGAAGGGGGAAACACAGTTGCTGGAACAGTCCACGCTGAATTCTGCAGAACTATTTTCATTATTCACAGCTGTCGAGCAAGAGTTGCAAGGGATGAGCACGCCAATGACAGCCCCCCATTCTGCCTCCTTCCGCTCTGGCTTCGCCAATCAACAACAGCAACAAGTTGCCCCGGAGTCGCTGCTCGTACAAACGAGGAAGTCGCTGTCAACGTTCGCGCAGACGTGTCAAGTCTCAACGCAAAGGACCATTCTTCTTCCTCTTCGAAAGCACCTCGCATCCTATTCAACACTCCCTATCTGGGGTGCAAGGGAGGACGCACAGAAGGCCCTCGCCAATGATCTTCAAATCCCCACCTTCTCGCGCTCTCCCACCGAGGTTGTCCGACGCGTCGCTGTAGGACTGCTCAATCTCCCGAGATTATTCGAGGAGTACGAGGACGATGACTCTCTCGCGTTCTCCCTTCAGACCCTGCCTCACGTCGACCCTGAGATTCTTAAACAAGCAACAGAACAGCAACTGGAAAGCCTCATCATCAGTCAACCAGGACAACACAGGCGTCTGTCCGCAGCGGTTACGATCCCCAAGCCCACGTCTCTGGACCCTGAGATTGTTTCCTCAGCATGGCTCGTTTCCCTCGGTCACACCTTCATTCAGCACTTCACCGACGAGGTCTTGCCCTCAATTACGACGTTGACTGGACCAGGTGCAGAGCAGTTGGCCTCGGATCTGGAATACCTGTCGAACATTGTGAGGGCATTGAACGTGGAAAGCGCTCAATTGGAGAGGTGGAGGGTGGCTGTGGGATGTGACGTGGGCGACTTGAGGAAGCGGGTGCAGGACGGTGGGCAGGGACAAGATGTCGCGATCAGAGTGGCTAAGGCGAGAGGTTGGCTCTGAACATTCCCAATGTAAGCTTCCCGAACGGACGGGTGCTTGGAATTTTTGTGGACTTGTTACCGTGATTTTCGATATAGAAGACGGTCTGTCTACTCGTGCTCTCCGCCTTCCGCTCTTTCAATCACCTTAACAACTTAGGACTGGGGCTGGGACTCCGGCTCAGGAGCATCAATCAATGTGGGTTCCTCCTCCAAACTCACGGGCAACGCACGCCCCACCTCGTATTCTTCATTGCTCTCGTTTTCTTTTGCATGCACACGCTTGCCGTTAGACTTGCGGCCCTTTGTCTCTTTTGTTTGGTTCTTGGCTGGTGGACGGAGAGACTCTGGGTTCAATAACGTGAACAAATCTACCCAAGGAAATGGAGGGAAGCGAATCGCAGACGAACCGTGTTTAACAGTGTGTAGATCATACATCCTGTAGAGGTGGAGAACGGCTTGTTCCTTGTCTTTCGCCTACAAATTGTTTAGCGCACCGAACGTGAAAGAGTGCAGAAGTCAACGTCATACCTCGATCATCAGATCTATGATGACGATGGCTTTTGTCAACGGTCTCTGGTTAGACTGAAAGACATTGCTTACCCATGTCGTCAGG
>Ga0065721_10007285_pt1 | contig 12772 bp, 8 predicted proteins | sample Mesricmetagenome_FD_59108 | JGI IMG/M metagenome (GOLD analysis project Ga0065721, IMG submission 59108) | Mesophilic microbial community from rice straw/compost enrichment Sample: eDNA_1 v2 (version 2) | ecosystem: Engineered > Solid waste > Grass > Composting > Bioreactor | place: USA: Davis... | reverse complement strand
GACAGAAATGCTCCCGCAGGAGCATTTCTCATGCTACGATCTGGGCTCCGCAAGGAGCCCTTTTTGTTGTATGGTAGCCGGGCAAGCTTTTTTCGCCATTGTTCTGTCACATGACTATTCAGTGACGTTTACCCAAGGGGTGGAACGAAGGGTGAAGTTGACGTTTTTGTGTTGAAGGGCAAGGGCTTGCGCGGAAAGGTCAGCTGTTGAAAGCGCGCTGTTGGCGGCGGTCTTTCGGTGTCGCAGGAATAAATTTTTAACGCTTCGGCACGAGCTAAGTGTTGGAATCTGCCTTGAGTCACAGGCCCTTGCCGACGGGTAGTTTTTACCGGTGGCCAACCCCTAAAAACCCGCATGAGAGTCAAGACCCTTTTTCAGCGATTCACGTGTTGCGGGTCCAAATTCGTCCAACTAAGGTACTTTCACCGGCGGCAAGAAAGAGGGGTGGAACGACCCTCCCAGGCACCGGTCAGGCCTCGCATGAGGACTGCTAAGTGGGGTGGTTTCAGCATCAGCTGCTGGAGTTTTGAGCCAGTGTTTTGAATTGGGTTGTCCTCGGGCAGCCGATCAAATTTGAGTTGGCAGCGTTCATTCGACCGTCGGTCGCGACAGGCCGGGTTCAAGTGAAAGTCAAGGGGGAAACGGCGGCCTGACGGGCCGCTGTAGGGGAAAGGTGCGTCCGTGCGAGCGGATGCAGGGGCGAAGCTGTGTCCGGATGAACCGGTCCTCGAGGGGCTGGAAGGACACGTGAACAATAACAGGGGCTATCCGGCATTGCGGGCCGGCTGGCGGCAACAAATGGGGCTAGAAACAATGATGCGACAGGCGACTGCTGGAAGGGACGATTGGGCGGCTTCCAACTCCTCTTCCAACCCTCTCTCTACCAAAGGCGTCACACCTGTCATGTCCAGCACCGATGTATCCTCGCCCGATCACCGCGAACTGTGGAACCGGGTGCGTGCACGGCTGAAGGCCGCCGTTGGCGAGGATGTCTTTACCTCCTGGTTTGCCCGCCTCGAGCTTGAGGAAATCGTCGACGATCTGGTGCATCTGTCCGCCCCCACCCGGTTCCTGTGTTCCTGGGTGCAGTCCAATTACGCCGACCGGATTGTCGAGGCCTTCCGCCATGACGTTGAAGAGGCGGCCCGCCTGCAGGTGACCATGCGGGTCAACGGCCAGGCCCGTCCGCGTCTGGCTCCGGTGGCCGAAGCGGCGCCCGAAGCGCCGGCTCCGCAGCAGGCAGCGCCCGCCGCCGCCCAGACTTCGGCCCCGGCGACCCCGCGCCTGGTGCGCGATAGCGTCAAGGGTGGTGATGCGCTCAACGGCAGCGCCATCGATCCGCGCATGACCTTCGATACCTTTGTGGCCGGCGCAGCCAACGAAATGGCCTTCGGTGTCGCCAAGCAGATCGCCAGCGCCGCCATCAACAACACCGTGACCTTCAACCCGGTCTATATCCATTCGACCGTCGGCCTGGGCAAGTCGCACCTGCTCAATGGCATTGCCCATGCCGTGAGCCAGGCCGATCCGACCAAGAACATCGTCTATCTGACGGCCGACCACTTCATGTACCATTTCATCACCGCCGTGCAGCGCCAGAGCGCGCTCGGCTTCAAGGAATGGCTCCGCCGGGTCGACCTGTTGCTGATCGACGACATGCAGTTCCTGCAGGGCAAGTCGGCAACCGAATTCGGCCATACGCTGGGTGCGCTGCTGACGGGCGCCAAGCAGGTGGTGGTAGCCGGCGATGCGCCGCCGCGCGACCTTGAAATGGTGGACGAGCGCGTGCGCTCGCGCCTCTCGGGTGGCCTGGTCGTGCCAATCGCCCCCTTCGATCATGAATTGCGCCGCGATATCGTGCAGCGCCGCGCCGACCAGGCGACCGCCCGTTTCGGCCTGCACTTCCCGAGCGCCGTGGTCGACTACATCGCCCGCTCGGTGGTGAGCCATGGACGCGACCTTGACGGCGCCGTCAATCGTCTGGTTGCCGCCTATCAGCTGACCGGCGAACTGGTCACCGTGCCGCTGGCCGAAAAGACCCTTGCCGACCTCATCCGGGCCCGTGACGCAAAGCGCGTGCGCATCGAGGACATCCTCAAGATCGTCTCGCGCCATTACAAGGTGCCGCGCAACGAACTGCTCTCGGCACGCCGCTCGCGCGACGTCGTCCGCCCCCGCCAGATTGCCATGTATCTGGCCAAGGCCCTGACCAGCCGCTCGCTGCCCGAAATCGGCCGGCGCTTCGGCGGCCGCGACCACACCACCGTGCTCCATTCGGTGCGCAAGGTGGAGCAGATGATCAAGGACGACATGGAGCTGGGCCAGGAAATCGAGCTGCTCAAGCGCATGCTCGAGGAATAGCTAGTCGCGTCGCTCGGCGCGCTGCTGATACTGCCTGTCGGTGTGCCGGCCGGCATAGGCCGCGTCGAGCTCGTCGATGATCGCTTCGCCCTCCTTGGGCGAGACGCGCTTGAGAATCTCGTCGATCTTGGCCTCCATGCGGTCATCGCCCTCCTTGGACTGGGGCGAGCCGACATGAAGCAGGATGGCCAGCCCGCCCACCTGCCAGAGCAGTTGCAGGAATTCGGACTGCCAGTTCTCGAACGTGTCGCGCAGCATTTCGACAAGGTACGCGGCAAAATCAGGGCTTTGCCCGTGACTGGCCTGTTCGCCGACAAAGGCGAACCAGCCGAACAGCCAGTGGCCGATAATGGAAATCAGAAAGAAGCCCAGCGTCACCCAGGCATAGCCATAGCGCTTCCAGATCGAATTTCCCGACATGCTCGCCTCCGATTGCAGGCGAACGGCCAGGCGATGATCGGGTTGCACAAGGCTGGGGTAAAGCTGTTCAAATCCCCATTGGCGCCTCAATCTGAACCGATCCGCAAGGCAGGGACAGTGCATGAACCGATTTGCCCCGCTTGCCGTCCTGCTCTTCCTTGCCCCTGCCGGCGCCATCGCGCAGGAGCGTACCCCCGCCCAGCTGGCCGAACAGAACCTGGCCATTGCCCGGTCGGTGCAGGAACAGCTGCTCGACTGTTGGCGCCTGCCTCCCGGCTACGCGGACCGCTCCATTTCGGTGCGCCTGGCCTTCCTCGGCGACGGGACGCTCGATGGCGACGCCTATATCGAGCCCGAGAACCAGCGGACCGCCGGCAAGTATCCCGTGCTCATGCAATCCATCGTGGATGCGATTGCCACCTGCCTGCCTTTTTCCGGTCTTGAGGAGCTTGGCGCGCAGCCGGGCGAGCGTTTTGACATAACAGTGCATTTCAGCAGCTGAAGTCCACAGTTTGGCGGCAGCGAGAAGCCTGCTGGCCTTGCCAATTTCTTATGAAACTGTAAACGTCCCTGCCCCGGCTTTCGCTGGGAATTGCTCTAGCGTACGACCAGGAAGAATCTCCATGAAAGTGACCATCGAACGCAATCATCTGCTCAAGTCGCTGAGCCATGTGCATCGGGTGGTCGAACGCCGCAATACTTACCCCATCCTGGCCAATGTGCTGTTCAAGGCTGCCGACGACCATGTCGAGCTGCGCGCCACCGACCTCGACATCGAGGTGACCGAAAGCGTGCCGGCCATGGTCTCCACCCCCGGCTCGACCACAGTGCCGGCGCACACGCTCTACGAGATCGTCCGCAAGCTGGCCGACGGGGCCGAAGTGCGTCTCGAAACCGATGGCGGCGAGAACATGGTGCTGACCTCGGGCCGGTCGCGCTTCAACCTCGCCTGTCTCTCGCCCGACAGCTTCCCCGATCTCAAGTCCGGCGCCTTCGCCCATGAATTCGACATCGCGGCGGCCTCGCTGCGCGAACTGATCGAGCGCACCCAGTTTGCCATTTCCAACGAGGAAACCCGCTACTACCTCAACGGCATCTATTTCCACGGCATCGAGAACTCGGCCTCCGGCTCGCTGTTCCGCGCCGTAGCCACCGACGGCCACCGCATGGCCCGTGCCGAAATCGCAGCCCCCGAGGGCGCGGCCGGCATGAGCGGCATCATCGTGCCCAAGAAGACCGTCGGGGAAGTCCAGAAGCTGCTCGATGGTGTCGATGGTGACGTGCATGTGGAGGTCAGCGACACCAAGATCCGTTTCACCGTCGGTCCGGTTGTCCTTCTCTCCAAGCTGATCGAAGGCACCTTTCCCGATTACGACCGCGTCACGCCCAAGAACAACGACAAGCAGATGGTGGTGGACAAGGCCGGCTTTGCCGTGGCCGTCGACCGCGTCTCGACCATTGCCTCGGATCGCGGCGGCAAGGCAGTCAAGCTTTCGGCTCGCGATGGCCTGCTTGAGCTGTCGGTCACCAATCCCGACCACGGCACGGCCAGCGAGGAAGTGGCGGTGGACTTCGAGACCGACGGCTTCGAGATCGGCTTCAATGCCCGGTACCTGCTCGACATCATCACCCAGATCCGCTCGGAAAGCGCCGTGTTCCTGTTCAACGACGCCAATTCGCCAACCCTGGTGAAGGAAGAGGGCGAGGCCAACGCGCTTTACGTGCTGATGCCGATGCGGGTCTAGGCTGCGTCCCGAAGGGCAAATCGCTCCAGTGGAGCGATTTGAGCAGGCTAGGCCCCGAGCGCTGTGCGCGCAGGGCGGGCCGCCGCAACCTCCGCGCTTCACCCTCGGGCCTGACCCGAGCGCTCTTCACTTCGCTGAGCTGGAAAAGGGAAGTGTCCGCGGGTCAAGCCCGAGGATGACGGTCGGTGGGTTAAACAACAGCGGGGCCCCAAAATGATCCGCCACATCTCCCGCCTCCGCCTCACCGCCTTCCGCAACTACGCCGCCGCAGCGCTTGATCTGGACCAGCGCCATGTTGTGCTGACCGGGCCCAATGGCTCGGGCAAGACCAATCTGCTGGAGGCCATCTCGGTGCTTTCGCCCGGCCGCGGGCTGCGCGGTGCCTCCTTCGATACGCTGCAGTCGCAAGGCTCGGACCTGCCCTGGGCGGTGGCCGCGACCGTGGAGACCGCAGACGGCCCGTCCGACATCGGCACCGGGGCGCTGCCGGATGGCGGACGGCGGGTGCGGATCAACGGCGCCAATGCCCGCTCGATTGAAGCCATGAGCGACTATCTGCGGGTGCTCTGGCTGACGCCTGCCATGGATGGCCTGTTTTCCGGGCCGGCCGGGGATCGGCGGCGGTTTCTCGATCGCCTCGTGACCACCCTCATTCCCGCCCATTCGGGCGCCGTGACCGATTATGAGAAGGCCATGCGGCAGCGCAACCGGCTGCTCGAGGAGGATGCCGACCCGCGCTGGCTTTCGGCCGTGGAGGCGCAGATGGCCGAACTGGGGGCCTCGATCCATCTCAGCCGCACCGACAGCCTTGAGCACCTTCAGACGCTCATTGCAGAGAGTCTGGATGACGGGTCCTTCCCGGCAGCCCATCTGTCGCTGACCCCGTTGTTCGACGATGCCGTTGAACCCGCGACGTCGGCCGAGCTTGAAACCCTCCTGGCGCAGCGCTGGCATGCGGCGCGCGGCCTTGATCGGGCGGCCGGACGCACCACATCAGGACCACATCGGGTCGACCTTGAGGTGCTGCATGCCCAAAAGCACATGCCGGCGGCCCTGGGCTCGACCGGCGAGCAGAAGGCGCTGCTGATCGGCCTGATCCTAGCCCATGCCCGGCTGGTGCGGCTGCGGACCGGAATCGTGCCTTTCCTGCTGCTCGACGAGATTGCTGCCCACCTCGATCCCGACCGNCGNCGGGCGCTTTTCCAAGCGCTGGATGGCCTCGAAACCCAGTGCTTCCTCACCGGCACGGACAGGGTGTTGTTCGAGGCNCTGGAAGACCGGGCGCAGCNCATTTCGGTNCAGGACGGGCGGCTGTCGTCCTGAGCGCNACAATCCCCGCCAAAAGCCGCAAAAACGGCCAAATTCCTTGGGGTTTGAGCCCCGTTCCGCTAGAACAGAATTTACGTGAAATCGACTGATTCGGACCTCATGAGCGACAGCGAAAATCCGACCCCCAACGAGTATGGCGCAGATAGCATCAAGGTGCTCAAGGGCCTGGATGCCGTGCGCAAGCGCCCCGGCATGTATATCGGGGATACCGATGACGGATCGGGCCTGCATCACATGGTCTATGAGGTGGTGGACAACGCCATCGACGAGGCGCTGGCAGGCCACGCCGACCTCGTGACCGTGACGCTCAATGCCGATGGCTCCTGCTCGGTCAACGACAACGGCCGTGGCATTCCCACCGACATTCACAAGGAGGAGGGTGTCTCGGCCGCCGAGGTCATCATGACCCAGCTGCACGCCGGCGGTAAGTTCGACCAGAACTCCTACAAGGTGTCCGGTGGCCTGCATGGCGTGGGCGTCTCGGTGGTGAATGCCCTCTCGGTATACCTCAAGCTCAATATCCGGCGTGACGGCAAGATCCACGAGATGAGCTTCACCAACGGCGTGGCCGATGCCCCGCTCAGGGTCGTGGGTGAATACAAGGAAGACAAGAAGCCGGGCACCTATGAAGGCCGGTCGGGCTCGGAAATCACTTTCCTGCCCAGCCCCGAAACCTTCACCATGACCGAGTTCGATTTCAAGACGCTCGAGCATCGTCTGCGGGAACTGGCATTTCTCAATTCCGGCGTGCGCATCCTTCTGCGCGACCACAGGCACCCCGAACCGGTGGAAGTGGAACTGTTCTACGAGGGCGGCCTTGAGGCCTTCGTGCGCTATCTCGACAAGTCCAAGCAGCCGGTGATCGACGCGCCCATCGTGATGCGCGCCGAAAAGGACGGCATTACCGTCGAAGTGGCGCTGCAGTGGAACGACAGCTACCACGAGAACGTGCTGTGCTTCACCAACAACATCCCGCAGCGCGATGGCGGTACGCACCTTGCCGGCCTGCGCGGCGCGCTGACCCGTCAGGTGACCGGCTACGCCAATTCCTCAGGCATCGCCAAGAAGGAAAAAGTGGAGCTTTCGGGTGACGACACCCGCGAGGGCCTGACCTGCGTGCTCTCGGTCAAGGTGCCGGACCCCAAATTCTCGTCCCAGACCAAGGACAAGCTGGTGTCCTCCGAAGTGCGTCCGGTTGTCGAGAATATCGTCAACGAAAAGCTCGGCCAGTGGTTCGAGGAGCACCCCAACGAGGCCAAGACCATCGTGAGCAAGGTGGTGGAAGCCGCTGCCGCCCGCGAGGCTGCCCGCAAGGCGCGCGAGCTGACCCGTCGCAAGGGCGCTCTCGAGGTCTCATCGCTGCCCGGCAAGCTCGCCGACTGCCAGGAACGCGACCCTGCCAAGTCCGAAATCTTCATCGTCGAGGGTGACTCGGCAGGTGGTTCGGCCAAGCAGGGGCGTGACCGCTCCAATCAGGCGGTATTGCCGCTGCGCGGCAAGATCCTCAATGTCGAGCGCGCCCGCTTTGACCGCATGATCTCGTCCGATCAGGTCGGCACCCTGATCACGGCGCTGGGCACCGGTATCGGCCGGGAAGAGTTCAACCCGGACAAGCTGCGCTACCACAAGATCATCATCATGACCGACGCGGATGTGGACGGCGCGCATATCCGCACCTTGCTCCTGACCTTCTTCTACCGGCAGACGCGCGAGCTGATCGAACGCGGGCACATCTATATTGCCCAGCCGCCGCTCTACAAGGCGACGCGCGGCCGTTCCGAACTCTACCTCAAGGATGAGCGCGCGCTGGAAGACTACCTGCTCGAGGGCGGGCTGGAAGATGCGGTCTTCACCACCCGGGACGGCACCGTCCATGCCGGCGCTGACCTCATGGGCATCCTGCAGCAGTCGCGCGATATCGTGAATGCCATCAACAATCTCAACCTGCGCTACAATCGCAACCTGGTTGAGCAGGCCGCCATCGTGGGCGGGCTCGATGCCGAGGGCATGTCCGATCCGGCCAAGATCGAGGAGACGCTCAAGCGCGTCGCCAACCGTCTCGACCGCATTTCCGACGAGCTGGAGCGGGGCTGGACCGGCGCGGTAAACGACGAGGACGCGCTGGCCTTCTCCCGCACCGTGCGCGGCGTGACCGAAACCCATTACATCGACCGCGCCTTGCTCCAGAGCGCCGATGCGCGCAAGCTGCGGCAGCTGGCCGGCCGGCTGGATGAGCTGTTTGGCGGTGTGCCCACGCTCACCCGCAAGGGCGAGACGATCCCGATCTACGGTCCGTCGACCCTGTTCAAGGCGGTTACCGATGCCGGACGCAAGGGTGTATCGCTGCAGCGCTATAAAGGCCTTGGCGAAATGAATGCCGAGCAGCTTTGGGAAACGACCCTCGATCCCAATGCCCGCACCCTGCTGCGGGTTGAGATCGACCAGACCGACGAGGCCGACGAAATCTTCACCGCGCTCATGGGCGACCTCGTCGAGCCGCGCCGCGACTTCATCCAGGACAATGCCCTCAACGTGTCCAATCTGGACGTCTAGCGTCACAGGGTGTCATTGTTCGTGTATTCGGGCCAGTCCGTTCCTGCGGACTGGCTTTTTCAATGACCCAGGACCACATAACGTGGGCGCAGCATTTTCCCGGCGAGGCAGGCAATGAAGAAAATCGGCTTTCTCTCCTTTGGCCACTGGAGCCCCTCGCCCAATTCGGGCACACGTTCGGCCAGCGATGCCCTCCTCCAGTCCATCGATCTGGCGGTGGCGGCAGAAGAACTGGGCGCCGACGGCGCCTATTTCCGCGTGCACCATTTTGCCCGCCAGCTCGCTTCGCCCTTTCCGCTGCTCGCCGCCATCGGCGCGCGGACCAAGAACATCGAGATCGGCACCGCGGTCATCGACATGCGCTATGAGAACCCGCTCTACATGGCCGAGGACGCCGGTGCTGCCGACCTGATCGCCGGTGGCCGCCTGCAACTGGGCATTTCGCGCGGCTCGCCCGAGCAGGTGATAGACGGATGGCGCTATTTCGGCTTCCAGCCGGAAGAGGGCAAGACCGACCAGGACATGGCGCGCCAGCACGCCGAAGTCTTTCTCGAAGTGCTCAAGGGCCGGGGATTTGCCCAGCCCAACCCGCAGCCCATGTTCCCCAATCCCCCGGGCCTGTTGCGGCTTGAACCGCATTCCGAAGGCCTGCGCGAGCGCATCTGGTGGGGTGCCGCCAGCGATGCCACGGCCGTCTGGGCAGCGAAGATGGGGATGAACCTGCAATCATCGACGCTCAAGTTCGACGAGTCGGGAAAGCCCTTCCATATCCAGCAGGCAGAGCAGATCCGTGCCTTTCGGGCGGCGTGGAAGGAGGCGGGCCATACGCGCGAGCCGCGCGTCTCCGTGAGCCGCTCCATCTTCGCGCTCGTCAACGACATGGACCGGCTCTATTTCGGCGCTGGGCGGCCGGAAGAAGACCAGTTCGGCTATATCGAGCCGGAAAAGCGTGCCGTATTCGGCCGCGGTTATACCGCCGAGCCCGACAAGCTCATCGAGGAGTTGCGCAAGGACGAGGCCATCGCCGAAGCCGATACGCTGCTGCTCACGGTCCCCAATCAGCTGGGCGTCGAATACAATGCCCACGTCATCGAAAGCATCCTCAAGCACGTCGCGCCCGGGCTGGGCTGGCGGTGATTTTCCGCCACAACAATTGAGCGTGTTGATTTCCTCTCACGATGGATGTGAGGTCAATCATGGCCAAGACTGCTCACGGGCAGCCGTGACATCATTCGCCGCCTGAGGCAGACGGCTTCGAGCTTGTTCGATACGCGGTTCACACCATAAATATCGACGTGATGGCAGAATGGTAATCCTGCCCCACCCACGCCGGGATATACCGATAGGCACCGCCAGATCGATCTATAAGCAGGCAGGCTGCAACAAGCGACACACATTATGTGGCCCTGATCCACAAGGACGATGCATCCGGCTATGGCGTGTCATTCCCAGATGTCCCTGGCGTCGTTGCTGTTGCGGATACTCTGGACGAAGCGACATCAGAGGGTGCGGCCGTACTGGATTTTGCTTTTGAAGATTGGGACGGTCCGTTGCCTGTTCCGCGTTCGCTGGATGCACTCGCCAGGATCGCGATTTCATCCTGGACTCTGCGGACGCGGTCGTGGCCGCAATACGGCCCTCCCAAGCTACTATGCGGCGGCGGAGTGACTAGGGCAGGTTGAACCCTGAATCTGCGCAGTTATTGGCCCGCCAATAGGGATCCACTGGTGTGAACCCGCCTGTCGCGAGGTTCTCGATATGGGCGGCAAAGGCCATGGCGCGGCACTCGTCGGGCCCTGCGACCACATGCACCATTTCGTGCAGGATGGTCAGCCGGCGCAACGCCGGTGTGCCTTCATTGACAAATTGCGGGCAGAACACGAGTTCTACCTTCCCGTCTTCCGGCGGCAGGCGCACATAGGCGGCAAAGCGCTGGCACGACCCTGTTCCTGCGCTTGGCTGGCGCAGTTCGACCTCCAGCGGTTGTCCCCAATAGCGCGAATTGAACTGCCCGTGAAACAGGGCATCGCTATAGGCTGCAACATCGACCCCNTGGCTTACGGAAGGCAGGTGCGGGGCCGCGCGGCCAAAGGCAGCCATGGCNTCACTGAGCGCGGCATTGATCGTTTCGGACGCCATGGATGGGGATANGGGCAGAATTGCCAGGATCAGAATTCGGATGAAAATACGCATGCCGCCTTGATCGTCGAGACGNCTGNCGCTTGCAAGTGTTGTTGTGAATGCACAACACATCGCGGCCCCGTTCCGTCACTCCCTAAACCGGCCACAATTCACGCGGAAAAGCAGGACAAACGACGCTGCGCCTGTCGCGGAGGCCGGGCAATGGACATCTTGCCCTTTAACCTCGCGCTCACCATTTGTTTCCCTAGCCAGGAGAACAGGGTAGAAGCAGCCAGAACGCACTTCCGCTTTAGGTTGCCTGATGGATTTTCGCATTTCGGCCGATGACCGCGTTGGCGCTCCCAAGGACCGCCACAACAAGCCCCAGGCCCGTCCTGCTGCGGCCAAGGGCCAGCGCGTGGAGCCGACCCTGGGTCAGTCCATGGCATTTTCGGTCGATGAAGTGCGCCCGGGCGGCGGCAATGGCGGCGGCAAGCCGCCCAAGGCCTCCAAGCCCCCAAATCAGCCGCGCAAGGGCAAGGCAGAGCCGGCCAGATCGAGGAAGCGTCGCTCCCGTTCGGGCGGCTTTCTCATGGGCCTTCTTTGGTGGGGCTTTGTCGCCTGCCTCTGGGGCGGCCTGGCGGTTATCGGCGTCATCGTCTATTACGGTGCCCAGCTTCCGGCCTCCGATACCTGGGCCATTCCCGAGCGCCCGCCCAATATCCGCATCCTTGCCGCCGACGGGAGCCTGATCTCCAATCGCGGGCAGACGGGCGGCGAGGCGGTTACCCTTCGCGAACTGCCCCAATATGTTCCGGCGGCCTTCATTGCCTCGGAAGACAAGCGCTTCATGAGCCATTTTGGCGTCGACCCGATCGGCCTTGCCGCCGTGCTGGTCGAGTCCGTCCAGGCGCGCGGGGTCACGCGCGGCGGTTCCACGCTGACCCAGCAGGTGGCCAAGAACCTCTTTCTCACCCCGGACCAGACCCTGGGCCGCAAGGTGCAGGAAGCCATTCTCGCCATCTGGCTCGAGCAGAATTTCAGCAAGGAAGAAATTCTCGAGCTCTATATGAACCGCGTCTATTTCGGCGCTGGTGCCTATGGCATCGAGGCCGCGGCGCAGACCTATTTCGGCGTTTCGGCGCGCAACCTGTCGCTGGGCCAGGCCGCCATGCTGGTGGGTATTCTGCCCGCCCCCTCGGCCTATAATCCCAAATCCAATCCCGAGCGCGCCGCCGAGCGGCAGCGTCTGGTGCTCAGCCTCATGGCGCAGGAAGGCTACATCACCGCCGAGGAAGCAGGCGCCGCCCGTATCGACCCCAACCAGACGGTGCGCACCGTGGTGGCCGGGTCCGAATCCTATGTTGCCGACTGGGTCGAGAGCCTGATGACCGCCTATATCGGCGAGATCCAGAGCGACGTGGTGGTGCAGACCACGATCGACTACAAGCTGCAAAAGCACGCCGAATTCGTCGTCAAGGAAGCGGTTGCCAATGAAGGCGCCAAGCGCGGCTTCAGCCAGGGGGCACTGGTGGCCATGGATGTCGACGGTACCGTGCGCGCCATGGTCGGCGGCGTCGATTACCAGCAGAGCCAGTACAATCGCGCGGTGACGGCCAAGCGCCAGCCCGGCTCGGCCTTCAAGCCCTTCGTCTACCTGGCCGCCATGGAAAAGGGGTATACGCCCGACACACTGGCCGAAGACGCCCAGTTCGAATACAACGGCTGGAGTCCGCGGAATTCGACCGGCAAATATGCCGGCACGGTCACCCTGCGTCAGGGCCTGGCCTATTCGCTCAACACCATTGCCGGGCGCCTTGCCATCGACGTGACGCCGGAAAAGGTGGTGGAAGTCGCCATGCGGTTGGGCATTTCGTCCAATCTCACCCCGGTCCCCTCCATCGCGCTGGGCACCCAGGAAGTGAACCTGCTCGAACTGACCAGCGCCTACGCGCCCTTTGCCAATGGCGGCATGGGAGTGATCCCCAATGTCATCACCCGGATCACCGATGTGGAAGGCAATGTGCTCTACGAGGCCTCGAATGCCGGCCCGGGCCGCGTCATCGATCCGACCACGCTGGCCTATATGAACGATATGCTCAAGACCGCCGTCGAAGTCGGTACCGGCCGTGGCGCCAACCTCGGCAACTGGGACGTTGCGGGCAAGACCGGCACCACCCAGCAGAACCGCGACGCCCTGTTCGTGGGCTATACGTCGGCCATGGTCACGGGCGTGTGGCTCG
>Ga0065721_10007055_pt1 | contig 12772 bp, 13 predicted proteins | sample Mesricmetagenome_FD_59108 | JGI IMG/M metagenome (GOLD analysis project Ga0065721, IMG submission 59108) | Mesophilic microbial community from rice straw/compost enrichment Sample: eDNA_1 v2 (version 2) | ecosystem: Engineered > Solid waste > Grass > Composting > Bioreactor | place: USA: Davis... | reverse complement strand
TCAACTGCCGGAATGCGGTCGCAAGGGAGACCGTGCCTGCCCCTGAAAAGCTCAACAAGAAGCGCGCGCAGAAGGGCCGTCCGCCCATCCGCGAATTCGTCACTGTGAAGGTGCATCTATCGGGTTCCGCCCGGCGCGAGATGGCGAGCCGGGGCCTCACGTTCGGCGGAGCGAGAGACGGTGCATTTGTGATAGGTCACTTCAAGGTGAGGCGGTCGGGCATCTACTGGTGGGGATTCCACATGCGTGGCGGCGGCCCGAGCTCCACCGCCGGGCCGCGCCGCGTCAAGGTCATGACGTTCTAGGCGGCAGATGCCCGTGCTTCNGCAAGAGCATCNCCGGCGCTGACGATGGCGAACTCGAACCGCTCGGCNCCGACTTCCCTGCCGGCATCCGCGTCCAGAAGGTTCTGGATGTCGGCCAGAAGGCCNAGTATCTCATCGGCGGTCCTGCGGATGCCGTCGACTTCCTTCGCCACCGAAATGCGCTTCTTCAAAAGCGCGTCGACCTGCAAGGCCGCCGCTTTCACTGTCTCGCTGCTGCCGCGAAGTGCGGCTGACGCTCGTTCCTTGGCCAGAAGTGCAACGACGGCCTCCGTGACCATCGCCGATTCCTCATCCGCCCCGCGGATACTGTCGGAGACACGCTGGACGGCATCGGCCTTTGCCCGCCGGGCATTCTCGAACTTCGCAACGACACCTGCGGCATCGTTCAACGCATCGGCCAGGATCTCCCGCTCCGGATCAAGGCTGTCCTTGATCCGCCGGATGGCGGCATTGCGCTGTGCAGGAAGTCGATTGATGGCGGCTTCAAGCGCCTCTATCTGCTCCGCGTACTGAGCCGGGTATGCCTGCACAGCCTCCATGTTCGCCTTCTCGCTGTCGAAGTCGAAGGATCTTGCAAGCATGGCGTCGAGACGACGCGTCAGCCATCCGGAAGCATAGCCTTCGGATCCGTATCCTCTTCTGTCGAGATAGGCGAATACGGGATCCGCATTGTATTCCGAAAGCCGTTCATTCACGAGCGCCTCGAGATCCTCCTGCCAGTTCCCGTTCAGGTTTCGGATACGCATGAGCCGCCCCTCCTCCCGGTCGAGGGCGACGATGGCGGGATCCTCTGCAAGACGGCGGAGGACATCGGCTTCGGCGGCATCGAACCTGGCCCTTGCTTGCACGACTTCATCCTCGGCGGCAGCCGAGGCATGCTTCAGCGCCGCGTAGGTCTCGTCGATCGAGGCAATTTTCTCTATGGCGTCTGCGACGGCTGCGGCGCGGCGTTCCAGAACCTGTCCGATCTGATGCCGCACCGTGCGTGCCTGCTCGTCATCGGCGATTGGATGCACCGACTGCCAGAGTGCCACCTCGTCGAGCCTCTGGGACCACAGTTGCCGCTCGCTGTCCATCAGGCGGCCCATGACCGACTTCAGACCTTCGCGGAGTTCCGCCGCCTTCTTGCGCGTCGCGGCTTTCAATTCCTCGGTCAATTCCCTGTCTCCCTGTCCCATCCCGCAATGAGGTTGCCCCCGACGGAGTCGATGCGCCACTTCACGGCCTTGCCGCCAACCTCGCCACGACCAAGAACCGCATCCTTGATCTGTCCGAATTCCTTCGACTCCTTCGCAAGCGCCACAAAGGCATCTTCCGAGACCTCGACGGCCATGCGGTCGGTGTTCGCCGGAGAGCCGTCCGCGATATTGGTGAACTTCCACTTTGTCCGCTCTCCATTGGCGAGATACGGCGCGACGACGACGAAGAACCTGCGCGAGTTCGGATCCTGTTTGTTGCCCAGCCAGAAGCCCGACTTGACCCCTGGCCCCTGCACGATGCGGAACTCGATCCTGGTTCCCTGCGCGAGTTCGGGTTCAGGCCGTGCCACGGGCGACGGGACGAGATCGGGGAGGACGATGGTCGGACTCATGTCCTCCTCGGGCGGGATGACTTCGATGCTGGTGGGGACGGGCTGCACAGGAGGAACCGCGAGGAAGCCAGCCATCTCGTCTTCCGTGGGAACGCCCGCAGTCGGTAGCGAGAACGTCGTCGGTGTCGGATCACGAGGAGGGGCGTCATCGACAAGTTCATGCTCCGCCTTGTCCTTTATCGGCGGGCCATACAGTTCGAGTCCTTCCGCGACAGGGATGATCTGCCTCACAGAAGGGGCAGGCTCATCCGCGGATGCGGAAGCAGACTCGTTTTCTGGAACGACTGGTTCATCTTCGACAACGGCGACAGTGGGGACGTCAGGCTGATTGACAGAAGCCACTTCCACCGAAGCCGGGACGTCCGCCGCGGGTTTGATTTCCGGCTCTGACGGAAGCGCGAGGGGAACATTCTCCTTCAGCGGCGCATCCTCGGCTTGGCTGCGCACCTCCGACACTGTGATCGGATAGTCCTCAAGCTCAGGCGTCGGAGAGAACAGGACGGCACCGATGACGACACCCGTGAGAGACAGTGCGGCGGCCGGCCCCGTGAACCTGCGGCCGATATAAAGCCTCGCCGCCGACTCCTTCAGGGTGCCGGACCGCTTGTGGCGCGGTATGGCATCGAGCTTCGAGAACCTCTTCGAAGGCTGTTTTGGCTGGTTTTCGAGGGTCATGTCGATCCTACTGCGTCAGTTGTTCTGTCTTGTTCTTCTTGGCGAGCTTGTGCTCGGCGGCGTCTATCCCGGCCTTTGTGGGCATGAGGCCGCGGCCGCCGCGCTCCACCCATCCCACGTTCAGCAGGGTGTGGATGTCGGAACGGCCAATGTCGTCGCCGTCGATGCTTGCACGTTCCATCTGCCTGACAACCGTGGTTCGGATGCCTTCCTCGCGTCCGGCGATGATCATCCGCGCCCACTTGGAGGACATCTTCGTCCGCGAAACGAAGTTCTGGTGGTGGATCCGCTTGCGTTCCTCGTAGAGATCGCGGATCAGGCCCTGGACGACTGCAATCCCGGCTCTCAAGGCCTCGGCGTCGGGAAGCTCTTCCTTGAAGGTCAGTTCCCAGTAGTCATCGATGACGCAGCCGTACTGTTCGGCCATCGCCTGCATCTGGGAGCGGATGTCGAGAAAGCCCTGGCCGAGTTCCTGGATATCCGCGGTGAGACTGAAGGGGCCTTGCGTGCTTGTCCATGTGATCGTGAAGGATTCGTCGCGGCCCTTTCCTAGGCGCGCCCACTTGTCGCCCCACACGGCGGCGTAGTCGTGCGCGGCACCGATCGCATCCAGGATGGCGAGGACTTCCGCGCGCTCCTTCTCGGAGCGGAGGCGGTTCTCCGCGCTATTCTTTTCATTGTGTCTACGGATGACCTCGGAATCGGCGCTGATCCGAGGAACCTCCATCGTGCTGACGCGGTCCTCGAAGGGTGCGTCAGCCGCCACCTCGTCGTCCATCCGGCCGACGATGACGACCTTGTTCGCTGTCAGGGAGCCGAGGTTGCGGTCGTGAACGAGAGCGTTTCCGGTTCCTGCAGCCTCCAGCCCGGCGATGAAGACGCTTGCTTCATGGTCGTTGCCGAAGACCCAGATCTCGATCCTGTATGGAGGAAGATCCCGGACATCCGTGAGAGGATCGCCCGAGTGCACGGAGATTCCCGTCCGGTTGTCCCGGTTGATGAAGATATCGCTCTGCCCGAACTTCGCCATCGATCCGCCTGCTGTGGTCGCGGAAGGATTCGATGCCTCGCCGCTCATGATTGAGATGACTTCAGGGACGCACGGCTGTCAACCGTTTAGTCCTTCAGCGACGGAAACTTCTGTCGAAGGTCTTCTTCACCGTGGCGCGGAACATCGTCGCCGAACGCTGGCCGCCATGACCCTCTCTCGGCTTGCTCTTTCGGCCGGTGCTCTCCACAAGACCGAGTTCGACGATCTTGCGGCGGAACGACCCCTCGTCGAGCTTCTCTCCCATGACGGCCTCGTATGCCGCCAGCAGCTCCCGCATCGAGAACTCGTCGGGAAGGAACTCCATCGGAATGGTGGAATACGCCCCCTTGGCTCTCAGGCGTTCCAGAGCAAATCCGAGTAGCCTGTTGTGGTCGAAGGCGAGGATGCCGGGTTCGTCGACCGAAACGAGATGACACCCGTGGTCGAATGCAGGCTGCAGGCGCTCGATCGGAAGAATAGCCATGTAGACGATCGTCCATGACCATCCNTCCGGGTGNCGCGTNGCCGATCCCACGGATCTCACCTGTTCCACGTAGACGTCNTCNAGGCCCGCCTTCTTCCTCAGAACCCGCTCCACCACGGCTTCGTCGTCCTCGTCCTCGTTCGTATGGACCCAGCCGCCTACAAGGCCTGTCACACCCTTGTAGGGCTCCCNGATCCGAGGCTGCACGAGTGTCTTGAGGTTTCCCTGNTCGAGGGTGAACACGACAACGTCCACGGTGACGATAGGTGCGTCGAATGATCCGTAGGGGTTTGTGGGCATTGCTGTTCTCCCTGCCGCCGATGTCCTTGTCGGCGAATTTCCTGCTCCGTCGGCATCGATTATGGCACCGCCGGAAAATAATTTAAGCCACCAAACCTCTGTTCCTTCAGGTTTTTCGACTTCCGTCCACTTTGTACCTGAATAATTCGCAGAATGCAAACTTGCAAAATGCGAACTAAGGGAGCATCGTTGTGTTCATCGGAGGCGAAACCTCCGAAACAGCGCGAACCATAGCAAATCAATCCGGAAACACATGTTTCCGGAAACGAAGAACTGCGGCCAATGAAAATGACAAAAATATTTTCCGCCAAAGAAATTCTCGCGATGGGTGCCTGGGAGGCTGACAAGGTGCTTCCCGGCGACGAGCAGGCTGTCCGCAGGCGTTACAGGGAACTCGCAAAGCACTGGCATCCGGACCTGAACGGAGACCCGATGGCGTCGAAGGTGCTCTCGCACCTGACGTATCTGAGGGATGCCCTGGTCAGGAAGCGGCCACCAGTCACGGACGATGAACGACTCTACGAGTGCGTCGACGGGACAAAGGTTCGCTTCCGATTTCTCAGAAAGCGGTCAGGGGAGGTCGGGGACATCCTGATCGGACGCCGCAGCATCGCCTACGAGATGCCTGCCGACTTCGCCGACATTGCCGAGAACGAGAAGTCCTCGATCGCCAGCCTGAGGTTCGCCGACGACAGGATGAAGGCGCACATGGAGCACTTCCTCCCGCAATTGGAGAAGACATACGTCACGAAGGACAGAGTGGTGTCGCTGTTCGTCCGGCCTTCAGACTGCGTGCTTCTGTCCGATCTCATCGACTTCTATGGCGGACGCATCCCGCCGGAACATGTGGCATGGATCGTCTCGAGACTGGAGAACATCTGCTGCTATCTCGAATGGATGGAACTGTCGCACGGAGCCATCTCGCCGTCCAACGTCCTGGTCTGTCCGGAGAAGCACACCGTGGTTCTCGTGGGCGGATGGGGCTTCGCCACAAGGTTCGGCGGCAGCCACACGGCAGTCCCTGAGCGCACCCTGTCGCGCGTGCCCCGCCTCGCCGTCGAAGGCGTCGCAGCAGACGCCCTGACCGATCTCCATCTCGTCCGCGCCACGGCCCAGGACGCACTTGGTCCCTCGAAGGGCGGACTGATGATGGACAGAACCATTCCGGAACCCCTGTCGCGGTGGCTTCTGCTGCCGCCCAAGGCGGGCGCGGTGACGGACTACGAATCCTGGGGCAGGTGCCTCAGGGAAGCCTGGGGAGAACGCCGCTTCGTCAAGATGGAAGCAGATCCCCGCAAGATCTACGCAAGCTGAGAAAGGACAAGACGATGGGTTACGATTCAAAATGGGACGACAGCACCTGGAAGGCCTACACGCACGCTCACGTCGACGGGAAGACCGCCGACAAGATCTTCACCTCGCGCAGTCTGCCTGAGGAATTCGATCCTGCCCTGATCAACCTCAGGGAATCGAGAGACTCCGACATCAGCCCCCAGTCGACGAGCATCAGCCTCTTCCTCGACGTCACAGGATCGATGGGCATGCTTGCCGAGACGATGATGAGGGACGGCCTCAACACGACTGCAACCGAGCTCATGAAGCGAGCGCCTGTCAGCGATCCGCAGATCATGCTTGGTGCCGTCGGCGATGCGGAGACGGATACGGCACCGCTGCAGCTCACCCAGTGGGAATCGAGCACGGTTCTCGCGGAGCAGACACGGAGGCTCTACATCGAAGGCCGTGGTGGCGCGAACGCGGGCGAGTCCTACATGCTTCCGCATGTCTTCCACGCCTTCAAGACCGAAACGGACTGCTGGTCGAAGCGCCGGAAGAAGGGCTTCCTCGTCACCATCGGCGACGAGCCGACGCTCGATGGTGTGACAAGGAGCCAGGCAAAGAGGTTCCTCGGGATCGACCTGCAGTCGGATCTGTCGGCCGCGGACTGCATCGCCCTCGCCTCCGAGCGCTACGAGATCCTGCATGTGGTGGTCGCACAGGGAAGCGGCTGCTCGGGATCGCGGCGCGAGCGCGTCATCGCACAGTGGAACAGCCTGCTTCCCCAGCGCGTGCTGATCCTCGACGACCACACGAAGCTTGCAGAGACCATCGTGTCGGCCATCCAGGTCATCGAAGGAGCGAGCAAGTCGGACGTCTCCGCGAGCTGGGGTGATCGGTCGACCTCGCTGGTGGTCGCCAGCGCCGTCAGCAGCCTCGCAGAGCGGGCGACTGCAAAGGGCATCAGGAGGATCGGCCGCTGAGGCCGATCCTTGAACGGGAACGGAGACATGGCGATGGAGAAGGCACTTGCAGTCATCGGATCGGGATATGGCGACGAGGGCAAGGGACTGATGACCGACTACCTGGCGAGCGTCCGCGGGGTTCCGGCCGTGGTGCGGACCAACGGCGGCGCTCAGGCCGGCCATACGGTCCAGACGCCGGACGGACGCCGCCATGTCTTCCACCACATCGCTTCCGGCGCGCTCGCCGGAGCGGCGACCCACTTGTCGCAGTTCTTCGTCTGCCATCCGATCTTCTTCATGCAGGAGCGTGCGGCGATCCTCGGCCTCGGGGGCAATGCGGCCGTCAGCGTCGACCCGCGCAGCCCCGTTACGACGCCATATGACATCATGATCAACCAGGCCATCGAGAAGGCCCGCGGCGGTGCCCGCCATGGGAGCTGCGGGATGGGCTTTGGCGAGACTGTGGAAAGGACGCTCAGGGAGGAGTTCTCGCTGACCGTCGGCGACTTCTCGCGCGGCGGAGACCATGTCTGCCGCATCCTCGATCGCATCAGACTGGACTGGGTGCGGTCGAGGCTCGACGCCCTCGGACTGGCAGACCAGTCAGCCGCGCATGCCGAGATGCTGTCCAGCACCGATCTCGTCGCACGGTTCCTGGCCGACTGCGCGGCCTTCCGCGACGCCATCTCCGTTCTTCCGGACGCCGTCCTGCCTGATGGGGTGCTTTTCGAAGGCGCTCAGGGACTTCTACTCGATCAGGACTACGGCGCGTTTCCACACGTCACGCGCTCCAACACGGGCCTGAAGAACATGATCACAGTTGCGAAGGAGGCAGGTTTCGGAGGCATCGACGTGACCTACATGACGCGAGCCTATTCGACACGCCATGGAGCGGGTCCTTTCGCCTTCGAGGGGGAGGACATGTCATGGCTCTCCATGGTCGACCCCACGAATGAGCCGAATGACTGGCAGGGGACGATCAGAACATCCCCTCTGGATCTCGATTCCGTGGCTGCGGCGATCCGGCAGGACCTGTTGCATGCCCGTGGGGAGATCGAGATTGCTGCNTCGGTCGGCATTTCCTGCGTCGATCAGGTGGGAGGCCTGATGAAGATCGGGTCAGACGGACATGTCATGGAGATCCAGAGGAGATGTCTGGCAGAAGCCGTGTCGGANCGAACCGGACTCGGAGTGNAATGGATGTCGTTCGGCCCCACCAGGTCCGACATCAGGGAGTTCGCTGCGACTGACGCGGCTGCGTGATGTCCGGCATGCCGACGTTCGGCGAAAGATCGGGGAGCCGGGAAACAAGCGACATGACAGTCCGCATCGGCATCTCGTCCCCCCTTGTCTCGCCATGGATCATCACATAGGGGTCGCCCATGGCGTCCTCGGCTTCGATCTGCTTCATGACGCGGAGCAAGGCTCGTCGTGATCTGCTCGTCATGAAGCCTGGCAGATCGATCGCGTAGCCTTCGAGCTTCGTTATTCTGACCCAGCCCTCCGAGAGTAGACGGCTGGTCGTAGTTCCCATTCTCCGGTTGAAGGCGTCGTGGTCGTCGTCGAAGGTCATCTCCAGCACGCCTCCCACGTGGGTGATGTAGTAGCCGGTCACCCGCTCCCCCCGCTCCGAGGGACGCTGCAGATGCCATCCCGAAAGATGCTGCCCGTCCGGCCCAAGGGGATTCAGTTCCGCCCCGCACCCCATGCAGTGGAACGGCGCGATCTGAACCATGCCGACACCGACGTCGCAGAACTCGGCATGCGCCTCGCCGCCGCACAAGCCGCATTCCTCCGTCGGCTGGTTCTCGCCATAGCAGTAGCCGCTCATCGCGCCGCCCCTGCTATGTAGCTCGCGAGATCGGATGGCATGCAGGATGGGATGCCCTTTTCTGCCCCCGCAACGAAGCGGCCTCCAACAAGCATTGCATAGCCGATCTCCCCATCGCCCTCGATGCTCACGATCGCGTGGCGCTCGTCGGAAATCCACTCGAAGCAGATCTCATCCTCGTCGGACCATTCCCGTGGCTGCCACTCAAGGCCAGCGAGCAGCTTCCTGAACGCCGAGGCGTCCGCCTCAAGCGCCGACACGAAGCATCGCTCCGTCCTGAACTCTGTAACTGACACCCAGCGGAGCGTCAGGATCGGCGCTCGACACGAGTGTGAAGGTTTTGCCCTCGAGTGTGGATTTGGCTCTCTGTCGCATGGCATCGACTGCATCGGGCGTCACGTCAGCCCCTGAGGACATGCTGTCGAGGTGATGGCTGTTGGCTACGTCCATCTCTGTTCTCCTTCGCGGTCGCCAATGCCGCGGGGGTCAGATCTTGATCGGGCCGGGTCCGGACGTCATGGCAGTCTCCATTTTCATCTAGCCCGAATATCGTCCGCTGGCTCATTAGCGTCAAGGAGGAAGCGACATCGTCTCTTAGGATTCGCAAGGATTCATCGCCAATCGGGTTGACANANCTCGATTGTCGCCAGAGCCTTGCGGCAGATATTACCAGAAGAGGATAGCGACATGACGCAGGAAGCGCCTACCGCACAGGAATCGACCAAGAAGGGAAACATGACATTCCTCGAGCTGCTGATGGTCGTGTCAGTATCGATGAGCACCATAGTAGGCTCCCTGCTGTGGTACACCTCCAAGCAGGAGGCCATGGAAGAAAAGGGTCTCCTGCAGATGCATTCAGTCCTCGCTTCCCTTGATATGACCGAGCGCTGCCACGAGGCTGCAGAAGGCGAGCCTGCGGCCTGCAGGGCGGTCGGCGATCTCCGGCTGCGGAAGACGGGCGCGTCGGACTGGGTGGTGACCGAGATCGATCCGGCCAATCCCGGCATCGGCGGTAGGGAGCTGGCAGTCATCACCGATGGCAAGATGTTCATGAACGGGCANATCCGCTTCAGGCAGCAGCGCGGGTTCAAGGTCAGGGTGATCGAGAGCATCGTCGGCAAGAAGCTGGCCGACATCGCCGGGGGATAGCGCTGAATCCTCTTTGAACGGCTCCTGCTGCAGGCTATCATGCTTTCACCACTGGAGGCGGGCATGCACATCGAAGGATTGAAGGCGGTAGTGAGGCACAAGCGCCGGCACAGCGTGCTGACGCACTTCCAGCCTGTCACGGGTGGGCCACGACTGCTGTCCCTGGAGATGCTGTCCTCCGGAAAGGCTCTGCTCGAGCTTCACGATGGCGGCGAGCTTCCAGGAGAAGGGCCGGGGGAGCAGATTTTCCTTGAGAACGCGGAAGACCCGCATCTTGTGGAGCGGATGATCCGCGCCATGGCCGTCTATCACTTCGGTCTCGATGAGGCCGGAACCGGGTACACCGTCATCGACACGGAACTCATGTCACGAGGCTTCGAGCTGGGCTTCAGCGAGGGCGGGGTACCGTGCTGGATAAAGCTGTCCGCTGCGATGAACGTCGTGATCCGCAACGAAAGCGAGGACGGGCTACCGTCCAGCAGGAGCGGAAGGGTTTCGATGCTCTGCATCATTCCTGGCCGGAACCAGATCCGCTTCATGTGCGAAAACCTCGAGACAGCCTTCAAGGCGCTCGAGAAGAGCCGTCCCTTCAAGACCGCGCAGGTGGGGAACGAGAACGACATGCTGACGATGGACATCGTCGACAGCGAGACGGTCGTCTACCACTGACACTCCGGCAAACTTTCGGATACGGCCGCACGCCGGAAAGATCCAGCGAAGCTGTGGAAGGGTCCCGGCCTCGCTGGATCAACTCAGACAGATGGAGCCGGCTCATCGGCAAGCTGCCGCGCCTCGTCCCAGGTGAGAATGCATCCTTCACGTTCCCCGTCAGTCCATGTGGCGGGGTCAGCAACGATCACATGGCTCATGTTGCGGAACGCCACGCCGTTGACATCCGTCCTGTTGCCGAAGCGGGGAGAGCCGCCGCAGCCGGCAAAGCCGCAGGGGTGTCCGCCTCCGAATGGGGTGTTCGGCGGACCTCCCTCGAGCAGCATGAGCCCTTCCTCGGTCTCGATGAAGTCGAGCGTGCAGGCGACCTTCTCCCTGCCGAACAGCTCGAGTGCGGCCTGGAGATCAACGTTGTCGCGTACTGCGGGAGCCTGCGACAGCCTGACGAACTCCAGATCCATGAACCTCGGCCACATGGACAGCTCGACTGCCTTGTCTGCGATCTTCTGGGCCTCCTCGCGGACCTGCAGCGCCGCCTGCGCATTCTCGGCCGTCGCCTCGCCGATCCAGGAGTAGTAGCTGCTCACCCCAACAACGACACCGTCCTCGATGAAGGCGCGCCACTCCGCGGGCCACACGCCAGGCCCCCTGAGCGGCGTATCGCGGCGGTTGGGGTCGTCATGGACGAAATAGCGTGCGGCCTTGACCCATGGACGGGCAATGAAGGACGTGTCGCCCACCGGACCTTCCGCCGCGGCGGTAACGGTGCGGAGGTCGTTCGGTGCAATGCGTCTCCGGTTGCCGATGCGGATCCAGCCTGGGCCGATCTCCGTGTTCTGATCGAGGGTGATCTCGGGAACGGAATGCCCCGCGTGTCCCGATCCGGCAAGAGCCTTGAGATTGGATGAACCCACGCGCGCCGTGCGCACCATCCATCCCTCCGGCACTTCATCCATCGCCTCGTAGAGCTTCCGCTCGACGTCATCCATGTCGGCATCGGAAGGAATGAGCATCTCCAGCGCGTTCAGCGCTTCGTCATCGGTGCTGCCGGATCTGCCGCTCGCGTGCCGCTCTGCAATCTGCCCTGCAGCGGATCTGACATTATCCATCGCCCGTCTTGTAGTGGCCATCTCGGGCATGGGAATGGTGCCACTTGCCGCCGACATCTCATCCTGGGACAGGCGCAGGATTTCACGTCCCGGCACATACGGCACGCCCGCAAGCTCCGCCATGCGCATCCAGTGCCGGATGTCGCAGGCGTCGAAAGGTCCAGTCTTCCCGTCGAGGAAGTCATCGATCGTCACCCAGCGCGAGGTCTCCTCCTCATGGAACCGGGCCATACGTCCGATCCCCGCCAGCGTCTCCGTCACGCCCGGGCCTTTCATGAAGCGGCCGCCGAGAGCGGCGACCCGCCTGGCCGCCTTGACGACGCCATGGTTGTCGGCCCGTGCCGACAGGGCGACCATCAACTTCTGACACTGCTCGAACATGTCTCTCCCCCGCACGCGCATCATGAACTGTCAACCTTCCTATCAGCGATTCGAGTCCTTGCCTATCCTTGGAATGCTATCTAGCCTCTCCCTAGTGAATCCTTTTTGAGGCTCGATCCTTGACCATAGCAGACCCAGACCCGGTGTCCCGCGCGGCCCGCACGGCGCTTGCCGTTATCCTTTCCATATCGTCCTTCGTCTTCATCTTCGGCATGCCCTGGAACGACCTCGGCTTGTGGCGTCAGACGGAAGTTCCGGCGGCTATTCTTCATTTCGCCGCCGCATTCGCCACCTTCCTGGTCGGTGTTCTTGTGATGAAGCGCGACGAGGAGGCTCTCGGACTGGTTCGCCATCCGGCGGTTCTTGCCATAGCCGGACTCGCTGTCTTCACCGCGGCAATGGCACCGTTCACGGATTCCCCCTGGCGATCCATCCATGGAACGCTGAAGCACGGAATCGGGTCGCTGTGGCATCTGGAACTCGCTATCTTCGTGGTCGCGTCCGCACTCGTGCTGAGATCGAAGGCCGCCTTGCTGCTCGAGACGGCACTCGTCGGCTCCACGACGATCGTGCTGATCCTCTTTGCTCTGCCTGAAACAGAGCTTGTCGGACGGCCGATGTCCTTCGGTGAATGGACCGGCATGCTGGCGGCATCGGTGTCATTCGTCCTTGTCTCCCGAGCAAGGCATGTCCTGTCCGTGCGGGTGCTTGTCGCCGCCGTCATGCTGGCCGCTGGAATATACATCTCCGACAACCGCGCCGTTATGGTGTCTGTCGCCGCCTGCGCGGTCGTGATCGCTGCATTCAGGATCCCCTTCGTCTCCGGGTGGCTGTCATCGCCGAAGTTCAGGGCGGCCTTCGTCGTTTCCGCAGGTCTTGCGGGGATTGCGGTCATGGCGGCCATCGCGCCCGTGCTTGAGCACCGAGTCGCGACCGCGCCAGCGCCAGCAGGAACCGAGATGGTTCTCTCCGGCAACCCCGTCGACA